>Ga0233425_10000424_pt1 | contig 111051 bp, 93 predicted proteins | sample Watercolumn_Towu_2_FD_181712 | JGI IMG/M metagenome (GOLD analysis project Ga0233425, IMG submission 181712) | Freshwater microbial communities from Lake Towuti, South Sulawesi, Indonesia - Watercolumn_Towuti2014_140_MG | ecosystem: Environmental > Aquatic > Freshwater > Lake | place... | reverse complement strand
GCCCCACGGTAGCTGCTGCTCTACCTGCACGTCGTAGTTGAAGGTCTCCTCGGGGTCATGCTGTTTCTTCTTGCTGGCCTTGACCATTTTTTGTACGGTCTTGCCGTCCTGCTGGATAAATCCAAGATACACGGGCCTCGGCTCCGCGTTGGCACCGGGACGGTCATCACGCACAATGCACATCACACCGTCGGGAACCGGCTCAGTCGCTTCGGGAACGAGGGGGGGGGTGCCACAGCCGATCATCTGGCCGGGGATACTTGGGATGTTCAGGTGGCTGCCGGTTCGAAACGCGTTGAAGGCTTTGATATTGACCTTGCCAAACTGCTGACGCTCGTGCGTCATCGTCTGCCGGTACCCCAGTGTCACGTTGAACACGGGATTGAACACGGCGTCGGCTTCGTCGATGGCGGTGCGGATACGCTCGGCATCTTCGCGCCCCACCTTGATACCGAGGTTCTTTTTCAGAGCGGCATCGGCGGCGGCCCGCAACGACACGAGCCGGGGCTGCTTGCCTCCGGCATACTGGCCGGCGCCTTGATCGACCGAAAATTCCCTGGCGATGGCCTTCAGGGAATCTTCGGAAACCGCCGTCTCGACACCCAGCAAATCCACCAGATTGGTATAGGTCTGCTCGTCGCTCGCGCTCGACGTATCCGCGCCGGGCGCCGCCAGCGGCACGAACAAGCCGGTGGCGGCGGTAAAAACAAGGATGAACGTCTTATTCATCGTCGCCGATCTTCCGGTGGAATATGGGAACCAGGCGTGCATCGGCCAGGGCGCGGACCCGCGCCGTCTCGGTCATGGTCTGCGCCGTACGTTCGGCATAGCGGGCCGGAAGGTCGCCGCGCGCGGCGAGCCAGCCGGCCTCGGCCTGCTTGGCGGCCACCACCGCATCGACCCAACTGCGGTGGGCGTTCAGCAGATTACCGCTCTGCTGAATGATTTCGTACTCGGTCACGGTGCGAGACCGCTGCTGATCGGCGGCTTTGCCGTAGGCGCGAAGCGCCAGTTCCCAGTTGCGCCGGTTGATCTCCGTTCGGGCCCGGGCACTGACCACGCTGACGGCGGCGTCGGCCAGACTCCGGGCCAGCAGATTTTCGGTGCCACGCACGGCCAGTTCCTGCGCCTTGAGCGCGTGTTGCGACTGAACGTAGGTTGATTCGATCGCGCGGTTGCCCAACGGCCGCGTGTAGGTCAGCGCGTAATTCTGCGACAGGAAATCGGGGTCGAAGATGTACGCGGTCGAACCCGTCCACTCGTGGAAACCAAAGACTGAACCCGACTGGCCGGCAGAAACGTTGGCGCTCAACGCGATATCGGGCCGGCGCTGCAGGTCGGCCTGCCGCACAAACACCTGGGATGCCTTGACGTCGTAGTCCTGGGTCTTCAGTAGCGGATGCGAACGGACGGCTTCCCGGTTTACGGCGGCAGGGTCGACGGTCAGCGGCTCAACCAGAGACGCCGAATAATCGATCGGCAGATACACGGTGTCGGCCGCGTCGGTAAGCAAGGGCTGCAGGGCGTCCGAAGCGCGGATGTAGGCGGCCTTTGCCGCTTCGACATCGCCCCTCACCCTTTCCAACTCGGCCTGCACCTGAGAGCGGTGATAGTCGGTGATCTCGCGCAATTCGTACATCCGCTCGGTCTTGGCCAGCAGCTGCTCCACGCTCCTCAGATTTTCAGTGGCCGCGTAAAGATTGTTGCTGGCGCGAACCAGTCCCCAGAAGGCCAGATCGACCTGCAACAAAGTGTCGTTGATGACGGTCTTCACGTCCCAGACGGCACGTTCGTCGTTCAGTACCGCCAAACGATTCGTGACATCGGCCGCGGCGGATTCCGCGCCCCAGTTCTTCGTTTCCGGCAACGGCATGCTAAGAGTCGCAGCCAACGCCGAGGTCCAGGGCCGGTGATAGGTGCCGGCGAATTCGTTCAGTGAGCCCGCCGCAACGATGAAATCCGCCACGTGATACTTGGTCTCGTAGTTGAACGAGATATTGGCGCCCCAGGGTAACTGCTGGTCAACCGTGAAATCGACGTTGTAAGTCTCGTCGTGCCCCTTTACCGAGTCGCTATGGGCGGTCTCGTCCTGCTCCTTGAACCCCTCTGGACGAGGCTGATCCAGCGCCAGGAACATCACGGGGCCTTCTTCGAAAAACAGGAAATTCCGGAACGTGTTGGAAATATTGTTGAATGTTCCATAAGGCTTCTCATCTCCCGGGACGACTGCCCTGCCGAGCAGACTGCAATCGGCTGGCGAGCCCGCGGGAGGGAGCAGATCTCCATTCGGTGTGTTGGTGCCGGACGAATCCGGGCAGACCACGGTTCCCTTCTTAAAGCGAACCACATGCTCCTTGCGCTCGAACTCATTCACGTCGTTGTAATTGAACGACAGATTAAGGACCGGATCGAAGAGCGCCTTGGCTTCCTGCACTGCGGCTGCGGCCACATCCTTGCGCAGATGTCCACGCTGGATCGATAGATTCCTGGTCAGTGCCGACAGCGCCAGCGAGCGCGGATCGATCTCGGCAAGGCGTTTGCCCTGCAAGGTCTGCCAGGCACCCTGCTGCTTGCCGCCTTCGCGCAACGCCCCCCGGATCACGTCATTGACCGCCTGTTCCAGGGTCTGAATGTCGGGCACGGCCTGGATCGAGTCGCTCACCGCTGAATTCGCCGTGCCCGCCTCCTCCGCCCGAGCCGCCACGCCGCAACACGCCCACATCGCCAGCGTCGCGGCGATAGCACGTCGAAGGTCCTGCCGTGTCTGTTCTGTCTTCATGGGCTTACTGATAAAGACCTTCCGCGGTCTTGACCGTGGCGTGCGCCTGGTGGTAGGCGACCGCAGCGCCGATATACGCCGATCGCGCCGTCAGGATGTCGTTGAGCGTCTGCAGCAGTTCGAACTGACTCGCCAGCCCGAGGGCCTTCAGGCGCTGGATTTTCTGATAGGCGAGCTCGGCGAGTTCCATCTGCTGGCGCGCGAGATCCCGCTGCGACCGGGCGCTGAGAAAGCTCGCAAGTGACGTATTCACTTCCTGGGTGATCGTCAGCTCGGTCTGGGCATGCACGTCGCCGGCCTGGGTCAATGTTATGCGGGCCTGGCTCAGTGCCGACTTCTCGGCCTGCTTGCCAAACGGCAAGCGGAACTTGATGCCGACGAAGTAGTCCGTGTTGTCGGGATTGAAAACCTGGAGGATGGAATCCTCCCACTCTTCGTAGCCATAGGCGACATCCGACTGGCTGGCAAAGGCGCTGGCGACGATGGAGAATTCCGGCCGCATCTGATTCTCCCTGAATTTCACCAGCACTTCACTGGAATCGATGCCGGCCTGGGATATCTTGAGCTCCTGACGATTGGCCAGCGCCGTCTGCCTTGCGCTACCGGCATCCACGGAATGTTCCTGGCTGAATGCCGTTTCATAGTCGGCGGGAAGCATGACCGTATCCACCTCGTAATCCAGCAGTTCATTGATGGCATCGGAGGCCTGGATATAGCTGCTCCATGCAATCTCCTCCTGGTTGCGGACGTTCTCGAGCTGGGTCTCGGCCTGCGCCATGTCATAGGCGGTGATCAGTTGCTTCTCGTACTGGCGTCTGGTGCTGGCGACGATGTCGGCGATCGTTTCACGTTGTGCCAGGGTTACCTGTACCTGCGCCAGCGCCCCGACCAACCGCCAGTACAAAACACGGAGCTGGCCTTCAGCCTGGTTGCTCGTTGCCGCGATGACGGAGTCCGCCTGCCGGGTGCCGATGTCAGCGAGTTTGATGTTGATGGCGCCGGAAGAACCATATTCGCCGAAGTTCCGCGCATACGGCACTGGCGAACTGGCCCCCACCGAGATTGTCGATGTCCAAGGCATGCGGCTGCCGAGGCCGATGGGGTCGTCGTTGGCGAAAGCAAATTCCAGGAAGTCCGGGAAGGTGTGGAAATCGGACTTTCGGCGCTTGCTCTGAACGCCAAAATTGAAAGCCCCGCCCCAGAGGAATGCCTTGTTCAACCCGAGGGCACCGATGTGCGAGAACTGGGGCTTGAACGGAAAGCTGGCGAATTCCATTTCCTTGTTGAACACCACGTTATTGGCGCATGAATTCCCGTTCACCAGTTGCCCGTCAACAATTACGCACACGAACTGCGCATCCACCGGTGGCTCGCCCTGGCCCTGATTGGCGAGGTTCAGTTTCAGAAATTCCAGCTGCAGCTGATCGAAGTCCACATTCCTGTCGCGAAAGCGGGCGATATCCTCGGCACGCTTGAACGCTTCGAATCGTGTGTGTTGCAGGGAAAATGTAGTAACCGGATCGAAGGCGGCCTCACTCACTGCCTGTGCGGCCTGCGCGCCAAGGTGGTTCTGGCGGGCAATCTCAACGCCAAGATTACGCGTCTTCACCAGTTCGCCGATGTCCGCCTCCCTGAGTTCAAGAAGGTGACGTCCGCGCAGGAATGCGCGCGCCCCCTCGGCCCCGGTTCTCAGGGCCTCGCCGATCAACGACCGTGCCGCTGCTTCGCCGGTAAGGTCCGAGAAACGCGGGATGGCGACTTCAGCCATGGTGCCCTCAGGGGCGACGGCCTCCGACGTATCGGCCTCCTGAGCGTGCACGCTGGTTGCAGATCCGGCAATAACCAGCAGCACCGGCAAAAGGAATTGCGACGGTACTATCGGCCTTGCTGTTCGATCTGAGTTGGCGTAAATCCGCAAATCCATTCCCCCTGCGCCGCGAACAAAATGCCCGCGTTTTGCTGCTTCAGACGGCTAATGAACCTCTAATGCTAACCTTCTATTTTGCAAGCGATAATACACGCGCATTCGCAATAGGACAACCCTTGGGACAGGTCTGAATCACTTCCCCGACAGTACGCTGCCCCACTTGTCAATCACGATGACGTCCTTTTCGTCCACCACCTTGACGACGGAATTGAAAAACGGAAAGGACACTGACAGCGCCAGATTATTCTTCTTCTTCAGTTCCGAGAAACCGGCCCGCGCCTTGACGATTCGATCGAGATCAGCCTGACCGGGCTTGGGATCGGCGTCCTTGGATGGCGTCGGGAACTGCTTGACGAACTGTTTGATCTGCACCACCGGCACGGCCAGATCCAGCAATCCGGCAACCTCGCCGAACACCTTCTTGAGTTCCGCATCCTTGACGGCCGCGCCAATGGCCTTGGGCTTTTCGAATTCGGAACGCGCCATATCCAGCGCCTGCTGGCCGGCATCCGGATTTCCGTTTAACAGCGCATTCTGCATTTCCCTCTCTAAAATCAGGAAAATCACCCGTGCCTGTATAGCAGCCAGTTTCTCCGACTCGGGGAACTGACCGAGTGCCTCGTTGATGCCGGATTTCAGATTGAGCAGCTCGGTGCTCTGCTGTTCATGCGCCTTGCCGGAATACGTATCGCCCCCGTCCTCGTTGTCGCGGACGAAGCGCTTGACGTCTGCTTGGAATCCCGAGGCGAGCTCCGCCTCGCTGACCCCGCCGCGGAATCCACCAAACCAGTAGACCCCCCCGCCGATCGCCGCCAGCAGGATCACGGCGGCGATTGCCTTGCCGAAACCACCACCCTTCGGCTTCACAGGCGCGGCCTGCGCCGCCGCCATACGCCCGCGCGCCGGCCCGGCGGGTTTCGCTGCCGCCTGTTCCTGCTTGGCCTTGGCATCGAGCAGCATGGCCGCCGCCATCAGGTTGGACCCGACGAACATGGTGCGCTCCGATACGGTCTTGTCCGGGTCGAATTCCTCGTGTTTCCTGCCGTCCTTGTCCACCGCCGCGGCCTTGATGTCCGGCCGTACCAGTACGAACTGGAACTTGATCTTGCCGATCTTGACCGTGTCGCCCGGAGCCAGGGGCGAATTCTGGACCTTGGCCTCGTTGACGTGAATGCCGTTGGTGCTGCCCAGGTCCTCCACCCGCCAGGCACCGTTCTCGAAATACACGCGGGCGTGTTTTTTGGAGATTCCGGTGGCGTTGATGGGAACGGTGTTGTGCTCGGCCGTTCTACCGATGGTCTGTTCCTTGTCGATGAGATCGATTTCCGCGCCCACGGTCGGGTCCGGAAGCTTGTCCTTTTCCAGACAGATCAGTTTGGCCGCCGTCGCGCCGCCGCCCTTGATGGCGGCCTTCGGCTCGATGGCTGTGGTCCGGCCGAATACCGCTGTCTTGTCATCCTGATGCTGATCAGGACCGGTCATGTCTTTGTTCCTCGGAAAAGTTTCATATTCGATAATTCTACCCCACGCGATACCCAGCGTCAGCGCGATCTCTTATGGCTCGTCCAGATTGAGCGGTGACAGATCGAACTGCGTCTGAGCCATGGTGTAGTACAGGCCCTTGTAGCCCATGGCCCGCAGATAATGCTTGTCGATCAATTGCTTGTGGGTTCCCTTCTCCTGTACCTGACCATCCTTGATGAAACAGATCATGTCCGAATCCATCACCGTGGTCAGGCGATGGGCAATGGAGATGGAGGTGCGGCCGGCAAGAATGCCCTGCATGTTCTCCATGATGCGCGCCTCGGACTCGTTGTCGAGGGCGCTGGTTGCCTCGTCGAAGATCAGTATCTTGGGCTTGCGGTAGAGAGCGCGCGCGATGCAGATGCGCTGGCGCTGGCCGCCGGAAACACTGATGCCCTTTTCGCCCACCAGCGTGTTGTAACCGAGCGGATAGTTGATGATGAATTCATCGGCACCGGCAAGGCGCGCGGCCTCCTTGACCGCCTGCATGTCGGGTTCCGGATCGCCGAGCGCAATGTTCTGGGCCACGGTGCCGCCGAACAGGAAACTGTCCTGCAGAACCACACCGATGTTGTTGCGCAGTGACGAAAGTTCAATGCCCTTGATGTCCTTGCCGTCGATCTTGCAGAAACCGCTCTGCGCGACGTTGAAGCCAAGCACCATCTTGGCGATCGTGCTCTTGCCGCAGCCGGACGGTCCGACGAACGCCACCCGCATGCCGGCTTCGATCTCGAGGTTGAAGTCGCGCATGATGGCATTTTCGCGACCGTTGGCGACGTAGCTGAAATTGACACCCTCGAAGGTGATCTCGCCGCGGCAGTGTGGCAGTGTCGCCGGCAGTGCTTCCGGCCGCAGCATTTCCTGCTCCGGCTTGACCGACAGGACATCGCCGACCCGATCGATCGAGATGCGGACCTCCTGGAACTGGTTGATGAGGTCGAGCATCGCCATGATCGGCCCCATCACGAAAGCCATCAGCATCTGGAAGCCCATCAGCTCGCCGATGGTCAGCGCCCCGCCGATGACCGCGTTGGCGCCATACCAGAGGATGGCGATGGTGGTGCCGGACTGCACCATCTCGTAAAGACCCTTGGACAGGAGCTCCAGCCGCTGGCTCTGGAACTGCAGGTTCACCGTCGTGGTCATCGCGTTTTCCCAGCGGGCACGGGCATAGTACTCGTTCGAGGTTGCCTTCAGGGCCTCGATGCCGTTCAGCGACTCGATGAGATAGCTCTGCGACTGCGAGTTATTGACGAACACCTGCTGGGCGATCTGCTTGATCTTGGGGACGAAGTACCACAGCAGGAGGAAATACAGCGGGATCGAGCCCAGCGCGATCATGGTCAGAGTGCCGTTGTAGGCGATCATCATGCCAACGTAGATGACCACCATGACCATGCTCATGATGGTCGTAATCGTCGAACCGGCGATGATCGCCCGGATCTTCTGGTTCTCGCCGAACCGGGCCAGGATTTCACCCTTGTTGCGGGTCAGGAAGAAATTCATCGGCAGACTGAGAATATGGCGGTAAAACTCGGCCACCAGCTTCATGTCGATGCGCGCCGTCGTATAAGCGAGCAGCAGCGCCTGCGCCGACTTGGTCAGCACCGTGAAAAACGTCACCAATGCCATCCCGACCAGCATGATGTTGAGCAGCTTGGTATCCTTGTGCACCACCACCGTGTCGACGATGCTCTGCACGAACAACGGCGTCGCCAACCCGAGGAAATTGATGGTAAAGGCGGCGAGCAGGCCCTCGATGAAATAGAACTTGTGGGGCAGGATGTAGGAGAGAAAGTGGTGAATCGGCTTCTTCGGAGGTTCCAGCCGCGTGAACTCCACGGTCGGCTCGAGGCCGATGGCCACGCCGAGCGACGGGTCGTCGCGCTCCACCCCCGCGACCTGGGCCTTGGTCCAGCCGGTGACGAACTGCTGTATCGGGAGTCGCCCCTGGCCAAAGGCCGAGTCCGAATAGAAAACTTCCTTGTCGGTGATCTTGTAGACCACCGTGTAGTGATAGCCCTCCCAGCCGACGATCACCGGCAACGCCATGCGTTTGAGCTGATCGAAGTTGATGGCGTAGGCCTTGGCGCGGATACCCAGGGTCTCGGCACCGGTAATGACGAGGTTCGGGGTCGGTGCCGCCACGGAGAGGTTGGCCAGTTCCCGTAACTGGCCCAGCAGGAACTGCTTGCCGTAGTGCTGGGCGACCATGGTCAGGCAGGCGGCCGCGTTGTCCTGCTCGCTGAACTGGCGCACATGCGGGAACTTGTCGATACCCTTGGCGTGCTTGGCGAGGAATTCCTCCTCGGTCACGGCATCGGCCAGACGGATGCGCTGATCGGCGCCCTCGGCGCGTTTCTTGACCTCCTTCTCCTCGTTCTCGCGGATGCGCAGCGAGTTGTAACGGACGCGGAGCTTTTCGTGCAGGGCCGGATTGATTGTCAGGATCTTCTGGACCTCGGCCTCGTTGATGACCAGCACCGTGGTGTCCGTCACGCACAGCGCCGAGTGCGGCTGGATGCCGTTGGTGCTGATGTCGGGCAGGGCTCCGCCCTCGCCGATGAGTTCGCGGGCACCGACTCGATCGAGCACGACCTTCTCCCCGGAAATCAGCGTGCGTTCCAGATCGATGCTGCCGGTCTCGATGTAGTAGAGACGGCGATCCTCGCTGTCCTGCTTGAAGACGAACTTGCCCTTCTTGCCCTTCTTGATGCCGATCTTGGTCAGGATGTCGGAGAACTGCTCGGGCGTGTATTTGGCGGTGCCCAGCATCCCGCGCAGCCGCTGTCCCAGTTCGACCAGGCCCACCTGGGTTTTGAAAACCGCCGACATCTGCGGATTGGCGGCCAGGAGCGGCCTGACCTTGTCGGCCGGCAGGATCAGCATGCTGCTGTCCTCCGAGGCGGTGATCTGGAAGTCCCAGTTCTTGGACTGGATCAGCGAGAACTCCCCGAAGGTACTGTCGCCACCCAGTTCACCCAGGCTGACCCGCTTGCCGGCCTTCGTCTCCTTCAGGCGCACCTTGCCCGAATAGACGACGTACATGCCGGCAATTGGCTGGTTCTGCTCGGCGATGACCTGCCCGGCCGGGAAATTGCGAACCTCGAACAACGGCACCAGGCGCTGTTTGTCCTCGGCGGGCAAGCCGCTGAACATGAGGTGGGTGTTGAGTACGAACCTGACCGCTTCTTCTTTGCTCATTTACGTCTCTCCGACTCGACCTGTCTTGCCAACGGTTCAACCGGCATTAGTTTTCTGTTGTCGTCTCGGTTGCCGTCGCCGCGCCGTCGTCCTCGTCCTCCTTGGGAGCGAGCAGCTTCGACAGCGGCCGGAACACCAGTTCGATCAGACGCTTCTCTCCGACCTTGATTTCAGCGATCCCCTCGATCCCGATCTCGAGCTTCTTGGTCTTCTCCCCATGCTTGCTGATTTCCTCGCTGGCGAGCGCGATCCGCACCGGGTATTTGCCACCCATCTGATCGTCCGGCTTGGTGGCGATCTCGGTGATCGTACCCTCCGGAATGCCGTATTCCTGATAGGGATAGGCGTGATACTTGATCTTGACCGAGTCACCCTTCTTCAACCGACCGATGTCCTTGTTCTCCACCAGCACCATCGCTTCGAGCGGCGCACTCTCCTTGACCATGGTGACGAGCGGCGCCCCGGCACCGATCACCTGTCCCTTGCTGACCCGCACATCGGTGATAAGGCCGCTGAACTTGCTGGAGTAGTCGGTCCTGTTCTCCTGGAATTTCACACCCTCGACCAGGTCCTTGCTCTCTTCCAGTTTGGAGCCCAGAGCGGCGATCTTGTCCTCGATGGCCTTGACGTCCCGATCCCGCCGGCTGATGGTCTGGTCGAGTTCGGCCTGCAGCTGATCCTTCGACTTCAGCTGTTCGGACTTGGCCAGCTCGTCCTTGGCGGTGGCCAGCTGCACCTGGATCTGGGCGATCTGTGAACGAGTGTCGTCGATCGACTTCTGCTGGTTGAACACCCCTTCCTGGGCGGCCTCGAACTCGGTGACCGTGATGTCGCGAGAGTCGTAGAGTGCTTTCTTGCGATCGAACTGCTTCTGCAGCACACCCAGCTGTTCCTGCTGACGGCCGAGGGTGCGCTGGGCGGTACCCAGTTGCTCCTCGATCTGCTTGATCTTGGCCTCGGAAGCGCCCTTGCGGGTTGACGCCGTGGTATCGTAGTCCTGCAACTGCAACTGCAACTGATTGATCTGGTTTTCATACTCGTCCCTGGCCTTGTCCATTTCCTTCTGCAGCTCGTCCTTCTTGCGTTCCAGCGCCTCCTTCTCGCTTTCACCGGCGAGCCGCGTCTGCTCCTGTATGGCCACCAGCAGGTCACCGAACTTGACGTAGGTATTGGGCTGGGCCGGGAGTTCGACAACGATGCCGCCACCCACGGACTGGATGGTGGTTGCCTCGCGCTGCAGGCGCATGGGTGCCGCCACCAGCTCGTCCTTCCGACCCCAGAACGAATACGCAATGGCACCGAAGGTGATGATGAATATCAGCCAGATCGGTCCCTGGAGGATGGCCGATGGCGGCGTGTAGAGCAGCCGGGAGGCGGCGATCGTGTGCCGGACCGGCTGGATCAGGACCTGCTGCACCTGCACTTTGGTATTGGCGCCCGCTGCTGCCATAAACGCTCTCCGCTACTTATAGTTGTAATGAGCGGTCCCCGGATCCTTGCGGAATCCCGGAACCGCGGCGCCGGTCATGCCGACACGTTGCGCACTTCCCGTTCCAGCCAGTCGGCAAAAAGCCGCTCGGCGATCTGTTCCTTCAACTCTTCCGTGTACTCGGCGCCCTGAATTTCATCGATTCGATACAACACCCAGTAGCCATCCTGCGCCAGCGGTCCCACGACTCGGCCGCTGTCGGCATTGAACAGGGCCATTTCGATCTCTCCCGGCAGCATGCCCCAGCGGATGCGGCCCAGATAACCACCCGCGGTGCGCGTGTTCTGTTCAAGGGAATGCCCCCTGGCCAGAGTGGCGAAATCAGCCTCTCCGGCATCGAGCCGCCGGCGATAGGCCTCGGCCTCGGCCTGTTCACGACAGACGAGGCGCGACAACGACAGGGTCTTCAGTTCATGCTTCCTGGCATCATAGGTTTCGCGAACCCTTCGATCCGGGAATAGCGCCTGCTTCAATCGCCGGCGCAGCAATTCGATTTCGGCCTCCTTTTGCCAGTGGTCGAAGGTGATGCCGAGCCATTTGCAGTAATTGTTCATGGCCACTGCGTCGGTGAGGCCCATGGTTTCACGCCGGGCCTTCGAATAGTCGTGGATTTCCTGTTCGGTTACCACGATACCCCGCTCGCTCGCTCGCAGGCCGATGACCTCGATCGAGATCATGTGGTAGATGGCATTGCGGAAGGCCCCCGTGGCCTTGAGATAAACCAGCACGTCCTCGACCGTGATTGGCTTGCCGCTGACCGTGGTCAGGACGTCGTCCAGTGCCATGCCGCCGGCCGCCGGTCTCTCGCCCCGGTTTGCAAGACGCCCCTCGACCTCCCGCCCCGCGTTCAGGAAATCGAGCAGAGTCATATTGAGTGTGCCGGCGCCGTTTGCCACCCAGGAGATCCCCCCGGCAGGATCGGACTATTCGCCCTGCCTTGTTCTGGTTATCGTTGCGGTATCCACTGTAACCGATTTTCGCGACCTCCGCCGCTAGGTCTTGTTGCGGAACGATGACGGCTTGAGGTCATATTTCTTCAACAACTGGTAGAGCCGTGATCGCGACAGGCCGAGTTCATTACGGACCCGCTGCACCCGGCCACCGTGACGATGCAGCAGATCGGTGAGCGCCGCCCGTTCGGCCCGGTCGCGGGCCGATACCAGCGCCGAGATATCTGCCGGCGGGCCGTTGCGGACAGGCTGGGCGGCCTGATGGTAGCGCTCGGGCAGATCGTCCACCGTCAGCGGCCGATCGCCGGCAATGTGCGCCAGAAAATACGCGAGGTTCTTCAACTCCCGGATATTGCCCGGGAAATCGTAACGGTCGTAGATAAACTCCTGCAGGGCGCGGTCCAGCACCGGCTCGCGGCGCGAGAGCCCGGCGCAGACTTCCTGGAAGAAGAAATCCAGCAGGATCCGGATCTCGTCGCGGCGCTCGCGCAGGGGCGGGATGTTGAGCGGGCACATGTTGATGCGGTAGTAAAGGTCCTCGCGGAACTCGCCGCGACCGACCATCTCGGCAAGGTTGCGGTTGGTCGCGGCTATGACCCTGACGTTGACCTTCACCGGCACATCCGAACCCACGCGTTGCAACTCACCCTCCTGCAACACGCGCAGCAGCTTGACCTGGGCGGAGGTCTCGAGCTCGCCAATCTCGTCGAGGAAGATGGTGCCGCCGTTGGCCTCCTCGAACTTGCCCTTGCGCTCGTGCGTGGCGCCGGTGAAGGCGCCCTTGACGTGACCGAACAGCTCGGACTCGATGAGACCGCTTGGAAACGCGCCGCAGTTGACCGCGACGAACTGGGTCCGGTGGCTGTTGTTATGGATGATGCGCGCGAACAGCTCCTTGCCGGACCCCGTCTCGCCCTCCATGAGCACGGTGATGTCGGTGGGCGCAATTTTGGAGATGATGCGGAGATTCTTCTGGATGCGCGGGCTCTGCCCGAGGATGCCATCGATCTTGAGCTCCGGGGATGAGCGCGACCCCGAAGACGATGCCGACCGCGGTTCGCTCGGCGACGGGCCGGGCAGGACACGGCCGCTCGAGTTCTGCACCAGGGCGCCACGCAGGATATCGAGGTCGCGGAAGATGTCGCCGCGGTCGCGCTCACTCAAACCTGGCAGTTGCAACACCCTGATTTTCAGCGATTCGATGCGGGCGATGTGCTCGTGCAGGAGATTGCCGGCCACGACATCGATGCGCCCCAGCGACATCGCCGCCGGCTGTCCCGGCTTGATGCGGTAGTCGTCATTGAGTTCAACCATGGTCCGCGGCTCCCCTACCGACCGAGGATACACCATCTCAGGCGACCCGGAACCGGCCCCAGCGCCGCAGCACGGCCGGCAGGATCAACAGGTTGAGGATGGTCGAGGAGACCAGTCCGCCGATGATGATCGAGGCCATCGGCCCCATGATCTCGCGCCCCGGGTTGTCGCTGTCGATGGCGATGGGCAGCATCGCCAGGGCCGTGACCAGCGCCGTCATCAGGATCGAAGGCAGGCGCTCCTGGGCCCCGCGCACGACGGTATCCAGATTCCAGGGCTCCCCCTCCTCCTCGACCAGATGCCGGTAGTGCGAGACCAGCATGATCGAATTGCGGACCGTGATCCCGAACAGGGTGACGAAACCGACCATTGAACCGACCGACAGCGCGGTGCCCGTCGCCGCGGCGGCGATCATCCCGCCGAGCAGCGAAAAGGGCAGGTTCAACAGCATGATCAACATGTGCCGGAGGCTGCCGCAGGCAACGTAGATCAGGACCAGGACGCCGAAACCCGCGAACAAGGCATGTACCACGAGTTGTTCGCGGGCCGCCGACTGCTCCACCGCTGACCCGGTGAATTCCGGATAGGTGTTGGCATCGAACGCAACCCGGTCCCGCACGCGCCGCTGCAACTCGCGCAGAAACGCCTGGTGGTCGCGCCCGCTGACGTTGCAGGTGACGGTCTGCAGGCGCTGGGCATTGCGATGCAGGATGTTGTACCGCCCCCCGGCCTGCCGGATTTCGGCGACCTGGCCGAGTTCGATCGCGACGCCATCGGGCGTGCGCAGCGGCAGATGGGCCAGATCCTCGGGATCGTCCCGGGCCTCGCGATCAGCGATCACGACGACGTCGTGGGGCCGGTTGCCTTCGTAGATCCGGCCGACGGCGGCTCCGTCGACCGCCGCCGCCACGGTCGTCATGACCTCGGCCGGCCGGAGTCCCCAGTCGGCCAGTCGTTCGCCGAGCAACCGCACCTGCATGAGCGGCGCGCCGGTGGGCGACCGCACCTGGACGTCCGTTGCCCCGGGAACCTCCGCCATCACCGCCGCGACCTGCCGTGCACGGTCATCCAGGACGTCGAGGTCCCTGCCGAAGATGTTCACCACCACCGGCGCCGTGTAGCCGGATACGGTCTCGTCCACCCGCTCGGTCAGGAACGTGTTGGCCTCATACAACAACCCCGGGGTGGACGCGAGGATCGCCCGCAGATTATCGAGCACCCGCTGCTGCCCGGTACCCGACAGCGGCTCGAGGTCCACCTCGAATTCGCTGTAGTGACTGCCGTAGGTATCGGCGCTGCGCTCGGCGCGGCCGGCGAACTGCGACACCGAGCGCACGCCGGGCACCGCGAGGAACTGGCGGGTCAGTTCGCCGCCGATGCGCATCGTCTCCGCCAGCGACGTACCCGGCATGCCGGTCGTATGGACGATGTAATGGCCCTCGCGCAGCTCCGGCAGGAAACGTCCGCCGAGTACCGGCAGGAAAATCACCCCCGCGGCGCAGACCAGCAAGGTCATCGCGAAGGTCAGCCGCGGCACCTTGGCGATCAGCCGCAGCACGGCACCGTAGGCCGGCTTGAGCAGGCGCATGACCGGCGGGTCGTGGCTGTCGAGCCGGGCGCTGCCGAGCAGCAGGTAGCAAAGGGCCGGCGTCACGGTCAGCGCCACCAGCAGGGAGACGAGGATGGCGAGGATGTAGGACAGCCCTAGCGGCGAAAACAGTCGGCCGGCGACGCCGGACAGGGTCAGCAGCGGCACGAACACCAGCGCGACGATGAAACTCGCGTACACGACCGAGCCGCGCACCTCCATGGATGCCTGATAAACGACCTCGGCCGCGGGCCGCGGATCGCGGGCGGTGCGGTTCTCGCGCAAACGGCGAAAGATGTTTTCGGTGTCGATGATGGCGTCATCGACCACCTCGCCGAGCGCAATCGCCAGACCGCCCAGCACCATGATGTTCAGATTGACGCCGAACTGCCGCAGGATCAGCGCCGCGCCGAGCAACGACAGGGGAATGGCGATCGCCGAGATGAACGCCGTGCGCAAATTGAACAGGAAGATGAACAGGATCACGATGACGAAGAGGCCGCCGACCAGGAGATGGCCGGACAGGTTCCGGATCGAGGTCTCGATGTAGTTGGCCGGCCGGAACATGTCGGGATGCAGATGCACGTCCTGACCGGCGAGGGTACTGCCGAATTCCTCGATTGCCGCCTCGGCCCGGCGCGACACCGTCAGCGTATTCGCCCCGAACTGCCCGATGACCATCATGACGACCCCGGGCTTCCCGTTGACCGCGGCAGCGCCGATGGGCGGTTCGGGGCCATACCCGATTGTGGCCACATCGCCGATCGTGATGTTGCGGCCGCCGTCGCGCCTGACCACCACGTGCGCCAGTTCCGCGGGCGTCGCCGGCTGGCCGATCACCCGCACCGCGATGCGCTGGTTCTCGTTCTCGATGAACCCGCCGACACCGACGCCGGTGGCTTGCCGCGCCGCGGCCAGGACATCGTTGAGCCCCAGGTCGTGGCGGCGCAACTGCTCGGGCCGGACCTGGATCTGCAACTGCCGCACCTCGCCGCCGAAGACGTTGACGTCGGCGACCCCGGAGACGCTGAGCAACTTCGGCACCAGGGTGTGATCGACGACGCCGCGCAGGGTCATGAGGTCGTGCCGGTCGGATGTCACCCCCATGGTCAGGATGGTTGCCGACGACGACGCCAGCGGCACCGCCACCGGCGGCCCGACCCCCTCCGGCAGGGAATCACCGAGCGTCGCCAGCCGTTCGCTCACCTGCTGCCGGTTGCGATAACGGTCGGTCGGATCCTCGAAGAAGGCGCTGACGACCGACAATCCCTGTATCGATTCCGACCGGACGTAGGCAAGGCCGACGAGACCGGCGAGCGCGTTCTCGATCGGCTGGCTGACCAACACCTCGACCTGCTCCGCCGACAGGCCCGGGGCCTCGGTCTGGACGATGACGAGCTTGGGCGAAAACTCCGGGAAGATGTCCAGCCCGGCCCTGGTGAGATCGTAGAAACCGAAGCCGAGCAGCAGCATCGCCAGGCTGGCGATGACGCCGCGGAACTGCACCGAAAACCGGACGATGGCCGACAGCATCGGCTATTTCTCGTCCTCGTCCGGTATGCGCGCCCGGAACTCCTCCGAATAGAGCATCTGCGCGCCGGCAACCACGATCTCGTCGCCGGCACCGAGGCCTTCGCCAACGAACCAGCCGTCGCGGGTCTCCTCGTGCCCGGTGAGCATCTTGCGCACGAACAGGTCGGCGCCGGTGCGGACATAGACCCAGGGCCGGTCGGCGTGCCAGATCACGGCACTGCCCGGGACCTCGACGCCCCTCCGGGGCTGGGCACCGGCCGGGATCCAGACATCCAGGCGCATGCCGATCCGCAGGTGTTCGGCGGCGGTGCGGAAGTAGTAGGTCTCGCCCTGGACGACGGCATCGGTCTCGGTCGCCGGCGCGATCAGTTCCGCCGGCCGCGCCCGTTCGCGCTGCCCGGTCGGCCCGACGTAGACCGTGCCACCCGCCACCGGCAAAGTCTCGCCCGGGCGCAGGGTGACCAGGACGAGCAAGTCCTCGTGCCTGGCGATCCGGTCGAAGGGTTCGGTTTCTTCCGCCAGCGCCATGGCGCTCAGCGCCACTCCCCAGCGCTGGATGGCCTCGCCGCGCACGTCCCGCAGGCGGAGTTCCGCGGCCGAGAGCCGGTTGCGATCGGCCGTCGCCACCGCCTCGGCCTCCATCAGCTGCCGCGCCGTGACGTTGGCATCCTCGCGCCGCAGCAGACGCAGCCGTTCGAGCATCTGCCGCGAGGCGCCGGTGGCCGACCATGCCGCCTCGACCTCGGCGTGCAGGCGATTGAACTCGGAACGCAGCGCCACCAGCGGCTGCACGTCCAGCACCACACCGGCGGCCGGAATTTCCGTCACATGCTGGCTGGCAACGAGGGCCTCGACGCGTATGCCGGTTTCACGCTGCTCGTCGGCGCTCAGGCGCACCCCGATGGCGCCTTCCACCCGGATTGCGCGCCCGGGCGCGGCTTCATCCTCATCGTCGTCGCGGCCGCCGGCATCACCGTCGGACTCCCCCGCCTCGGACCCACCGCCCATCCGCCCGCCGCCATAGCCCATCGCGGCCTGCAGCCGCTCACCCAGGGACGCGATCCCTTCCTCGGGCAGAAACTCCACGGCCATCCGGATTGCCGCCAGCGCGGCAACGACGATGAACATCGCTCGCAGGACCTTCATGGGGGGATGACTCCGCGCTCGGGCGTCAACATGGGTGTGTGGGTGGCGTCCTCCAGATCGGCAACCGCTCGCCAGGCATCCGCGAGCAGGGACTGACGCGCCGCCTCGGCGTCCGCGGTTTCGAGTTCGGCCCTGATCAGGGCCAGGCGGCCGGTCTCGCCGAGTTCGATTCGATGCCGCACCCGGTCCTCCTGGGCACGGCCCGTCTCGATGACGGCATCGGCCGCGATCGTCGCTTGCAGGGCGGCGATGCCGGCCGCGTGCGCCTGCCGCACCTCCCCGATGATGGCCGCCTGCATCGATTCGAAACGGCGGGCCTCGGCCTCGCGCGCCGCGCGGGCTTCGGCAATCGGGCCTTCGTTGCGATCGAACAGCGGCAGGACCAGCGCCGCACCGAGCCGCCAGATGTTGTCCGCCTGGTCGAAAAAGTAGCCGGGGGTCAGCGTCACGTCGGGATACTGCCCGGCGATCGCCTCCCTGAGCACCGCCTCGGACACCGCATAGCGATCGAGCTGGAGCAGGATGTCGGCGCGGGCGGTGAGTGCCGTGCCCTGGAGATCGACCACCCCCCATCGGTCGGCCGGCGGCAACGAAGCGAGGTCGGCGCAGTCGATCGTGGCGGCATCGAAGGCCGCCGGGGCAACACCGGCTGCCGCGGCCAGGCGCACACGGAGGGCCGGCAATCGCGCCTCGTTGCGGGCGGCGGCGAGCCGGATGCGGCTCGCTTCGAGCCGCAGGTTGCTGACTTCGAACCCGGTCGCCTCGCCCAGGGCCTGATGGCGTTCGATCAGCGCCACACCCCCGTCGTACAACTCCAATCGGCGGTTGAGTCCATCCAGTTCGCGTTGCGTTCCGCACAGTTCGAGGTAGCGGTCGCGCACGGCGCTACGCAACGACCAACGCCCGAGGTCGGCATTCCGCGACGCGACGCGCGCCTCGGCATCGGCCTTTTCCATTCGCGCCGCCCGTCGGGAAGGAGGTTCCAGCACCCAGCTGATCGCCGCACCGATACTCCAGGGCGTGACGCCGCCGCCGGTGTCGTCGTGATGTTCGCCGCCGAATTCCATGCCGGGATTCCGCTGCGCCGCCGCCATTTGCTTGCGGGCTGCGGCAAGCTCGGATTCGGCCTGCATCAGCGCGCGGTCCGGATGGGCGTACCCCGCCGCCAGGATCAGTCCGGTCAGGTCCCATTGCGGCAGGGGCCAGACTGCGACGTTCTGGCCGTGTGCGGCCAGCCAGGATCGCAATTCCGGATCGTCGAGACGCCGGCCCTCCAGTCGCGCGACATCCGCTTGCGCCGGCAATGGCCTGGGCTCGTAGGTCTGCCAGGTGCAACCGCCCACTGCAATAAGCGCCAGCCATGCAATCAGGGCGGACCGCCACGGCATCCCGCCAAACGACGCGCCTTGCGCGTCGCAGGGCGATGCCGTCACCCCTACGCCTCCGGCCGCATTTTCTGCTGTCCCCCCCATACGACCGCAGATCATATCAGGCGACAATCGTCCGGCCGCCTGCTCCCGACTATTGACCGAACCCTCGCTACGTGGCAAAAAACGACGGGATAAATGGATATACCGCGATCCGGGGGAGGCATCGTGGACACTGGAATAACGAGAAGGGCACCGCCGGGAGCAGTCGCTCGGGCGGGTTGGTGGCCGGGATTGGGGCTGGCAATGGGGCCAGCATTGGCTCTGGGACTGTGGGCGGCGGCCGCACAGGCGACACCGGCCGGCGACATGGACCGTCTGCTGGCCTTGGGCATCGAGGACCTGATGCAGGTCCAGGTCGTCAGCACCGCGGCGCGCAAGCCCGAACCGCTGATGCGCACCGCCGCCGCCGTCTATGTACTCACGGGCGAGGACATACGCCGCTCCGGAGTGACCAGCATCCCCGAGGCCCTGCGCATGGTCCCGGGCCTGCACGTGGCGCGCTTCGATGCCAACAAGTGGTCGGTGTCGAGCCGCGGCTTCTCCGGCCGCCTCGCCGGCAAGCTGCTGGTCCTGATCGATGGCCGCTCGGTCTACACCCCGCTGTCGGCCGGCACCATCTGGGAGGTGCAGGACACCCTCCTCGCCGACATCGACCGCATCGAGGTGATTCGCGGCCCCGGCGGTACGCTCTGGGGCGCCAACGCCGTCAACGGCGTCATCAACATCATCACCAAGAACGCCCGGGACACCCAGGGCGGCCTGCTCGCCGCCGGCGGCGGCACCGAGGAACGCGCCTTCGGCGAGGGCCGGTATGGCGGCAGCATCGGCGAACACGGCTATTACCGTGTCTATGCGAAGTATTTCGACCGCGACGAGTCGCGGTCCTTCGACGACCGGCCCATCAACGACGGCTGGCAATCCGGCCGCGGCGGTTTCCGCAGCGACTGGCGTTACGAGCGGGACGACCTGACCGTGCAGGGCGACGCCTACCGCACCTCGGCCAACGCCGACGGCTTCATACCCAGCCTGGACCCGCCGGATTTCACCCGCACGGTGCAGGACAGCCAGGAATTCCAGGGCGCCAATCTCCTCGCCCGCTGGCAGCGCCGGTTTGCAGCCGAGTCGAATCTGGTTTTTCAGGTCTATTACGACCGCACCGAACGCGACGACCCGCTGCTGATCAAGGAGGACCGCGACACCGTGGACCTCGACTTCCAGCACCGCTTCCCCGTCGCCGACCGTCACGACCTGACCTGGGGGCTGGGTTACCGGCTGACCCGTGACGACCTCGACGGCGTGACCGTTTTCGGCGAGCCGCGCGTCGCCTTCGACCAGCGCACCGATGCCCTCTACAGCGCCTTCGCCCAGGACGACATCCGCATCGTGCGCGATCGCCTGAACCTGATCGTCGGGGTCAAGCTCGAACACAACGACTACAGCGGCCTCGAGTTGCAGCCGAACGCACGGCTGCTGTTCACGCCCAGCGACCGCCAGACGATCTGGGCGGCCGTCTCCCGCGCCGTGCGCACGCCGGCACGCGGCGAGCACGACACCCAGGGCGTGTCGGCCCTCGCCGCCGCCGGCCCCTTCCCCCTGGCGATCAATTCCGACGGACATGGCATGAGCAGCGAAGAACTGCTCGGCTTCGAACTGGGCTACCGCCTGCAACCGGGCTCCCGATTCTTCGTCGAGGCCGCCGGCTTCTACAACGATTACTCCAACCTCTGCTGTTCGGTGCAGTTCGGCAACGTGTCGTTCGATATGACGCCCGTGCCTCATCTCGCCATGCCGCTCACCTTCGACACCAAGATGCACGGCGAGGCGTACGGTTTCGAGATCGACGGCCAGTGGCAGGTCAACGACCGCTGGCGTCTCACGGCCGATTACAGCTACCTCGACGTGCAGATCCACCACGACCTGCCCGGCGACCCGGAGGAGGCGGCCCCCAACAACGAGGGCGACACCCCGCATCACAAGGTCTCGCTGCGCTCGTCGCTCGACCTGCCGCGGGCCGTGGAATTCGATCTGTGGCTGCGCCACGTCAGCAGCCTGCGGCCACCGCTCGACGAGATCCCGGCCTACACCACCTTTGACGCGAGACTCGCCTGGCGGCCGTGGCCGGCACTGGAACTGGCCCTGATCGGTCAGAATCTCGTCGAGCGGCTGCACACCGAAACTGAACCCTACCGCCAGACGACCCTCACCGGCCAGGTCGAACGCGGCGTTTACGGCAGGCTCACCTTGCGGTTCTGATCGCGCCGCGCAGCCATGTTTACAAACGGCGACAGGGAGGTAGCCAGACGGAGCGGGGCCGGAGGGTATTCACGATGCCGGGCCACGGCCGTGGAGTCGCTCCGCCTCGCGCTGCTGGCCACCCTGCTCGCCGCCGCATCGGCAATCGCCGCCGGCCCGGGTCTGCCGGACGAAGTGCCGGCCGAGCAGCTCAAGGCCGCTTTCGTCTATCACTTCGCCAAATTCACGCAGTGGCCCGCGGCTGCCCCGCCGACCCCCAAAATCCTGCTGTGCCGGTGGGGCGACCACCCGATGGCGCCGTATCTGGACGCGCTCGCCGGCAGAACCGCCGGCGATACGCCGCTCGAAATACGGGCGGTCGCGTCGCTTGACGAGGTCACGGACTGCCGGATCCTGTTCGTAGGCGCAGACCATGGGTCGTCCCTGGCCGGAGTGCTGGCCGCGGCCCGGGACCTGCCGGTGCTGACGATTGCCGATCGGCCGGGATTCGCCGCCGACGGCGGCATGATCGAGCTCTATGAGGCGGAGGCACGCGTCCGCTTCGCCATCAACATCGAGGCCGTCCGCCGGGCGGGTCTGCGCATCGACCCCCACGTCCTGAAACTCGCCCGTATCGTCGAGGCGCCGCCATGAACACGCCGGAACGAATCACCCTGGCGCGGCGCCTCAACCGCCTGCTCGGACTGATTGGCGCGCTGGCCGCCTTGCTCACCATCACCGGCACGGCGGTGAACGAATGGCGGGATCGGATCGAACTGCGGCGCGACCGGGTCGAGGGTCTTGCCCGGATCATCGGCGAGGCAATCAAACCGGCGCTCGTGTTCGATGCCCCGGAAGCGGTGCGCGACACCCTGGCGCTGCTCGCCACCAGCGGCGATATCGTCCATGCACAGGTGCGCCGGGCGGATGGCCGTCTCGTCGCCGAATACCGATCCCGTGACCCACTGCCGAACCTGTCATCCCCCCGCTACCTCGGGATCGACCAGGCTCTGGAAATCGATGGCGAGGCCATCGCCCGGATCAGCCTTTATTCCGACCTGAGTTCCGTCTATCTGCTGATCGCCCAGCAATGCCTGATCGCCGCCGGCGCCAGCGCGCTGGCGTTCACGGTCGCCGTCCTGCTCGGCCGGCGCATGCTGCGGCAGATACTGGCACCGGTCGAGAATCTGCACCTCGCCATGTCGCGGGTGCGCGATGGCAATGACTACACGCTGCGTGCCGCACATACCTCGAACGACGAGATCGGTGCCCTGACCGAGGGCTTCAACGCGATGCTGGACGAGATTGGCCGGCGCGACTCCGAACTGCGCCAGCACCGCCGAAACCTCGAACTGGAGGTCGCGGCGAGAACAAACTCGCTGAACGAGGCCAACACCCGGCTGATCGACGAACTCGCCGAGCGGCGGCGCCTCGACGATCAGTTGCGACTCGCCGCCCAGGTCGTCGACAGCAGCGCCGAGGGGATCCTGATCACCGACGCCGAGCGCCGCATCATCTCGATCAACGCCGCATTCACCCGCGTGACCGGCTACACGCTGGCGGAGGTCGAGGGTCGCAATCCGCGCCTCCTGTCCTCGGGGCGGCATTCGGCCGATTTCTACCGGGCCATGTGGGAAACGATCTATCGGACCGACGTGTGGCAGGGCGAGATCTGGAATCGCCGCAAATCCGGCGAGGAATACCCGGAATGGCTGACCATCACCGTGGCTCGTGACGCCAACGGCCAGGTCTCGCACTACATCGGCATGTTCTCCGACATGACCGAACGCAAGGCCGAGGAAAAACAGCGCCTGGAGGAAGTCATCCGCCAGCGCGATCTCCTGATCCGCGAGGTGCACCACCGCATCAAGAACAATCTCCAGGGGGTGGCGGGCCTGCTGCGGGTGCAGGGGGACGCCGTCGCCCCCAACATCGTTCCGGCAATCGAGGCGGCGACCCTGCATGTGCGGACGGTCGCGGCGGTTTACGGCATCCGCGGCCAGTCGGCCAGCGGCAGCATCCCGCTCGCCGAACTCCTGGCCACCATTTCCCGGACCACGGCGGAACTCACACACTCGGCAGTCGAAACCCGCCTGCCGCCGGCGGACGGTCCTCGGGCCGAAATCGTCGAAGCCGAAGTGGTGCCGGTGGCGCTGGTCGTCAACGAATTGATCTACAACGCCGTCAAGCACAGCGCCAGGGACGGCGCCCGCGGGACGGTGAGCGTCGAACTGAACATAGACCCCGGTCAGGCGCGTATCGCCATTCGCAATCCCGGACGGCTACCGGAGGGTTTCGATTTCGTGAAGGGCGAGAAACTTGGTACGGGGCTCGGTCTGGTCAAGTCGCTACTGCCGCGGTCGGGCGTGAACGCCGACCTCGTGGCTGCTGGCGACGAGGTCATCACCGACGTCCGCATCACCCCGCCGGTCGTCGAGATCCGCGAGGTCGCGGCCTGACGGAGAGGTGACTCAGTCGTCCTTGTGCTCGCGGCTGGCGATCGCGAACCGGTCCAGCTGCTCCTGGCTCGCGGCCGTCTGGTTCCGCGCTTTCCACGCCTCGTACGGCATGCCGTAGATGATCTCGCGCGCCTGCTCGTAGTCCAGCGCCAGCCCGCGGTCCGCGGCCGCCGCCCGATACCATTTGGCGAGGCAGTTGCGGCAGAAACCGGCGAGGTTCATCAGATCGATGTTCTGCACCTCGGCATGCTGGCGCAGGTGATCCACCAGACGGCGAAACGCCGCCGCTTCCAATTCCGTCCGGGTCCGGTCGTCAATCGTCAAGGGCACCTCCAGGATGCATCGGGAATCCCGGCTTACGAACGGGCACGCGCCGGCATATTATACGCGCACCCTCGCGGACCCGGCGCCCATGAACTCTCCCACTCCAACCGGCAGGCATCAGATCATCGTGGTCGGCGGCGGCGCCGGCGGCTTCGAACTGGCGGTGCAGCTCGGCCGCAGGCTCGGCAAGCCCGGGCTCGCCGACGTGACCCTGGTGGACATGAAGCTCTCGCACATCTGGAAGCCGCTGCTGCACGAGGTGGCGGCCGGCACCATGAACGCCCACGAGGACGAGCTCAATTATCTCGCCTACGCGCACTGGAATCATTTCCGCTTCCGGCTCGGCGCCCTCGAAGGACTCGAACGCGCCAGCCGGACCGTGACCCTGTCGCCGTCGGTGGACGACCACGGCAACGAGTTCATCCCGCGCCGCAGCTTCCGTTACGACACCCTGGTCATATGCATCGGCAGCCTGACCAATGATTTCGGCGTGACCGGCGTCAAGGAGCATTGCTATTTCCTCGACCTGCGCGAAGACGCCGATCTGTTCCATCGCAGCCTGCTGCGCGACTGCTACGCGGCCAACGTGCAGTCGGCGCCCCTGCGTCCGGGTCAGCTGCACATCGCCATCGCCGGCGCTGGCGCCACCGGTGTCGAGCTGGCCGCCGAGCTGCACACCGCGCTGGGGCATCTGGTGTCGTTCGGGCTCGACCGGGTCGATCCCGAACACGACGTCCGCATCCATCTCATCGACGGCGCCGAGCGCATACTCCCCGGACTGCCGGCGGAGATATCGGCCAAGACCGCGGCGGTGCTCAAGGGACTCGACGTCAACATCATCACCGGCGAACGGATCGTCGAGGCCACCGCCGACGGCTTCCGGACCCAGTCGGGGATGTTCATCCCGGCCGCGATCAAGGTCTGGGCGGCGGGCATCAAGGCCCCCGATGTCCTGCGCGACCTCGATGGCCTGGAATCCAACCGCATCAACCAGCTGCTCGTCCGCCGGACCCTGCAGACGACCCGCGACGATCACATCTTTGCCTTCGGCGACTGCGCCGCCTGCCCCATGCCCGACGGCCAAGCCACCGTCCCGCCGCGGGCCCAGGCCGCGCACCAGCAGGCGGCGTTGCTCGCGCGATCGATTGCCGCCCGCGTGGCCGGCAAGACGGAGATGCCCGAGTACACCTACACCGACTTCGGCTCGCTGATCAACCTGAGCCACCACCGCACGATCGGCAACCTGATGGGCAACCTCATGGCGCGCGGCCGCGGCGGCGTGTTCATGGAAGGGTTTCTGGCGCGACTGGCATATCTCTCGCTTTACAAGATGCACCTGTTCGCCATCCAGGGCTTCTGGCCGGTGGCCATGACCACCCTCGCCAACCTGCTCACGCGGCGCACCAAGCCGCGCCTCAAACTGCACTGACATCAACGGCTCAAAGGCCGTACTTCTTCATACGGTAGCGCATCACCATGCGGGTCACGCCGAGCATGCGCGCGGCCTCGGAGACATTGTTGCTGCTCCGTGCCAGCGCCCGCTCGATCAGCAGTCTCTCGGCCTGATCGAGCGTCAACAGGTCCAGCGCCGCGCCGTCGGCCGGGGCGGTGGCGGTCGCGCCCGGCGTCGGCAGCATCAGGGCGTCGGTGTTGACCTGACCGCCTCCCGACAACAGCACGACGCGCTCGATGAGGTGCTTGAGCTCGCGCACGTTGCCGGGCCAGGCGTACCGGCCGAGGGCCGTCTGGGCGTCGGCAGCGAACCGGGTGGCGGGCAGACCGTAGCGCGTCGCGGTCTGGCGCGCGAATTCCTGCGCCAGCATGAAGATATCCCCGCCTCGCTCGCGCAGGGGCGGCATGCGCAGCGTCAGGACATTGAGGCGAAAATAGAGGTCTGATCGCAGCCGGCCTTCCCGGACCATGACATCCAGATCGCGATTGGTGGCGGCGATGAACCAGCAATCGACGCTTCGTTCCCGCGTCGAGCCAATTCGCCGCAGGGTCCGGCGTTCCAGCACCGCCAGCAGTTTCGCCTGTAGTTCGAGCGGCAGTTCGCCGATCTCGTCCAGAAACAGGGCGCCATCCTCGGCGGCCTCGATCAGGCCCGTGCGCTCGACATGAGCGCTGGTGAAGGCCCCCTTCTCGTGACCGAACAGCTCGGCCTCGATGAGGTCCTTGGGCAGGGCGGCGCAATCCATGTGGACAAAGGGACGGTCGCGCCGGGCGCTGGTGGCGTGCAGCAACCGGGCGGTGACGTCCTTGCCGGTGCCGGTCTCGCCCAGGATCAGCACGGTCGGCGGCACGATGCCGGGATTGGCGACCAGCGCCCCGATGCGCTCGGCCTGGCTCCGGATGGCCCGGATGCCCTCGCATTCGCCAAGCAGGGAAACACCCTCGGGGCGGCCGTGCCGCTCGCGCTTGCGGGAATAGGCCAGGCTGCGGGCCAGCTCCGCCTTGGCCAGCACCTTGTCGATGTTGACCAGCAGCTCGTCCAGGTCGATCGGCTTCTTGAGATAGTCGGAGGCGGCGAGCTTCATCGCCGCGACGGCATCATCGAGTTCGCCGTAGGCGGACAACACCAGCACCGGCACCTCGGCACCCGGCCCGTTCCGCAGTTCGGCGAGGAAGTCGAGACCGGAACCGTCGGGCAGACGCATGTCGAGGATGATCATGTCCGGCATCCGTTCGCGGCAGCACTCGCGCGCTTTGTCGAGGGTGCCGGCGGTGCGGCACGAGTATCCCGCCTTGCCGAGCCGTTTGGCGACCGCCCGCGCGAAGAACTCCTCGTCCTCAACCATCAACAATTCGGTGGGACGGGGCGGCGACGGTGGTTCAGGCACGGAAGTCACGGGCGGCTGGCTCCTTCATCGGCGCGGTCAGCGTCACGCGCGTGCCGCCATTGTTGCCTTTTTCAAACTCGAGTTTCCAGCCGTGCGCCTTGCATACCTTGAACGCGACCGGGATGCCAAGGCCGGTGCCGAAGCGCTTGGTGGTCGGTCCCGGCGTGAGGCCCGTCGGCTCCGGCTGGAACGGCATGCCAACACCCTGATCCGCGATCACGAGCCGGAATCGCTCCGCATCGGCGGCACAGGCCTCGACCGTCAGCACCGAGCCCTCGGGGGAGGCATCGACAGCATTGGCCATCAGCCCGTAGAGCGCCTGCTCCATGAGATCGGGATCGACCGCGACCTCGATGTCGGCGTCCCAGGCACCGCGTTCGACCGTCATGTTCTTTTCGGCCAGGCGTGGTTTGAGCAATTCGAGCGCCGCCTCCATGAGCGCGGCCGGGCGCCTTCGCACCGGTTGCGGCTTGAGCGGATGCAGGTACGACACCAGCGCGCTCACCCAGCGCCCGAGCCGGTCGACGGTGTCGACGATGGCTTTGCGGATGTCGCGCACCTCGCCGGGGTCGTCGGCGTGATCGAGCAGTTGGGCGCTGGCGCGGATGCTGGCCAGCGGATTGCGGATGTTGTGCGCCACCACCGGCACCAGGGCGCCGAGGGCGATGTTCTTCTCGTTCTCGATCTGGGCATCGCGGCTGCGCGCGAGCTCATCGGCCATCTGGTTGATGGCCAGCGCCAGGTCGGCCATTTCCTCGACCCCCTGGCGATCGATGACGTGATGCAGATCGCCCCGACTGATCCGCCGGGCACCGCTCATGATCGCCTGCACCGGCAGCACGAATCCCCGTTGCAGCCAGCGCCGGGCGATGGCGATCAGCAGCACCGCCAGCACCAGCGGCACCGGCAGCAACACGGGTGCGTAGCGGGTCCACCGCTCCAGGGTGCGATCGAGCCGCTGCTGTTCGCCCTGCACCACGATTTCGAATCTTCCGATGGCGTCATCGAAATCGCCGACCAGCGCCTTTTCGTAACGCGGATCGAGGACCCGGACGGGCAGGTCGGTAATCACGACATAGGGATCGGCAAACACGCGGTTCATGTCGTTCTGCAACACGCGGTAGGTGTGCTGCATCATCTGGATCGCCTCGTCCTCGCGGTGGTTCGCCGCGAGCCGGCGCAGGGAATTGAAATGCCGGTCGATGCGCCGCGAGTAATCGCCGTAGCGGTTAAGGCCGTCCATGTTCTGGGTGAGCCGGGCGAACATGATCTCCTTGATCTGCCGGAACAGATCGCTGCGCACCTGCTGGGCGGTATAGGTCAGCTGGTTCAGGCGGACGGATTCGGCGGCGGTCTCCTGCCAGAAGTAGGCGGATGCGCCGGCGAGCAGGCCGGTCACCACGACCAGGAGCAGAAAGGCGAGCTCGTGGGCGAGCAGCAGCCGCTTCAGCGAGAGTTGGCGCGGGGTCCACATGGATTCAGTATAAAGCGCCGACGAGCCATGCCCGGGTCCGGGTTAGTGCCTGACCAATTTGGTTGGAATAAACCAATGGCTGGTTGATGTAAACCTGCGGACAGCCCGTCGTTGCGGAAAATGACTTTGCAGGAATTGCCCTGGAATCTGGCAGCTATTTGTATTTATTGGATATTCATGAATGTTCTGGCGCCGGATAGCGGGCTGGCACGCGTGCTGCATCATCATGGACAGCAGTAACGACAGTTCCGAACTCAACCCTTGGAGATCAAGACCATGACCTGGGAAACCCCTGCCTTCAGCGACGTCCGTTTCGGCTTTGAAGTGACGATGTACATCTGCAACCGGTAAGATTCACCGCCAGCCGTTCATGAAGAAGGGGCCGATGGCCCCTTCTTCGTTTTTGCTGCCTCTCAAGGGACCGCCGATGTCGCAAACGAGCATCGAATGCCAGGGGCTGTGCAAGTCCTATGGGGCGCACTCGGCCGTTGCGGGCATCGACCTGGCGATCGCCGAAGGCGAGTTCTTCGGCCTGCTCGGCCGCAATGGCTCCGGCAAGACCAGCACCCTGCACATGCTCGCGACCCTGGTGCGACCGACCGCCGGCCGGGCCATCGTCGCTGGCCATGACGTCGTGCGCCAACCGGTCGCGGTCCGCCGTGCGATCGGCATGGTGTTCCAGGATTCGGCGCTCGATCGCAACCTGAGCGTCGAGGAAAACCTGCATTTCGCGGCCGCACTCTACGATCTCCCGCCGGACGTGAGTCGCGGCCGAATCGACGAGCTGCTGCGACTCTTCGAACTCGCCGATCGCCGCCGCGCCCTGGTCGGGAATCTGTCCGGCGGAATGCGCCGGGCCCTCGACATTGCCCGCGGCGTTCTGCATCGGCCGCGCGTGCTGCTGCTCGACGAGCCCACCATCGGCCTCGACGTGATCAACCGGCGCACCATCTGGCGCTTCCTGGACCGGCTGCGGCAGGAAACCGGACTGACCCTGGTGCTCACCACCCACTACCTCGAGGAGGCGGCGACCTGCAACCGTGTCGTGTTCATGAGCAAGGGGCGATTCATCGGTAGCGGTGAACCGTCCCGGCTGATTGCCGAACTCGGTTCGCAGATCCTCGACATCGAAAGCAACTCGGTCAGCGAGCACGCGGAGATACTCCAACCCCTCCTCGGCCCGCCCATCATCGAGGGCGACCATCTGCAATTCCGCGTCGCCGCCGACGAATTTTCCGTCGGCGATGTCCAACGGCGATTGCAGCCGCCGCCCCGCGCCTTCAGTATCCGCCAGCCGGACCTGAACGACGTTTACGTCTGGCTCAATCACCGGCATCGCGCCGCCCGACCATGAGACGCGCGGTCTTCGCCATCATCGGTCGCGAACTCGCCCGCATGCTGCGGCAGCGCGGGCGACTGGTCGCGGCGATGGTTCGGCCGCTCATCTGGCTGTTCGTCATCGGCGGCGGCTTTCAAGCGCTGCTGGCGGGGCTCGGCGCCGATGACTACAAGCGGTTCATGGTCCCGGGGTTGTTGTCCATGGTGCTGCTGTTCGGTGCGATGCTGGCCTCCCTTTCCCTGGTCTACGACAAGGAATCCGGCGTCATGCGCATGCTGGTCATCGCGCCGTTTCCGCACTACGCCATCGTCCTGGCGCGCACGCTGAGTGCGGCCATCGCCGGCCTGGCGCAGGCGGCGATGCTGATGGTCCTGCTGGCGGCACTCGGCTTTCTGTCCCTGCCGGCAAGCCCGGCGCTGCTGGTCCTGGCATTGGTCATGACAGCAATTACCTGTGCCGCCACCGGCATGCTGATCGCGGTGTTCAGTAAAACGCTCGACAACTTCGCAGTGATCATGAACTTCGTCATCTTTCCAATGTTCTTTCTGAGCGGGGCCCTCTATCCGCTCGCGCACCTGCCGGCGGCCCTGAAGACCTTGGCGCTGGCCAATCCGTTCAGCTACGGCGTCGATCTGATGAAACACGGGATACTCGGTGGTGGTGGTGGGCGGTTCGGACCGGATATTCCGGTCGCGACCGATGTTGCTGTCATGCTGGCATTCACCGCGGTGGCGCTGGCCGTGGCCTGCCTGCGGTTCTCGCGGGCCCCGGTCATCGAGCGCTTGGCCCAGGCGTTGAGCAAGCCGCGGCGCGGCTGAGGTTCAGTCGCGTCGCCGGCGCCAGGGCATCATCCGCTCCAGCACCTGGTCGTCGCGCTGCATGCCGTGGGACAACGCGCCCGTCAGGTGGGCGACGATCAGCGCGATCAGGCAGAACGACGACAGGACGTGGACATCGGTGAACAGCTGGTTCAAGGCCGCGTCGTGCCAGCCCCATTGCGGCAGCGGTATCCCGAAATACTTGGTGCTGTGGCCACTGAACGACGACGAGATGTATCCGCTTATCGGCTGCAGGAAGAACAACACGTAGAACAGCCGATGCACGGTTTCCGCCGCCGCACGCTGCCAGGCAGGGATCACCGCCGGCAACGGCGGCGGCGGGTGACGCCACCGCCAGACGGTGCGGACGATCACGAGCACGAGGATCGTCAGCCCTATTGACTTGTGCGACGCAAAATACTGCCCCCGTATCGGCCCTTTGGGCAGATCGACCATGTACCAGCCCAGGGGAAACTGGATGAATATCATGGCCGCCGTGAGCCAGTGCAGAACCACGGCGGTGGTCGTGTAACGTTCGAATGCCTGATTCATACCCTTATTGGAGTTTGGACCAATTCTAAACAGGTGACCGCGGTTACCCGGTTTTGTTCAGTGACCCGGATTCTGGCCAGCATATCACATGCCCGACTTGCAGCTTTAAGAAATGAAGTTAACATACTGAAAAAACATCGCTACCTCGCAGAGAACCCGGTGAGTCATCTATTCGCCGCAGGCCCGTTGCACCGAAAGCCATCTGGACGCTGGCTGCGCGTGGTCACGCTTCTGATTCTCTGCACCCTCGGCACCGGGCCGGCCTCGGCGACCGAAACGGAACTCGAGGTCGTCAAGTCCCAACGCCTGCTCCTCCTCAAGAACGGCGACAAGGTCGAAAAGACTTATCACATCGCGTCCGGCTTCGGCGGCAAGGGTGACAAGCGCCGGCTTGGCGATCACAAGACACCGATCGGCGTGTACCGAATCATGAAGATGCGGGACAGCGATCGCTTTCACCTGTTCATGGCCCTCAATTACCCGAACGTCAAGGATGCCTACTGGGGCCTGAAGAACCGGCTGATCACCCGGGCCGAATTCGACGCCATCGTCGAGGCCAGCAAGTCCGGCCGCATGCCCCCGCAGGATACCGATCTCGGCGGGGCGATTGGCATCCACGGTATCGGCGACGTCAACACCGAGAAGATCGAGATTCATGACGCCGCCGACTGGACGGAAGGGTGCATCGCCCTGACCAACGAGGAGGTCGAAGAACTCAGCCGCTTCGTCGACGTCGGGACGAAGGTGGTCATCAACGAATGACCGGGAGGCACGGAACGGTCGACGGAATGATCGTCGCCGCACTCCGGTTCATCTGCATTCTGGCCTGCTGCCTCGGGCTTCCTGCCTGCTCGGATCCACACCCGGATGCCGGGGGCGATCTGATCATCCGCGCCACCACCGACAAGCCGTTTGCCGACGTGGTCGAGGAACTGGAATTCGCCATCACCGAGCGAAACTTCCGCATCACCGGTAGCAACAAGATCGGCAGCGGGCTCCGGGATCGCGGCTACAAGGATTTCCCGGATGTCGAGGTCATCCACTTCTGCAGCCTGGAAAACGCCCGCGAGGTGCTCATGATAGACCCCGGCTACGTCGCCATGATGCCCTGCCGGGTGACCGTGCATGTCCAGCACGGGGAAACGGTGGTGAGCATGGTGCTGTTGCCGGAGAACCATCCCGATCCACGGGTGCGCGAATTCGCCGCCCGCATGAACGCGACCCTGCGCGAGATCCTGGCCTTCGCACTGGAAGACAATGCCCGGCAGGCGCCGTGAACGGTTTGAGGCAAGCGGCGGCAGCCGTTGTATACTGAGTCCAAATCGTCACCCATAACAACAATCCTCACCCATCCTTTCCCCGATGAAGCAACCCGAGAATCTGCTGCTCCTCGTCTGGCTGCTGCTGACCGGCCTGGTCGCATTCGGCGCGGTGGTGTGTACCGATCAGGGCCTCATCCAGGCGATGATCGTCGCCGACCAGAGCCGCATCTGCATCGTCCTGATCGTCATGTATCTTGCAGGCCTCGCGCATACCTTGATTCGGACCTTGTACCTTTCCCGGCAGCTGGACCTTGCCAGTCAGGTCCAGTCCATGCTCGGGGCCAATCCCGGCGAACCGCTCCACATCAGCGGCCGCAGGCTGACCCTGGCCAGCGGCGTCACTCTGCCGTCCGGCTTCCTGACCGACTACCTGGTCGACGTCGCCAGTGCGGCGTCGCCGCCGCCCGGCACCGGTCACGAGGCCGCGCCGGCCAATGACCTGCTCGACGCCTACGCCTCGCGGATCCGGGGCGCGCACGATTTCGGCTGGTTCTACATCGACCTGATGCTCAAGGTCGGCTTCCTCGGCACCCTCGTGGGTTTCATCCTGATGCTCGGCTCGGTCGCCGACACCAGTTCGCTCGATGCCACCACCATGCAGAAGGTGCTGACACAAATGAGCTACGGCATGAGTACCGCCCTCTACACCACGCTGGCGAGCCTCGTGGGCGGCATCCTGCTGGCCGTTCCCTATCAGCTGCTGGAACGCGGGCTGAACCGGCTGCTCGAGATCACCATCTACATCAAGGAAGTGAGCGCCGCGAACCGCCCGCGGCCGTCGTAACTGCGGTGCCGGCATGTCAGCTCTGGCGCAGGCAACGAACAGGTATCGGCAGCCCTTCGACCCGATCACGGCCGTCCTGTTCAAGATCATCCAGGCGATTACCTACCTCTTCGTGCTATCCGTACTGTTCATGAACCCGGTGGCGAAGAAGGGCATCATCGACCCCAAGGCCGAATACATCATCTCGGTCAACTGGCCCGACAACGATCCCAACGACATCGACACCTATCTCGAGGACCCGGCCGGCAACATCATCTTCTACAACAACAAGGAAGCCGGTCTGGTGCATCTCGATCGCGACGACCGCGGTACCGTCAACGATACGCTGAACATCAACGGCCGCATCGTGCAGAACCCGCTCAATCAGGAGGTCACCACGATACGCGGCGTGGTGCCCGGGGAGTACGTGCTCAACGTCCATTACTACGCCACCCAGAACAACCAGCCGGTGGACGTGACCGTCAAGGTGGACAAGGTCAACCCGGCGCTCGAGGTGGTTTACTACGACACCCTGCGCCTGGAAAAAATCGCGGACGAGCGCACGGCGCTACGCTTCACGATCGGCCCGGAAGGCCGGATTGCCGGGATCAATCACCTCGACAAGGGCCTGTACGAAAAGACGGTACGCAAGTAGGAGGACGGCGGATGACTCTCGGTTTTTCCGGACTGGTCGCGGCGTATGTCGTGGTGGCATCGGCACTGGTCGTGCTCGGCCTGTACTCGCGCTGGCCATGGCGACTGAAAGCCACCGGCATTGCGCTGACCACTGCTGCCCAGGTGGGTCTTTACTATTCATTCCCACTCCTCCTCGGCTGGCCGACGGAACTGAACCTGCCGCGCAAGTTCGAGCTGCTGGGCATGTACATGCAGGAACCTGACAACATCACCGGCGCCCGTGGCGATATTTTCTTCTGGGCCATCGACAAGGACGTGAAGGCAGACGGACGGCCGCGCGCCTATCGGGTCGATTTCGATCCGGCATTGAAAGCGGTTTTCCAGGAGGCCGCGGGCAAACTCGCCAAGAACATGCCTCAGCAGGGCAGCCTCGAGGCACCCGACGATTCGCCCATGGGTATCCCGTGGCGCGAGGGCAAGGGCACCGGACAGAAGAGCGTCAAGGTCAATTTCTCGGACATGCCGCGGGGCGAGGGCGCGGCCGGCAAGGACACTCCACCTCCCACCGCACCGGCACCGCCAGCGCCATAGAAGCCTGCAGGAGAATCCGACATGACTTGGGGTATCGCAGGCATCATCGTGGCGTATGCAGTCGTCGCCCTGCTGCTGGTCAACGTCATCTTGTGCACCGGCTGGTCGTGGCACCTGAAGGTTGTGTGCACCCTCGCCGTGGGCGGCCTCTATTACGTGACCTGGCTGTCGATCCCGCCTGCCGTGGGCTGGCCGACCCGCCAGATTCCGCCGGGCCAGTTCAACCTGCTCGGCACCCATGTGCAGGAACCCGACAAGACATCGGGCGCCAAGGGCGTGATCTATCTGTGGGTCGTGGACATCAATCACGAGCTGGGCAAACGCCTGCCGCGCGCCCATGCGCTGACCTTCACCCCCGAGTTGCACACCAGGGTGACCGAGGCCGGCAACAAGCTGCGCAAGCGGCTGGCGCAACTTGGCGAAGTCGAATCCGGATCCGCCGCCGAACTGCACGATCTGAAGACCGCGCAACAGATGATGCATCTGCGTTTCTTCGACATGCCCGATCCGCTGTTCCCGGAGAAGTAACCCACCTGAATTCCGCCCGCCTTTCCCCGTTCTATTCCGTGGGATTCTCCTCCTGCTTCACCTGCTTCTCATCTCGTCGTGACCGGATCGTGACCGCGCAATACCTCCTGACGGCGACCGTGACCAGCCCCGCCAACTCTCGCAGGCCCGGCAAACTTGCGACCGGCCCATTTCCATCCCGGCGGCAGGGTTGATTTAACGTATATACGCATATAGATTGACACCGTGGACATCAGTTTTGACCCTGCCAAGGATGCGCGGCTGTTGAAGCCGCGCGGGCGGCCGAGGTCGCCAAACCCGAAAGTGTCCATCAGTTTGAGAATCCCCCCCGAGACGCTGGCGCGCTGGAAGGCCAGCGGCCCCGGCTGGCAGACGCGCATGGCGGCAATGCTCGCGCGGACGTCGCCCCGCGCCTGAACCATCCCCGAACCCGGCCGCCACTTTATGAAGCCGCGGGTGGCGTGTGCTACTGACCGCTCTGCTCGACGTTGCCGGAGAAGTAACCGGCGTCAATAACAATCTCGGCGTCGATGCGGCACAATGAGTACCGGAGGGTTTGGTATGCCGGGATTGCCCAGATTGACAACACTATATTGCCTGCTGGCCGCCGCCGGCGCGGCGGCACCGGTTTTGGCCGCAACGGACACCGAACTGGTCACGGCCGTTTGCGAGCAGGCGGCGCCACGCCAGGCTGATTGCCGTTACCACTGGCACCATTCCCCGACCGATCCCAAGGTGACCGCGCGGGTCGGCGCGCAGGCTCTCCCTGATCCGGACCTGTATGCCAATCCGACCGCGGATGGCGGCACAGCCATCCTCTTCATCGTTGACACCAGCGATCCGCGGCGGCAACCGGTCATTGAGGCGATCCGTCCGCAGCTCGCCACCATGGTCGCCAAGGCCGCGCCACACCACCGGCTCGGCCTGGCGGTTTTCGACAGTGACCTCCGCGTACTGGCCCCGCTTGGCGCCAGCCGCGAGGAATTTCTGGCGCGGGCGGCGGCCCTTGCCGCCACCGGCAAGACCACCGAACTCTACCGCAACACGGAACAGGCGTTGAAACTGCTTGCCCAGAACGACGCGCCGCGCAAGGCCCTCTACGTTCTATCCGACGGACTCGCCGAGGATACCGCCTACGGTCACGGCGATGCCGTCGCACTGGCGACCCGCCTGGTCATCCCCATCTACTCCATTGGCTATCCGCGCTCGGTGGCGCAATCCGTCGCCCTGCAGACCCTGCGCAAGCTGAGCGAGGCCACCGGCGGCCGGTTCGTGGCCGCCGATGCGCTGAATTACGTCCTACCCGATGATTTCCTCAGCGACCCCTTCCAGCTGGCAGACGCCGGAGGTTCGTTCCGCATTGACCTCGGCCCGGCGATCGATGCGGGACTCGCCTCGACGCAGCACCTGGTCCTGACCTTCAGCAGCGGCGCGGGAAAGACCGAGATATCGACCGCCGTCGATCTGCCCCCTGCCGCCCCGCTCCCTGCATTGCCGCCGCCCGCACCGGCACCACAGCCCACCACCGAAGTGCCCGCAGTCACACCGCCGGCGCCGGCCACCGGACCAGCCGCCGCGCCGGTGCCCAACCGGGCAGGCAACTTTCACCGCCGCCGGCGCCAGCAGCACCATCGACCATCGACAGCTGGATCTGGTACGGGACACCGGCAGCCTTCATGCTGGTCGTCGTTGTCGCCCTCGTCATTTACGGCCGCCGCATGCGAGCGCGGGATTCGGTACCCGCTGTGGCGAGCGTCGTGCCCGACAACAAACCCTACGCCTACCTCATCCAGCAAAACGCCGATCAGACCCGACACGTGATCGCGCAGACGCCGTGGCGCATCGGCCGCACCCAGAACAACGAGCTCTGCATCCCCGATCACTCGGTCTCGCGGCAGCACGCCGAGATCCATCGTCGCCGCGACGGCAAGTTCGAGATCGTCGATCTCGATTCGCTGAACGGCGTCTTCATCAACGAGAAGAAGATCAGAACGGCCGAGCTGAACGAGGGCGACACCGTGGACATCGGCGATCTGACCTTCAAATTCACCCGCTTCGGCGACGACATCGCCGCGCACGAAAAGACCGTGATGATTCGGACGCAGACGCCCTGACCTCTGTCGGTCACACCTGCGGCCGGACGGATCGGTGTCAACGCGGCGCCGTGACGATCTACAGGCGCCACTCGATACCCCAGCCCTCCTCGCCGGGTGCGGCCCTGAAACGCTGGTTGACGCCGACACCAGGCACGGCGGCAATCTCCTCGCCGCAGTAGAACAGCGGCAGATATCGGCGCAGCCAGGGTGCAAGCCCGCGATCCTGCAGTAACGTCTTCAGGCTGTGGCGATGTCCATCGCTCAGCAACAGGCGCTCGCCGCCTTGCCGGAACCGGATGGACAGGGCCTTTCCGGTCATCACGCGATCGGCAACGCCACCCGACCGCCGGCTGATTACCAGCCGACCCATGGGCAGTACCGGCGCACTGTCCGGATTCCACGCAATCGTTCGCCTTGCATCGTGCTCCGGCAACGGTGCCATGGCATGCAGCGCATCGCGGTAACGGCGCACCTCGGCACCCGGCCAGCGGACACAGGCCACGCTGTCCGTCCGCTCGATCGCCGCCATACGGATGACTTCCTCGACGTGTCTGGCATTGGGCAGCGGCAGGCGCAATCCGCTGACCCAGGCGCGCACAGCGTTCCGCTGTCGCGCCGGCGACAGCGTGCCCAGGCCGCCCGTCGTGATCGCCCGGTCGGTCGTGACGATTGCCGCCAGGTCGATGGCGGCAAGATCGCCCTGCAACTCCGCCGCCTCCGCCTGCCAGTCCGCCGCCCGGGCGATGGTATCGGCGAAACCGGGCCAGCGCCGCGCCAACACCGGGATCAGTTCATGGCGCACGAAATTGCGCGCGTAGCGGCGGTCGGCGTTACTTTGATCATCGCACCACTCAAGACCATGTCGCTGCGCATACTCGGCGATCCAGGACACCGGACAGTCCAGCAGCGGGCGTCCATGCCAGCCCTTGCCGAACCGCGCCCATGCGGGCATGCCGGCCAGTCCCGCCGGACCGGCGCCACGCATGAGCTGCAACAACAGGGTTTCGGCCTGGTCCTGCCGATGATGCGCGGTGAGCAGTGTGTCGTCCGTGTCGAGCACACCCGCCAATGCCTCGTAGCGGCACCGGCGCGCCCAGTCCTCCGGGCTTTCGCCCGCGGGTGGCCTGGCATCCACCCGCAGCAGCCGCAGGGATATCCCGAGCGCCCTGCCGGTACGCCTGCAGAATCGCGCCCAGGCATCGGCCTGCGGATGCAAGCCGTGATGGACATGGGCCGCCACCACGGTTGCACCGCTGCTCTGGGCGAACCGATGCACGGCGTGCAGCAGCACGGAGGAATCGCGGCCGCCGCTGTACGCGATCCAGTAGCGGCGCGTGGCGGGCATGCCCGCCAATGCGCGCCGTAACTGCGAATCCAGCCGACTCTCCGCCACCCGCGATCTGACCATGGCCACGACCGGCAGTTGCAGGCGCCGCGCCGCGCCCGCTCAGGGCTGGCCGGAGGTCATGCCACCTTGTAGCGGCCAAACCGCATGTATTTCTTGAACCGCGTCTCGACCAGCTGGTCGGCCGGCATCTTGTCGAGCAGCGCCAGATTCTCGATCAGTGCCGCCTTCAGGCGCGTCGCCATCAGATCGACGTCGCGGTGGGCACCCCCCAATGGTTCCTGAATGACCTGGTCGACCATGCCCAGCTCGAACAGCCGCTGCGAGGTGATACCCATGGCCTCGGCCGCCTCCTCGGCCTTCTCCGCACTCTTCCATAGAATCGACGCGCAGCCCTCGGGAGAGATGACCGAATAGGTGCTGTACTCGAGCATCAGCACCCGATCGGCCATGCCGATAGCCAGGGCGCCGCCGGACCCGCCCTCGCCGATGACTACGGCGACGAGCGGAGTCGCCAGACTCGCCATCTCGAAGAGGTTGCGGGCGATGGCCTCGCTCTGGCCGCGCTCCTCGGCATCGATACCCGGGAAAGCCCCCGGAGTATCTATGAAGGTCAGTACCGGCAGCTTGAAGCGTTCCGCGAGCTTCATGATGCGCAGGGTCTTGCGATAGCCTTCCGGTCGGGCCATGCCGAAATTGCGCTGCAGATTTTCCCTGGTGTTGCGACCCTTCTGGTGACCGACCAGGGCGATCGGCCGCCCATCGATGCGGCCGATCCCGCAGATGATCGCGGCGTCGTCGCCAAACAACCGATCGCCATGCAATTCCTCACAGTCGGAGAAGATGCGCTGGACGTAGTCGAGCGTATACGGCCGCTGCGGGTGCCGGGCCAGCCGAGACACCTGATGCGCCGACAGTGACGAGAAGATCGAGCGCGTCAGCTCCTGCGATCGCTGTTTGAGACGCGCGACCTCGTCGGTGATGTTGATGTCGCTGTCGTTGCCGAGGAAGCGAAGCTCCTCGATCTTGGCCTCGAGCTCGGCGATCGGCTGTTCGAAATCAAGAAAATTGAGGTTCATGTTCCAGGTCCGCGTGCGTATATCGAACGGTAAGGAAACGCGGCGGTGGCGTCAATATTCGATGGCGGCGCCGTCCTGGCCCAACAGTCCCTGCAGGCGATCGAGCAAGACCCCGCCAGGTTGCAGCGACCACTCGCTGCCCAGGCGCAACCTGGCGACGCCTTGTTCGCCGCGATACTCGATCAGCACCGGACAACGTCCGCGACGGCACTGATCGAGCAGCGTACACAGCTCACCGATGGCATCGCCGTTCATGCGCCTGGCGTCGAGTCGCAGGCGGATCGCCTTCGCGTACTCCTGGCGGGCCTGATCGAGATTCATGACCTTGTCCGCGGACATCACGTAATCGCCACTGAAGTCATCGGCCCGGTAATCACCCTCGACCAGCACCAGACGGTTTCTGGTCAACACCTCGGCGCAGGTCTGGAACACCTCGGAATAAACGGCCACCTCGACGCGGGCTGTGCGATCGTCGAGCACCACGAAGGCCATCCGCCCGCGGCGGCCGCTGCGCGTGCGCACCTCGTCGACGATGCCGGCGATCCGCCGCCGCCCGGGCTTCAGATCGACGAGGCGGGTGACGTTCAGGCGATCGATCTCGCCTTCATGAGGGTCCATGAGGTGGCCGCTCGGCGACCAGCCGAGCGTCGCCCGTTCAGCCAGCAGCAGTTCCTCGGGTGGCCAGTCGGCCACCTGCTGGAAACGCGCCACCGCCCCCTCCCCCGACCCGTGGTCACGATCGATGCCGAACAGGTCATCCTGACCCGCACCCTCGTTCATCCCCTGTTGTTCGGCTGCCTGCAGGGCGTGCCCGAGAGTCGCCATCATGGCCGCCCGACCGGGGCCGAGACTGTCGAGGACCCCGGCACGGATCAGTGCCTCCAGAACCCGGCGATTCGCACGTCGCGTATCGACACGGCGGCACAGATCGAAGAGATCGCGGTACGGACCACCACTCTCGCGCTCGCCGATCAGAGCGTCAATGGCCGATTCCCCCGCACCCTTGATGGCCCCGAGTCCATAGCGCACGATCCGCTCGTCGGCGACGGTAAACCGGTACGCGCAATCGTTGATCGCGGGTGGCCGGACCTCGATACCCATCCGCCGGCAGTCGTGGATCAGGACCACGACCTTGTCGGTGTCCGTCATCTCCGCCGACAGGACCGCAGCCATGAACGCGGCCCCGTGATGGGCCTTGAGCCAGGCCGTCTGATAGGCGACCAGGGCGTAGGCCGCGGCGTGCGACTTGTTGAATCCGTAGCCGGCGAACTTCTCCATCAGACCGAACAGCTCGTTGGCGACCGGCCGGGCGATGCCATTCTTCTCGGCCCCGGCCACGAAGATGTCCCGATGCTTGGCCATCTCCTCGGGCTTTTTCTTGCCCATCGCCCGGCGCAACAGGTCGGCGCCGCCGAGCGAATAGCCACCGATCACCTGGGCAATCTGCATGACCTGTTCCTGGTAGACCATGACACCATAGGTCGGGCCGAGGATGGGCTTGAGACGCGGGTCCTGATAGACGACCGCCTGACGGCCGTGCTTGCGATCGATGAAATCCGGTATCAGATCCATCGGCCCCGGCCGATACAGCGCCACCAGGGCGATGATGTCCTCGAACCGGTCCGGCTTCGCGCGCTTCAGCAGGTCGCGCATGCCTCGCGATTCGAACTGGAATACCGCCGTGGTGTTGGCCCCGGCGAACACCTCGTAGGCAGCCCTGTCGTCGAGCGGCAGGCGGTTGGCGTGCAGGGGCTCCGGCGCGGCACCACGCGCGTTAACGTCCTTGATCGCCCAGTCGATGATGGTCAACGTGCGCAGGCCGAGGAAATCGAACTTGACCAGACCGACGGCCTCCAGGTCGAGCATGTCGAGCTGGGTCACCGCCTGATCCGACCCCTGTTCACAATACAGTGGCGTGAACTCGGTGAGCGGCAGCGGGGCGATGACCACACCGCCCGCGTGCCGGCCGGCATTGCGGGTGAGGCCCTCGAGCCGCATCGCCAGGTCGATGAGCGTCCGCACGTCCTCCTCCTGACGGTAGCGTTCCGCAAGCCGCGGTTCCTCGTTCATGGCGCGCGCCAGCGTCATGTCGAGGGCGAACGGGATGAGCTTGGCGATCTCGTCGACGAAGCCGAAGGGCTTGTCGAGCACCCGCCCGACGTCGCGCACGACCGCCTTCGCCGCCATGGTGCCGTGGGTGATGATCTGCGACACCCGATCGCGGCCGTACCGTTCGGCAACGTAGCGAATCACCTCGTCGCGCCGATCCATGCAGAAATCGATATCGAAATCCGGCATGGAGACGCGTTCGGGATTGAGGAAGCGCTCGAACAGCAGGTCATAGCGCAAGGGATCGAGTTCGGTGATCCCGAGCGCATAGGCGACCAGCGAGCCGGCGCCGGACCCGCGACCCGGGCCCACCGGGATGCCCTGCATCTTCGCCCAACGGATGAAATCGGCGACGATCAAAAAATACCCGGCGAATCCCATCCGCACGATCACCGCCAGTTCCGAGGCGAGCCGCTGCCGGTACGCACCCTGCCGTTCGTCACCACCTCCCGAGCCGTCGCTGGCCGCATCGGCCGCCAGTCGGACCACGAGCCCCTGCAGTGCCTCCTGCCGCAACCACTCGTCGACATCGCCGCCAGCCGGCACCGGGAATGCCGGCAAGTGGTAGTTGCCGAGCGCGAACTCAAGATTGCAGCGCTTGGCGATTTGCAGCGTGTTGTCGATGGCCTCGGGAATGTCGGCGAACAGCGCCCGCATCTCCGCCGCGGTGCGCAGGTACTGCTGTTCCGAATAGGGTCGCGGCCGGCGCGGGTCTTCCAGGACTCGCCCTTCGAAGATGCAGACCCGCGCCTCGTGCGCCTCGTAATCGCCTGGCGCGAGAAAACGCACGTCGTTGGTCGCCACTACCGGGATGTCGAGGTTGCCCGCGAGATCGATCGTCGCGTCGATGTATTCACCCTCGCGTGCACGACCGGTGCGCTGCAACTCGAGATAAAAGCGATCGCCGAAGGTCCGGCGCCAATTCTCGGCATGCGCCCTCGCCATCGCCGGATTGCCGGCCAGCAGGGCCTGCCCGACATCGCCATCCCGTCCACCGGACAGCATGATCAGGCCCTCGCAGCCGTCGTCGAGCCAGGCCCGCCGCACCTGCGGCACGCCGTCGGTCTGCCCCTCGATGTAACTCCTGCTGATGATGCGCGACAGGTTGCGGTAACCGATCGGATTCTGACAAAGCAGCACGAAGCGGGACCGGCCGCCGGGACGCTCCGGATGGCGCAGCCAGAGTTCGACACCGATCACGGGCTTGATGCCGCGCGCGATGGCCGCCTTGTAGAACTTGATCATGGCGAACAGATTGCCCTGATCGGTCAGCGCGCAGGCGGGCATGCCGCTGGCGACGACCGCCTCGATCAGCGGTTCGATGCGGATCAACCCATCGACGATCGAATACTCGGAATGCAGGTGCAGGTGGACGAACGACATGGTCAGGTCTACGGGCGGGACTGCATCAGGCACTCGACGCAGGCGCGGACCGGCGCAAAGCTGTGCCGGTGCGCCGGACTGGGCCCCAGGCGCCACAAGGCCTGGAGGTGGGCTGCGGTCGGATACCCCATGTGCCGGGCGAAGCCGTACCCGGGATATTCGGCATCCAGACTCCGCATCAGGCGATCGCGAGCCTCCTTGGCGAGAATGGAGGCGGCGCTTATGGCCGGCACTGTGGCATCCCCCTTGACCACCGCGGTCGCACCGCAGGCCAGCCGCGGACACACATTTCCATCCACGAGCGCGTGAGACGGCTGCGGTTCCAGTGCGGCGACGGCCCGCTGCATCGCCAGCAGGGTCGCCTGCAGGATGTTGAGACGATCAATCTCGGTGACGCTGGCCACGCCAATCGCCCAGGAAAGTGCCCGCTCCATGATCATGCCTTCGAGGCGCTGCCGCCGCGCGGTGCCGAGCACCTTCGAGTCAGCCAGTCCGTCTATCCTCCGGCCGGAGTCGAGGATTACGGCCGCGGCGACCACCGGACCGGCAAGCGGTCCGCGCCCGGCTTCATCGACACCCGCCAACGGCACCGGCAGGGATGCGAGCACTATCGGTTCGACGATTCGCATTGCGCTGATCGAGGCTGTACGAGATGGAGAACGGCCGCGGCGGCCCGATCGCTTGCCCCGGCCGGGAATTGCCCCCGCAATTCCGCAAAGCGCGCGAGCATCCTGTCCCGCACCGCCCCACCGCGCAGCAACTCCAGCAGCCTGCGTCCCATTGCAATCGGATGGACCCTGCCCTGGATGAACTCCGGCACGACCTCCTCGCCTGCGAGGATATTGGGCAACGCGAAGCGCGAAATGCGAAGCAGCGGACGGATCAACCCATAACTCAGCCAGGACGCCTTGTAGGCCACGACCATCGGGCAACCGAGGAACATGGCCTCCAGAGTGGCCGTGCCGGAGGCGACCAGGGTGGCATCGGCCGCCGCCAGGACCTTGCGGGCCGCGCCCAGGTGGGTGGCAACGACAAGCGCCGGTGCATGCCGGCGATGCAGGCTCGCGAACAGATCCGCGGTGCGCCCGCTGGCGAACGGGACCAGAATGCGGAGTCCGGGGATCCGTTCGCGACACCACGCGGCCGTCTCCACGAAGGGCCGCGCGAGGTGGCCCATCTCATTCATGCGGCTGCCCGGGAGCAGGGCAAGCACCGGCTCCTCGGCGCCGATCCCGAGTTCGGCTCTCGCCCTGGCACGACCGGGGATCACGGCAAGTTCATCGGCCAGGGGGTGACTCACGAACGTTGCCGGCAGCTGCCGTTCCCGATAATAGGTCTCCTCGAACGGAAAAAGGACGAGCATGCGGTCGACGGCGCGGGCGATGGTCTTCAGTCGACCCTCCCGCCAGGCCCAGACGCTCGGGCTGACGTAGTGCACTGTTCGTATTCCCGCCGACCGCAGGTCCTTTTCGACCCCGAGGTTGAATTCCGGCGCATCGACGCCAATGAAAACGTCGGGCCTGCGGGCGCGAAAGTGATCAATGACCTGGCGCTGAAACGCCTTCAGTTCCCGGTAACGGCGTACGATCTCCGGGATCCCCATGACGGACAGTCGTTCCATCGCGGCCCATGGTTCGCACCCGGCGGCGACCATATTCGGTCCCGCCACGCCGGATACTTGCACGTCCGGAACCCGGGCCCTGAGCGCCCCGATCAAACCCGCAGCCAGTTGGTCGCCGGATGGTTCGCCGGCGACTATGCCGATCCGCAACATTTCCGGGACACGGTCAACGGACGATGCCGCGGGTGGATTGCGACACGAACTCGACCAGCCGCTGGACCGCTGCGGATTCCGGCGCGAATTCGCGCAGTTGCTCCGTTGCCTCGGACAGGCTCAGGTTCTGCCGATAGAGAATCTTGTAGGCCCGCCGCAGGGTGTTGATGGTGTCGTTGCCGAAACCGTGCCGCTTCAATCCCTCACGGTTGAGGCCATGGGTACTGGCGGTGTTGCCGGCGACCATCATGTACGGCGGCACATCCTTGACGATGACCGAGGCGATGGCGGCGAAACTGTAGGCGCCGACGCGACAGAACTGGTGCACGCCGGTAAAGCCGCCGAGGATGGCGAAATCGTCAATGGACACATGGCCCGCCAAGGCCGTGTTGTTGGCGAATATCACGTCGTTGCCGACGCGACAGTCGTGGGCGATGTGCACATTCGCCATGATCCAGTTGCGATCACCCAACCGGGTAACGCCCCCGCCCTGACCGGTGCCACGGTTGATGGTGCAGTGTTCGCGGATGGTATTGCCATCCCCGATCTCGAGGAGGCTCTGCGCCTCGCCGGAATATTTCTTGTCCTGGGGATCGCCGCCGATGACGCTGAAAGCGTGGATGCGGTTGTCACGACCGATGCGCGTCGGTCCCTGGATGACGACGTGCGGGCCGATCCGCGTGCCGGGCCCGATTTCAACGCCAGCGCCAAGCATGCTCCATGGCCCGACGCTGACATCCTCGTCGATGCGGGCATCCGGATCGATCAGGGCCCTTGAATCGATCACCGGCCCGCCCTGATGGCTCAATCTGTGACGACTTGCTTGGTCGTCATGAATTCCGCGGTCGAGACCACGCGGTCCGCAACCGTCGCCGTGGCGGTGAACCGGTAGATGTCGCGGATACGCCGATCGAGACGGACATCGACGATGAGCTGATCGCCGGGCCCGACCGGCTGCTTGAAACGTGCCCTGTCAACGCCAACCAGCATGTACAAGGTGCCATCCTCGGGATTCTCGCCGCGCGAGTAGAAGGCGAGCAACCCGGTGGCTTGGGCCATGGCCTCGAGGATCAACACGCCTGGCATTATCGGCCGCTGCGGAAAATGACCGGTGAAGAACGGCTCGTTGTAGGTGACATTTTTCAAGGCGACGATCGATTCGTTCGGCTTGCACGCCAGAACCTTGTCGACCAGAAGAAAGGGATAGCGATGCGGAAGCAGGCGCAGGATCTGGTGGATGTCCATGCCGACAACCGGCAGGTTGCCGTTTTCTTGCCCCTGCATGATTGCGTCAGTCATCGGTCGGATTGTCGTGGCCACCGCCCCGGGCCAGCCGGCCAAGGCTGGCGACATACCTGTGCCACAAGCGGTTTTCCTGTGCCGGCCAACCGGAAGAATATATACCCGGCTTGCGAATAGACCGGTGCACGCCGGACATGGCCGTAATTGTCACATCATCGGCGATCTCGATATGGCCGGCAATCCCGACCGCGCCACCTATCAGGCAGCGCCGACCAATGGTCACGCTGCCGGCGATCCCCACACAGCCGGCGATCGCAGTCTGCGAACCGATGTGGCAGTTGTGACCGATCTGGACCAGATTGTCGATCTTCACGCCGTCCTCGATGACGGTATCCTTCAGCGCCCCCCGGTCAATGGTCGTATTGGCGCCGATCTCAACTTCATCGCCGATGTGGACCCCGCCAAGCTGCGGGATTTTCACCCAGGCGCTGCCGTCGCGCGCGAATCCGAAACCGTCGGCGCCAATGACGGCACCCGGGTGGATGATCGTCCGGCGGCCTACATGCGTTCCGTCGCAGAGCGTGACCCGCGCCGACACATGTGTGTAATCGCCGATTCGCACGTTTCTGCCGATGGCGCAGCCGGGGCCGACGATGGCATGCGCGCCGACTTCGGTGTGCGACTCGATCACGACACCGGCGCCGATCGAAGCGGTCGGATCGATGTGTGCGTCGGCACTAATCTGCGCGGTCGGGTGAATACCGCTGGGCGGCAGATGGGGCGGCGCCAATATGGCCGCCGCCCGCGCATAGCCGAGATAAGGGTTGTCCATGATCAGCGCGGCGACCGGACAGTCGGCGACATCCGCTGGCGTCAACAGGACCGCCGACGCGCCCGTCACCTTGAGGAATTTCCGGTAACGGCGGTTGTAGAGAAACGAGAGGTCGCCCGGCTGCGCCTTGTCCAGGGTCGCCACTCCGTTGACGCGAACGGAAGCATCCCCTTCCAGCCGCGCACCGAGGCGGTCGGCGAGTTCGCCCAATGTGGCGCTCATCTCGTACCCCACAGGTATGGTGCGGGCAGCACCAAGTCGAATGGTATCCCTTACGGCTTCTCCGGCGCCTTTTCCGCCTTGCCCGCGCCCTCAGATCCCCTGCTGCCGCCGTCACCGTCTCCGGACGCCGCGCCGGCGCCTTTCTTGAGCCGGTCGAGAACGTCGCCGGTCACGTCGACCTTGTCGCTCGCGTAGATCACGCCGTCGCCGAGCACCAGATCGAACCCCTGGTCCTTGGCCACCGCCTGGATCGACTGCACGATCTCCTTCTGGATCTTGCCGAATTCCTCGTTGCGGCGGAGGTTCACGTCCTCGCGAAACTCATCCTGGTCGCGCTTGAGATCGCGTCGCTTGCCGACGATGTCCCGCTCCAGCTTCTGCGCCTCGGATTCGCTCATCACCGCGCCATCCTTGGACAATTTGTCCTCCATTTCCTTGATCGCCTTCTGCTGCGCCAGCAGCTCGCGATCGCGAGCGGCAAATTCCTTCTCCAGCAACTTGCGCGCGCGCTCCGCCTGCGGTGCACCTTCCAGCACCTTGACGGCATTCACCACGCCGATCTTGAGTCCCTCCGCACCGACCGCCAACGGCGCCAGCAGCGCCCCGGCGACCGCCCATCCCAGAACCTTCAGCCTTGCTTTACTTGACATTGTCGCTCCCGAAGTGAGGTTGAAACGTTTTCCGCCCCGGCATGGCCGCGGTAGGTCCAATAGCAGCATCCTAGAAACTCGTACCGAATGTAAACTGGAACGGCTGCGTCCTGTCGCCCGACTGATCGTTGATGGGTGCGGCGACACTGACCGACAACATGCCGAACGGGGACAGCCAGATCCCGGACAGGCCCGTCGAATAGCGCAAGTCCGCAATATCGAATCCCTCGTTCCGGCAGGTCGGATTGTCCGCGTAGCACATATCAAGCCCGTACACGTTGCCCATGTCGAAAAATCCGGAGATGCGAATGGAGTCGACATCGGCGAAGAACGGGACCGGAAGTATGACCTCGGCGTTTCCGACCATGAGGAAATTGCCACCCAGCGCCCGTCCCAGGGTATCCTTCGGGCCGAGCGTGTTTTCCTCGTAGCCGCGTACGGTGCGCGGGCCGCCAGCGTAGAAATTCTCGAAGAACGGCAACACCTCCGTATCCCCGTAGCTGTTGCCATAGCCGGCGCGACCCTGCAGTGACAGGGTATAGTCATCCGTGATTGGATAGAACCAGCGCGCATCGTAGTCAAGCTTGTAATACTGCAGGTCGCCCCCGGGGACCGCCAGCTCGCCGCGGATTCGGTGCAGCGTGCCGCGGGTCGGCAGGATCGCCTTGTTGCGGGTGTCGTAGGCGAAGCTGCTGGACACCCGGAAGGTGTTGTAGACATCGCCTTCGTGGTTGATGAAATCCCGGACCTGCTGCGCCACGAAAATCGTACTGCCGATGTCGAGTTCGGTGTGTTCGAAGTCGCCGCCCAGGTACAGCTGGTTGAACTCGGTGAGCGGGATGCCGAACTCGACGCCGCCGTTGAGGACGGTGGTGTCGAACCGGGTGACGTTGGTGCTGCCCGCATTGGTTTGCCGGTAACCGAGATTGAAGCCGCGGCTGACTCCGTCCACTGTCCAGTAGGGATTCATGTACCCCAGGCGATAGGTGCGATTGACCTCGCTGTTGTTGAACGCGAAATCGATCCGCTTGCCGGAGCCGAGAAAATTGTCCTGGGTGATCTGGGTGTTGAAGATGATGCCCTGCGACTGCGAGTAGCCGAGGCCGAGCATCAGGTTGCCGGAATTACGCTCGACAACCGTGAAGTTCACGTCTACCTGATCGGTCGTCCCCGCCACTGCCGGGGTTTCGACATTGACCTCGCTGAAATAGCCCAGGCGCTGCAGCCGCACCTTGGAGCGGTTGATCTTGCTGGTCGAGATCCATGCTCCTTCGAGCTGACGCATCTCGCGTCGCAGCACCTCGTCGCGGGTGCGAGTATTGCCGCTGAAGCTGATGCGGCGCACGTATGCCCGCTTGCCAGGATCGACGAAGTAGGTCACGGCCACCGTCTTCTTTTCGTTATCGATGTCGGGAACGGCATTGACATTGGCGAAGGCATAGCCGTCATCGCCCAGCCGATCGGATATTGCCTTGCTGCTCTCGGTCACCCCCTTGCGCGAGAACACCATGCCCTTGCGCGTGCTGACCGCCTTGAACAGGTCCTCCTGCGGGACGATGAGCTCGCCCGCCAGCTTGACGTCGGAGATGGTGAACCTCTCACCTTCGGCGATGTTGATGGTCACGTAAACATCGCTCTTGTCCGGCGTGATCGACACCTGGGTCGATTCGATATTGAAGTTGACGTAGCCGCGATCGAGGTAAAACGAGCGCAATGTTTCCAGATCGGCGGCGAGTTTCTGTTTCGAATACTGGTCCGCCTTGGAGAAGAATGAAAACATCGTCGGCGTGCTGAGCTTGAACTTGTCGGTGAGATCCTCGTCGTCATAGGCGTTGTTGCCGACGATGTTGATCTGCTTGATGCGCGCTGCCTTGCCTTCCGAGATGTTGATGGCGATGGCAACGCGGTTGCCGTCCAGCTTGCTGACCTCGGTGTCGATACGGACACCGTACTTGCCCTGTGCAAAATACTGGCGCTGCAACTCCTGAGTAACCTTGTCGAGCTTTGACTTGTCGTAAACATCGCCTTCCGAGAATCCCACCTCCTTCAGCGCCTTGAGCAGGTCCTCGCTCTTGATGTCCTTGTTGCCGGTGATGTCGATGCGCGATATCGCCTCGCGCTCGCGCAACACGACCACCAGGACCTCGCCGTCTCGATCAAGCCGTACATCCTCGAACAATCCTGTCTTGAACAGCGCGCGCGCTGCCTCGGCCGACCGGTTCTCGTCAAACGTGTCGCCGACCTTGACCGGCAGATAGTTGAAGACGGTGCCGGCCGTGATTCTGGAAAGCCCTTCGAGACGAATGTCCCGAACAACGAAGGAATCCATGGCCGTCGCCGAAGCGACAAAGCAGATCGCTAGGGACGCGATATAAAGTAACTTCTCAAGAAGTTTGCTTAACGGCATCTTTTAGGTATACTTGTTGTTGTTAGTTACCCAGTTCATTTTGCGTTGCTGGCGCGATCCCTCAAAACACGCGCGCAAGATCGTTATACAGCGCGAGCCCCATTAGGGCGATCAGCACCGCGATCCCGACCTTTTGCCCGACCAGTTGCGCACCTTCCGACAACGGTTTGCCGGTCACAAACTCTATAAGGTAATACATCAGATGGCCGCCATCCAGTAGTGGAACCGGCAGGAGGTTCAGCACGAACAGGCTGATGCTGACCTCCGCCAGGAATCGCAGGAATGGTGCCGCACCACGTTTGGCCGATGCGCCTGCAATCTGGGCGATGCTGATGGGGCCACTGATGTTCGCTACTGACGCCTCGCCGATCACCATCTTGCCCAATACCCGGAGCGTGGTGAGCGACATCTCCCAGCTGCTGATCACCGCCCGCACCAGTGCCGCCCCCGGCGGATACCGCTCGACACCGATCAGATCCCCGTCCGCACCTTCCGGCACCATGACACTGGCACCGATCCGGCCCACGGTTCGATCACCGCTGGCGACTGCCATTGGTGTCACGACGATGGCAATTTGCTCGCCACCGCGATCGACAACGGTCTCGATCCGCCGCTCGGGACGTGCCTGCACATGCTCGACCCACGCCTGCCAGTCGGCTATCGCGCTGCCATCAGCCGCGACGACCCGATCGCCGACCCTGAATCCCGCCCGTTCCGCGGCACCGCCCGCGACGAGCTCGCCAATGCGCGCCTCGAACTTGGGTCGATGCGGGGCGATGCCCAGCTTGTCCAGGAACCCGCCGTGCGCGGCATCGTCGATCGACAGCGAATCGACGGCGACAGTCACGACGCGTCGCCGTCCCTCCGGGCCACGCACCTCCAGGGACAAGTCCTCGCCCTCGATGACATGGCGCAAGCTCTCGTAGAGAAAATTTTCCCAGGTCGCGGTCGCATGACCGGCGATGGCAACAATCTCGTCGCCCGCGGCCAGTTTCGCCGCCGCCGCCGGCGTCCCGGGTGCTACCGCGCCCAGGATCGGCCGCGGGCCGGTCACGCCAATGACGTACATCAGCGAGTATGCCGTAACCGCGAAGATGAAATTGGCCAGCGGCCCCGCAATGACGATGGCCGTCCGGGCCAGCGGTGACTGCCGATTGAAAGCCCTGTCCAACTCGTGCGGGGCGACATCCCCCTCGCGCTCGTCCAGCATCTTCACGTAGCCGCCGAGCGGGATGGCGGCCAGAACCCACTCGGTGCCATCAGCACCCGAACGTCGCGACCACAACGATCGGCCGAATCCCACGGAGAATCGCAAGATCCGCACTCCAAGCCGGCGTGCGACCCAAAAATGGCCGAACTCGTGAACGGTGATCAGGACCCCGACCGCGAGGATGAACGCCAGCAGCGACTCAAACGCTTCCATCAGGCAGCCACGCGTCCAATGTGCTGGTGACAAAAGCTTCGCGCGGCCGCATCGGCGCCAAGGATCGCTTCCAGGCTGTCGGCCGCGGCGGGCGGCAATGCCGACAGTGCCGACTCGATCAGGCCCGGGATATCGATGAACCGGATGCGTCCCGCAAGGAAGGCATCCACCGCCACTTCGTTGGCCGCGTTCAGCACGGCGGTCGCGGTCCCGCCCGCCCGCATGGCGTCGCGGGCGAGCCGCAGACACGGGAACCGCACGGTGTCGGGCTGCCCGAAGTCGAGACGTGCGGTGGCAATAAGGTCGAGACTGGAAACACCAGAGTCCATTCGTTCCGGCCAAGCCAGGGCGTGGGCAATCGGCGTTCGCATGTCCGGGTTGCCGAGTTGCGCGAGTACCGATCCATCCACGTATTCCACCATCGAGTGAATGACGCTCTGCGGATGCAGGACCACCTCGACCCGATCCAGTGTCGTGCCGAACAGCCAGCAAGCCTCGATGACTTCCAGCCCCTTGTTCATCATGGTCGCGGAATCGACCGATATCTTCCGCCCCATGACCCAGTTGGGATGCGCGCAGGCCTGCTCCGGCGTGACCCGCGCGAGCACGTCGAGCGAGGCCGTGCGGAATGGCCCGCCGGAAGCGGTCAGAATGATCCGTCGCACCCCCGACACGTCGAGCCCGCGCGCAAAGTCGCCGGGCATGCACTGGAAAACCGCGTTGTGCTCGCTGTCGATGGGCAGCAGCGCGGCCCGCTGGTCACGTACCGCCTCCATGAACAGCCGGCCTGACATCACCAATGCCTCCTTGTTGGCCAGCATGACCCTCTTGCCGGCCTTTGCCGCGGCGAGTGTCGGCAGCAATCCCGAAGCGCCGACGATGGCCGCCATCACATACCGCGCTTCTGGAAGTCCGGCGACCGCAACCAGTCCATCTCCCCCTTCCAGCACCTCGGTCGACAGACCCTCTTCGCGCAGGTGACGCCGTAGCAGGCGGGCGCTGGCAACATCGGCCATGGCGGCGTAGTCCGGCCGCCAGCGGCGGCACTGGGTCAACAGGCCCTCGATGTTCCTGTTCGCGGTCAGCGCCACGACCCGGAATCGATCAGGATGGCGCGACAACACGTCCAGCGTGTTCGCGCCTATGGTCCCGGTCGCGCCAAGAATGGTTACGCCGATCAAAGGGAAATCTCTAGGCAGGTCACTCCGAGGGCAAAGGCGGGGGCCGCGGCCGTAAGCGAATCGATGCGATCGAGCACCCCGCCGTGTCCCGGCAGCAGCGACCCGCTGTCCTTCAATCCGGCCCACCGCTTGAAAAGGCTTTCCATCAAATCACCGACGATCGATACCACAACGGTGATCACGCTCAGAATGACGAAGGTCATCGTCTCCGCATATTCGACCCCGGTCCACCAGGCGTACAGCACGGCCAGCGCGGCGGCGGCGGCAACGGCGGCGATGGCTCCCTCCCAGCTCTTGCCAGGACTGACCCGCATCGCCAGTCGGTGCCGTCCCCAACGACGGCCAATGAAATAGGCGGCCGAATCCGCCGACCAGATCAGCACCAGCAGGGCCAGGACCGCAACCGGTCCGGCATGCAGGTGCAGGTACGCCACCGCAAGCCATGCCGGCACCAGTACGAGCCATCCCAGAATCGCATGCAGCAGGGGCGGATTGCCCGGACACGCCCTGCCGCACTCGTTCCGGACCACGATTGCGGCGGCCACCAGCCACCAGACCATTGCCGCCACCCACACTGCGCCGGCAATGGCCTGCATGTTCACGTAGGCCACCGGCAACATTGCCAGCGTCGCCAACACGTATCCCGAAGTCGCCGCTCCACGCCAGCGGGCAAATCGCGTCCATTCCCAGGACGCGCCCGCCACGAACCCGGCCATCAGCGTCGCAAACCATGCGGGCGGGGCGGCGACCACCATCGCAATCGTCAGCGGCACGAGCACCGCCGCCGTGATGATGCGACGACCGAGTTCGCCTCTCCCCGCGTTCATGAGCGAAAATCAGCTCCGGCAGTATCTGCAATCGATCTTGTCGGGGTCGGCAATGGCATCGCATCATCCTCCCGCTTGCGATGCGGTCATCAGCACCTGATCGCCGGTCCGACCAAAGCGGCGTTCCCGCTGCGCATAGCTGGCGAGTGCCTGGTCGAAATGCTGCCGGTCGAAATCCGGCCACAGGCAATCGGTGAAATACAGCTCCGTGTATGCCAGTTGCCAGAGCAGATAGTTGCTGATCCGCTGTTCGCCCCCGGAGCGGATGAAAAGATCGGGTTCTGGCAGATCACTCAAGCACAGTTCGGCGGCAATGTCCTCCTCGGAAACCTCTGCCGCCGGGACTTCACCCCGGCTCGCCCTGCCGGCCAGCCTGCGCACCGCCTGGGTGATATCCCAGCGACCGCCATAGTTGGCGGCGATAACAAGGGTCAATCCGTTGTTCTTGGCCGTGAGGACCTCGGCCTCATCAATGCACCGCTGCAACCGCCGTGAGAAAGCGGTGCGGTCGCCGATAATGCGCAACCGCACGTTGTTTTCGTGCAGTTTGCGAACCTCCTGTTCGAGCGCGGCAACAAACAGGTCCATCAGCAGGCGAACCTCGGCCCGGGGCCGCCGCCAGTTTTCGCTGCTGAACGCGAACAGGGTCAGGACCTCGATGCCGAGCGACGCGCAGGCTCCGACAATGGCGCGCACGGCCTCGACGCCGGCGCGATGGCCGGCGATGCGCGGCAGGTTCCGGCGCTTGGCCCAGCGGCCGTTGCCGTCCATGATGATGGCAACGTGCCGGGGCAATGGGGATTGAGTGGTCACTGGCCTGGATGCGCACCGTGCGGAATAAGGCGGCGCGCCGCGAAAGGCACGGAGGTCGATCAGACCTCCATGAGTTCCTTCTCCTTCTTGCCCAGCAGTTCGTCGACGCGGGCCACGTGATCGTCGGTGAGTTTCTGCACCTTTTCCTCGGCGCGCCGCTCCTGGTCCTCGGAGATCTCTCTTTCTTTCATCAATTCCTTGAGCATGTGCATGGCGTCGCGCCGGATGTTGCGAATGGCCACCCTGGCGTTCTCCGCCTCGTGCCGCACCACCTTGGTCAGGTCGCGCCGCCGTTCCTCGGTAAGCGGTGGCAGCGGAATGCGAATGACCGTGCCGGCGGTCGCCGGATTAAGTCCCAGATCGGAATTCAGGATTGCCTTTTCGATTGGGGCGACCATGCCCTTGTCCCACGGCGTTACCGACAGTGTTCGCGAGTCGAGCACACTGACGTTGGCGACCTGGTTGAGCGGCATCTCCGAGCCGTAATACGCAACCTTGACGTGGTCGAGCAGGCTGGTATGGGCACGGCCGGTACGCAGTTTGGAGAACTCGTGCTTCAGCGCCTCGATGGCCTTGTTCATGCGCTGATCGGCATCGCGGGTGACGTCGTCAATCATGCCTGTTCCCCACCTGTGCGCTGTCAACGAGAGTGCCTTCGTCCTCGCCCATCACCGCGCGCAGCATGGATCCCGGCCGGGTCATATCCACGACACGAAGCGGCATGCGGTTGTCGCGGCATAATACCACGGCGGTTGCGTCCATCACTCCGAGCTTGCGTGCCAGCACCTCATCGTAATCGAGGCGCGAATAGCGAACGGCGGCGCGATCGGAGACGGGGTCCGCCGAATAGACTCCGTCGACCTTGGTCGCCTTGATCATGAGATCGGCATTTATCTCGATCGCCCGCAGGCTGGCCGCCGAATCGGTCGTGAAGAAAGGATTGCCGGTACCGGCGGCGAACACCAGCACCCGGCCCTTTTCGAGGTGCCGCACGGCGCGGCGGCGGATGTAGTCCTCGCAGATCTGGTTGATCTTGATCGCCGACATGACCCGCACGAACAGGCCCCGGCGTTCGAGCGCGTCCTGGAGCGCCAGGGCGTTGATCACCGTGGCCAGCATCCCCATGTGATCGGCGGTGACCCGGTCCATGCCGGTCGCGGCCAGACCTGCACCGCGAAAGATGTTGCCGCCGCCGATGACCATGGCCACCTGCACGCCGGCATCGACCATGTCTTTCACCTCGGCGGCGATGCGTCCGAGCACGGCCGCGTTGATGCCATACTCGTCATCGCCCATCAGCGCCTCACCGCTCAGCTTGACGAGCACCCGCCGGAAGCCGGGCGGGACTGCTGGCGGAATGGCGGTCATGCGTGACGTCGTCAGGCGCCGCGCGCCTGGGCCATGACTTCCTCGGCGAAATTCCCGGTCTTCTTCTCGATCCCTTCGCCGACCTCGATGCGGACAAAGGACTTCACGGCGGCACCGGCGGCGGCCAACAGCTTGCCCACGGTGGTGTCGGGGTCACGGACGAAGGGCTGCCCGACCAGGCTGATTTCGGCAAGGAACTTCTTCAGCTTGCCTTCGACCATCTTCTCGACAATGTTGGCCGGCTTGCCGCTCTCGGCCGCCTGCGCCATGTAAATCGCCTTTTCGCGCGCCACCATGTCGGCCGGAACCTGATCCTCGGTCACGCACACCGGCCGGCTCGCGGCAACGTGCATGGCAACGTCCCTGGCCAGGGCCGGGTTGCCGCCGGACATGACCACCAGCACGCCGATCTTCGTGCCATGCATGTAGCTGCCGATGATGCCGCCAGCGGCCGGTATCGCAACGAACCGCCGCACCGAGATGTTCTCGCCGATCTTGCCCACCAGCTCCGCACGGGCCGCCTCGACCGTGGCGGCACCGCCCGCGACCGCGAGCGGCAGATTCATCAGCGCCTCGACGTCGGCCGGTGACGAATTCAGCACCGTGTCGCCGACCGCCTCCGCGAAGCGCCGGAAATTCTCGTCCTTGGCGACGAAGTCGGTTTCGCTGTTGACCTCGACCAGTACCGCGCGGTCGCCCCCCTGCCTGAGAACGATCGCCCCTTCGGCCGCCACTCGCGCGGCCTTCTTCGCGGCCTTCGCGGCGCCGGCCTTGCGCAGCAGGTCGAAGGCGGCTTCCAGATCGCCGTTCGCCTCGACCAGCGCCTTCTTGCATTCCATCATCCCCGCGCCCGATCGCTCGCGCAGGTCCTTCACCAGGGTCGCCGTGATCTCCATGGTTGCCAACCCCCTATTCGTTGCCCGCCGGCTCGCCGGCATCACCGCCGGCACGGACCGTGCGTGCGCGCGACGGCTTGCTGCGGACCGTTGCCGGTTTCTTCCGTGCCGGCGCCTTCTTCGCGGCCTTCTTCCGGGCAGCACCCTTCTTGTCGTCATCGGCGGCGGCGGTCAATACCGGCTCGCCGGCCTCGTCCAGTTCGACGAACTCGTCACCCTTTTCCGCCACGGCCTCGACCACCGCCAGGCGGGCATCGAGGACGGCGTCGGCGATGGCCCGGGCATAGAGCTGGATCGAACGGATGGCGTCGTCATTGCCGGGGATCGGGTAATCGATGCCCTGCGGATTGTTGTTGGTATCGACGATGCCGACGACGGGTATGCCGAGCTTGCGCGCCTCGGCAACGGCAATCTTCTCGTGCCCGATGTCGATGACGAACATGACGTCGGGGAGCCCGGTCATGTCCTTGATCCCCTCCAGTCCCTTGCGCAGCTTCTCCAGTTCGCGCGACAGATGCAGCGCTTCGCGCTTGCTCAGGCGGTCAAACCCGCCTTCCTGCTGCATCTGCTCCAGCTCCTTCAGCCGCTTGATCGACTGCTTCACGGTCTTGAAGTTGGTGAGCATGCCGCCGGTCCAGCGCCGGTCGACCCAGGGCATGCCGCAACGCATCGCTTCCTGACGTATCGTCTCCTGCGCCGCCTTCTTGGTGCCGACGAACAGGATCGTGCCCTTGCGCGCCGCCAGCTTGCCGACGAAATTCATCGCCGCGCCGAACAGCGGCATGGTCTTTTCGAGGTTGATGATGTGGACCTTGTTGCGTTCGCCGAAGATGTACGGCGCCATCTTGGGATGCCAGAAACGGGTCTGGTGGCCGAAATGGACGCCGGCCTCCAGCATCTGGCGCATGGTGACTTCCGCCATAGGATTTGCACTCCTCAATTTCAGGGTTTGGCCTCCACGCAAACACGCTGCCGACCCGCTGGGGGCACCCCGGCAACGATCACGAATGCGTGTGTGTAGTAGCGCTTCCGGAAAAGCGCGCGCTTTATACCACAACTGGCGGTGTGGTGTTAACCGGAGCGGCTGGCGGTGGTCTCGCCCGCCGAGTTGGCGGATAATCGCCCGCCATGCCCGTCACCATCAAGAGCGCCGAAGACATCGCCAGGATGCGCGTCGCCGGCCGGCTTGCCGCCGAGGTCCTGGAGATGATCGGGCCGCATGTCCGGGCCGGGGTGACGACCCTCGAACTGGATAAAATCTGCCACGACTATATCGTCGACGTGCAGAACGCCATCCCGGCGCCGCTAAATTACCGCGGCTTCCCCCGCTCCATCTGCACCTCCGTCAACCACGTCGTCTGCCACGGCATCCCCAATGACCGGCCGCTGAAGAGCGGCGACATCGTGAACGTCGACATCACCGTCATCAAGGACGGCTTTCACGGCGACACCAGCCGCATGTTTTGCGTCGACGAACCATCGATCCGCGCCCGCCGCCTGGTCGAGACCGCCTACGCATGCATGCGCACCGGCATCACCATGGTGCGTCCCGGCGTCCGGCTGGGCGACATCGGCGCCGCCATCCAGCGCCACGCCGAGAGCCACCACTTTTCGATCGTGCGCGAATATTGCGGGCACGGTATCGGCCGCGAATTCCACGAGGAACCGCAGGTCCTGCATTACGGCACGCCGGGCACCGGTTTGCTGCTGGAAACCGGGATGACCTTCACCATCGAGCCGATGGTCAACGCCGGCAAGCGCCACGTTACCTTGCTGCCCGATCGCTGGACGGTGGTCACCAAGGATCGGAGCCTGTCGGCTCAGTGGGAGCACACTGTCCTGGTCACAGCCGACGGCGTCGAGGTCCTGACCCTCCGCGCCGATGAACAAATCTGAATTGCCCGCGTTGACCCCGTCCGCCACCGGCGACGGCGGACCCCGGGACTGCCGCGACCGGATCAGGCAGGGTCGCGACGAACTGGGCCAGCGCTTCCTCGCCGGCGAGCCGGTGACCATCCTGGTGCACGACCTCGCGGACCTGATCGATGCGGTGTTGACGGCGTCCTGGGGCACCCACGACCTGGCGCGGCAGGAAGGCATGGCGCTGGCCGCCGTTGGCGGTTACGGCCGGCACGAACTGCATCCCGGGTCCGACATCGACATCGCCATCCTCCTGGAACGCCCGGCCACCGATCCGGAACGCCATCGCATCGAGGCGTTCGTCACCTTCCTTTGGGACATCGGGCTCGAAGTCGGCCACAGCGTAAGGACACTCGCCGAATGTCACGACGAGGCGGCCGCCGACATCACTGTCGCCACCAACCTCATGGAGGCGCGCCTGCTGGCCGGCGATGGCGCGCTGTTCGAACGCATGCGCCAGCGGACCGGACCGGAAACGATCTGGCCGACCCCGGACTTTTTCGCCGCCAAGGTCGCCGAACAGATCGCCCGCCACCGCAAGTTTCACGACACCGCGCAGAATCTCGAACCGAACGTCAAGGAAGGGCCCGGCGGCCTGCGCGACATCCAGGTCATCGGCTGGGTCGCCAAGCGGCACTTCGGTGCGGCCACGCTCCACGACCTGGTCGAACACCGGTTTCTGACCGAAGACGAGTTCAAGACCCTCGACGCGGGCCAGAGCCTCCTGTGGCGGATTCGCTGGGGCCTGCACCTGATCGTGGGGCGCCGCGAGGACCGCCTGCTGTTCGACCACCAGCGCGCGATCGCCGAACAGTTCGGGTTCCGCGATCCGGACGGCGGCCACCGCGGCATCGAGCAGTTCATGAAGCTCTATTACCGCACCGTGCTCGAACTGCGCCGCCTGAACGAGATGCTCCTCGAACTGTTCCAGGAGGCCATCATCCATCGCGATCACGATGCGATCATCACGCCCCTGAACAATCGTTTCCGGGTCCGCAACGGCTTTATCGAGGCCTGCCATCCGAACGTCTTCCGGCATCATCCCTACGCCCTGCTCGAGATCTTCCTGCTGTTGCAGCAGAATCCCGACATCCAGGGCGTGCGCGCCAGCACCATCCGCCTGATCCGCGACCACCGCCACCTGATCGACGATGCCTTCCGCAACGACTTGCGGGCCCGCAGCCTGTTCATGGAAATCATCCGGCAACCGCGGCGCCTCGGTCACGAACTGGCACGGATGCACCGCTACGGCGTACTGGAGGCCTACCTGCCGGTGTTCGGCAACGTCGTCGGCCTGATGCAGTTCGACCTCTTCCACGTCTATACCGTGGACGAGCATACCCTGACGGTGGTGCGCAACATGCGCCGATTTTCGTTTCCAGAAGCCGACGACCATCTGCCGCTGTGCCAGGAAATCGTCCGGCAGCTGCCCAAACCGGAGCTGCTGTACATCGTCGGGCTGTTCCACGACATCGCCAAGGGCCGGGGCGGCGAACATTCCGAGCTGGGCGAACGGGATGCCGCCGAATTCTGCCGCCGGCACGGCCTCGGCGAGTGGGACACGCGCCTGGTCGCCTGGCTGGTGCGCCACCACCTGCTCATGTCGCGCACCGTGTCACGCCAGGACATCTCCGATCCCGACGTGGTCAACCATTTCGCCGGGCTGCTCGGCGATCGGATCCACCTCGACTACCTCTATCTGCTGACGGTCGCCGACATCCGCGGCACCAATCCGACGCTGTGGACGAGCTGGAAGGATGCGCTGCTGCGCGACCTCTACCGCGGCACGCTGCGCGCCCTGCGCCGGGGGCTGGAGAACCCGATTCAGCGCCAGGAAAGGATCGGCGAGGTGCAGGGCGAGGCGCTCGCCCACCTCTGCCAGCGGCGCATTGACCCGCGCGCCGTCAACGCCCTCTGGGACACGCTCGCGGAGGATTATTTCCTGCGGCATACACCCGAGGACATCGTCTGGCACGCCGAGGTCATCCTTGGCCATGCCGACGGTCCGGAACCGTTGCTCCTGGTCCGGCCGCAGACACGGCGCGGCGGCACCGAGATATTCCTCTATACCCGCGATCGCGACGGTCTGTTCGCGATAACGACGCAGGCCCTGGATCAGCTCGGGCTCACCATCCAGGAGGCCCGCATCATCACCTCCAGCCGCGGCTATACCCTCGACACCTATACCGTGCTCGAGGCCGACAACAACGCCGTGGTCGAGGGCGAACGGCGGATGACCGAAATCATCGGCACCGTGAAGAAGGCGTTGGCCGCCGACGCCGTCACGATTCGAACCGGACGCCGGCCCAACCGCAAGCTGCGGCATTTCACCATCCCCACCGCCGTCACGTTCAGCGCCGACGCCGCCAAGGCCAGGACGATCATGGAAGTGGTCACCACCGATCGGCCGGGAGTCCTCTGGCGCATTGCCAACGCCATGCGGTTCTGCGGCGTGCGCCTGCACGACGCCCGCATCGCCACTTTCGGCGAGCGCGTCGAGGATATTTTCTTCCTGACCGGCGCCGACAACCGGCCGCTGGAGGACCCGCTCAAGTTCGAGTGTCTGCGTAATTCGATCACCACCGCACTGGCCGCCGACTGAGCCGAAAAAACCCTTGCCGGGCGCGGCGGATTACCCTAAATTCCGCGCAGCTTTTTTTCGCGCGCCCGCGGCGCGCATTTCCGCCGGAGCACGACATGCACTACGCACACCAGGTGGCCGAGTTTGTCCGCCGCCACTATCGCCACTTCAACGCCGCGGCACTGATCGATGCCGCCGACGGCTACATCCACCACCTCGAGGCGAACGGCCAGATGCTGGTCACGCTCGCCGGCGCCATGAGCACCGCCGAACTCGGACTGTCACTGGCGGAGATGATCCGCAGGAACAAGGTGCATGCCATCTGCTGCACCGGCGCCAATCTGGAAGAAGACCTCTTCAATCTCGTTGCCCATGACCACTACGTGCGGCTACCCAACTACCGTGACCTCACCCCGCACGACGAGGAGAAGCTGCTCAAGCGGCACCTGAACCGGGTGACCGACACCTGCATCCCCGAAGAGGAGGCCATCCGCCGCCTCGAAAAGGCCGTCCTCAAGGAATGGACGGACGCCGATCGATCCGGGGCGCGCTATTTCCCGCACGAATTCATGTATCGGATCATCCGCAGCGGCGCCCTGCAGCAACATCACCAGATTGACCCCAGGGACAGCTGGCTGGTGGCCGCCTGCGAGGCCAATCTGCCCATGATCGTGCCCGGCTGGGAGGATTCCACCCTCGGCAACATCTACGCCAGCCACTGCATCGCCGGCGACATCAGGAACGTGCATACGGTGAAGAGCGGCATCGAGTACATGGTCGAACTCGCGTCCTGGTACCAGCGGACCTGCCGCGAACACTCGATCGGGTTCTTCCAGATTGGCGGCGGCATCGCCGGCGACTTCCCGATCTGCGTGGTGCCGATGCTCGAACAGGACCTGCAGATTCACGACATCCCGCGCTGGGGCTATTTCTGCCAGATCAGCGACTCGACGACCAGTTACGGATCCTATTCCGGCGCCGTGCCCAACGAGAAGATCACCTGGGGCAAGCTGGCCGCCGCAACGCCCAAGTTCGTCATCGAGTCGGACGCCACCATCGTCGCGCCGCTGATCTTCGCCTGCGTGCTGTCGCCGACGACGAAATGAGCACCCCCGAACCCCTGGCCGCGGCGGTGTCGGACGCCAGCCCGGACTGGACCGTCCAGGACGCCGAGGAGCTGTACCGCATCCGCCAGTGGAGCGACTCGTTCTATTTCGTCAACGACGATGGACACATGGCCGTCCGCCCGCTGCGCGAACGCGAGGACCTCACCATCGACCTGGTCGAGGTCATCCGCGACCTGCGTGACCGCAGGGTGCCCTTCCCGGTCCTGCTCCGCTTTCAGGACGTGCTGCGGGCGCGGGTGGTGCGGCTGAACCAGGCCTTCCGCGACGCCATCGCCGAGGCCGAATACCAGAGTCACTACCAGGGCGTCTACCCGATCAAGGTCAACCAGCTCCACGAGGTCGTCGAGGAGGTGGTCGAGGCCGGGCGACCGTTCAAGATGGGCCTCGAATGCGGTTCCAAGGCCGAGCTCGTCGCCGCCCTGCCGCACATGACCGACGACGAGGCCCTGCTCATCTGTAACGGTTACAAGGACGCCACCATGCTGCGCCTGATCCTGGCCGCCCAGCAGATCGGCAAGAACGTCGTGCCGGTGGTGGAGAAGTACGTCGAATTCGAACACATCATCAAGCTCGGCACCCAACTCGGCATCCGGCCGCGCATCGGCGTGCGGGTGCGCCTCGGCACCAGCGGTGCCGGCAAGTGGGCCGATTCCGGTGGTGACCAGTCGAAATTCGGCATTTCGATCCCCGAACTGATCAATCTGGTGGTGCGCCTGCGGGTCGAGGGGTTGACAGACTCCCTGGTGCTGCTGCATTTCCACCTCGGCAGCCAGATCGCCGACATCCAGATACTCAAGAAGGCGGTCAAGGAGATCACCCAGGTCTACGCCCAGCTCATCGAGCGTGGTATCCGGGTCGGGTACCTCGACGTCGGCGGCGGCCTGGGCGTCAACTACGAGGCCGGCTACGGCAGCGAGGACAACAGCATCAACTACACGCTGCGCGAGTACGCGAACGCAGTGGTCTATTCCGTCAAGGAGGTCTGCGACGAGGAGAAGGTGCCGCACCCGATCCTGGTATCGGAGAGCGGCCGCGCCATCACCGCGCATCACTCGGTGCTGATCGTCGAGGCGCTCGGCGCCTACCGCAAGGACACCATCGACAACGAGTTCGCGCCCACGACCGATCACAACGCCATCGTCCGCGAGATGTACGAGGTGCTCACCCGCGTGCGCCGGCTGCAGAATGACCGCCGACGCAAGGCGCCGCCGATGACACATCTGCTGGAGGCCTATCACGACGCGGTCGAGAAGCGCCAGGAGGCGCAGATGATGTTCACCCTCGGTTACCTGCCGCTTGAGGAAAAGGCGATCACCGAGCGGCTGTACTGGAGTGTCTGCAAGATCATCGACGAGCAGGTCAAGCGCGCGCCCAAACCGGAACAGGTGCCGACGGAGTTGCGCCTGCTCGATGATCACCTGGTCGACCAGCTGTTGTGCGATTTCTCGGTTTTCCAGTCGATCCTGGATCACTGGGCCATCGGCCAGCGTTTCCCCATCGTGCCGGTCGACGGCCTGAACCTGCGCCCCACCCGCCGTGCCGTGCTGGTCGATCTCACCTGCGATTCCGACGGCAAGGTGTCGAACTACGTGTCCTCGAACACCGACAAGGATTTCCTCGAAGTCCACGACCTCACGGATCAACCCTACTATCTGGGCTTTTTCCTGATGGGCGCTTACCAGGACATCATGGGGGACGCGCACAACCTGTTCGGGCGGGTCGCCGAGGCGCACATCTACGCCGACCCCGAGGAACCCGGCGGCTACTATGTCGAGAAGATCATCCCCGGCACCTCGGTGCAGGAAATGCTGGCGCTGGTTCAGTACTTCCCCAACGACCTGCACCGGCGCATGAATGGTCTGCTGAAGTCGAAGATCGACGAGGGCCGCATCCGCCCGAAGGCCGGTGTCGAACTGCTCGAACAGTACATGCACTGCTTCGCCCAGAGCACTTACTACGATCCGGCCACCTGATCAGAACCAGGCAGCGAGCGGCGAGGAGGTCCGGATGACAAACGCAAGAACGGTACAGGTGGGTCTGGTGCAGATGGCCTGCGCCGTCAGGCCCGAGGCCAATCTGAAACGGGCACAGCATCTGGTACGCGAAGCGGTCGAACGCGGCGCCGATGTCGTCTGCCTCCCCGAGATGTACCGGTCGCGCTACTTCTGCCAGACCGAGAATCATGATCACTTCGCTCTTGCCGAGCCGGTCGACGGACCTTCGGCCCGCGCCTTCGGCAAGCTCGCCGCCGAGTTGAACGTCACGCTGATCGTGCCGATCTTCGAGCGCCGGGCCGCCGGCCTCTACCACAACTCGGCGCTGATCATCGACGGCCGGCGCGGGGTGTTGGGGCTCTACCGCAAGATGCACATCCCGGACGACCCGAGGTTCTACGAGAAGTTCTATTTCACGCCCGGCGATCTCGGGTTCCAGTGCTTCCGGACCCGGCACGCGGACATCGGCGTGCTGATCTGCTGGGACCAGTGGTACCCGGAGGCAGCCCGCCTGACGGCCCTCAAGGGCGCCGAGATCCTGTTCTATCCCACCGCCATCGGCTGGCAGCCACACGAGAAAGCGCGGTATGGACAGGTCCAGCATGAATCCTGGGAGATCGCGCAGCGGGCCCACGCCATCGCCAACGGCTGCTTCGTGGTGGCCGCCAATCGCATCGGCTTCGAACCCGATCCGGCCGATCCCGAACAGGGCATCGAATTCTGGGGCCAGAGCTTCATCGCCGCGCCCGACGGATCCGTCGTCGTCAAGGCACCGGTCGACAAGGAATGCGTGATCGTCGCCGAACTCGACATGACGCGGCCGGAGTTCTCGCGCACGCATTGGCCCTTCCTGCGCGACCGGCGCATCGACGCCTACGGTGACCTCACCCGGCGCTACCTCGACTGAGCCCCGCCGGGGGGCCGTCAAATCACCTTCGAGTAGCGCGGCCGGGCCTGCGCCTCGCCGCGCAGGTAGGCATCGAACACCATGCAGATGTTGCGGATGAGCAGCCGGCCGGCCGGTTTGACGTGTATGCCGGCGTCATCGACGGCGACCAACCCGTCGGCCATCATCGGCTCCAATACGGCACGCTCGGCCGCAAAGCAGGACCAGAAGTCGATGCCATGCCGATGCGAAAATTCGGCGGCGTCCAGTTCGAAGTGGCAGATGAGTCGGGTAATCGCATCGCGCCGCCGGTAATCGTCCCCGGTCAGCCGCACGCCGCGGAACACCGCGAGTCCGCCGTCGGCGATCCGCCGTCTGTAGTCGTCCAAGCCACGTTCGTTCTGGGCGTAACAGTCCCCCACCATCCCGATGGCGCTCATGCCGAGACCGACGATGTCGCAGCCGCCGTGGGTCGAATACCCCTGGAAATTCCGGGTCAGCCGCCCGTCCCGCTGCGCGATTGCAAGCTCGTCGTCGGGCCGGGCGAAGTGATCCATGCCGATGTATACGTAGCCCTTCGCCGTCAGCCGCTCGATGGTTCGCTGCAGGATCCGGAGCTTGACGTCGGGCGGCGGCAGGGCCGACGCATCGATCTGCCGCTGGGTCTTGAACAGTTCCGGCAGGTGCGCGTAGTTGAATATCGACAAGCGATCCGGCATTGCGGCCAGTACCCGCTCCAGGGTTACCGCGAAGGAATCTACGGTCTGCTGCGGCAAGCCATAGATCAGATCGACGCTGATCGATCGGAATCCGGCCGCGCGCGCCGCGTCCATCACCTCGACCGTCTGCGCCTCGGACTGGATGCGGTTGACCGCCGCCTGAACGCGGGCGTCGAAATCCTGCACGCCCAGACTCAACCGGTTGAAGCCCAGTTCACGCAGGACCCGAACCTTCTCCGGGGTCACCGTTCGCGGATCGATCTCGATCGAATACTCGCCGGCATCGCCATCGAGCAGGGTGAAATGCCGGCGCGTCGCGTCCATCAACCGCTGCATTTGTTCCTCGGCAAGAAAGGTCGGAGTCCCTCCACCCCAGTGCAGTTGTTCGACCCTGCGCGAACGATCGAACAAAACCCCCTGCCGTTCCGTCTCCAGGCACAGGCTGTCGAGGTAGCCCTGGGCGTGCGCCCGGTTCCTGGTCACGACCTTGTTGCAGGCGCAGTAGTAACAGACCGTGGCACAGAACGGGATATGGAAATACAGCGACAGTGGTGCCGGCGGCGCCGCCGCGTTGCTCGCCCGCGCACACGCCAGATAGTCCCGTTCCGTGAACCCGCCATGAAACTGGACTGCGGTCGGATATGAGGTATAGCGCGGGCCCTGCCGGTCGTAGCGGCGGATGAGGTCGGGGTCGAAGACGACGGGATCGGACATGGCGGCCGCAAGCCTAGCACACGGGCCCGAAAGCGCACCCATCGGCGAATGACAGGCCCTCCCCCGGTCCGGGGGAGGGTCGTCAGTAACTCAGTACTTGACCTCCAGCCATGCCCAGGCCTTGCGGAGGTCGAATGCCTGGCCGCCGCCCGAGTTGCGGGCGACGTTCATGGCATTGCGATTGGCGTCGTACTCGCCGTAACGCAGGCCGAAGGTGAAATGATCCTTGAAGGTCTTGGTGAACTGGACGTTGATTTCCTCACCATAATCGTAGTCGTCGTCCAAGCACTCGCAGGCGGAATTGAAGTCATGGTACATGACCATGAACTGGCCGACCTGGGTCTTCACGATCAGGGTGCCGAAGATGTCCTCGATGCCGTCGCCCGGGGTCAGCAGGAAGCGGTCGTTCCAACCCTGGAAGGCGTGGTTGGTGCCGAGTGGCGTCTGGAAGGCGCTCAACCGGCCGGCGGTGGCCGCGGTCACCGCACCGCTCTCGCCCTCGAGCAGTTCGTAGGAACCCTTGACTGTCACCGCTTCGATCATCTTGTTGCCGGTATTCCAGGTAACGCCCAGTTCGCCCAGGCCGTACATGACGCCGTAGTCGTTCGGGTTCTCGCCCATATCGGACTGATGCGCCACCTCGCCGACGTACAGGAGCTTCCAGACCTTGGGCTGGATGTCGTAGGCACCGTCGAAACGGCCACCATAGGTCTGTGAGGACAGGCGCAGCGTGGTCGCGTAGGCACTGTCGAAATCGAGCAGGTAGAAATAGGGGCTGATGGTCCCGTACTTGAAGCCCTTGTAATCGACGCGGAACAGATGACCGTCGAGGCTGTAATCGCTGAGGTCGAAGCCCTTGGCCTTTTCCCCGAAGATGCGGTTCACGTTCCAGATGTAGGCGTAATCGACCTTGGTATTGGCGAGGTATTCCGAGGTCGCCCGCACGCCATCGAAGCTCTGCCAGTTCTGGCGCCAGGGGATGCTGCCGATGTAGCGCTGCTGGTTGGGCGGACCGCCGTGGATGATTTCCTGACGGCCGCCGCGGATGACCGTCTTCGGCAAACCTTCGTAGCGGAGGTTGTACTGGTGGATCTCGAAATCCGTCGGATCGACCACGTCCGCATAACGGATGTTGCCATTGGAGCCGCCGCCGCCCGGCGGGCCGTCGTTGAACTTCTCGTCACCGAGATGAAAGACGTACTCGCCCTGGAGATAGGCGCCAAATCCGTAGAAGAGGCCGGTGTTGTAGCCCAGCGCCGTACGGATCGTGTGGGCATAGGCGTCGTCCATATCGGGAATGAGCGGCGTTGGCGTGAACGGGTAATTGCGCCGAGTATTGCGCCGATCATCATCGACATTCTCGAACCGGTAGCGGGCATAGAAATCGAACTTGCCCTTCGTGATCACCGCTTCGTCCAGGGCCGCCAGCACGCCCTCGGCTCCATTCGCCACCGGCGACTGGAGGGCAAGTGCGGCTGCCATCCATGCCAAGGATTTCTTCACCAGCAATTGTTTTCTTGCACCACGATCAGCCATGACAGCTCTCCTCGGATATCGTATGAATCGATATTGTTATAAGCAGTATGGGCTTTTTACTACATCTGCACCCGAATTTGTAGCAGAATAACCGACAAAGCAGCGCGACTTCTTAATTCAGGTCAAGAAGAATCCATTTTCCCGTCACCGCCCCCTTGATCTAGTGATCAGTGAATTCAACCTCAAGGACGTCTATCTGTTCGCGGCACTTGGCGAACCGCAGCTGGCCCGCGTCCGCCAGAATGCCCGGCGGATAACCCTCGGCGAGGGCGAACACCTCTTCGAATGGGGCCAGGAGGCCCGCAAGTTCTACTTCCTGGTCACCGGCCAGATATTCCTGAAACGTATCTCGCCGCAGGGGGATGAGAAAGTCATCGAGATCGTCCGCTCCGGCCAGACCTTCGCCGAGGCGGTCATGTTCATGGAACAGCGGACCTATCCGGTCACGGCGGTCGCGCACAACAAGACGGAACTGCTCGCGTTCGACAACCAGATGTACATGGAGATGCTCAAGGAATCCCCGGAGAGCTGCTTCCGCCTGATGGGCGACATGGCCATGCGCTTGCGCAAGTGGGTCAACGAGGTCGAAAACCTGACGCTGCGCAGCGCCACGGCGCGCATCATCAACTTCCTCCTGTACCAACTGCCGGAAGGCGCCACCAGCCCGACCACCACCACCCTGCCGGCCCCCAAACACGTCATCGCCTCGCGGCTGTCCGTCAAGCCCGAGACCTTTTCGCGCATCCTGCACGATCTGACCGAAGCGCGGTTGATCTCGGTGACCGGGGCGACTGTTACCATCCACAACATCAAGGATCTGAGCCGCCACGGCCAGTTCTGACGGCCGCTACACCAACAGCAGCGACAGCAGGCCGGCACCCAGGATCACGCCGGTCGCAGGCAACAAGCGGCGGCGCAGCGGGGCGCCGCCCAGCGTCATGATCAATCCGCACTTCACCAGGGTGTTGCTCAGCGAGGCGATGACGATGGCGCCGATCGCAGTCCCGGCATCACCGCCCTGACGGGCATAGTCGGCCATCGACAGGGTGATCGCATCGACGTCGGTGAGCCCGGCCAGCCCGGCGACCACATAGAGCCCCTCGCCCGGGAAATAGTGCTGGGTGAGTTTCACGACCAGCAGCACGACCGCGAACAGCAGCCCGAACTGGGTAGCCGATGTCAGGTTGAACGGGTTCTGCAAAGGCACCTCGGCCGCCTGCTCATGGACCTGTCCCGGCCGCACACTGCGCCAGTAGAAGACGCCGGCCATGACCGCCGCCGCCGCCGCCATGGTCGAGAACGGCACCAGCACCTGCCTGATCAACGGCAGGTTGACCACCGCGACCTCGACCACGACGCGGCCGAACATCACCACCCAGGCGAGCAGTATGCCCGCCGCCAGCGACTCGCCCGTCACCGGGCGCGTGTCCGCCCGGCTCTGCCGGGCGAAGGACAGGCTCACCGCCGTCGACGACACGAGACCGCCGGTAATCCCGGTCAGCACCGTGCCCTTGGCACTGCCCAGCCAGCGGACCGCGACATAGCCCACGAGAGACAGGCTGGAGATCAGGATGACCAGCAGCCAAAGCTTGTAGGGATTGAGCGCCTCCCAAGGGTCCACCGGGTGATTGGGCAGGAGCGGCAGGACGATGAAGGTGGCGATGAGCAGTTTCAGGCCGGCGTAGATGTCGTCGGTGCCGAGCTTCTCGACCAGGCCGTGCAGCGGCTGCTTGAAGGCCAGGACCGCCGAGGTGAGGATGGCGAGCGCCACCGCGATCTCGGCATAACCGTACATCGCCGCACCGCCGAGCAAGGCGACGGTGATCGCCGCGATCTCCGTGGTCAGGCCCAGCGAATCGGGGTTGGCACGGCTCTCGAGCACATAGCCCGTGATCACGGCGGTGGCGATCGCGACCACCGTCGCCACGAACACCATCGGCGTCTGCAGGTGGAGCGACAGCCACGCCGACACGGCGCCGGCCTGCGCAAACAGGATGAAGGTGCGCAGCCCGCCGAAGGTGATGTCCTGCTCGGTCGCCTTGCGCTTCTCGCGCTCGATGCCGACCAGCGCACCGATGAGCAGCGCAATCAGGAAATTGCGGACCACCGTGAGATCGAGTTCCTGCATCTCCTTCCGCCTCTCTACGGTTAATAGCGCATCCCGGCCCGGCCATCAAGGCGCGACGGTCAACGCCCCGTCAGTGCGAGGTGCCGGGCGAACGCGAGATTTTGTTGTGGACGTTGTACTTGCCGACCGGCTTGCACATGGGGATGCGTTTGACCTCGGTCAGCGACTGCGCGTCGTAGACCACGATGGCGCCTTCCTGCTCCCAGATGGAGAGCAGCGCGTAGCGGCCATCGCGAGTGAATTCGACATGCGCCGCCGTCCGCCCCGGCATCGGGGTCAGTGTTTTCACAATCGCCAGCGACTGCTTGTCGATGACGTGCACCGAATCCTTCCTGGCGCTGGAGAACACGTCGGCCCAGGCGTAGGGCGTGTTCTCGTGGGTGCGCAGAAAAAACCCGGGGCCCAGGGTTTCGATTCTCCCGACCGTTGTCCAGTCCTGCAGATCGATGACGGTAATGGCACCCTCCTTCAGATTGGGAGTCGCCAGCACCGGACGGCCCCGATACACCCAGGTGACGCCGGAGGCAAGGTGCGGCAGGCCTGGCAGATCGACCCGCGCGATCGGCCGGCCGACGATCAGGTTAACGACCTGACCCCAGCCGCCATCGCGGGCCGCGCCGATCACGTTTTCGTACGCAGGGTCGAACGAGAAATCGTCGAGGTAGTCGTCGAGCCGGATCCGGCGGACGGGGAACGGTCCCTCCTCGGCGATGCCCTCGCCGTAGCGATAGTCGTGCACCATACCGTCGTAGATCGGCTCGTGCCCGTCCGTGTAGGGAATCTCCCAGATTTCCTTGATGTCCTTGAGGGCGGCGATGAAACTGCGGCGCGGAGCGGCATCGTAAACGGCACTGACCCGCGACGACTTGCCGTGGTCGTCTACCGCCGCGATGACCTTTAGCGGCCGCAGATCGGCGGCATCGAGGACCACCAGCGTGTGCGGCAGGTAGTTGGCCACCATTACGAAGCGGCCGTCGCCGGAGACCGCCAGGTTGCGGGTATTGACTCCGGCGCGGACCTCGGCGACCGGCTTGAGACTCCACAGGTCGAACATGGCGATCCAGCCGTCGCGCGACGCGGTATAGACGAAGCGTCCGTCCGGCGAGAATTTGGGGCCACCGTGCAGCGCCCGCCGGGTCGGGTAGCGAAAGATCGGCTCCAGCCGGTCGCCGTCCAGGATAGTCGCGTGATGGTCGCCAGCCTCGACGACGAAGAACAGGTTGAGTGGATCGGCTTCGTGGGTCGGCCGCGCCGGCAGACCGGCGATCGGATGGCTGACCACGCGGGTGGACTCCATGTCCGCCATCGTCCACTGAACCGGTTGCGTCAGGGGCGTATAGATGAGATCGACGAGCGCCGCAATCTCGCCCGCATCGAGCTTGGCGCCGAAGGGCGGCATCTGTGTTGCCAGCCGCCCATCGGCGATGACCCTGGTGGCATCCTCGCGCTTCAGGCGTTCGAAGTTCTCGGGCAGCAGCGCCGGCCCGCTGCCGCCCATCCGATCGGCACCATGGCACTCGGCACAGTGCTGGACGTACAACGCCCCGGCATCGGCCGCCGCCACCGGTGGCATGAAGGCGATCGCCGGCAGCACCCACACCCACGGCGGCACATGCCCGGCGGGCAGGTCAGGCCACGGCGACATCGGCTGATCCGGTGGCGTTCATCACGCCGGGTGCCAGGCCGATTTCCTCGTCGGTGAGGTAACAGCCGGGGTCCTCGGCCCATGGATCGCCGGTGGTCTGCTGGGCCCGCACGCGGGTATTGCCATTGCAGATCCCGAGATATGCGCAGGTGCCGCAACGACCGGTCACCGGCCGCGGCCGTGCCTTGAGTCCCGCCATCAGCGGATCGGAGACATCAGACCAGATCTGCGAGAAGGGGCGCCGCCGGACATTACCGAGCCCGTAATGCCACCAGAACGTGTCGGGGTGTACGTTGCCGAGATTGTCGATGTTGGCGATATGGATGCCTGAGGCGTTGCCGCCCCACTCCACGAGCCTGGTCTGGATGTGCCCGGCCAGGTCCGGAAATCTTCGGCGCACCCAGTGCAGCAGGTAAACCCCATCGGCGTCGTTGTTGCCGCTGACGAACTCGGCGTCGCTCCCCGATCGCGCCGCCCAATAGGCGCGCTCGAACAGCAGGTCCATGCAGTCCCGCGTCAGGCGGTGGGCGGCATCGTCGCCCCGATTGCGATTGCCGCGCCCGGCATAGTTGAGGTGCGAGAGGTAGAACTTGCCGATCCCCTCCTCCGCCATCAGGTCGAGCAGAGCGGGCAGATCGTGTGCGTTGTCCCGGGTCAGGGTGAATCGCAGTCCGGCCTTGATGCCGGCCGAACGGCATAGGCGCAGCCCGCGCAACGAGGCATCGAAGGCCCCGGCCAGGCGCCGGAACCGGTCATGGGTTTCCCGCAGCCCGTCGAGACTGATGCCGACATAGTCGTAACCGGCAGCCGCGATCCGACCAATGGTGTCGTCATCGATCAGCGTGCCGTTGCTGGATAGCCCGACGTAGAATCCCAGTTCACGCGCCCGTGTGGTGATCTCGAAGATGTCGGTCCGCAACAGGGGCTCGCCGCCGGAGAGGATCAGTGCCGGCACGCCGCAGGTCTTCAAGTCGTCCATCACCGCAAACACCTCGGCGGTGGTTAGTTCGCCCGGAAAATCGTGATCGGCCGATATCGAATAACAGTGGCGGCAGGCCAGATTGCAGCGGCGGATCAGATTCCAGATCACCACCGGGCCGCGCGGACGTCTTGCCGGGCCGATCGGCGCCGGCGTTATCAACTCGCGCATGAACTGACTGATTCGGAACATGGTTGCCTGCCGATGCCGGCAATGCCGGCCCACCCTCGCGCCCGCTTATCGGCCCATCATACCCGCAGGCCGGTCTTCTTGAGGATGCGCGTGCTGTAGAGCACCGCCTTCGACCGATAGCCGCCGCCAAGCAGTGCGGCGATTGCACCGACCTTGGCATCGGTTTCATCCCGGTCGCGCCCATGCACCATCGCGAACAGGTTGTAAGGCCACTCGGGCGGTGCCCGCGGCCGCAGATAACAGTGGCTGACGAACGGCAACGCGCCGACCTTCGTGCCCCAGTCGTTCACCGTCTCGTCGGGGATGTCCCAGACGGTCATCGCATTGGCCCGGAAACCCAGCGCATAGTGATTGGGAACGGCGGCGATGCGCCGGATCGCGCCCTGGCGCTGCATGCGCTTGAAACGACGCATGACCAGTTCGGGATCGAGCCCCAGTTGCGCGGCGACCGCATGGTAGGGCTGCGCCACCAAGGGCAGGCCCGCCGCGGTCGCGGCGAGAATGCGCCGATCGATCAAGTCGATCGAAACGCCGTCGTCAGGTCTCGAAACGCAGTCCAACATGGAATTCGTGGAGCTTCGGGAAATCGTGGACGCGCAATCCGGTTTCGCCCTCGATGGTCTTGATCACCAGTGCCAGCCGCGCCGCATCAATCGCCGCCAGCACGAACCAGAGATTGAATTCATGCTCGCGCTGGTAGTTGTGCGCGACCTCCGGATGCCGGTTGACCAGGTCCGCCACACGGTCGAGCTGCCCGGTCGGAACCCGCAGCGCGCACAGGCTGTAGGCGCCGCCCAGTCGCCCGGCATCGAACATCGGCCCGAAACGGCTCAGGGTGCCGTCGTCGAGCAGGTTATTCAGCCGGGTCAGGAGATCGTCCTCGCCGATGCCGAGCTCGCGCGCCACCTTGGCATAAGGACGGGCGCAGATCGGCAGGCCGTCCTGCAGGCGGTTGACGATGCAACGGTCGAGGGCATCCATCACGCCACCGGTTCGGCAGCGCGGGCATAGCGTGCCCCGCGCTGCTTGAAGCGCCGCCGGCTGAACAGCACGGCATGACCGTAGCCATCGAGACCGCAAACGTCGATCAGCGTCCCGACCTGCCCTTCGACCCGCGCCCGATCGCGACCGTGGATCATGCAGAACAGGTTGTAGGGCCATACCGGCGGCCGTCGCGGCCGGCGGTAGCACAGGGTCACGAAGGGGAAGGCCCGCAGCCGTTCGGCGACCGTCGCAACCTCGTCGTCGGGAATGTCCCAGACCGCCATGGCATTGGCCCGGTAACCGAGTTCGTGGTGACGGACCACCACGCCGAAGCGCTTGATCACGCCGAGTTCGCGCAGGGCTGCCACCCCGTCGATGACCTCGTCTTCGGAAACGCCCAGAGTCGCGGCGAGGTCCCGATACGGCCGCGGCGTCAACGGCAGGCCCGCGGCGAGGAGATCCAGGAGACGCCTGTGGACCTCACCCAGGCCGGCGAAGACACCGTCATCCCGTAACCGGTTCATGCGCGTGGTCGCTCCCACTCCAGTTGAAAGCCGAGGTCGATGTGGTACTGATCGAGCAGGGGCAGGCGCAGCACCGGCAGCCCGGTCCGGGATTCGATGTCGTCGATAACCGCCGCCGCCTCGCGCTCGTCGGCGGTGGTCACGACGAACCACAGGTTGATCGCGTGCTCGCGTTCGTAGTTGTGATTGACCTCCGGGCAGGCGCTGACCAGGTCCGCCACTGCATCGAGCCGCTCCGCCGGCACCGCCATCGCCGCGAGCAGGCTGGCGCCGATGCTCTGCGGCCGGACCACGGCGCCGACGCGACTCACGCAACCGGCGGCCGTCAGCCGCCGCAATCGCTCCAGGACCTCACTCTCGCTCATCCCGAGCCGGGCCGCCATGTCGGCATAGGGCCGGGACGAGAGCGGGAAGCCGTCCTGGAAGTCGTCGAGCAGGCGGCGATTCACCGGATCGTCGAGCAATCCGTCGGTCGGATTTCCGTTGTCAATCATGCGGCGCCCTCACATGCCGATGCGATGGGCGCGGCTGGTGAAGAAGATGCCGCTGGGTTTGTCGGCCGCGATCTCGGCGAGCTTGTCGTAGGTCGACGTCGAATAGACATCGACCCGATCCTCGTCGCGCACCGACACCCAGACCTCCTCGCCGCGTGGCGTGAATTCCATGTGCAGCACCGCCTTGCCCGGCTTCAGTTCATGCACGACCTTCAGGGTCGGCACATCGACGACCTGAACCGTATCATTGTCCGGCAGCGCGAAATTGACCCAGATTTGGCGACCGTCGGGCCGGGCGACGGCGAACACGGGCTGACCACGCACCGGGACGCGGCCTACTTCCTTCCAGTCCCGCGTTTCGACCACGAGCAGTTCGTGCCGACCGACCGCGGGCAGGAACAGGTAGCCGCCGGCGATCGCGCAACCCTCCAGATGCGGCATCTTGTACACCGGCAGCGGTTGTTCGCCGCGGCCGTAATCGTCGAGCATCCGCCGCGGGCCGGCCGCCCGGTCCCAGAGATCCAGTCGCACCAGACCATCCTCGCCGAAGAGTCCGGCGATGTAGAAGCGGCCGTCCGCGGTGATGGTCGCGTCGTAGGGCTCGCGCCCTATCCCGGGATACTTGTCGATGATGGGCTGGCGCGGGTCGCGCAGATCGGCGACCCAGATCTCGCCGGTGTCGTACAGACTCCAGGCAAAACGTTGCCCCGGTACATCCACCAGCCCGACGACCTTCGACGGCTTATCGCCGGCGCCGACGGCGGGAATGTCGGCGACCAGGGCGAGATCAGCGGCGGCAAAGATCCTGACGCCGCCCGGTTCGTAGTTGGAAACGGCGATCAGGCGTCCGTCCTGGGAAATCGCCCCGCCGATGCTGTTGCCGGCCTGGACGATGCGCTTGTTGAGGCGACCTGCCAGCAGATCGATCTTGCTCAGGCCGCCGTCGCGGCCGAACACATAGGCGTAGCGCGCGTCGCGGGAGAAAACCGCCGAGGCATGCGAGAGATCACCGAGCCCGTCGACCTCACCGATCCGCGTTCGTGCCGTCGTGTCCACCAGCGCGGCCGTCCCCCGGGCACGCTCGATCACGATCCCCAGATCGCCGGTCCCCCGTGGTTCGATCGCCGTCGCCGTCGCCGTCGCAGACAGCAGTATCAGCAGACCGAGCCAGCCGCGATTCAAGCGCATCGATCCCACCGGCCCGCAACACCTCGACGAGCCATGCGGCGTCCGCCTCGGTCAGCAGGCCGCGCCATGGTGGCATCGGCGTTCCGGAACGACCGTCGAGGATGGTGGCACGCAGGAGGTCCGGCGGTCTCGCCGCCAGCGCGTCCCGGGTCAACGGCAACCCGAGTCCGCCCCGCAGCGACATCCCGTGACAGGCGCCGCAATCCTGCCGCAGCAGTTGCAGCAGTTGCCGCTGGCGATCGGCCGACGGACCGGCGGACCCTGCCCCCACCGCGATCGGGATCAGCACCATCGCGATGGAAGCACATGCCCGCCGCACCGCCGGTTCCGGATCAGTAGATGTCGTGCTGGGTGTTGTGGACGTTGAATTTGCCGGTCGGCGTCACCAGCCGGTCGTCCTTGATGACCTGCTTCAGCTTGCGGGTCTTGTCGTCGACGATCACGATGGCCGACTTCTGATCCTTGCCGTTCCAGACCGAGAACCAGACTTCGTCGCCGGCCTGGTTGTATTCCGGCTGCACGACGCGCTTCACACCCTCCCCGACGTCGGCCCATTCGGCAATCGGCAACACCTCATAGGGCTGATCCAGATTGTCGAGGTTGAACACCGCCACCGACTGGCTGATCTTGGCGTCCGGATTCAACGCCGTATCGACGTAGAGGTTGCGCGAATTGGGATGGGTCTTGATGAACAACGACCCGCCGCCCTGTGCCTTCAGCGTACGCACGACCTTCCAGGCGCTGCCGGCATGCCCCTCGGGATCGGTGCCGATCACCGACACCGTCTCGTCACCGAGATGGCTGGTGGCCCACACCGGACCGAACTGCGGATCGACGAAGTTGGCGCCGCGCCCCGGATGCGGGATCTTGCCGACATCGATGAGGGCGGCGAGCTTGCGGTCGCGGGAGTCGACCACCGCCACCTTGTCGGACTTGTTGGCCGCGGTGAGGAAATAGCGCTTGGTCACGTCCCAGCCGCCATCATGCAGGAACAGGGCCGCGTCGATGGTGGTTTCCTGCAGGTTGCTCAGGTCCTCGTAGTTGACCAGCTTGACCTTGCCGATCTCCTTGACGTTGACGATGAACTCGGGATGCTCGTGCGAGGCGACGATGGCGGCGACGCGCGGCTCCGGATGGTATTCCTGAGTGTCCACGGTCATGCCGCGGGTGCCGACGATCTTGATCGGCTCCAGCGTGTCGCCGTTCATGACCACGTACTGCGGCGGCCAGTAGGTGCCGGCGATTGCGTACTTGTCCTCGAAGCCCTGGTATTTCGAGGTTTCGACCGATCGCGCCTCCAGACCGACCTTGATCTCGGCCACTGTTTCCGGCTTCTCCATCCACAGGTCGATCAGGTTGATTTTTGCGTCACGGCCAATGACGTAGAGATAGCGACCCGAGGCCGAAATGCGCGAGATGTGCACGGCGTAGCCGGTCTTGACGACGTTGACGATCTGCTTGCTGTCGCCGTCGACGATCGCGATCTCGCCGGAATCGCGCAGCGTCACGGAGAACAAATTATCGAGGTTGAGGCTGTTCATCGGCTTGGCCGGCCGCTGCTCGACGGGAACGACGACCTTCCAGGAGTCCTTCATCTCCTTCATGCCGTATTCCGGAGGCACCGGTGGCTCATGCTGGATGTAGCGGGCCATGATGTCGACCTCTTCCCCGGTCAACTGCCCGGAGGTGCCCCAGTTCGGCATGCCGAGCGGCGATCCGTAGTTGATGAAGACCTTGAGATAGTCGGTGCCCTTCGCCTGCGTGATGTCCGGCGTCAGCGGCTTGCCGGTCGCGCCCTTGCGCAATACTCCGTGACAGCCGGCGCAGCGCTCGAAGAAGATCTTCTTGCCGTGCTCGAATTCCTCGGCGCTCATCTTCGGCGCCTTGGGATTCATGAGGATCTTCGCGGTCTCGGGATTGATCGGCGACGGCGCGCCCTCGTAGGCCGCCTCGCTCTTGCTCACCGCCGGATGATCCTTGCCGGCCCCGTCACCGGCCGGCTTGTCGGCGGGCGGCGCATCGGCGGCGACCGCCGCCGCCGTCAGCAGAGCGATCCCGGCAACGGACAGCGAACGGACAGCAGACCTCGACAACAGAGCCTTCAGATATTGACCAGCCATGATCGATTCCCCCGACGTTAGTGATATGGAAACACGAAGGGATGCTACACAGCGGACGGTGGCAGGTGGTTTGACATACATCAAGGGGTACGGACCAAAAAAAAGCGGCGCCTTGGCGCCGCTTCAAACTGCAGGTCAGTGCAGTAGCTTGGAGAGACCACAACCGATCAGGGCACTCTCGCAACCTGATCGTGAACGGAAGCTAATCTCCGGCAACTGCGCAATCCTTGACCTGGATCAATCAAATGCATGATTGCCGGGAAGATGGCGATGCAGGCGGGCGTCATGCGTCCGGAAATGGTCCGCGAACCACTCGCCGAGCAGAACGGACAAGCGACCGTCGCAAATCTGCGGTTCGTCTTCAAAGGCATCGAGGATATCGAGGATTCCGTCCAGCAACCGCTCGTGATCGCGCTTGTGCTCGGCATACCGTTCGTACCGGTTGTCGCGCATCACCTTTTCCTCGAGTGCAAAATGCGCGGCGATGCGGACGTGAATCTCGCCGAGCGTGTCGGCAACTTCCCGTGCCGAAGGTCGCTCGCCGAGGGTCGCATGCAGACCGTTGATCAGATCGATCAGCTCCCGGTGCTCATGATCGATGCCGTCGATGCCGATCCGGAAATCATCCTTCCATTCGACCAGTGCCATGTCGCGCCTCGCCTGCTGCGTCAGAACAACCTGAACTGGCGTGATTCGCGATCGAAATCGATTACCAGATGCTGCCCGGCATCCAGCTCGATCGTCGTCTCCAGCTCGGAGTCGTAACCCTCGACGCGGGGGCTGTCGCGCATGCGGACCGCGAGCCGATGCGAACCCGCGGTGACAACGAACTTGCGATAGGCCGCCGCCGATCCGTCACCGGCGAGGCCGGCCGGTGGCAGTTCGTCGTCGCACAGCAAGTGCCCGTCGAGTTCCAGCCGCACGCGCAGCGGCACCCGTTCGCGCGGGCAATCAAGGGGGCGACGCATGTTTGGTGCCAGGGCATCGAGCTCCGCCTGCGTGCGCTGCCGGCACTCGTGCAGTCGTGCCCCGGCATGCACGAAACTGAGCTTGATCAGGGCCTGCCCCGGATTGATAGGGGTGTAGGAAGGGGAGTCCGAGAAATAACCGAGCCCGAGGGCAAACAGCACATAAACGACCGCCTGACCGGCGTAGCGCAGCGCCCTATTCATGAACCGCCTCCACTTCGGGCACCGGTTCGCCGCCCGCCGCGAGCGGGCGCCGCTTCACGGCCGGCAGCCGCCGCAAGCGGTCGCGGAAGGCGCGCAATACCTGGCGCAACTCGTCGATGCGCGCCACCCCGCCCCAGAAGGTCGCCACCCGCTCGGCGGGCACGCGCTGCCGCAGCTGTGGGTCACGCTCTCGCCGCAGGCGCTGTTCGGTCCAGCGCATGCCGAGCCGGTGATAGCAGTCGCCATCCCGGCAACCGGTGAAGAGCACGCCATCCGCCAGCCGCCGTGACAGGACGAAATCGACGAAGGCCGGTGGCAGCATGCCGACGCAGGGGACACCGACGACCGCGATGCCCTCGCCTTCCAGCAGCGACCAGTCGAATCCGAGATCGCAGGCGTAGACGATGACCCGCGCCTCGCCCCGCAGCCGGCCTGCGGCGGCCATGGTCTGTTCCCGCAGCGCCGTGATCGGAGCGGAAGGCAGTTCGATGCCGGGGATCAGATCCGACTTGCGCCGGAATGGTGTGGCGGTCGGACAGGCTCCGGCACAAATACCGCAGCTGACACAGCGCGCCGCGGTCACCGTCACTTCGGCCGCGAACGGCAACCCGTCGCTGCGTGGCACCAGGGCCAGGGCGCTGAACGGACAGTCGGCCACACAGCGGCCGCAGCCGTTGCAGTTGTCCAGATGCACCGCGGCCACGGGCAGCGGCAAGCGCCGGCGCAGCCACGGCAGCATGAACAGGAAGGCCGTGGCTCCGATCACCACCAGCCACAGCGTCTCTGCCGACACGTATTCGAGCAACGGGAACAGGGTGAGGTAGAACCAGTCGAGGCCGACCGGAGACGGGACCTGATCGAGCACCGCCGGACCCTGGCTCAGGGCCGGCTTGGCGAGCGACAGCGCCAGCAGCATGAGCAGGGTACCGATCGCCAGGCCCCGGGGTGGATTGACGCGCGGCCGCAGGTAGCGCTGGATGTGTACCCACATGAAAAAGAGCAGGAACAGGGGCACGGCGATGTGAATGAACAGCAGCAGGGTGAAGAACCGCGCGTTCAGGGTCCGTTCGGTCTGGAAATTCCGGGCGATCGGCTCGCCGAAGAACGACAGCGCATCCAGCCACTCGCTGGCGGCGATGGCCACGTACTGGGCGAGCTTGTCCCAGACCAGCCAGTAACCGGACACCCCGCTCGCGTATACGAACCACATCATCATCACGCCAGTCGACCAGGCGAACCATCGTGCACCGTACAAACGGCCGAGTATGAATTCGCGGACCAGGTGCAGCAGCGCCATGACCACCAGCGCGTCCGAGGCGTAGCGGTGCAAGCTGCGCATCACGCCGCCGGCATACCACTGCGCGTGGGTGATCTGCTCGACCGATTCGTAGGCCTGAATCACGCCGGTATCGAAAAAGATGAACAGGTAGATGCCGCTGACGAGGACCACCCAGTAGTAGAACCAGCCGAGCGCGCCGAGCTGGTACCAGGGATTCCAGCCGGGGGCGAAAACGGCGTCGAAGGCGCCCTCGATCTTCTCGATCACGATCCGCGCGGCGGTGCGCAGGGGACCGACCCCTCCATTCCGCCGGGCAATCGATACCGCCGGCGGCGGCTCCTGGATCGTGGCCATCGTGCAATGTTACCCGACCGCAGGCTCGTGCCCGACGGCCGGGATGTCGCGACCTTTCTCTCTCGGTACGGTGACGGGTAGGTGGCGACGGCTCAGACCGGCGACACGGGTGGCTTGGTGCCGGCCCACGCGCGCACCAGGAAGTAGGCCGTGCCACCCAGGCAGGTGGCGCCGACCAGGGCGGCGATGAATACCGAGTAATCGAACCGGTAGCGGCCGGTGGCCGGGTCGTAGACGGTGCAGAACAGTCGGATGCCGTCGATCCACTGGTCCACCGCCGAGGCGTCCTTGCGATTCCCGTAGACCAGCTCCTTCAGGGGTTCCACGAGGCTCGGCGCCGCGAATGATTCGCCGTAGACCTGGCGGTAGATCACGCCGTCACCGTCGATGACCGTAGTTTGCGCCAGGTGATCGAAGCCCTTGGTCGATGCGACGTAGGTGAATCCCATGACATTCGTGAGATCCTTCATGGTCGCCGGGTCGGCGCTCAAGAACCGCCAGTCCGGCAGGTCGATGCCCTGCTGGCGCTTGAAGCTCTGCATCCGCTCCGGCGTATCGTTGAGACTGTCGAAACCCACCGAGACGACGGCGAAACTGTCGGTCCCCAGCGCCTCGCGGGCCATCCTGACGACGCCGGCGACATGGCGGGTGAGGACCGGGCAGGTGTGATTGCAGCTGGTGTAGATGAAGCTCACCACCAACGGCTTGCCGCGGAACTGCGACAGGCGCACGGTCTTGCCGTCGGTGTCGTAGAGCTGGAAATCGCCAGCCGATCTGCCGAGGGCAGCTTGACTGGTCGCCAGCGCCGCACGGGCCGATGGCGTTGCCGCACCGACGGCCGGATCGTGCGTGGCGGCAGCAATCCCCTGGGAGAGGAAGGGGGCTGCGATGACCAACCATCGCAGCCCCCATCGACTAAGGCGCGGCAGGATCGACTGGAACCGCATTCGTCGTCGGCGGGCGCGGTCCTAGCGCAGCGGCCAGACCTCCGACAGATACTTCCAGTTGACGAAGTAGTAGAGCACGAACGAAACGAAGAAAACGCCCACGAATACCAGCGTGCCCGGAATCGCGACGTGCGCCTCGCTGCCGTACTGGCCGATGGCGGCGCCGACCGGAGCGGGGGCGGCTTCCTTCTTCGCCGGAGCCGCAGCGACCGGAGCACCCTTGAGGATCGACCCGACGACGACGACGATGAACATGATGCCGCCGATCGTGGCGATGATGGCGCTGATCCCGTTCAGGCCCATCATCATGTAGGCGGCGCCAGGGAACTCGTGCTTGAGCGCCGCGTCGGCCAAGGTCATATCCCAGTGCCGGCGCGGCACGCCCAGCGTTCCCGCACCCATCTGGAACAGCGACAAACCGACCACCCCCAGCCCGAACAGATAGGGCTGCCACTGCGCCCACTTCTTCAGGATCAGCTGGCGCTGGAAGATCAGCGGGATCAGCAGGTAGGTGATCGCCATGAAGGCCAGCGTCGTACCACCCACCACCGTGGCATGGAAATGACCGGGCACGTACATGGTGTTGTGCATGATCAGATTCAGCTGCTCGGTGCCGACCACGACGCCGGAGATGCCGCCGAGGAAGCCGAAGATGATCAGCGACAGGAACACCCCGGAGAAGGCCGGATTATCCCACGGCGCCTTGCGCAGCCATTCGAACAGGCCGTTGTTGTAGCCACGACGGCGCTGCGCGGTCTCGATCGAACCCGGCACGGTCATGCCGTGAATCATGCTCCCCAGCACCGCCAGGTACATGGCGTAACTGGTGTTGAATACCTTCCATTCCGAGCTGAGACCGGGATCGGCCAGCAGGTGATGGGCGCTGGCCAACTGCAGGAACAGGATGTAGAGCACGAATCCCGTGCGGCACACCTTCTCCGACAACGGCTTCGCACCGAGGAGTACCGCCGCGACCGCGTACCAGATGGCCACATGCGCCGACACGTTGATCTGCTGGGACGAATGGCCCATTGCCCACCACACCGTCCGGTACATCAGCGAATCGATGTGCGAGATGATACCCGCCGACCAGAGCATGGTCGGGATCAGGATGATGGCCCCCGAAGCGATGGTAAAGATGGCGATCAGCGCGGCGGTCATCGCCCCGAAGGTCACCAGCGGGATCGACCCCTGGTAGGTTTTTTCCTCCCTGGCGACGACCAGCGTGCCGAGGAACACGAAGCAACCGATCAGCGCGCCGACCGCGAACAGGATGATGCCGAGGTAGAAATGCGGCGCCGCCTTCATCGGCACATAAGAGGTGAACATCACCGTCGACTGACCCTGCAGAACTGCGACGTTGGTGATCAGCGCGCCGATCAGCATCAGCCAGAATGCCGCCCACGCCCAGTTCGGCGTTGCCAGCCGCGAATTAAGCAGCACCGCCGAGGCGAAGTACAGCACCGCCATCTCGAAGAAGATGACCCAGACCAGCAGCACGTCGAGACCATGGGCGGTCAGCGCCAGATAGAACCAGTCGGCCGGCAGCAGGTGGATTGCCGGCCAGCGGGTCAGCGCCACGCCAAGGCCGAACAGGCCGCCGATGGCGAGGAACACGACCGCGGCGACGGCGTTGACCTTGATCAGCTTCTCGGCCCGGAGATCAATTTTAAGGCCGGTGGCCGGGCAGACTCGATGCGGGAATTGTTGTGCCATTGATTTTCTCCCCCTACTTCACGATGACCCGGCCAACCATCGCGTGGTGACCGATGCCGCAGAATTCGTTGCAGACGATGGCGAACTGGCCGGCCTGATCGGGCGTGGCAGTGAGCACCATCTCGTAACCCGGATGGATCTGCAGGTTGATGTTGGTCGGTTGCAGTGAGAATCCGTGCAGGATGTCGAGAGACGAGATATGCAGCCGGTAGCTCTGGTCCTTTTCCAGTTCGAGGATGGGATACCACTGCCACATCCGGCCGACCAGGTAGATATCACTGCCGGATGGAGGCCGGACGATCGGCATGCCCGAGGCCTCGTCCATGCCGGACTTGTACTTGCCGATCATCTCCTCGGTTCTCGCCATGAACATCTCCGGGGTGATGCGGTAAGCCTCGTTCGACAGGTTCTGCTTGCCGGCGCCGTGCCACCAGATCATGGTGAAAAACATCACCAGTCCCCAGAGGAAGGCGACCGTGACCCAAATCAATTCCGGCTTGGCGACCGGTTCGTTCCACCAGATGCGGGCACTGGGCGGTTGTATGGCAGTCATGGATGCGTTCCCCCCCTTATTTGGCGATGGGGATGGATATGACTTCCATCACCCCCCAGATGATGTAGAAGACGGCGGGAACCGTCACGCACAGAAACAGCAGCAGAAACGGATTGTCGAACACCCGTTGCCAGAACGGGATTTGCCCGGAGTTGGATTCGTCTGACGTAGCGCCGGCCATAGTCGTCCCCCTTGCTTGTTGTTTGGTGCTGCAAACACTCCCGGCAGATATCCGGGAGCAGCATGCTAGATATGAAATCGGGGAAGGACAATCCTTGACATACGTCAAGGGACAAATTGTCGCAGGGCAGCACAGGCCGGCGATCCTGCCGGTCGGCGAGCGCCTAAGGAGTGAAAAAGGCGCGCACGTCGGCGAGGCGCTCGGTGGCCGGCATCGGTGGCAGGGCAGCGCGCAGTTTGCGGCCGTAGGATTTCGTCCGCAGCCGCGGGTCGCACAGGACCAGCACGCCGCGATCACCGACGTCGCGGATCAACCGCCCGGCGCCCTGCTTCAGGGCGATCGCGGCCTCCGGCAACTGGTACTCGGTGAAGGCGTTGCGATCGGCGGCATGCAGCGCGCGGATGCGGGCCTGGACGACTGGATCGTCGGGCACCGCGAACGGCAGCTTGTCGATGACCACCACCGACAAGGCGTCGCCGCGGACGTCGACGCCCTCCCAGAAGCTTGCGCTGCCGAGCAGGACGGCGTTGCCGAGGGCGCGGAAACGCGCCAGCAGATCGGCCTTCGGCGCCTCGCCCTGCACCAGGAGCGGAAACCCGATCCGGTCGCGCAATTGCGCCTCGGCCTCGCGCAGCGCCCGGTGGCTGGTGAACAGCAGGAAGGCGCGGCCGCCACTGGCCTCGAGCACCGGCAGCACCGCGTCGACCACGGCGCCCGTGTACCCCGCCACGCGCGGATCGACGTCGAGGATGGGGAGGTACAACAGTGCCTGCCGGGCGTAGTCGAACGGGCTCTCGTAGTGGCCGGTCACCGCCGCGTCGATGCCCAACTGGCCGGTGAAGTAGCTGCAATCCCCGCGCACCGCGAGGGTCGCCGAGGTGAATATCCAGGCGCAGCGCGCGGCCTGCAGCCGCGCCCGGAACATGGGCGCGACATCGAGCGGCGTCCGCGACAGGAGCAGGCCGCGGGCGTGGGTTTCGTACCAGCGCACGGAACCGCCGTCGCCGGGGTCGTCGCAGAACAGGCGCAGCGACTCGTTCAGCGCCAGACAGCGCCTCAAGGCGTTGGCCAGCGCCGGCCCGCGCGCCGCCGCTGGCTCCAGCGCCTGCCGCAACTCCGTGAACGCATTGCGCAGCCTGCCCATCGCCGCATGGGTCTCCGATCGGGCGGCGGCATCGTCCCAGACCGCGCGCCGCTCCGGTCCCAGCGCCAGGCGCAGGTCCCGCATCGCCTTGTCCAGCCGTTGGGCAAGGTCGCGGAGGTGCGGCGTATCGGCCGCCTCCTGCACTTGGGCGTGCTCGCAATCGCGCACCAGGTCGAAGCATTGGCGACTGCTCAGCTGACTGCCGAAGAACTGCGTCGCGGTCTCCGGGAGCTGATGCGCCTCGTCGAAGATGACGGCGTCGGCGCCGGGCAGGATGTCGCCGAAGCCCTGATCCTTGAGCGCCAGATCGGCCAGAAACAAGTGATGATTGACGATCACCACCTCCGCCGCCTGCGCCGCGCGCCGCGCCTGCGCCACGTGGCAGTCGGCGAGACAGGGACATTCCCCGCCCAGGCAGTTGTCGGACGTCGACGTCACCTGCGGCCAGATCGGCGAATCTTCCGGGACCTCGCTCAACTCGGCGATGTCGCCGCTGCGGGTACGACCCGACCAGACACGGACCGCCTCGATCTCCGCCTGTCGGCGCCGCTTGCCGCCACCCTCGCCGAGCGCCTCCTGCAATCGGTAGAGACAGAGATAGTTGGCGCGCCCCTTGAGCATCGCCACCTCGACCGACAGCTTCAACGCCTGCCGGACCCTCGGCAGGTCGCAACGGAAGAGCTGGTCCTGGAGGTTGCGGGTACCGGTGGAGACGATGATCCGGCGGCCGGAAAGCAATGCCGGGACGAGGTAGGCGAAGGTCTTGCCGATGCCGGTCCCCGCCTCGCAGACCAGCGTCCCGGCACCCTCGATGGCGGCCGCCACCTGCTCGGCCATGGCCTGTTGCCCCGTGCGTGGGGCAAAGCCGTCGACCGTTCCCGCGAGCGGTCCCGATGCCGCGAGGGCCTGCCGCGCGCTCAGGCCGAGGTCAGCCGCTGGCGCGGTTGTCCCAGTAGCCGTCATCCTCCAGGCCGCCCTCACGGGTCCACACCCGGTTGCCGATGATCTTGAACCGGGCCACGGACATGGCGCCCTTGCGGTTACGCTGGCTGCCATCGCCCTCGTTCAGGTGTTCGAAGATGGTGTCCCGGTCGGCCTCGTAGATCTCGCAGGGCTCGTACTGCTCGTCCATCAGCACGAGGATCAGGGCATCCCAGTCCTGCTCGACCTTGAGCTGCCCGATCCGGTGGCCGGGCTTGTTCTCGTCGAAGATGGCCCGCCCCTTGATCTGCAGGCGCTCGCGGCGCCCGGCACGCAGGCGGATGGCATCATGGCCGACGGTCCCCGGCGGCGCCGGCTCCAGCCGCAACAGCCGGATGGCGTCCTGGATGGCAAGCTCGGCGGTAACCGGCAGGGTCTTGCCCGTCGCCCGGCGGTACTCCGCTGCCAGCCGGCGGGTCTCGCCGATCAACCTGTCCAGAGAATAAACACTCATCGGGCGGTGGCTAATTAATATCAACTTTATTTTGTAACATATGGATAATAATGCAGTTTCATATTACTTTCTAGAAACTTTCTCAGCTCCGCTTCAGGCCCGCGTCACGCTGAAGGCCTGGACTTCGTCGATACGTGCGCAGCCGGCAGCGGCCATCAGCAGGCGATCGAAACCGAGCGCGACGCCGGCACAGGCGGACAGGCCGTGATCCAGGGCCGCGAGCAGGCGCTCGTCCGGCACCATCTCCGGCAGTCCGGCGGCCGCGCGCCGGGCGTTGTCGCAACCGAATCGCCGACGCTGCTCCACGGGATCGGTCAGCTCGACGTAGCCGTTCGCGATCTCCAGCCCCTTGATGAAGAGTTCGAAGCGGGCCGCGCACCGGGGATCGCCCGGCAGCAACCGCGCCAGCGCCGCCTGGCTCGCCGGGAAATCGCACAGGAAGGTGGGCCGTTCGTTTCCCAGATGCGGGGCGACGACTTCGCCGAGCAGGAAATCGAGGTAGTCGTCCCGCGATAGCGGCGCACCGGCGTTCAGGCCGCTGCGGACCGCCACATCACGCAGGACCTCGATCGCGCATTCGAGCGGGTCGACCCCGGCATGCTGGCGGAAGACGTCGGCATACCGAACCCGGCTGCAGTAGGGTATCCCCAGACACCAGATCAGCAGGTCCTCGACGTCTTCCACGATGTCCTGGTAATCGTAACCGGGGCGATACCACTCGACCATCGTGAACTCCGGGTTGTGTCGGCGTCCTGCCTCGCCGTCGCGGAAGGCGCGCCCGATCTGATAGATCGGCCCGCTGCCGGCGGCGAGCAGCCGCTTCATGGCGTACTCGGGCGAGGTTTGCAGATAGAGCCGGACTGGATCGGCGGCCGCCGGCAGGCGGCAGGTGGTGCTCAGGTTATGCAGGTGCGGATCGGTGACGCCGGCGTGCGCGAGGATGGGCGTCTCGACCTCCATCACCAGGCGGTCGGCGAAAAAGGCGCGGACGCGGGCGAGCAGCTGCGCCCGCCGCGCCAGCATGTCCAGCGATGCGCCGGGCCGCCAGTCCATCCGCTGTCACACCGTCCGGGGTGTCCTACTCCTTGACGCGCGAGACGTAAGCCCCGGTGCGCGTATCGATCTTGATGACCTCGCCGTTCTCTATGAACAGCGGCACCTTGACCGTCGCCCCGGTTTCGAGCTTCGCCGGCTTGGTGCCGCCCGTCACGGTGTCGCCGCGCACGCCCGGGTCGGTCTCGGTGATCTGCAGGTTCACGAACACCGGCGACTGCACGGTGAGCGGCACGCCGTTATAGAGCGTCACGATGCAGGTCTCCTGGCCCTTGAGCCACTGCGCCGCCTCGTTCATGGCCTCGGGGCCGGCGACGATCTGTTCGAAGGATTCGGGATTCATGAAGTGCCAGAACTCGCCATCGGCGTAGAGATACTGCAGTTCGTTGTCGACCACGTCGGCGCCCTCGCAGGAGTCGCCCGACTTGAAGGTGCGTTCGAGGATGCGCCCGGTCTTGAGGTTGCGCAGCCGCACGCGGTTGAAGGCCTGACCCTTGCCCGGCTTGACGTACTCGTTTTCGAGGACGTTGCACGGGTCGCCGTCGATCATGAGCTTCAATCCGGCGCGAAACTGGTTGGTGCTGTAGGTGGTCATGGTGTTTTCCGGGTGAACTTGGGATAAAAAGGGCGCACATGATAGCGCAGCAGCCCTCCGCGTTTCAGCCCGGCCGCGACCCGCCGCCGTGGCAGGTCGAACTGGCGCGCGCCGTCGCCAGCCCGCTCGAACTGCTGCGGTTGCTGGAAATCGATCCCGATGCCGCCGGCCTCGCCCTGTCGGCGCCAACCCGCTTCCGCCAGCGGGTGCCGCACGCATTCATCGCGCGCATGCGCCGCGGCGACCCGGCCGACCCGCTACTGCGGCAGGTGCTGCCGCTCGCTGCCGAGGACATGCCGGCGGCCGGATTCAACCTGGATCCGGTCGGCGATCGGTCCGCGGAGGAATCCCCTGGCGTCCTGCACAAGTACCGTGGCCGGGCCCTGCTGATCACGACCGGCGCCTGCGCGATCCATTGCCGCTACTGCTTCCGGCGGCATTATCCCTATGGCGAATCAACGGCCGCCGCCGACGGCTGGGCGACGGCCCTGCGGCACCTGGCTGCCCAGCCGCAGATTGCGGAGGTCATCCTGAGTGGCGGCGATCCGCTGGCGCTGACCGACGATCGCCTGGCCGATCTGGTGCGGCAGATGGAAACCATCCCGCACGTGCGGCGCCTGCGCCTGCACACCCGTCTGCCGGTGGTGCTTCCCGCGCGTGTCGACGACCGCCTGCTCGGCTGGCTGGCGAATACGCGGCTGCAGCGGGTCGTCGTCATCCACGCCAACCATGGCAACGAGATCGATGCGACGGTCGCCCGCGCCCTCGCGGATCTCCGTCATGCGGGCGCAACGCTGCTCAACCAGTCGGTGCTGCTCAAGGGGGTCAACGACGACGTCGGCGTGCTACGTGAACTGAGCGAGAAACTCATGGCGACGGGGGTGCTGCCCTACTACCTCCACCAACTCGACCGCGTCGCCGGGGCGGCGCACTTCGAGGTCGATGACGACACCGCGCGCGGCCTGATCGACGAGTTGCGCCAGTGCCTGCCGGGGTATCTGGTACCTTCCCTGGTTCGCGAGATTCCCGGCGCTCCCTGCAAACAACCGCTGTAGAATCCGTATCGACCGCGCCTATTTGGGATCCTTGGCCAGGCACACCCGGTTGCGGCCCTCGTTCTTCGCCCGGTACAGGGCCAGATCGGCATTCTTCATCAGCGCATCGACCTCGTTGATCGATGAATTGCGGACGGCGACGCCGATGCTGGCCGTGATCCGCCCGGCGCCCGGCCCGGGCGCGATTGGAACGGTCGACAGCGCCATACGCAGGCGCTCGCCCAGCATGACCGCCTCGCCTTCGTCGGTTTCGGGCGACAGCACCGCGAACTCTTCGCCGCCGATGCGCGCCACCGAGTCGGCGGCCCGCAACTGGTTGCGCAGGACTTCGGCCACCGCCCGCAGGACCTCGTCCCCGCGATCGTGCCCGTGCTCGTCATTGATGCGCTTGAAGCGATCGATATCCACCAGCAGCACGGCAACCGGGCGGCCGCTGCGTTTGGCGGCGGCCATCGCCTGGGTCAGGCGCTCGAAGAAGTGCCGGCGATTGGGCAAGCCGGTGAGAAAATCGGTCGTGGCGATGTCCTGCAACGCCTTGTTGGCCGTGACCAGATCGGCGTTGAAGCGCTTGATTTCATCGCTCTCGGCCCGCAGCCGGCGGTGCAGCTGGACGATGCGCAGGGCGGCCCGCAACCGGGCCTCGAACTCGCGGCGCTTGAGCGGCTTGGTCAGGTAATCGTCGGCGCCGGCCTCAAAGGCCTCGACCAGACGATTGTCGTCGCCGTGACCGGTGACGATGATCAGGTACAGGTGGCGACCGCCGTCGTATTCCCGCAGAGCCCGGCACAGGGCGATGCCGTCCATCTCCGGCATCATCCAGTCGGTGATGACGATCTCCGGGGCCTGCTCGTTGATGACGGCCATGGCCTCGACACCGTTGGTGGCCAGCAGAACCTCGTGCCCGAGGGCGATGAGCATCGACCGCAGGATCGTCCGCGTGGTGCCGTCGTCATCGACCACCAGGATGCGGAACGGGTGCCGCTCCGTTTCGGCGGCTTGCTCGACGCCGTCGCTGGCCAGGCTGTGCAGCATCGCCTGCATCTCGCCCAGTCCGGGCATGGCCTGGGCGGGCACCTTGTACACCTCGCACCACTCCTGCCATTCCGCGGCGACCGCGGCGAGCAGTTCCCTGAGATCCCCCTCGTTCAGGCTGCAGAGCCCGCCGCGGCGATAGAGCGGCGCCAGCAGCGTCTGGCGCGAGGTCGGATCGGCGACGCACAGTTCGCCGATGTGCAGAGCGAGTCCGAGGAGGTTGGTCAGCGTCTGGCGGCGCTGATCGGCGGCCGGGCCATCGCCATTCACCGCCGCATCGATGAACACCCGCGGCAGCCGCCAGCCATCGAGCATCGCCGCCGTCAATTCGCGGTGACAAAAGCCGAACTGGGTCCGCTCGTTCGCGCGCAGCCGCTCGTCGTCGCCGGCCGCCTCGCGCAGCGCCTGCGAATACCGCTCCGGATAAAGCGAGGCCAGCGCCAGCCGGCCGATGCGCGCCAGCAGGCCGATGGTGAAGCACTCGTCGGGGGATGCGGCGCGGGTCGCCGCCGCGACCGCGCGTGCCGCCACCGCCGAGCCGAGCGACAACGACCAGAACCGGCCGTAGTCGAAACTCTTGCACTCCCCGTGGCGGAAGTCGGCCAACAGCGAGATGCCGAGCACGGTCTGCCGCACGGCAGCGATTCCGAGCCGGGCGACCGCCTCGCTGATCGAGGCCGTGGCACGTATGCCGGTGAAGCGGGCGCTGTTGGCGAAACGCAGGACCTCGCCGCTCAGCACCGGCGCGGCCTGCAACACGCGGCTGATGTCGTGGATCGAGGCGTCCTCGCGGCGCGTCAGTTCGATCAGCTTGAGCGCCACCCCACTCGGCGACGGCAGCCGGCCGCTGGCGTTCAGTTGATCGAGCTTCACCTCACCCATTTCCGTTCCCTTTCCATGACTGCCTCACCGCCGAAAGCTTATCAGCAATTCGAGTATCGCGCGGATGGTCGCTGAGAGGCGGGGGGATGGAATTGATGCAAATCAGGGTGGCTTGGATCCGGGGATCCAGGCGCAGGCCGCCCGCGCCCGGGAGGTTATCTCCGGCCAGCGGCCAGCGGCAATCCAGTCGCGCGGTGCCACCCAGGTGCTGCCCACGCAGGGCACGTTGGCGAGCGACAGGTATTCGCCTGCGTTCTCGGGACCGACGCCGCCCGTGGGACAGAAGCGCAGGTCCGGGAACGGCCCGCCCCAGGCCTTGAGCAGGCCCGGACCACCCGCCTGCGCGGCCGGAAAGAACTTGAAACACGTGAGGCCCCGCCCGCGTCCCAGCATCAGTTCCGAGGTGGTCATGACGCCGGGCAGGAGCGGCAGGTCGGCGGCGGCGGCGGCGGCCAGCAGGTCCGGGGTAATGCCGGGGCTTACGGCGAAGTGGGCACCCAGACGGGCGAGTGATTCGATCTCCGCCGCCTCTGTCACCGTGCCGGCGCCGACCACGGCATCGCCAGCTTCGGCGATCAGGCGGGCGATGGCGTCGATCCCGGCCGCGGTGCGCAGGGTCACCTCCAGCACCGGCAGACCGCCTTCGATCAGCGCCCGGGCGAGCGGCACCGCCTGAGCGGCATCGTCGAGCACGATGACCGGGATCACTGGCGCCCGGCGCAGGATGGTGTCGATCGTCGGTCTAGACATCGAAGCTGGTTGCCCCTTCCTCGGCACTGCACACATGGGCGCGGGCGGCGGCGAAAAGCTCGCGACCGGTGCCGTGGCGGTTGCGCGCCGGATCGAACGGCGCCGGTGCCCGCCCGGCGAACCCGGCCGCATCCACCTGGACATCGAGCGTGCCGCGTTCAGCGTCGAGACGAATGATGTCGCCGTCCCGCACCCGTGCAAGAGGCCCGCCGGCCGCCGCCTCCGGGGTCAGATGGATGGCGGCCGGCACCTTGCCCGAGGCGCCGGACATACGGCCGTCGGTGACCAGTGCCACCCGGCGGCCGCGGGCCTGCAACACCCCCAGCGCCGGCGTCAGCTTGTGCAGCTCCGGCATGCCGTTGGCGCGCGGACCCTGATGGCGCAGCACCACCACCACGTCGCGATCGAGCCGTCCGGCCTTGAAGGCGGCGGCGACCGCGTCCTGATCCTCGAACACCGCCGCCGGGGCCTCGACGACCCTATGCTGCGGCCTGACCGCCGAAACCTTGATCACCGAGCGCCCCAGATTACCGGTCAGCAGGCGGATGCCCCCCTCGCTGTCGAAGGGGTCGGTCATCGACCGCAGCACCTCGCGATCGAGCGATGCCGTCGTGGCGACGCGCCAGTGCAGACTGCCATCGACGAGGCAGGGCTCGCGACGGTAGGAATCCAGCCCGTCGCCGGCCACCGTGTGGACCGCGCCCTGCAACAGACCGGCGTCCAGCAGTTCGCCGATCAGGAAGCCCATGCCGCCGCCGGCGTGGAAGTGATTCACGTCGGCCTCGCCATTCGGGTAGATACGGGCGAGCAGCGGCGTGACCGCGGAGAGATCGGCGAAGTCCTGCCAGTCGATGACGATGCCGGCGGCCCGGGCGCAGGCCACCAGATGGATGGTGTGATTGGTGGAGCCGCCGGTGGCGAGCAGGCCGATGATGGCGTTGACGATGGTCCGCTCATCGACGATGGCGCCGAGCGGCCGGTAATCGCCACCCAGTGCCGTGATCGACGCGGCGCGTGCCGCCGCCGCCGCGGTCAGTGCCGTACGCAGCGGCGTACCCGGATTCACGAAGGCGGCGCCGGGCAGGTGCAGGCCCATCACCTCCATCAGCATCTGATTGCTGTTGGCGGTGCCGTAGAAGGTGCAGGTGCCAGGCGCATGGTAGGACTTCGACTCAGCCTCCAGCAGCTCGGCGCGACTGGCCTTGCCCTCGGCATAGAGTTCGCGGACTCGCGACTTCTCGGCGTTCGGCAGGCCGCTGGGCATGGGGCCGGCCGGCACGAAGATCGCGGGCAGATGGCCGAAGGCCAGCGCCCCGATCAGGAGGCCGGGGACGATCTTGTCGCAGACGCCCAGGCACAGCACGCCGTCGAAGAGGTCGTGGGACAGGGCGATGGCCGTGGCCTGCGCGATCACGTCGCGGGAGAAGAGCGACAGTTCCATGCCGGATTGCCCCTGGGTGACGCCGTCGCACATGGCCGGCACGCCACCGGCGAACTGCGCCACCGCCCCGGCCGCGGCGGCGGCGGCCTTGATGATCTCCGGATAGTCCCGCAGCGGCTCGTGCGCCGAGAGGATGTCGTTGTAGGCCGAGACGATGCCGAGATTGGGCCGGACCGATGCCGCCAGCGCTGCCTTGCGCTCGTCGCTGCAGGCGGCAAGGCCGTGCGCCAGGTTACCGCAGGAGAGACGGCCGCGACTCGGACCCTGCGGTCGTGCGGCCGCGATCCTCTCGAGATAGTCGCGGCGGCGGTCGCGACTGCGCTCGGCGATGCGCGCGGTGACCTCGTGCACCCTGGGATGGATGACAGCAGTGCCGGTCATGGCCATGGCAACCCTATGGACACCAGTGTACTTCAACCGGTGCGCGCCGCTGCCGCAGCAGCGCGGCCACCGGCACCTCGCCGGCCCCTGTCCATGCCGCTTCGATCATCCGGTACTTGGCCCGGCCCTGGAACATCAGCACGACCACCCGGGCCGCGACCAGTCGCGACAGCGACAGGGTCATGCGCGGATGACCACAACAGGGCTCGTCGATGGCGAGGCAGCGTCTGGTCTGCCGCAGGTCCAGCCCTTGGCGCAGGGCCGCCGATCCGGGGAACAGCGAGGCGAAATGGCCGTCCTCACCCATGCCGAGGAGTACAACGGCGAAGGGGTCGGCAAGCGTGGCGAGGTCACGCTCCACCTCGGATTGCGCCTCGCTCGGCAGCGCCGTGTTCCTGTAGAGACCCAGCAGCCGGGCATGGGCGGCCTCACCCTGCAAAAGGCGTTCGCGCAGCAGGCGCTCGTTGCTGTCCATGTGCGCGGCCGGCACCCAGCGCTCGTCGGTGAGGGTCACCGTGACCCGGCCCCAGTCCAGCGCCGCCTGGCTCAGCCGATCGAAGACCGGCCCCGGGGTGCGGCCGCCGGGGACCGCGAGACTGGCCACGCCGCACGCCGACAGCGTCAGGCGCAACGCCTCCGCCAGCCGCCCGGCCACGGCATCGGCGAGACGCGCCGGGTCCGCATGCTGGTGCTCGTCCGACGCCGCCATCGCACCGTCGCTCACCAACGGGGGAGACGCCGCAACGCACGCATCGCGGCCGGCCATCACGCCTCGTCTTCGTGCCAGGTGCGGCCGTCGCGCTCGATCAGCGCCACCGCCGCCGTCGGCCCCCAGGTGCCGGCGGCGTAGGGCTTGACGGGCACCTCCCACTCCTCCCAGCTCTGGCGGATGGCGTCGGTCCAGCGCCAGGCGGCCTCCAGTTCGTCGATGCGCATGAACAGGGTCGGCCGGCCGCGGATCACGTCCAGCAGCAAGCGCTCGTAGGCATCCGGGATCTTGGCGCCGAAGGCGTCGGCGAAACTCAGGTTGAGCGACGCCTGTTGCAGCCGCAGATCGCCAGGACCCGGCTGCTTGTTGAGCATGAACAGGCGGATCCCCTCGTTCGGCTGCAGACGCATGACCAGGCGGTTGGGTTGTCGCGAGCCGCCGTGCTGCGGATAGATGAAATGCGGCGGCGCCCGGAACTCGACCACGATCTCCGACGACCGCTGCGGCAGGCGCTTGCCGTTGCGCAGGTAGAACGGCACCCCGCTCCAGCGCCAGTTGTCGATGCCGGCCTTGATGGCGACGAAGGTTTCGGTGTCGCTGCCGGCCGCCGCGTCCGGCTCCTCCAGAAAGCCGGGGACCGCACGGCCGTCGATGACCCCGCCACGGTACTGGCCGCGCACGGTCAGGTTGCGACTCTCCGGTCCGGCGATCGGCACCAGCGACTTCAGCACCTTGACCTTCTCGTCGCGCACGGCATCGGCATCGAGAGAGATCGGCGGTTCCATCGCCGTCAGGCAGAGGAGCTGGAGCATGTGGTTCTGCACCATGTCGCGCAGCGCCCCGGCCGATTCATAGTAGCCCCAGCGGCCGCCGGCGCCGACCGTTTCGGCCACCGTGATCTGCACGTGGTCGATGTGGGTGCGGTTCCACAGCGGCTCGAACAGGGAATTGGCGAAACGCAGCACCATCAGGTTCTGGACGGTCTCCTTGCCGAGATAGTGATCGATGCGATAGACCTGATTCTCGTTGAAGACGCTGTCGACCACGGAATTGATCGCCCGCGACGAGGCGAGGTCGTTGCCCAGCGGTTTCTCCAGCACCACCCGCGCCTGTGGCGTGATCAGGCCGGTCGCGGCGAGATGGGTGGCGATGCCGCCGAACAGCTCGGGGGCGGTGGCCAGGTAGAACACGCGCACCACCTGCTCGCGACCGGCGAGCAGACTGGCGAGTTCGCCGTAGGAAGCGGCGTCGGTCACATCCACGGCGACGCAGGTGAGACGTGCGGCGAAGCGCTGCCACACCGCCGCGGTGAAATCCTCGCCGCCGATGGATTCGCGGCAGGCGGCCTCCACCAGGGCGACGTAGGCCGCCTTGTCGACGGTGCGGCGCGAGGCGGCAATGATGCGGCCGTCGGGCGGCAGCCGCTCCTGGCGATCGAGGTGATACAGCGCCGGCAGCAGCTTGCGCCGCGCCAGGTCACCGCCGCCGCCGAAGACCACGAAGTCGAAGGGTTCGGATATCAGTCTCGGTTGCATCGACCTGCCTCGCGTTCGCCCGCCATCCGCCTCAAGCTTCCCGCACCGCCGGCGCGACCCGCCAGATCTCGCGCGCGTAGTCGCGGATCGTGCGATCGCTTGAGAACCTGCCCATGCGGGCGACGTTCAGGATGGCCATGCGCCACCACGACCGCGGGTCGCGGAAGGTCGTCGCCACCCTGCCCTGGCAGGCCACATAGGAAGCATAGTCGGCCAGCAGCAGATAATAATCCCCGTGCTGCAGCAGGGTGTCGATCAGCGGCCGGTACCGGCCGGGCTCGTCCGGCGAGAAGTAGCCGGAGCCGATCATGTCCAGCACCTCGCGCAGCTCGCCATTGCCCTGGCAGTGGTCCCAGGGCCGGTAACCCTGGCGGCGCAGGTCCGCCACCTCGCCGGTGGTCAGGCCGAAGATGAAGATGTTGTCCTCGCCCACCGCGTCGCGGATCTCGATGTTGGCGCCGTCCAGGGTGCCGATGGTCAGCGCACCGTTCAATGCCAGCTTCATGTTGCCGGTGCCCGAGGCCTCGGTGCCGGCCGTCGATATCTGCTCGGACAGGTCCGCCGCCGGGATGATCGCCTCGGCGATGGAAACGCCGTAATTGGGCACGAAGGCGACCTTGAGCCGGCCGTCGATCCTGTGGTCGTGGTTGACGAAATCGGCGACGTCGTTGATCAGCCGGACGATCAGCTTGGCCATCGAATACCCCGGCGCCGCCTTGCCGGCGAAGATCACGGTACGCGGCACGCCGTCGCCACCGGTGCCGTGGCGGAGGCGGTTGTAGAGGGTCACCACGTGCAGCACGTTGAGCAACTGGCGCTTGTACTCGTGGATGCGCTTGATCTGCACGTCGAACAGCGAATCGACGGCGACGGTTATCTTCAGCCGCTCGCGCAGGATGGCCGCCAACCGCTCCTTGTTGGCGCGCTTGACGGCCGCGAAACCCGCCTGGAAGCCGTCGTCGTCGGCCAGTTCGGCAAGCCGCTGCAACCGGTCGAGATCGCGCAGCCAGCCATTGCCGATGCGCGCGCCGATCAGCGCCGCGAGGCCGGGGTTGGCCTGGTTCAGCCAGCGCCGCGGGGTAATGCCGTTGGTGATGTTGATGATCCGTTCCGGATAGAGATGATGGAAGTCGGCGAAGATGGTTTGCTTCATCAGCTCGGTATGGATCTGCGCCACGCCGTTGACCCGATGGCTGCCGACGATGGCCAGGTGCGCCATGCGCACGCGCCGGCCGCCGCCCTCGTCGATGATCGACAGCCGCCGCAAGAGGTCGAAATCGCCGGGCGAGTGGTGGGTCACCATCTTGAGGAAGCGGTGATTGATCTCGTAGATGATCTGCAGATGGCGCGGCAGCACGTCCTCGAACAGGGCCACCGGCCAGGTCTCCAGCGCCTCCGGCATCAGTGTGTGGTTGGTATAGGAGAAGGTCCGGCGGGTGATGTCCCAGGCCCGATCCCAGTCGAGGCCGTGGACGTCCACCAGGATGCGCATCAGCTCGGGGATGGCGATGGCCGGATGGGTGTCGTTCAGCTGGATCGCCACCTTGTCGGGCAGTTCGTCGAAGCCGTCGTGGAACTTCCCGTAGCGGTAGAGGATGTCCTGCAGCGAGGCACAGACGAAGAAGTACTGCTGCTTCAGGCGCAGCTCGCGGCCCATCTCCGTGGTGTCGTTCGGATAGAGCACCTTGGACAGGTTCTCCGACTCGTTCTTGTCCTCGACCGCCTTGATGTAGTTGCCCTCGTTGAAGTAGCGCAGATCGAAATCGCGCGACGACTTGGCGGCCCACAGGCGCATGTTGTTGACGGTAGGCGTGGCGTAGCCGGGGATGGGCGTGTCGTAGGCCATGGCCATGACGTCGTCGGTGTCCGTCCAGTGATGGCGCAGCTCGCCGTTCTCGCCCTGGTACTGCACCACGCGGCCGTGGAACTTGACCTGATACAGGACCTCCGGCCGCGCGAATTCCCAGGGATTGCCGTAGCGCAGCCAGTTGTCGGGGTGCTCGACCTGCCGGCCGCCCTCGATGGCCTGCGAGAACATCCCGTATTCGTAGCGGATGCCGTAGCCGTAGCCCGGCAGGTCGAGGGTGGCCATCGAGTCGAGGAAGCAGGCGGCCAGCCGGCCGAGACCGCCGTTGCCGAGCGCCGCATCGTGCTCGGTGTCGCCCACCTGTTCCAGGTCCAGCCCGATCTCCCTGAGCGCCTCCCGGCAGGCCGGCGCCAGATCCAGATTGAGCAGGCTGTTCAGCAGCGCGCGGCCCATCAGGAACTCCATCGACAGGTAGTACACGCGCTTGGCGTCGCTCTTGTAATAGCCGCGCATGGTCTCCATCCAGCGCTGGATGAGGTGATCGCGGGCCATGTGGGCGGTGGCGTAGAACCAGTCGCGACCAGTGGCCGTGATCGAGTCCTTGCCCACCGTGTAAGTGAGATGACTGATCAGCGATTGCTTGAACGCAGTGGCCTCGGCGCCGACGGTCCTGGCGCCGCTGCCGGGGGGTGTCAGTTCGGGCATGACCGACCTCACTTTCCGCGCGGCAGCGGCCGCACGAGTTCGAGATGCGGAGTTCCGGCATCGATTCTGCTCGCCATCGGCCGCCGTTGTCCAATCCGAATCCGGGGCGCAAGCGGCCGGACAAGGACATCGTGCCGCGCTACCCGGTCATGAACGGCCCGATGAGTGCCATGACCCGGCCGGTGGCGCCGCGGTTGGCCTCGACGACCCTGCGACCGGCCTCGCCCATGGTCGCGCGCCGGCCCGGATCGGCGAGCAGGGCAACGACGGCGGCCGCCAGCGCCGCAGAATCTGTCACGATCGAGGCCGCGCCGGCCTCGTGCAGCAACCGGCTGACTTCGGTGAAGTTGAAGACCTGCGGGCCGGTCAGCACGGGCAGGCCGGCGGCGGCCGGTTCGAGCAGGTTGTGGCCGCCAACCGGCACTAGGCTGCCACCGACGAAGGCGACATCGGCCGCCGCATAAAACGCGGGCAGTTCGCCCAGCGTGTCGACCATGTACACGTCCGTATCCGGCGCGCAGGCACTGCCGGCGGTACGCCGCACGGCACGGAGTCCGGCCTCGCCGCACAGCGCCATCAACCGGGCCGCGCGCTCCGAGTGACGCGGCACCAGGACCAGCAGGGCTTCTGGCTTGCGCCGCCGTATCTCCGCATGGGCCGCAAGCACCGGTCCCTCTTCACCCTCGTGGGTGCTGGCGGCTATCCACACCGGGCGTACCGGTCCAAGCATGCCGCGTAGCGTCGTCCCCCGCCCGGCAAGGTCATCGGGCAGGGCCAGATCGAACTTGAGGTTGCCGGTCACGATGACCCGTTCCGGCGCGGCACCCAGGGCGATGAAGCGATCGGCGTCATCCCGGGTCTGGGCGGCGATGGCGTGGATACCGCAGAGCATCTCGCGCGTCAGACCAGCGGCCAACCGGTAGCCGCGCGCCGACGGTGCCGACAGGCGCCCGTTGGCGAGCACGACCGGCAGGCCGCGAGCGCGCGCGGCCGCGAGAAGGTTCGGCCAGAGTTCGGTCTCCATCAGGATCAGCAGGCGCGGTCGGAGGCGATCGAGAAAACGGGCGACCGCACCGGGCAGGTCGTATGGCACATAACGGTGCTCGACGCCGTCACCGAACCGGCGGCGCGCGATCTCGGCGCCAGTCGGGGTCATGGTGGTCAGGACGATCCGGGCGCCCGGCCGATCGCGGCGCAGGGCCTCGATGAGGGACGTCGCGGCCAGCGTCTCGCCGACCGAAACCGCGTGCACCCAGACGACCTCGCCGGCGCCGTCGGACCGTGGCGTGAACCCGAAGCGCTCGGCCAACCGCCGCCGGTATTCGGGTTGACGCCGGCCCTTGAACCACAGGCGTGCCAGCACCACCGGCGTCAGTGCATAGAGACCCAGGGTGTAGAGCAGGCGCGCGGGCTGTACCAAGTGTATCCGCCGCCCCGGCGGCTCAGAAGACGATCGGGTCTGGCCGATCCCTGAGCCAGTCGAGATAGGCCGGCACCGCCGCTTCCACCGGCCGGAAGCCGACCGGGCACCCGGCGGCGCGCAGGGCCGTGAGATCGGCCCGGGTATGGCTCTGATAGCTGCCGGCGAGATTGTCGGGGAACGGGATGTACTCGATCACGCCGCGGCCGTGCCAGTCGATAATCGCCCTGGCAACTTCGTTGAAGGTCTGCGCCCGGCCGCTGCCGATGTTGAAGATACCGGAGACCTGCGGGTTCATGCCGAACCAGAGGGCGGCTTCGACCGCGTCGTCGATGTAGACGAAGTCACGGCGCTGTTCGCCATCCGCATAACCGCCGCTGCCCGCGAACAATCGCACCTTGCCGTCGGTGCGCAACTGCCGGTGGAAGTGCCAGGCGACGCTGGCCATCGTGCCCTTGTGCGCCTCGCGCGGTCCATAGACGTTGAAGAAGCGCAACCCGACGATCTGGCTGCGGCCGCCGGGCAGGTGCTGCCGCACGTGCTGGTCAAACAGGAACTTCGAATACCCGTAGGCATTGAGCGGCGCCTCGTGGGCGCGCTTCTCGACGAAGACCCCGGTGCCGCCATAGACCGCGGCGCTGGAGGCATAGATGAAGCGGATGCCGCGTTCCATGCAATATTTCAGCAGCGCCTTCGAGTAGGCGTAGTTGTTCTTCATCAGATAGCGGCCGTCCCATTCGGTGGTTGTCGAACAGGCGCCCAGATGAAATACGACATCGACGCGATCCGGGATCTCGGTGCCCCACTGGACATGGTCGAGGAACTCGTCCTTGTCCATGTAATCCATGATCTCGCAATCGACGAGGTTGCGGAATTTGATGCCGCGGCCGAGGTTGTCGACGACGAGGATGCGATTGTGGCCGCTGGCGTTGAGCGCCCGCACCAGGTTCGAACCGATGAAGCCGGCGCCGCCGGTGACGACGATCATCCCGCCCCCCGCACCGCCGCCTCGATCAGCCCGGTGGTCGAGCAGCCGGCCACGTAGTCCAGGACCACGACCTCGCCGCCGCTGGCGCGCACGCTGTCGGCGCCCGCGATCTCCTCCGGCCGGTAGTCGCCACCCTTGACCAGGACATCGGGGCCGACGACGGCGATGAGCCGTGCCGGCGTGTCTTCGGTGAACGGCACCACCCAGTCCACGGCGGCAAGCGCCGCCAGTACCTGCAGGCGCTGGTCGAGACCGTTCAGCGGTCGCGCATCGCCCTTGAGCCGGCGCACCGACGCATCGTCGTTCACCGCGACGATCAGCCGATCACCCAGTGCCCGCGCCTGGGCCAGATACTGCACGTGGCCGGCATGCAGGATGTCGAAGCAGCCGTTGGTCATGACGATGCGTTCGCCGCGCAACCTCGCTGCGCGGACCTCGGATTGCAGTTCCGCCTCGGCCAGGACACCGAACCGGCCCGGGCGGGCGCCATGCAGCGCCGTTTCGAGCTCGACCGGCGTCACCGCTGCGGCGCCGAGCTTGCCGACGACGATACCGGCAGCAGTGTTGGCCAGCGCCGCGGCATGCACCAGATCCCCGTCGGCGGCCAGCGCCACCGCCAGCACCGCGCAGACGGTGTCACCGGCGCCGGTCACGTCGTAGACGTCGCGCGCCCGCGCCGGGTAGTGCACGGGCTCGGCATCGGCCCGGAACAAGGTCATGCCCTGCTCGCCGCGGGTGACGAGCAGGGCACCGAATTCATTTCGGCGAACGATTTCCACCGCCCTGCTCGCGATCTCCGCTTCGTCACGGCAGGCGCCGGCCACCACCCTGAATTCGTTGAAGTTGGGCGTGACGACCGTCGCGCCGCGGTAGCGGGCGAAATCCGTGCCCTTGGGATCGACAATCACCGGCCGGCCGGCGGCGCGGGCACTGGCGATGAGCGCGGGGGCGTCGGCAAGCACGCCCTTGGCATAGTCCGACAGCACGACGACGTCGCAGCGTTCCACGGCCTCGGTGAACACCGTCAGCACGCCCGGGCTTTCGATCGCCGGCGCCGCGGGTTCGAAATCGAGACGGATAAGCTGCTGGTGCTGGCTGATTACACGCAGCTTGACGATCGTGTCATACCCGTCACTCGGCACCAGGCGGCAGTCCACCCCGTTCTTCCCGAGGCAGGCGGATACCGCGTCACCGGCTGCATCATGGCCGACGACACCGATCAGCACGGCGCGTCCGCCGAGGCTGGCGATGTTGAGCGCCACGTTGCCCGCACCGCCGGGCCGTTCGTCCGCGGCCGTGACGCGCACGATCGGCACCGGGGCCTCAGGCGAGATGCGCTGCGTCGCGCCGTGCCAGTAGCGATCGAGGATCACGTCGCCGACCACCAGCACCCTGGTCCGCGAGAAGGTCTTGGAGAGTGAATCCACCGGCAATCCGAAGTCTTTGGTGAGGTCGCGCGGCCCCGTTGCGCGCGGCCGGAGTTTAACACAAGCTATCCGCGGGCCATGACGCGCGCACTCGCATCTTTCCTGCTCCTGCTTGCCGGTGCGGCGGCACCGGCAGCGGTCATGCCGCCGGAGTTCCAGGCCAGCTACGCGGTATCCAGCAACGGCTCACCGATGGGGGTCATGACACGGGAGTTTGCGCGGGCGGGCGATGGGCATTACGTGTTCCGTTCGCACATCCAGGCGACCAGAGGGCTCTATGCCCTGCTGCGCGTGAAGGTCGTCGAAGAGAGCGCCTGGCGCATGCAGGCGGATGTCTTTCAGCCGCTCGAATACCTGTACCGGCAGACCGGCGCGGCAGGTCGCGAAGTCGCGGTCAGCTTCGACTGGGAACGCGGCCTGATCCGCAACCGCGCCAAGGGGCGCACCTGGGAGATGGAATCGGTCCCGGGCGTACTCGACAAGCTGCTCTATCAGCTGGTCCTGATGCGAGACCTGATCGCCGGGCAGGATCGGTTCGACTACGTGGTCGCCGACGGCGGCAAGATCAAGAAATATCACATCGAGCAGACCGGCGAGGAGACGGTCGAAACGCCGCTCGGCCCGCTGCGCACGGTGCGGCTCGAACACCGCAAGGCCGGCAGCAAGCGGATGACCACGCTGTGGTGTGCCCGCGAACTGCAATTCCTGCCGGTGCGGCTCGATCACACCGAGAAAGACGGCCTGCAGACCTCGGCCATCATCCAGTCGGTAAGCGGCCTCACCGCCGGCCACTGAGCGGCTTGCCGCCCGTCGTCAGGACGCGCCGCCCTTGAACATCTTGATGATCTCCTTGGCCGGGACGTAGCCGCCGATCTCCTCGCCGTTCTCCATCATCACCGACGGCGTGCCGTGCACGCCCATCGAGCGGCCCATATCGAATTGCGCCTTGATCGGATTGTCGCAGTTCGCAGCGGTGACAGTCTTGCCCGCCTTGGCGTCGGTCAGCGTCTGCTTCGGGTCGCCGGAACACCAGACCGAGACCATGGTGTTGAAGGTGCGGGATCCCGGACCGGCGCGCGGAAACGCCAGATAGCGCACGGCGATCCCCGCTGCATTCAACTCGTTGACCTCGTTGTGCATCTTGCGGCAGTAGGTGCAATCGACGTCCGTGAACACGTACAGCACATGCTCGGTCTTGCCGGCCGGCGCAAACTCGATGGCCTTTTCACCCATCCGCGCCAGGGCGGCGGCGCGGGCCGCCAGGCGTGGCGATTCGCTCAGGTTGCGCTGCTCCTTGATATCCATCAGCGAACCGTCGAGCACATACCTGCCGTCGGCAGTCGTGTAGATCAGCTTGGCGCCGACAACGACCTCATACCAGCCATCGATTGGCGCCGGCCTGACGCTGTTGATCTCCATATCCGGGATCGAGGTCTTGAACTGATCCCGGATCTGCTGCTCGGCCTGCCCGGCGTTCGTTGCCCAAACGCGACCAGTCAGAAAGGCCGCCATGAATACCGCCAACAAGATGCGCATCTTCGATATCCTCTGCATGGATCGGTCGCCGCCCGTCATCACCGCCGGCACGACCGGCGGCGGGCGGAACATTGGTGCGGCGCATCTTATCAGACCGCCGCAAACGGAGTGTGTTCCGGGTCACCAAGACGGTCGTAGGGGAAACGGGGCGATTCCACTATAATTTCCCGCAAACACCAAGGTTCGTCGCCGGTTGCCCGCGGCGGACGCAAAGCACCAGCCCCAGACAAATGTCCGCCGACACCGACAGCCCCCAACCCCCAGGCCTGGAGGATTGCGCACTCGCGAAGTACCAGGTCATCAAGCGGATCGGGAAGGGCAGCATGGGCACGGTGTATCTCGGCCACGACCCCTTCATCGACCGCCCGGTGGCCATCAAGGTCGCCGATCACGAACGGCTGAATTCGACGCAGGACGGCGAGTTCTACCGCAAGCTGTTCTTCAACGAGGCCCAGGCCGCGGGGATGCTCAAGCACCCCAACATCACCTCGATCTTCGATGCCGGCACGGACAAGGGCTTTTACTACATCGTGATGGAGTACGTACACAGCGGCCGCACGCTTGACCGCTACTGCACCGTCGACAACCTGCTGCCGGTCAACGACATCATCACCATTGTCTACAAGTGCGCGCTGGCGCTCGACTATGCCCACAAGAAGGGCGTCATCCACCGCGACATCAAGCCGCGCAACATCCTGGTCACCGACGAGCGGGAGGTGAAGATCACCGACTTCGGCATCGCCGTCATGGCCGGCGACGGCGACACCCACATGGACGGCTTTGCCGGTTCGCCGCTGTACATGTCGCCGGAGCAGATCCGCCACGAGCCGGCATCGCCGCAGTGCGACATCTTCGCCCTCGGCGTGGTGATGTACGAGATGCTCACCGGCCGTCACCCCTTCACCGCCGCCAACATCGACGCCATCCAGCACCTGATCCAGAACGTCGTCCCGCCGCCGGTGCGCACCCTGCGGGCCGACGCGCCCGAGGTCCTGGAGCGCATCATTTCACGGGCCCTGGCCAAGGACGTCCGCTCCCGCTACAAGTCCGCAATGGACCTCGCTGGCGACCTGAGCCTGGTCTTCGACTTCATCGAGCCGGCGCGCGAATCCGTCACACGGCAGGAAAAGTTCAACATCCTGCGCAATTTCGAGTTCTTCCGCGAATTCACCGACAACGAGTTGTGGGAGCTGCTCAACGCCAGCCAGTGGCTGGAACTGAAGCCGGAGCAGACCGTCATCTCGGAAGGTGACGTGGACAAGTCGTTCTACATCATCGTCAACGGTTCGGTCGCCGTTTCCAAGACCGGCAAGTTCGTCGACACCCTGGAGGGCGGCGACTGTTTCGGCGAGATGGGCTATGTCTCCGGACGCAGCCGCACCGCCAGCATTCGCACCGCGGTGCCGACCACCCTGATCAAGGTCCATTCGACGCTGATCGAGCGGGCCTCGATCAACTGCCAGCTCAAGTTCCACAAGCTCTTCCTGCACACCCTGATCGCCCGGCTGTCGCGCGCCACCGACCGCATCGTGGCCCGGGAGAATTCGCTCCCCGCCACCGGCTGAATCGGCGCACCGCGGCATGAAACCCGCCACCCACGACCCCAACCAGGATCCCAGGCTGAGCCTGGAAAAGGTGGTCGGGATGCTGTTCACCGACCACCTCATCAACCGGCAGCAACTGGAACAGGCGCGGGTCACCGGGCCGCCACGCCACGACGACCAGCGGCATCCGCTGGTGCGGATCGCCGATCTCGGCTGGCAGAGCGCGACCCACCCGCCCTATCCGCTGACCCTGGAGCGACTCACCCGCTGGCTGGCCGAGAAGACCGGCCTTCCCTATGTGCGCATCGACCCGCTGAAGATTGACGTCGAGGGCGTGACCCGCCTCGTGTCACAGGCCTATGCCTCGCGCTTCCGGTTCCTGCCCATCGAGGTGAACGACCAGACGGTGACGGTGGCGACGACCGAGCCCTGGTTGCACGACTGGGAGCCGGAGCTGGCGCGCGTCCTGCGGCGCAAGATCCGCCGGGTGCTCGCCAACCCCAAGGACATCGAGCGCTACCTGGTCGAGTTCTACGGCGTCAGCCGCTCACTCTCGCACGCGGTCCGCAGCGCCAACGAGCCCGCTTCGCCGGTCGGCAACTTCGAGGCGCTGACCGAACTCGGCAAGGTCGGCGAGCCAGACGCCAACGACCAGCACATCGTCCATCTGGTGGACTGGTTGCTGCAGTTCGCCTTTGAACAGCGGGCCAGCGACATCCACATCGAGCCGCGGCGCGATCTTTCCAGGGTCCGGTTCCGCATCGATGGCGTCCTGCATCAGGTCCACGAGCTGCCGACGCCGATCGTCACCGCCATCACCAGCCGGCTGAAGTCACTGGGCCGCATGGATGTCGCCGACAAGCGGCGGCCGCAGGACGGCCGCATCAAGAGCAAGACGCCGGGCGGCAAGGAGATCGAGATGCGTCTGTCGACCATGCCCACCACCTTCGGCGAGAAGCTGGTGCTGCGCATCTTCGATCCGCAGGTGCTGAACCGCAGCTTCGCCGATCTCGGCTTCGGCGACCATGACCTCGCCTGCTGGAACGCGATGGTCGCCAACCCGCACGGCTTCATTCTGGTCACCGGCCCCACCGGCTCGGGCAAGACCACGACCCTGTACTCGGCCCTGAAGCAGCTGGCACGGCCGGAACTCAACGTCTGCTCGATCGAGGACCCGATCGAGATGGTGGAGCCGCAGTTCAACCAGATGCAGGTGCAGCCGGCCATCGACGTCGATTTCGCCAGCGGCGTGCGCACACTGCTGCGCCAGGACCCCGACATCATCATGGTCGGCGAGATCCGCGACCGCGAAACGGCCGAGGTCGCCATCCAGGCGGCGCTCACCGGCCATCTGGTGCTGTCGACGCTGCACACCAACGACGCGCCGTCGGCCATCACCCGGATGATGGACATCGGCGTGCAGCCCTATCTGATCGGCGCCACGCTGCTGGGGGTGGTGGCGCAGCGCCTGGTGCGGACCCTGTGCCCGCACTGCAAGGTGCCCGGCGCGATCGACCCGGCCGGCTGGCAGACGATCATCGCCGGTCACGATCTGCCGCCGCCACCGACGGGTTTCCTGCCGGCGGGCTGCGACGAGTGCCGGCATACCGGCTACCTTGGCCGTAGCGGACTCTATGAAATCCTGACGATGGATGCGCCGCTGCGACAGATGATCCGGCCGAGCGTCGACAGCGTGGCTCTGCGCGAGGCCGCCATCCGCCAGGGCATGCGTACGCTGCGCCTCTCGGGCGCCGAAAAGATCGCGGCCGGCACCACCACCATCGAGGAAGTCCTGACTGTCATCCCGCCGCGCGAGGCATGACACCCTCAGCCGCGCGGATGATGCGCGGCATGCAGGGCCTTGAGCCGGGCGCGGGCGACGTGGGTATAGATCTGGGTGGTCGAAATGCTGCCGTGACCGAGCAGCAACTGCACGACCCGGAGATCGGCGCCGTGGTTGAGCAGGTGCGTGGCGAAGGCGTGGCGCAGGGTGTGCGGTGACAGCGACTTGGCGATGCCCGCCCGCCGGGCATGGCGTTTGATGATCTGCCAGAACATCTGCCGGGTCATCGGCCCGCCTCGCCGGGTCACGAACAGCGCCGCCGGGCCGGCGGCGCCCAGCAGGGCGGCGCGCGCCTCCCGCAGATAGCGCTCGATCCAGTCGATTGCCTGCTCGCCCAGCGGCACCAACCGCTCCTTGCCGCCCTTGCCGGTCACGCGGATGACCCCCTGGCGCAGGTTCAAGCGCACCGTCGGCAGGTTGACCAGTTCCGACACGCGCAATCCGGTCGCATAGAGGGTTTCCAGCATCGCCCGGTCGCGCAACCCCAGCGGTTGCGTGACGTCCGGGGTTCCGAGTAACGCTTCCACGTCCTGCTCGGTCAGAGTCTCCGGCAGGACCCGGCCCAGCCGCGGCGGCCGGATCCCGGCGCTGGGATCGACGGTGAGCTGCCGTTCGCGCACCAGGTAGCGATAGAAGCGCTTGATGGCCGACAGCCGGCGGGCCGTGCTGCGCGCCGAGCCGCCGGCGAAACCACCGAGGAAGTCCAGCAGATCGGAGGCACCGGCGCCAATGAGGCTGCCCCCGTGCCGCCGCAGACTCCGGGCCAGCGCCCGCAGATCGGTGCGGTAGGCCGTGAGCGTGTTGTCGGCCAGGCCGCGCTCGGTCCACAACGCATCGAGAAACCGCTCGATCAGCCCTTCATCCGTTGCCGCCGCGGTGTCAGCGGACACGCGGGCCACTCTCCGGACAACAAAAACGGGCGGGGTACCGGGTACACCGCCCGTCGGTGATCCTCACCACTGCAGCGCCCGTGGTGGTCAGGCGGTCGCGTTGCTGTCCGCCTTGATCTCGATCTTTTCCTTGATGCGGGCCGCCTTGCCGCGCAGATTGCGCATGTGGTAGAGCTTCGCGCGGCGCACGTCGCCGCGGCGCTTGACCGCGATCTCGTGGATCGCCGGGCTGTGGGTCCGGAATACGCGCTCGACGCCCTCGCCATGCGATATCTTGCGCACGGTGAACGAGGAATTGAGCCCGCGATTGCGCCGGGCGATGACCACGCCCTCGAAGGCCTGCAGGCGCTCGCGTTCACCTTCCTTGACCTTCACCTGTACCACCACCACGTCGCCGGCGCGGAAGTCCGGAACGTCCCGCTTCAACTGCTCAGTCTCGATGCCGTCAATCAGTTTGCTCATGATCGCTCACTCCCCGTTCAATCACCCGTTTACCGTGTCTCATCACCGCCGCCGGTCATCTCGTCCAGCAGCTTTCGATCCTGTTCGCCCAACCGCGCCTGCCGGAGCAGGTCCGGCCGCTTGCGCCAGGTGCGCAGCAGGGCCTGTTGCCGCCGCCATTCCGCGATCCGGGCATGATTCCCGGACAGCAGCACGTCGGGCACGCGCAGGCCATCGATCTCCTCGGGCCGCGTGTAGTGCGGACAGTCGAGCAGGCCGTTCATGAACGAATCCTGCTGCGCCGAATCCGCGTCACCGAGCGCCCCTGGCAGCAACCTGACGATGGCGTCGATCAGTACCATTGCCGCCAGTTCACCGCCGCTCAGTACATAATCGCCGATCGACCATTCCTCGTCGATCTCGGTCGCCAGCAACCGCTCGTCGATGCCCTCGTAGCGGCCGGCCACCAGGATCAACTCCTCGCGCCCGGCCAGCTCGGCGACGCCGCCCTGATCGAGCCGCCGCCCCTGCGGACTCAGATAGATCACCGCCGCCGCCGGCAACTCCGCCCGCGCCGCCCGTATCGCCGAGCGCAACGGCTCCACCATCATGACCATGCCCGGGCCGCCGCCATAGGCATTGTCGTCCACCGAGCGATGGCGGTCGGTCGCGAAATCGCGCGGATTCCAGCACCGCACCGCGACGAGGCCGGCGCGCAACGCCCGGCCGCTGACGCCAAACCCGGTCACGGCCGCCAGCATCTCCGGAAACAGGGTGATGACCCCTAGCCGCCGCATCACCCGCCGCCGGTGTCAATCGTCCACATGCCAGTCCACCTCGATACGCCCGGCATCAGGGTCGATCCGCCGCACATGCGCGGGGACCAGCGGGATCAGCCGCTCGCGGTCGCCGTGCACGACCAGAACATCATTGGCTCCGGTCTCCATGAGGTGATCCACCCTTCCCAAGTGCTCGCCGACCGCGTTGACCACTTCCAGACCGACCAGGTCCTGCCAGTAGAATTCGCCGGGGCCGCTCGGTGGCAATTGCGAACGCCTGACCGCTATCTCCTGGCCGACCAGCGCGTGCGCGCCGTTGCGATCGTCTATGCCTTCGAAGACTGCCACCAGCCCCCTGCCGTGCCGCCGGCCGTCCATCAGGTGGCGCTCCGACCAGCCGGTCGCATCTCTCAGGTACCACGGCGAGAAATCCAGGATGTTCTCGATCGGTCGGGTGTAAGAGTAGATCCTGACCCAGCCTCGCACTCCGAACAGGCCGGCAACTTTGCCGACCGTCACATACCGCTCGGGCTCCGCCATGAGCGGAACGCCGCGCGGCTCAGGCCGCGTAGCGTTCGATCAGATCGGCCACCCGATCGGAGGTCTTCGCACCCTTGGAAGTCCAGTACTCGACCCGCGCCTTGTCCACCTGGAAGCGAACCTCGTTGGCGGCGGCCATGGGATTGAAGAAACCCAGTCGCTCGATACTGACGCCGTCGCGCTTCTTGCGGCTGTCGGTGACGATGATGTGGTAGAAGGGGCGCTTGGTGGCGCCGCCGCGGGAAAGACGAATGGTTACCATGCCGCTCTCGTTCCTGTCACAATGAAAACTCTCGGATTTTCCGGGGCTTCGGCCCCTTGCGAAAGGCGCGTATTGTACGGGATATGGCAGCCAAATGAAAACCTTGGATGGAACGGCCCCGGCCGGCGCCGACGGTACCGGGCAGGCGGCGGCCAAGGCCGCGTTGCGCGCCACCCTCAAGGCCACCCGCGGCAACCTCGGCGAGACCGATCGTGTGGCCCGGTCGACCGTGATCGGCGAGCGCCTGCTGAATCTGGATGCCGTCCGCAATGCCTGCCGCGTCTTCGCGTACCTGTCGAGCGGTCTCGAGGTCGACACCCATGCCCTTCTGCGCCGTCTGCTCGCCGAGGGCAAGATGGTCTGCGTTCCCAAGATCCTGAGCAGGGTCGAGATGGTCGCCTGCCGCCTGACCGACTGGTCGCGTCTCGCGCCGGCGCAGCTCGGCATCCTGACACCGATGGACACCGTGATTGATCGCGGGCCTTTCGACATCGCATTGACTCCGGGTCTGGGTT
>Ga0233425_10000423_pt1 | contig 111205 bp, 97 predicted proteins | sample Watercolumn_Towu_2_FD_181712 | JGI IMG/M metagenome (GOLD analysis project Ga0233425, IMG submission 181712) | Freshwater microbial communities from Lake Towuti, South Sulawesi, Indonesia - Watercolumn_Towuti2014_140_MG | ecosystem: Environmental > Aquatic > Freshwater > Lake | place... | reverse complement strand
ACCTAGCCATATCTCTCCTGCGTATGGCCGGTGCCTCCCTGATCCCTCCAGCCTTGCGCTTCTGCTCACGCATAGGACTGAACGTCATTCGCTTACTCGGAATTCGACTTTGACGGAACCGTGATCCAGGCCAGATACGCAATATCCCAAACCTCCCGTCCCGCTAACTGCCCCCAGACAGCAAGACTCCCCCCTCTCCATTGCCTATCACTATTTTTATACTATCGACCGCCTCCCCTCCGTCATCCCAAGCATCTCTGCCGCCCAACAAAACACATAACATATTAATATAACAAGAAAAATATAAGTATCTTGCCATGGGTGTATCTACCTACTTTTTTATGAATAGCCATTCAGTATTTCCTTGACATCACCTGGTGATTGATATACAAAATGAAACACCTGGCGGGAGCCCCCCCGGCGCGCTAATCGTAGACAGTCCTCCGCTCGATACTTTTTTGAGGAGAAGCGTTTTGGATCAACGATCGACCATAGACCTGCTGTACGTTGCAGCTTTCTTCCTCGGCGGTATCGGTTTTGCCGTCGGGCCCTTCATCATCGCCACCCTCTTCGCCCCCCGCGGCACCAGAAACATCGTCAAAAAGACCAATCAGCTGATCGAATGCGGCATGCCGCCCATCGGCGACGCCTGGATCCGCTATGGCGTGATCTACTATCTCTACGCCTTGATTTTCCTCGCCTTTGACGTTGATGTCCTTTTTCTGTTCCCCGTAGCCATGGCCTACAACAAGGCGGCGGCAGTCAGCGGCTTCATCGAGGTCGTGCTCTTTGTCGCCATCCTGGCCCTGGCCCTGGTCTACGCCTGGAACAAGGGAGTATTTGAGTGGAAACGGAAAAACTACAGTCGCCGATAGTCCAGCTGGCGCCCCTGGATCAGGTCCTGGCCATCGGCCGGGCCAACTCCCTGTGGCCCATGACCTTCGGGCTTGCCTGCTGTGCCATCGAGATGATGGCCGCCGGCGCCTCCCGCTTCGACCTAGCTCGCTTTGGTGCCGAGGTCTTCCGGCCTTCGCCACGGCAATGCGATGTGATGATCGTAGCGGGTACCATCTCCAAGAAGATGGCCCCGGCCGTCAAGACCCTCTACGATCAAATGCCCGAGCCCAAGTGGGTAATCGCCATGGGCAACTGCGCCATCTCCGGCGGCCCCTTCGCCTTTGACGGCCAATACGGCATCGTCGAGGGCGCGGATCTCTTTCTGCCGGTGGACATTTACATCCCCGGCTGCCCGCCCCGCCCAGAGGCGCTGATCGAAGGCATCCTCGAACTGGAAGAAAAGATCACCGGGTCCAGACGCTGGCCCCGGGTTAAATGAGGCCGATATGCTGCTTGCGACCATAAAAAAAGCCCTGGAGTCCCTGGCTGTCACTGACGAGATCGAGGTGGTCAAGACCATCCCGCCGCCGCCCGCTGCCGAAGGAGAGGAGCCGGGCAAACCGGTAGAAGTCAAGGAGAAGGTCGCCCAGACCATGCTCTTCGACCCTGACTACACCAAGAAAGGCTACCACCTGGACATCAAGGTCGCCCCCCATGACGTGCCCGCCGCCGCTCAGGTCCTGCTTGACCACAAATTCTTCATCGAATCGATCACCGGGATTGACTGGATCAAGGAGCAGCAGATCGAGGTGGTCTACGACTTCAACCTCTGGTCCGAACTGTGCCGGGTCGTGATCCGCACCCGCACCGACCGCGCCACGCCCGAGGTGCCGACCATCTCCGCCATTTACGACGGGGCCAACTGGCACGAGCGCGAAACCCACGACTTCTTTGGCGTTACCTTTACCGGCCATCCGGACTTGAGTCCGCTGCTCTTGGAAGACGACGCTGACTACCATCCACTGTTAAAGGATTTCAAGGCATGAGCGTGGACGTCCTCGACAAATCACTCGAAACCTTTGTCCTGAACCTGGGCCCCCAGCACCCCGCCACCCACGGCGTGCTCCGGGTCAAGCTGACCATGGACGGGGAGTACATCGTGCACGCCGAGCCGGTCTTGGGCTATATCCACCGCATGCACGAGAAGATGGGCGAGAACCGGACCTGGGCGCAGTTCATGCCCAACATGGGCCGCCTGGACTATCTCGGCGCCCTGTCCTACAACCACGGCTACGCCCTGGCCGTGGAGCGGGCCGAAGGGATCGAGGTCCCGGAGCGGGCCGAGTATATCCGCTGCATCACCGTGGAACTGAACCGCATCGCCAGCCATCTCTTGTGGTTCGGGGCCTTCGTCCTCGACCTCGGCGGCTTCACCCCCCTGCTCTACGCCTTCGACGACCGCGAACAGATCCTCGATCTCCTGGAGTCGGTTACCGGGGCCAGGCTGACCTTCTGTTATTTCCGCTTCGGCGGGGTCTACAACGACATCGACGATGCCTTCATCACCGGCACCCGGGAATTCATCAAACGCCTGCGCTCGCGGATGCCGATGTATCACGACCTGGTGACCAAGAACATCATCATGATCAAGCGGCTCAAAGACATCGGCCCCATCTCCCAAGAGATGTGCCGCCGCTACGGGGCAACCGGCCCGGTGCTGCGCGGCTCCGGGGTCTGTTTCGATGTTCGTAAGCACGAACCCTATTCAGTCTACCCCGAGTTCAATTTCGACATCCCAGTCTACCATGAGTGCGACTCCATGGCCCGCTACATGGTGCGCATGGACGAGATGGAGCAGAGTATGCGGATCATCGAGCAGGGTTTGGACAAACTGCCCGACGGCCCGGTGATGGCGGCCAAGGCGCCCAAGATCATCAAGCCGGCTAAGGGCGACACCTACTGCGCGGTGGAGGCGGCTCGCGGCTCCTTTGGCATCCGCCTGGTCAGCGACGGGACCAACACCCCATACCGCATCAAGTTGCGGTCGCCGACGTTCTCCAATTTAAGTTTGTTCTCCGAGGCCTGCCAAGGGATGCTCTTACCCGACGCCCTGGCCCTGATGGGGACTCTGGATCTTGTCATCCCCGAGATCGATCGCTAAACGCCCGACCTTTTAACCACCTGTAAAGGGACACGATGAACAACGAACTTATCCGATTACTGGCCTTCCTGGTGGGCATCATCGCCTTTGCCGCCCTGAACGCCGCCTATCTGGTCTGGGTCGAACGGAAAGGGGCGGCTCATTTCCAGCGCCGGATCGGACCGAAAGAAGTTGGTCCGTACGGTCTCTTGCAACCTTTGGCCGACGGCGTCAAGCTGATGACCAAACAGCTCCTGCTCCCGGACGGGGTTGATCCCATTCTGTTCAAGATCGCTCCGATCATGCTCCTGGTGCCGGCCGTCATGTCCTTTGTCACCATCCCCTTTGGCGAACACTTGGCCGCCCGCGACATCGACATGGGGCTCCTGATGATCTTCGCCTTCGCCTCGGTCAATGTCCTAGGGCTCTTGATCGGCGCTTGGGGCTCGGCCAACAAGTACGCGGTCATCGCCGCCGCCCGTGTCATCTCGCAGAATATCGCCTACGAGATCCCCATGCTGCTCACCGCCATCGCCCTGGTGATGGCCACCAGCACCATGAATCTGAACGAGATCGTCAGCCAGCAGGGCGGCGGCATCTGGCACTGGAACCTGATCCGGCTCACCTTCACCGCCTCGCCGCTCACCCCCATCGCCTTTCTAATCTTCTTCACCACCATGCTGGCCGAGACCAACCGCGCCCCCTTCGACATGGCCGAGGCCGAGAGCGAGCTAGTGGCCGGGGCCTTCACCGAATACGCTGGCATGGGGTTTGGCGTCTTCTTCATGGGCGAGTACGCCAATATCGTCATCGGCGCGGCGCTGACCACCGTCCTCTTCCTCGGTGGCTGGCAGAGCCCGCTGCCCTTTCTGCCCAGCAGCGTCCTCTGGTTCCTGATCAAGATGTACGCCATCATCTTCACCGTGGTCTGGATCCGCTGGACCTACCCGCGCACCCAGTTCTACGTCCTGCTCAACCTGTCCTGGAAGATCCTGATCCCGATTTCGCTTGCCAACCTGATCGTCACGGCCGGCTGGTTAAAGGTGTTTTAAGATGGCCTATTTCAACGAACTCTTCAGCGGCACCAAGAGCCTGTTCGTGGGGCTTGGCATCACCATCAAGGAATTCTTCAAGCCGGTGGTGACGGTCCAGTACCCCCACGAGACCATCCCCATGTCGGCCCGCTTCCGCGGCCATATCGAACTGGTACCCGACCCCGAGACCGGCGGCACGAAATGCATCGTCTGCGGCATGTGCCAGAAGGCCTGTCCCTCCGGCTGCATCACCGTGGACGGCGAAAAACGGGAAGGGGTCAAGGGCAAGGTCTTGACCCTGTACCGCCTGGACTTCACCAAGTGCAGCCTGTGCGGGATGTGCGTCGAGAGCTGCAAGCCCGAGGCCATCACCTTCTCCAAGGACTACAACCTGGCCGGTCCCAGCCGTGAGGCCTACGTCTTTGATCTCGTCAAACGGTTGGAGGAGCAACGCTAATGGTTCACTCACTCCTTACAGTGGAAGGACTCTCCGGGCTGGTCTTCCTGGCCATGGTGGCCGCCACCGCCAGCGGGGCCCTGATCGCCATCAACAGCAAGCGCCTGGTCCGGGCCGTTGCTGGACTGGCCTTAAGTTTCACCGGGGTGGCGGGCCTCTACTACTTCCTGAACAGCCCATTTGTCGCCCTGATGGAGATGCTGATCTACGTCGGCGCGGTGTGCGTGACAATCGTCTTTGCGGTGATGCTGGCCGAGCCCCGCTCTGAAAGCAAAGTCGGCAAGGGCAGTGGCATGGGCGCGCTCTTTGGCGCTATCGTCTCCGGGCTCGTCTTCCTCGGGGTCGCTGCGGTCAGCACCACCACCAAGTGGCCGGTGGCGGCCGCCAAGGTCAACAGCGGTTCGATCACCGAGGTGGGCCTGGCGCTGTTAACCCCATTCAGCATGGTATTTGAACTTATCTCCGTGGTCCTCCTGGTCGCCATCATCGGCGCCCTGGCGCTGGCCCACTCGGGCAGGGAAAAAGAATGATGCTTGCGCTCAGCTCTCACCTCAACACCTACCTCCTGATCGGCGCCTTTCTGTTCGCCGCCGGATTTTACGGCTTGGTTCAGCGCCGCAGCCTGATTGGCATGCTGATCGCAGGTGAACTGGTGCTCTCCGGCGCCTCAGTCAACCTGATGGCCTTCAACCGCTTCCTGGCCCCGGACCCCACGGTGGGCCAGATCTTCACCCTGTTCATCATGGGCATTGCCGCGGCCGAGGCCGCCATCGCCCTCAGTATAATTATCGCCGTCTATCGCAACTACAAGACGATCGACGCCCCCGATCTCCACGATCTTCAGGGATAAGAGGACCTGCCATGACCGGTTCCGCACCGAATATCATCGAAACATCCAAACTGGTCGCCGCCATCCTGGTGCCGCTCATCGGCTCGGTGGCGGTGATGTTCGCCGGCGAAAAACGCCCCAACTTCCGCGAGTCCTGCTCGGTGGTATCGGCGGTGATCATGTTCTCGATCATCGCCTCCATGGTCCCCGATGTCCTGGCCGGCCGCACCCTGCACTGCGCACTCTTCAAGATCCTGCCCGGCATCTCGGTGACCCTGCGGGCCGACGCCATGTCGATGATCTTCGCTCTCGCCGCCTCCTTCCTGTGGATACTTGCCGCCTTCTACTCCATGGGCTATATGCGGGGCTTGCACGAGCACGCCCAGACCCGTTTCAACGCCTGTTTCGCCTTGGCCCTTTTCGGGGCCATGGGGGTCGCCTTCTCGGACAACCTGTTCACCCTCTACTTGTTCTACGAGATCGTCTCGGTCTGCACCTACCCGCTGGTCGCCCACCACCAGGACCAGGAAGGCTACGACGGGGCGAGGAAATACATCGTTTATCTCACCACCACCGCCAAGGCCTTCCTGCTGCCGGCCCTGGCCCTGATCTACGTCTTAACCGGCACCCTTGACTTCGCCTCCAATATCTCCACCGGCATCTTCCCGCCGGAGGTCAACGCCACCCTGGTCACCATCCTCTACGTCTTCTGCATCTTCGGCTTTGCCAAAAACGGGGTGATGCCCTTCCACCACTGGCTGCCCGGCGCCATGGTGGCCCCCACCCCGGTCTCGGCGCTCCTCCATGCCGTGGCGGTGGTCAAGGTTGGTGTCTTCTCCACCACCCGGGTGATGCTCTACACTTTCGGCGTCAAGACCATGGACGCACTGAATCTCGGCATCCCCACCGCCTACTTCGTCTCCTTTACCATCCTGATGGCCTCGGTAATCGCCTTGTCCAAGACCAACTTGAAGGCCCGGCTGGCCTACTCCACGGTCAGCCAACTCTCCTACATCATCCTGGGCGTGGCCATGCTGACCCCTGCCTCGATCAACGGCGGTCTGGTCCACATCGCCAACCACGCCTTCTCCAAGATCACCCTGTTCTTCTGTGCCGGCGCCATCTATGTAGCGACCCACAAAAAGGATATTTCGGAGATGGGCGGCTTGGGACGGACCATGCCCTTCACCTTCGCCGCCTTTGCCATCGCCTCGCTGTCCATGATCGGTGCGCCGCCGGTGGCGGGTTTCGTCACCAAATGGTACCTCCTGGTCGGCTCCATGCAGGCCCACCAGGTCGGTCTGCTCCTGGTGCTCCTGGCCAGCACCTTGCTCAATGTCGGCTATTTCGCGCCGGTGACCTACAACGCCTTCTTCGGCAAACGGCCGGAAGGCGAGCCGTATACCGGGATCAAGGAGGCACCGCTGTCCATGGTCATTCCCATCGTGATCGCGGCATGCATTTCGGTGTATATCGGCATGTTCCCTGACTACATGATGCAATTCGTCAAGGCGGTGACAGGATGATAGTAGAACTCATTGATTATTTCCGGGACCGGCTCAGCACCGTTATCCGCTGTTGCTACGCGGTACTGGCCTCGCTGGTGGTAATAGACATCTTTGTCGACAAGCACCACGCCCATACCTGGCCGGAACACATCCCCGGCTTCTGGTCGCTGTTCGGCTTTGTGGCCTGCGTGGCCATCATCATCATCTCCAAGTGGTTCGGTCACCAAGGAATCATGACCCGCGAGGATTATTATGACTGATACCTGGATTCATCCATCCATCATCCTCATCGCCGGCGCCCTGCTTCTGCCGCTGGTCAAGGGGATGCCGCGCCGCACCCTGCTGATGCTGGTGCCTGTGCTGACCTTCCTGGACGTTTACGCCTTCAGCCCCGAGGGTATGTGGGGCGGCGTCCAGTTCCTCGACTGGCAGCTCATCTTCGGCCGCATCGACCGCCTGAGCCAGGTATTCGCCTACATCATGAGCCTGATGTGCATCGTCGGCACCCTCTACGGCCTCCATGTGGAGGACGACTTGCAGCACATCGCCGCCTGGTTCTATGTGGCAGGGTCCTTGGGGGTCATCTATGCCGGTGACTTCCTGGTCCTCTTCCTGTTCTGGGAGTTGATGGCCTTCTCCTCAGTGTTTCTTGTTTGGTTCCGGAAACGCGAGGAGTCCCTGGCCACCGGCTACCGCTACCTTTTGGTCCATACCGCTGGCGGCTTGATCCTGCTGGCGGGGATCCTGCTGCGCTACAAGGCTACCGGCGGCGACATCTCTTTCGTTCACCTTGATGTCACTAACCCCAGCCTCTACACATACCTGATCATGGCAGGCTTCATGCTCAACGCCGCAGTCCCCCCGCTCCACTCCTGGCTGCCCGATGCCTACGGTGAGGCCACGGTAACCGGTGCGGTGTTCATGTGCGCCTTCACCACCAAGACCGCCATTTACGCCCTGGCCCGAGGCTTGGCCGGCATGGAGATCCTGGTGCCCTTCGGTGTGGTCATGGCCCTCTACGGCGTGGTCTACGCGGTGCTGGAAAACGACTGCCGCCGCCTCTTGGCCTGGCATATCATCTCCCAGGTCGGCTACATGGTTGCCGGAGTCGGCATCGGCACCGAGCTTGCCATCAACGGTTCCTGCGCCCACGCCTTTGCCCACATCCTCTATAAGGGACTCCTGTTCATGGGCTGCGGCTCGGTGCTGCACATGACCGGAAAAAGCAAGTTCACCGAGCTGGGCGGCCTGTACAAAAAGATGCCCATGGCCTTTGTCTACACCCTGATCGGCGGGCTATCGATCTCTGCCTTTCCGCTGTTCTCGGGCTTTGTCAGTAAATCGATGATCGTGGCCGCAGGCTTTCAAAAACATATCCTGTGGGCCGGCTTCCTCTTGACCTTGGCCTCCGCCGGAACCTTCCTCCATACTGGGCTCAAGGTCCCGTACTTCATCTGGTTCGGCAAAAATAACTGTAGCCAGGAGACCTGGGACAAGGCCGCCGATCCGCCTTGGAACATGCAGGCCGCCATGGCCATCGCCTCGTTCCTGTGCATCTTCATCGGCAGCTACACCCCCTACCTCTACAATATGCTGCCCTACGAGGTGAACTACCACCCCTACAACTCCTATCACCTTTCCGAGGCGATGCAGATCCTGCTCTTCACCGCACTGGGCTTCTTCTTGCTCTTGAAGAAGCTGGCGCCTGAGCCCAAGATCAGCCTGGACCTCGACTGGTTCTACCGCATGGGGGGCCGCGGCTTCCTGTGGCTCGTTAAGCTCCCGATCCAGTTCGTCGATACCTGCGTCGGCGAGATCTACCGAGTGATCGGTTTGAACTCCTTGATGACCGTTTCCGGATTCTGGTCGTGGTTCGACTGGAACGCCATTGACGGGGTCATCGATGGTACGGCACGCTCGGTACGCTCCTTCGGCGGTGTGGTCCGCCGGGCCCAGGGCGGCCTGCAAGCCAACATTTTCTGGGCAGCGACCATTGCCGCCTGCCTGCTGATCACTTACGTCTTTTCTTCCTAAGGGGCTTGCTACTGATGGATTTCTTAGTCATGAACGAGGGATTCCCGCTGCTCAGCGCGCTGATCTTCCTGCCGCTGGCCGGGGCACTGGTGACGATGTTTCTGCCCAGCGACTCGGCCGCCCGCGCCTGGGCCTTGGTAGTCACCACCGCCTGCGCCCTGCTTTCCATCCCACTCTACACCGGCTTCAATAACGGCACCGCCCAGTATCAGTTCGGCGAGCACCACCCCTGGATCTCGGCATGGAACATTAACTACACCCTGGGCGTGGATGGCATCAGCCTGCTCCTGATCTTGCTCACCACCATCATCATGCCCTTTTGTGTGCTGGCCTCCTGGCGCTATATCGCCAAACGGGTTAAGGCCTTCATGGTCTGCCTCCTGGTGATGGAGTGCGCCATGATCGGCGTCTTCGCTGCCCTGGACTTCGTCCTCTTCTACGTCCTCTGGGAGGCCATGCTGATCCCGATGTACCTGATCATCGGCATCTGGGGGGGACCGCGCAAGGTCTACGCCTCGATCAAGTTCTTCATCTACACCCTGGCCGGCTCGGTGATGCTCTTAGTCGCCATCATCGCCCTGTACCTGAGCTCCACCCCGCACACCTTCTCCATCCCCATGCTGATGGGCGGGGCATACTCCCAGACCATGCAGATCCTGGTATTCCTAGCCTTCTTCCTGGCCTTCGCTATCAAGGTACCCATGTTCCCGTTCCACACCTGGTTGCCGGCCGCCCATGTCGAGGCCCCCACCGCCGGCTCGGTGATCCTGGCCAGCATCCTGTTGAAGATGGGCACCTACGGTTTCTTACGCTTCTGCCTGCCGATCACCCCAGTCGCCACCCTGACGTTGATGCCCTATATCCTCTGGCTGTCGGTGGTCGCCATCCTCTACGGTGGATTCACCGCCCTAGCCCAGAAGGACATGAAGAAGCTGATCGCCTACTCTTCCGTTGGCCACATGGGCTTTGTGACCTTAGGTATCTTCGTCCTCAACAGGGCGGGCATCGAGGGAGCGATCCTGCAGATGATCAACCACGGGGTCACCACCGGAGCGCTGTTCCTCTGCGTGGGCATGATCTACGAACGGACCCATAGCCGCGAACTAGCGCAGGCCACCGGCATCGGCAAGCAGATGCCGATCTTCGTCACCTTCCTCGCCTTCTTCTCCCTGTCGTCCTTGGCCTTCCCAGGCACCAATTCCTTTGTCGGCGAATTCATGATCCTGGCAGGCGGTTTCAGCCGCAACCTGATCATCGCCGGCGCCGCCATCCCCGGCGCCATCCTAGCCGCGGCCTATATGCTCCGGATGCTGCAAAAGGTGATTTGGGGCGGCGTTGACAATCCCGTGCAGAGCCTGATGGACTTAAACGCCCGGGAGATTGTAACGCTTGCCCCCTTCCTGCTCTTTGTCTTCTGGATCGGCCTGGGGCCGGAACCATTCCTCTCGGTGATGCACACAAGCGTCACCCATCTCCTGGAACAAGTGGCGAGCGCGGCCAAGAGCACGGCAGTTGCCGGGCTGCTGCCGTAATCTTCCCCCGATACAACTCTTCACCTAGGGAACTTTCATGAAACTCATGCTCTTCGCCCCTGAGCTCATCCTCCTCTTGGGGAGTCTCTTGCTGTTCATCCTTACGTTGACCGCCGACGGCAAAACGGCGCGAAAGATGGCCTTGCTCATAGGCCTCGCCGCCTCCATCGTCAGCCTAGCCGCCCTCAATCAAACCGGCACCCTGTTTGTCAAGGCCTACCAGGTAGACCTCTTCTCCCAGCTGTTCAAGGCCCTGATCGCCATCGGCATGACCGTGGTCCTGCTCTTCAGCGGCGAACTAAAAGACATCACCCCAAGGATGAAACCGGAGTATTACCTCTTCCTGGTCTTGAGTTCCCTGGGACTGATGATGCTGGTCTCCAGCGTCGAGCTGATCACCCTCTTCGTTGCCCTGGAACTCTCCTCCTTCTCGCTCTATCTCATGGTCCCGATGCGCGATGACCACCAGGGCCTGCGCTCGCAGATGGAGGCCGGCATCAAGTACATCATGTTCGCGGTGATGGCCACCGGGATCATGCTCTTTGGCATGAGTTACCTCTTTGGCCTGACCGGCACCACGTATCTTGCAGGCCTAGCCACCCGCCTGCCCAGCCTAATCACCGAGCCTGCCGCCATTGCCGGGATCGCCATGGTCCTCTCCGGCTTTCTCTTCAAGCTTGCGGTCTTTCCCTTCCACTTCTGGGTGCCAGACGTCTATCAGGGCGCCTCCAATGAAACGACCTCCTTCATCGCCTCGGTGCCCAAGCTGGGCGCGGTGGCAATTCTGATCCGCATCACCATGCTGGCAGCACCGGAGGGGGCCATGATCGTCAAGATGCTGGTGATCTGCGCCGTCTGCTCGATGTTCTACGGCAATCTCGCCGCCTTGGTGCAGAAGGACATCAAGCGTATGCTGGGCTTTTCGGGCATCGCCCATGCCGGGTTTGTGCTGCTCGGGTTGCTCACCCTGCACAAGGAAGGTTATGCCACCTCGATCTTCTACATCATCGGCTATGTGCTGATGAACATGGCCTGCTTCCTGGTGCTCTGCCAGGTGAGCAAGAGCGGCGAGAATGTCGAGATCTCCGACTTAAGCGGTCTCTATCAGCGTTCTCCGCTCCTGGCCTTCACCCTGGCCACCGGCATGATGGCCTTGGCCGGGATCCCCCCCTTTGTCGGCTTCATGGGTAAATTCATGCTGCTGGCCGGCGCCCTGCAGGCCAAACAGCTTACCCTTGTCGTCCTCGCCGCCTTGAATACCGCCATCGCCATCTATTACTACCTCTCAGTGCTCAAGGTAGCCTACTGCGATCAACCGGTCTCCACGGACAGCATTGAGGTCAGTTTCGGCACCAAGGCACTCAGCCTGGGCCTGATCCTCGCCATCATCACCCTGGGCGTGATTCCTGGCCAGATGCTCGCCCTTGCCAACCAGGCGGTAGCCGCCATCCTGTAGCAAAGACGCCCTGTACAACTTAGAAAAAGCACACCAAGAGGGTTGTCTCGATGGACATCAGAACCTGGGAGGGTGACAAGCTCACCATCAAGGTTGATTAGGAGAAGTGCAACGGCGCAGGGGCATGAGTGGAAATCTGCCCGGCCAGCGTCTATGCATAAAGCGTGAGGCTTCAGTCAGGGTCTTTGTCAAGGAATGTTCTTCAAGAACGACTGTTTCCATGATTCCACCTCAGCTCGGTATGGCACACAGATTTCATCATGTGCACCGTGTTTATTAGCCCTTATCCAGCCAGCAATACGGATCCCGCGACCGCAAAGGATCAAGCCCCAGGCCATGGACCACGGCCAGGCAGCCGCCGCAGACCGGTCGAACCCGGCACCCCACGCAGCCTACACTTCCTGAGCGGTACCCCTCTGCCCGAGCCGAGTCATAGATTGCGGCCAGCGGCTCCGTAAAGATGTTGCCGATAGGCGAGGGGAATTTGCGGCAGGCATGAACCTCACCATCGGCGACAATCGACACGAAGTTAAAGGCTGCGCCGCAGCCATGCCCGGCGCAGCCGCCAAAGACCTCCCTCCCCTCCTCCAGTGCCAGCAGGTTGAAGAGATTGTCCTTCAGCCCCATGCAGGGGTTACTCCTCGCCGCCGCCTGGTATTCGCCAAGAAAACTACGATAGCCCACCTTATCAGGGCCAAGTAGGCTCGCGCCCTCACCCACCATTGCCAGACGGTTGAAGGTGAAAAGATCGACCTTATCCCGCAGGAGCTCGGCCAAGGCCAGTACCTGGCCCTGGTTGTCGCGGGTCAGGGTCAACATCACCATGGAGTAGATGCCAAGCTCCTTCAAGACCGGCAAGAATTCCATCACCCGGGCAAAATGGCCGCGGCCGCGGATATAATCATTATGCTCCGGCAACCCCTCCAGGCTGACTTGATAGTAAAGGGGCTTGGCGATGGCGGCCATCGCCTCCATGGCATGCCTCGAGGCGGGATTACCCAGTATCGCCACCCCGAGGTAGCGGTTCACCGCTGCCTGGTACAGCTCCAGGAAATGGGGATGGAGCAAGGGGTTGCCGCCGGAAAAGGTCACCTGGCCGTGGGCATGGCGGTCCCGGCAGAAGGCGCGGATATCGTCAAGGATGGCAATCCCCCTGGCCAACGGCACCTCCCCCCGGCTGGTGCGGTCATAGCAGTGCTTGCAGTGGAGGTCGCAGGTCTGAGTGATGTGCCACTGGACGGAAAAAACCTGGCAGCGAAGGAAGGCGGGATCAATCGCTGGATCGGGATCGCGGGCAAAGGATGGCGGACGGATCAGGGCAGACGGCGGTGTAATGACGATCCCCCGCTCCACTGCTTGGGCAATAGCGGCATCGATCACCCCGACGGCGACGCCGCCCTCCAGGGCGACGGCGGTGGCATTCAACTCCTCGGCCAGGACCTTGAGAGCCAAGAGATCCGAGGCAATAGCCTGCTCCACGTGCACCTCACGGCTCATGGGGTGACGCCAGACCATGACCACCTCACCGGCCCCGGCCGGATGCACGTTCCACTGCGGGTCTGCGAGTAGGCGATCCAAACCTGACCATGCCACCGGCAGCACCTGCAGCGTGGAGTTAATGGTCAAGCGTTCCACCTGCTCGAAGACAACGTCAGGAACTGACAGAACCGTGTTATAGGCCTTTTCGACCCGGAGCAAGTCAGGGAGCATGGCGGGAAATCGACCCTCTCCAGCTAAGGCCGTCACCTTGACCAGCAGGCCGTCATACTCACTGGCCGCAGCCAGGTCGACAAACAGCGACCCTCCGCCCTCGCCAAGTGCGGCGTGGCAGCGAGGAAACCCATGGCGGGTGTGGCTCTGGTCGTTTGTCATGGTTGTGCCCTGGGGAGAATTCGAGAAACACGGGAAAAACAGAGAGGAAGAGAGAGGAACAACACGATACGGCGTTCGCAGGAGCGGAGATTTCCCCCTGCGAACGCCGGTCAAACCATCAGGCGACGCTGGTTGCCTGATCGAAGAAATCCGTCACCAGATGGGGGTGATCGGACTCCATGTGGGCGATGGCGGTCCGCGGATGCTGGTTCAACACCCCGGTGACCATATAGGGGATGAAATACCCCCAGTCGATCTTCTTGCTCCAGGGCAGGATCTCGTGCTCGATGGCCTCGATCAAGGGCCGGACCTTGAATTTCGGATTCTTGAGGAAGGAGATCAACAGCTCCAGCGGGCAGTTGCCCGCCCCGCGGCCAATGCCGTAGAGGGTGGCGTCCAGATAATTGATGCCGCAGATGATCGAGGTGATGGTGTTGGCAAAGCCAAGCTGCTGGTTGTTGTGGGTGTGGATGCCGATGGTCTTGCCCGGCAGGCTCTCCATATAAAGCTTGGCCAGGGTCTCGATGTCCTCGGAGTAAAAGGCCCCGTAGCTGTCGACCAGGTAGATGATCGGCACCCGGCTCTTGGCCAGGTCGCTCAAGGCCTCGTCCAAATCCCGCGGGCCGACGGTGGAGACGGCCATCAGGTTGATGGTGGTTTCGTAGCCCTTGTCGATGCAGTGATGGGCCAGATCGATGGCGGCGTCCACCTGGTGGACGTAACAGGCCACCCGGATCATATCCAGGGAACTCTGCGACTTGTGGGGGATATCATCGTAGTTGATCCGCCCGATGTCGGCCATGGCCGAGAGCTTGATCGTTTTTTCGCCGTCTCCGATGATCCGTTTCAGGTCATCTTCGGCGCAAAACTTCCACGGCCCCATCTCCTCCCTGGAAAACATGCCCTCGGAGCTCAGGTAGCCGATCTCCATGTAATCCACTCCGGCTTTGCTCAAGGACTCGTACACGCGGCGAACAAATTTGTCGTCAAACTGCCACTTATTCATCAGTCCGCCATCACGGACGGTGCAGTCAATCACCTTAATCTCTGGTCTATACATTCATGGTCTCCTGTATCTTCAATCGTTTGGAACACACCGCAGGTGCCTTGCCCCTTCCAGGTGTGTGGATATTCCGGCATGCCAACATGAGGCAGTCGCGACAGACGGCGCTCCGCCAAAACCCGCCTGATTGACTTGCGGCATGAGTCTCTGCTTTACCTTTCCCTATACGGTCAGCGGACGCCCCGCCACCGATTGATGAACCTCCCGACGTTGGTGGCAAGCATCGGCAAATCCCTCTGGGCCAATGCCTCCTTGCCGAACAGATGGGTGCTGACCCCTACCGCCTTGGCGCCCGCTGTGAAATAGTCGCCCATATTCTGCTCTGTCACCCCTCCCACTGCCACCAAGGGGATATGATCAAACGGACCCAGCAGCTCTTTGATGTAGCCGGGACCAAAGGGCGAGCAGGGGAATACCTTGATCATATCAGCGCCCGCCGCCCAGGCCGTGTAGACCTCGGTGGGGGTCAAGGCCCCGGCGATCATGGGCACGCCATGGTACTTGGCATAGGCGATGACCTCAGGATCGCAGTTAGGCGAGACCAAAAACATGGCCCCGGCCGCCACCGCCCTTTCTGCCTCCTGCAGATTGCGGATGGTGCCCATCCCCAGCCAACGGCCGGGAGGTACGGCAGGTCGGCAGGCCTCAACCATCTCCTCGGCGCCGGCGGTGTTCATGGTTACCTCAATGGCCTGGAGGCCAGCCGCAAACGAGGCCGCCATGACCTCAACAAAAAAAGAGGGGGCAATCCCGCGGAGGATACCGATGATTGGGACTTCCAGCTGCATTCAGTGCCTCGCTCCCGTTGTGATATATATTTTATGAGGCTAAGCCGCAAGAAAAAAAATCCGCGCCCGGCCCTGCTACCCCCAGCCCTGGACCGCCCGCAGCCACGCCCAGAGGACAACCACGACCGTGATACCAACCATGCCCCACTGCCCCCGGCGGCCGATCGTCCGCCGCCGGGCAATGAGCCAATGCCAAAGGACGCCCACGACCACCCCCAAAGCCAAACCCCACAAATGGGCGCCCACATCGGTCTTCTCGCCCTCGGTGCCCAGCATGGCCAGGAGTCCAGCCCCGGCCCCCAAGGGCAAGAGGATCGAACGGAAGCGAAAGGCCTGCAGATTCATCATCCTCAGCCCGCACAGGCATCCGATCACCCCGAACACCGCCGTTGAAAAGCCCACGAAACGATGATCGCCGCCTCGATACAGGGCGTTCAAGTAATTGCCCAAACCACCAGTGATCAGGGCCAGCAACCACACCGCCCCGCCTCCGGTTTGACTGGCCAGATAGGACAACACCAAACCGCCCAAAACCACGTTGCCCACCAAATGATTGATATCGGCATGGAGGGTAAGCCCGGTGACCACCCTCCATAGCTCGCCGTGACCCAGCACCAGTTTGCTGTCCACCGCGCCCCGAAGAAACCATGGATTATCCAAACGCCATGGGCCGGTCATGCCGTGAAACAGGACTATGCTAGCCAGGAGGGCTACCAAGAACCATCCCTGGCTGGAGTCGAGGACGTCGAGAGGAGCCTCGCCGGTGGCCGGAGGCCAGCCCCGGTTCTCTTCTTCAAATCTGGCCAGATGATACCGCGCAGCCGTCACGTTGGCTGGCCGGACATCCACCCGCCAGCCGGCGATGGTCCGCACCAGCCGGTGGCTGATATTGACAGAGAGGAGCACCAGGGAAAAGAGTTCCATGGCATCCTTCTTGCCCTGGGCCACCGTCACGGCGACGATCTCGCCGGGAGCGTCTTCCGGCAGCCAGGACTCTTCTCTGCTATGGTCTTCTACCATCCCCGCACGAGAAGCAGTCCGGCCAGAAACAGCGGTTGGTGGACAAAATAAATTATTAACGAATGCCGTCCGGTCCAAGCAAATGCCGGGAGTGGCCAGCGTTGCCAATGCTCGGGGATTGGCCAGCGCCGCTCCCCGCCCGGATAGAGGGTATGACCAAGCCAGACACCGATGAGCAGCGGCCCCAGCCAGGGGATGAGCGGGGCATAATCAACGCTTGCGAAATCATGGGGTTGCAGCCCGAGCCAGAGCAGCCAGGGTGTATCGAGCCGCACCTGGCTGGTCCAAAAGGCTCCAGCTAAAAGGACAATGCCTGCCAAAAGACTGCTGCGCGGATGGCCAAGAAACGGATAGGCAAGGATCAGCCCTGTGCCGATCAGATGCAGGACCCCGAAGATCACCAGCCCGTCGCCTGCCGCAAACCAGGTGGCCATGGTCACCACAAGGCCAAGCCCCATGAGCCCCAAACCTCGCCGGAAAACTCTGGCAAAGCCACGGTACCTAGACTCAGGTCTGGCCTGGCTCAAAGTCAGGGAAAGACCGGCCAAGACAATAAAAAATCCAGCGACGAACCGGGCGAACCAGTCCAGAGCGCTGGATTGCAGCTGCTCATTGCCAGCAAAAAAAACCAGGTCAAACAAAAAATTCGACACCAGCATCAGCACAACTGCCGCCCCCCGCAAGCAGTCAATCTCCCACCGACGGTGGCTGGTTCGCTTCAATCAGCCCCCTGGGCCAAGTCCTCGAGCTGGCGGTTGATCTCTTTCACCTTATCCTCCCGGCCCATACCCTGGTAGACGTGCACCAGCTCCGCCAGCGTCCTCTGGTGCCCAGGCACCTTCTCCAGAATCTGCAGGCAGGCCCGCTCCGCCTCCAACCAATTGTTCTGCGTCCGATAGAGCCTGGACATCCCCAGCAGGGCGTAGAGGTCGAAGCCCACCTGAAGACTGCGCATATAGTGCTCAAGGGACTGATCGAGACGGTCCATGTTCAGCATGGCGTCGCCGACCCGGGTCAAGAGATCCTGATTATGAGGCTCATTTTCGAGGATCTTCGACCACCAGTACACGGCCCGGTCAAGGTTCTCCAGGCCGCGCTGACAATCTCCCAGGCCATACAGGGCAAAACTGTTCCAAGACTCAATATTGGCGGCCTTTTCATAATATTCCGCCGCGACCTGATACTCCTTGCGCCGACGGTAGATATTACCCACCATGGTCAACACTGCCACATAGCCGTCGTCGAGGCGCAGGAGCTTATCAAAATACTCCAGGGCCTTCTCATCATTCTCGACTTTGTAATAGAGGCTGCCAAGGCCGAGCAGGGCATATTTGTCTTCGTGATTGACCGCCAAAGCCCGCTGGTAGAAGGCCTCCGCCTTGTCGAAATTGCCGGTCTTGTTGAACGACTCCGCCAGGCGAACCATGACGTAAATGTCGTCCTTGTTACAATCCAGGTAACGCATCCAGTAGGGAATCGCCCGCTTATGCTGAAGGATCCCGCGATACGAATCGCCAATGCCACGCAGGGCAAAGACATTGACTGAATCAAACTCCAGCACCCTCTCGTAGTAGGCGATGGACTCCTCGTATTTCTTCATCTCCCGGGTCGTGTCACCTAAACCGACCAAGATATAGGAGTTGTGGGGGTCCAGCTCCAGTGCCTCTCGAAACACCGCCTCCGCCTCGCTGTAGAGATGCTTCCGCAAATAGCTGCGGCCGAGCTTGCTGAGCCGCAGCACATCTTTCTTGGGCTTGAGTTTGGCCGCCGAGGCGCTGACCCCCGCCTCGGCCCATTTCTTATATGCCGGATTGATCCGTTCCGCGCTCACGGTAAGCCACTCCGGAACCTCATAAGGATGGTGCTGATTGAGCCAGGCCTCGAGACGCTCCGTGTTTTCAGGGAGAAATTTAATGGTCAACCGATACTCCTTGGCGCTGTTCACCTCCTCCTCCCAAAAATAAAAACTCCGCATCGGCCCATCGACCTGGACACAGACAGCAAGGCGGGCCTCCACCACCTCGCGGGCGATTTTTTCGGCATCAGCAGCATTGGCCACAGTTGTCCATCCGATATTCATGTCTTCTCATCCTTTATCATAATTTACGGGAGCAACCCGAAGCCTTGCGAGTTGCAGATAATTGCCCATTCCCTTCCCGGCCATGTCGTGCGCAACTACGCTTGCCGCTGCCGGCTCCTGTGCCAGGCCACTGACTTCTTGGCCATAATCGGCAGCAACCCCATGAGGGCAAACGATAGGAGCATCCTGGGCGAGACGATCCCGGCCAAGCTTTCAATCTTTGCCAACTCCTTGCCGGCGTTGACATAGACCATGGTCCCGGCCAGCATCCCGACCTGGGACACCCAATAAAACGTGATCAGCGGGAGCTTGGTCACCCCCATCGCCAGATTGATCACAAAAAACGGAACCACCGGAATCAAACGCAGGGAGAAGAGATAAAAGGCCCCCTCCTGCGCCATGCCCTTGTTGATAGTGGCCAGCGCCCCGCCAAAACGGGTCTGCACCCAACTTTGGAGGAGACTCCTGGCGACGTAGCAGGCCAGGGTCGCCCCGATGGTGCTGGCAAAGGAGACTACGATGGTGCCAACCCAGAAACCAAAGAGGGCGCCCCCGACCAAGCCGAGGACCAACGCCCCGGGGAGAGACAGGGCAGTGACCAGGATATAGACCCCCATATAGGCTGCCAGCATCACGCCCGGCCTCGCGGCGTACATGGCCTGGAGAGTGGACTGGGAGGCCTTCATATAGTCCAGGGTCAGATAGCGCCCCAAATCAAACCAGACAAAAAGGGCCATGGCAAGGGCGGCTGCCAGCAACAGCGCCACATTCTTAGCTCGAACGGTATCCATACGATAAAAAAGCCTGCACCTCAGGCGTCAATCCTGCCCCCTCAGGTAAACCCTGCCCCGGCGGTGCAGGCGTAGCAATGATCCGAGACGGCGATGGCTTCACCCGGCCGCGGCATCTCCCGCAAGTCACGGACATGGCGGCGCGTCCCGGCCATGGGGAGACTGATCGCCTGGTTGAAGTCGCAGTCGTAGAGCCAGCCGTCCCAGCCCACCGAGATCAGAGTCCGGCACATGACCCCCGCCACAGCACAGGGATTAAAGGCGGCCACCAGACGCTCCAGGTAAGCCTCATAGTTATCGGTCTGCTCGAGCCATTGCTTAAACCGGCCCAAGGGAACATTGGCAAATGAAAACAAATTATTGAAGACAATCCCCCATTTCCGGGCCAGCACCTGACGGAAACGCCCCTCCTGGGCAAGCTGCTCCACGGGCAGGAAGGCACCGGCTGGGTTCGAGACCAGATCAAGCTCCAGGCCGCTGCCCCCATGCCCATACCCCAACGCATTGAGCGAGGTCAGGACGGCGATGGATTTCAGGAACACGCCGCTGCCCCGCTGGGATTCTGCCTGGGCTTCGTTCAAGGCCGGGAACGAGGCGACAATCACGATCCGCCGCCGCCGGCACAGGTCAAGGAGATCGTCCTGCGCCGCATCTGCCATAGCCACCAGGTTGGAGCGCAAGAGCAGGCGGGGGGTGTGGCGGGCCAGCCCCTCGAGTAACTCGCCGATATACGGATTCATCTCAGGCGCGCCGCCGGTGACATCGATGGTGGCAAAGGAAAGCCGGGCCGCGCAGTCGATGACCTCGGCCATGGTCTCCCGGGTCATGATCTCTGTCCGGGCAGGACCAGCCTCCAGATGACAATGCCGGCAGGCAAGATTACAGAGCCTGCCCACGTTCACCTGGAGCGTTGTCGTGGCATCCCGGGCCAAGGTAGCGCCCCGTTTGGCGACCATCTCGGCAAAAAGTGGCCACTGCGCCATGGACAAGGCCTGGTTCATGGCCGCAGAGCGCTCTCTAGCCCTCGCGCCCCTGCTCCCATGGGCAGTCTCACTCCGATTGACATGGGCTCATAACGATAATTTGGTCGCGATTTTCCGCATCTGGACGCCATGGACCAAGGAGGCCCCTCCCCGGATTGCCGTGGCCACATGAATGGCCTCGGTCATCTCCGCCTTGTTGGAGCCCTTTTCCAGGCAGGACTGCGTATAGGCGTCGATGCAGTAAGGGCACTGGACGGCATGGGCCACCGCCAAGGCGATCAAGGCCTTTTCCCGGCCGCTAAGCTCGCCCTCGGCAAACACGGCGTTATAATAATCAAAAAATTTATTAGCCAACTCGGGCGCTGCTTCACCGATATCGGCAAATTTGCCCAGATCGGCAGGTTGGTAGTAGGTGTCCATCTGCGCACAATCCTCCTTTTTCAGTGTACCCGATATAAACCCGAAAGCCGTCTATTTTGCAACAACGCTCCTGCTCAGCCGATCAGTAATCGCATCCATGGCCAAGCCGCCGCCGGTCCCCAAGAGCCTGCCTCATAGGGGTGAAGCATCCCATCAGTCTTGGCGCAATCACTCTCCGCCAGAACCGGAGCGAGGAAGTCCCAGGCCAGTTCGATCCCGGTCTGATCCAGAAAGAGCATCTGATCGCCGAGGATGCAGTCCAACAGCACTTTCTCGTAGGAATCGGCGGCCACGCCGCTGGCCACTGGATAGGCAAAATCCATCGTGACCGGGGCCAGGCACAGCTTGGCCCCCTGTCCCTTGGCCTGGAAGCGCAGGGAGATATTCTCCTGGGGATAGATCCCGATCAGCAGCCGGTTGGCAACGATGGCATCGGCCAGCACCCCGGAGAACATGGAATGGGGCGTCTCCTTGAACTGGACCACGATCTGGGTCCGCTTCTCGGCCAGCCGTTTTCCAGAGACCAGATACATGGGGACACCCCGCCACCGCCAGTTGTCAATAAACACTTGGGTCATGGCAAAGGTCGGGGTGCAGGAATCGCTAGCAACGCCAGGCTCTTCGCGGTAACACGGCACCGCCCGGCCGTTGATCGATCCCTGCCCATACTGGCCAAGGACGATGCGCTGGGCCATGGTGGCGGAATCAAACGGCTTCAACGACCGGAAGAGCTTGATCTTCTCATCCCGGACCCGCTCGGCAGCCAGTTGCGATGGCGGCTCCATACAGGTCAGGGCCAGCAGCTGCAGCATATGATTCTGGAACATATCGCGGATCACCCCGGCCTGCTCGTAGTATCCAGCCCGGTGCTCGACCCCCAGTTCCTCGGCCGCGACGATGCCGATGGAGTCGATGTGATTGCGGTTCCATATCGGCTCGAAGATGACGTTGGCAAAACGGAGCATCAGGATATTCTGCACTGTCTCCTTGGCCAGATAGTGGTCGATCCTGAAGATCTGGCGCTCGGCAAAATACTGATGCAGCCGACTGTCCAAGGCGACGGCGGAGGACAAGTCCCGGCCGAAGGGTTTCTCCACCACCAGCCGCGACCAGCCGCGGCCCGCCCCCTCGGCAGCAAGCCCGGCCTGCCCCAAGCGGCTGCCGATTGTGGCATAGAGAGACGGCGGCGTCGCCAGATAGAAGATGCGGTTGCCCTTGGTCTGCCGCGCCTGATCGATGGCGGCCAGCGCTGCGCTCAACTCGCGAAACGAGGCCTCCGAGTCGTAGTCGATAACCCGATACGAGATCCGGGCGGCAAACTCCTCCCAGCGCTCCCGGCGCCTGGCCCCGGAATCAGGGAGGGCGGCAAGCAGCATCCCGCGAAACTCCAGATCCGTCATCGCGGTCCGCCCCGCGCCGACAATGGCCACATGCTCCGGCAAGCTCCCCTGACAGAACAAGGAGAACAGGGCCGGCGTCAATTTTCTGGCCGTGAGGTCGCCAGAGGCCCCGAAGATGACGATGACACAGGGGTCAAGCTGCGCCGGATTCAGACAGCAGGCGCACGGCGATGCGGCAGAGGCCAGGGGGAAAATCCCGCCTCCTGGCTGGCCAGGCGCTATGAGGTCGTCCGGCATTATCATCTCCCCACAGTCACGATTCGCTGGTCCTCACCGCGTGCCCCCCGAACTCGCGGCGCAGGGCGGCCAGGACCCGGTTCTCGAAGGCATTTGACTCGCGGGACTCGAAACGCCGGAACAGGGCCATGGCGATTACCGGGGCCGACACCCCGCTCTCCACCGCCTGCTGCACTGTCCAGCGGCCCTCCCCGGAATCGTCGACATGGCCGGTCAACCCGCTTAAGGCGCCATCCTTGGCAAAGGCCGACTCCAGGAGTTCCAAGAGCCAGGAGCGAATGACGCTGCCCTGATTCCAGAGGTGCGACAAGGCTCCAAAGTCCAGGCCTGCGCCATAGGGCGAATGCTCGAGGATGGAAAACCCCTCGGCATAGGCCTGCATCATACCGTACTCGATCCCGTTGTGGATCATCTTGACGAAATGTCCGGCCCCGGTAGGGCCACAGTACATGAAGCCATTCTGCGGCGCCAGGTCTTTGAGCAGCGGCGCCAGAAACTCGCAGATAGCGCGATCGCCGCCGACCATGGTGCAGTAGCCCAAGGTCCGGCCCCAGATCCCGCCGCTGACCCCGGCATCGACATAGTGAATCCCCTTGGCCGCCAAGGCCTCGGCCCGGCGGATATCGTCCCGGTAATAGGAGTTGCCGCCCTCGACCACGACGTCGCCGGCCGACAAGAGCCCGGTCAACTCCTCAAGGTGCTCGTCCGTGGCCTGGCCCGCCGGCAGCATCAGCCAGACAATACGAGGGGCGGAGAGTTTGCCCACCAGACCAGCGAGGGACACGCTCGCCTCCACCCCATCCCGGACCAGCTCTTCCGTCTTGGCGGCCGTCCGGTTGTAGGCCACCACTTGATGGCCGGCGGCTAGCAGCCGACGCGCCATATTGCTCCCCATCCTGCCCAATCCCACCATGCCGATCCGCATCGAGTCATTCCTCCCTTGGCCACCCGCCACAAGCGCATCATCCTGCATATTCACCTATGATTATATTTACCAGATTAGCAAGTTTCAGCCGTCATCGTCAACGTCAAAGGCATGCCCCCCTGATTTCCCTTGTCCATCGCACGGCAGAAGGATATTATACGCAACATCCTTCCCCGCAAATTCCAGGAGCTGCGATGCACGACCTCGACTCGCAAAAAAACCGCTTCTTCAACCTGATGCGCTACACCTGGACCTTGCTCGCCGTCTGGACCCTCATCGTGGCCGGACTGCTGACCAAGGAGTTTATCGACATCAATGCCTATACCTCGGAAATCGCCCTCAACACTGCCCGCGCCCACCTCAACAAGGACTTCTCCTTCCGCCTCTGGGGCTCGCTCCACGGCGGCGTGTACATCCCGGTATCCTCCGACGTCCAGCCCAACCCGTATCTAGCCGGCCTCAGCGAACGCGACATCTTTACCCCCTCCGGCCGGCATCTTACCCTGATGAACCCCGAGTATATGCTGCGCCACTTGAATGAGACCTTCTCCGACCTGTATGGGGTGGCAGGCCATATCACCAGCCTCAAACCCCTCCGGCCGGAAAATACCGCCGACGCCTGGGAGACCAAGGCGCTGCACGCCTTTGAAGGCGGGGAAAAAGAGGTGGTGGAAATCATCCGCACCAACAATGATCCACCGCTCCTGCGCCTGATGCAGCCCCTGTTCGTCAAACCGGAATGCATGAAATGCCATGGCCACCAGGGCTACCGGCTCGGCGATATCCGCGGCGGTCTCGGCATCACCTTGCCCATGACGCCGTTCATCAATCGTACACAGCAACAGCTCCTGGTCCACACCATCTCCCTGGTCCTGCTCTGGATCCTGGGCTGCGCCGGGCTCCTGATCGGTTCGGAGCGGCTCCGCAAGAACACCAACAAACTGGCCCTGTCCAATGTTGGCATGCAGCGGGAAATCGAGGAACGCAAACGGGTGGAGGCCGCGCTGCAGCGGGAGAGTTCGTTTACCGCGGCGGTGCTGGATACCGCTGGCGCCCTCATCATCGTCTTGAACGTCCAAGGCGAGATCATCCGTTTCAATCAGACCAGTGAGATCATCTCCGGCTACCGTTTTCCGGAGGTGGCGGGAAGGCTCTTCTGGGAGGCCTTGCTCCCGCCGGAGGCGCACGAACACATCAAACGCTTGTTTGCCCAGATCCATGACAACACCTTCCCCCCCAAACTGGTGACCCAACTGCTCAATCGGGCCCAGGAACGCCGGATCATCGACTGGGCCAACACCACCTTCCGCGATGAAGACGGCAACATCGAATACATCATCAGCATCGGCATCGACATCACCGAAGAGAAGCAGCTGCAAAACCAGCTCCTCCATGCCGAAAAACTCTCGGCCATCGGGAAGCTCTCCGCCTCCATCGCCCATGAAATCAACAACCCCCTGTTTGGCATCAGGAATGTCTTGGAGCGCCTCCGGGAGAAGGGTGAACTCTCGGCAGACAATCGCGAGTTCGCTGATCTGGCAGTGCAGGAATGCGATCGCATCCGCGACCTGATCAAGGACCTCCAGCACTTCAACCGGCCCACCTCAGGTGTCATGACCCCGGTCAACCTCCACAAGACGATTGACGACATCCTGCTGCTTTCCAAGAAGGAGATGGAGACCTCGCGGATCACCGTCAAGAAATCCTATGCCACGGATCTCGGCGACGTCCTGGCCATTGCCGACCAGATCAAGCAAGTCCTGCTCAACCTCACCAACAACGCCATCGAGGCCATGCCCAACGGGGGAGAGCTCACCATCCTCTCCAAAAAATCAGGGGACGCCGCTGCCATCAGCATCAGCGACACCGGCAGCGGCATCTCCGCCTCCGACCTCAACCATATCTTCGAACCGTTTTTCACCACCAAGCCGGCAGTCAAAGGCACCGGCCTCGGGCTTTCGGTAACCTACGGCATCATCAAGCGCCACGGGGGCGATATCCAGGTACGCAGTCAACCAGGCATAGGGACCACCTTCACCATTACCCTCCCGATTGAAACACACTGATATGACGAAAAAAACCGTATTGCTCGTTGACGATGAGGCGATCATCCGCAAGACCCTGGCCGGCAAGCTGACGGACGAAGGCTTCCTGGTGCTCTCCGCCGATAGCGGCGCCAGTGCCTTGGCCTACCTAAAGACCACCACGATCCATCTGGTGATAACCGACCTGATGATGGAAGGCATGAGCGGCATCCAGGTCCTGGAGGCGGTCAAGGAACACAAGCCAGAGACGTGCGTCATCATCCTCACCGGGTATGGGGACCTGACCTCGGCCATCGACGCCCTGCGCCTCGGGGCGGACGACTACCTGCTTAAGCCCTGCGACCTGAATGAACTCCTCTTCCGAATGCATAAGTGCCTGGAAAAACAATCGTTGAAAGAGATGGTCCAGATCTACGAAGATATCCTGCCCATCTGCCTGGACTGCAAGAAGATCAGAGATGACAGCGGCACCGACCCAGGCAAGGGCCAATGGATCCCGGTGGACCAATACCTCACTAAAAAGGCGGGCAAGAGCATGTCCCACGGCTATTGCCCGGAATGTGGCGAGCTCTTTCTCGAATCCATCGAAAAAAGAATCAAAAAATAAGAAACTTCTCCAGGAAAATACCACCTCTCTGTGTTGCATTATGTTTCAATATTCGATACGATGCTATCAGAAGACGTGCAACAGGAGACGGTATTCGCTACCAAACCTGAACTGGAGAGGCCCACATGGAAAAGAACACAGAGTACAGCAAGGTGCTGGTGCCCATCGATGGCTCCGCCTCAAGCTTTCATGCCCTTGAGCAGGCCTGTCAACTTGCCTCGGTCGAAAAATCCGGGATACTGGCAGCCTGTATCGCCCCAGATTACGAGGGGGACCTGGACTCCTTCGTCGCCAGCGACATCATGCTCCAGCAGATGCGCCGCCCCTGCGAAGACGCCCTGGCCAAGGCCAAGGAAATCGCGGCCCGTCACGGCCATACCATCCAGACAGTCCTGGAGGAGGGCGACCCCTCCAGCCGTATTATTGAAATAGCCGCGCACCGCAACCGCGACCTGATCATCATGGGCCGCCGCGGCCTGTCCAACCTGGAACGGGTCTTCGTCGGCAGCGTCACCCAGCGCGTGATTGGCCAACACCATGGCGATGTCATCGTCGTCCCGGACAATGCCAGCATCGCCTGGCAGAAAATTCTGGTGGCGACCGATGGCAGTCTCTACAGCCAGGCGGCTATCCAACGGGCGATCTGCTTCGCCAAGGCCTACGGGGGGGCCATCGACGTGCTGGCTGTGGTCGACGCCCCTGCCGAGTTTTACGGCGACGCCCCGGCTCTGTTGGAGGAGTTGGCCCGCAAGGCCAACGGATACGCCGAGGCCGCCGCCAACCAGGCTGCTGCGGCAGGAGTCAATGCCACCGCCCACGCCGCCGAAGGGAACGCCTACGAGGTCATCCCAGAGACTGCCAGCAGGCTGGGCTCAGAAATCATTGTCGTCGGCTCCCACGGCCGCACGGGGATACGCCGCCTGCTCCTGGGCAGCGTTGCTGAAAAAGTTATCGGCCTGGCTCGCTGTCCGGTCATGGTGGTGCGGCCATAACCACCATTGTAGTTATCTTCCCCCTTTTGTGCCCCTGGCGGCGGGACAGGCCTTCCCTGATTGAAGGAAGCCACAGAAAACGTCTTTTCACACTCGTTTTTCTGTGGCAGACCCCTGGCACCCAAATCGCGCATTGCTTGCGCAACTATCGCTCGCCGCTCCTCCCGCCGCCACAGGGCATAAATCCTACGCCTCTATCGGTGGGGCCTTTCCCACTGCCTTCATCCGTTAATTTTTCCTTTTGTTCCATACCAAGCTGTGGTAAATGGACAGATTCAGCAGAAGCCTAAAAGGCTACCGAAGTGGCCACGGCCCTGCTGCATGCTGAGTCCCGTCCGGGTTGGATGGGAACGGGGGACCCACTCTTTTGGGGCGCATCGCCAGACCACCGGCGCAGGGCAATCTCTTCGGCCCGAGCCCGACAGCTAACCTCGTAAGCGTCGAAGGGAAAGCCATCTCCGCGTGGCCCTTTCCCGTGATTAAGCTCTGGACATCGACCATGCCTGCCTCCCCGTACGCTGCCGTGACCCCTCCCGGCACCACCACATCACCACACGGCCACGCCGCCGCCCAAACCCCGCGCGCCCAAATCACCCTGGCCCTTGCCGCCCTTGGCGTTATCTACGGCGATATTGGCACGAGCCCACTCTACGCCGTCAAGGAGTGTTTCCACGGCATCCATGCCATGACGCTGTCAGAATCCAATATCCTTGGCGTCCTCTCTTTGATCTTCTGGTCGCTCACCATGGTGGTCAGCGTTAAATACGTTACCTTCATCATGATAGCCAACAACAAGGGGGAAGGCGGCATCTTCGCCCTCCTGGCCCTCCTCGGTTCGGCCCGCCAAAAAAAAGGCATGCCCATCATCGCCGTGGCGGCCATATTTGGCGCGGCCTTACTGTACGGCGATGGCATCATCACCCCGGCCATCTCGGTCCTTTCCGCGGTCGAGGGCTTAAACGTCGCCACCGAGGCGGCCACCCGCTTCGTCCTGCCCATCACGTGCGTCATCCTCTTTAGCCTCTTCATGGTGCAACGCCACGGCACCGAGACCATCGGCAAGGTCTTCGGACCGATCATGATCGCCTGGTTCCTGGCCATTGGCGGCCTTGGCCTCGCTCAAATCGCCAAACACCCGTCGATCATCGCCGCGGTAAACCCCCTCCATGCCATGAACTTCTTCATCACCAACCAGTTCCATGGGGTGGTGGTCCTGGGCTCCGTGGTCCTGTGCATCACCGGTGGCGAGGCGCTCTACGCCGACATGGGGCATTTTGGCCGCCAGCCGATCACGCTCTCCTGGTATGGCATCGTCCTCCCCTCGCTCATCCTCAACTATTTCGGCCAAGGTGCCCTGCTGCTCACCTCGCCAGACGCCACCGCCAACCCCTTTTTCGCCATGGTGCCGGAGAAGGTGCTCTACCCGATGGTCTGCCTGGCCACCATGGCCTCGGTCATTGCCTCCCAGGCCATGATCTCGGGGATTTACTCCCTTACCCAGCAGGCGATCCAGCTTGGCTTCTGCCCCCGTATGCGCATCATCCACACGTCGGAGAAAACCAAGGGCCAGATCTATCTCCCCGGCCTCAACCTGGCCATAATGATCGGCTGCTTGGCCGTCGTCCTGGCCTTCCGGGAGTCGAGCCGCCTGGCTGCGGCCTACGGCATCGCGGTCACCGCCACCATGGCGATCACTTCCATCCTCTACTTCGCGGTGCTGCACTGGCGGTGGCGCTGGCCACTCTGGAAAAGCGCCAGCCTCATCGCCCTCTTCCTCTGCTTCGACTTGGCCTTCCTCAGCGCCAACCTGCTGAAAATCATTGATGGTGGCTGGTTTACCCTCCTCCTTGCCTTCGGTGTCCTGATCGGCATGGTGACCTGGCGCGACGGTCGATCGATCATCGCTGCCCAGTTCGCCGCCAGTGCCTTGCCCATGGAGCAATTCCTCGATGACATGCAGGTCGCATCGCCGCGCCGGGTGCCCGGGACGGCCGTCTTCATGGCGGTCTCCCCGACCGGCACCCCCACGGCGCTCCTCCACCATTACGAACATAACAAAGTCCTGCACACCCTGGTCATCATCCTCTCCATCGTGGCCACCGACACACCCTTGGCCGAGGAAGACGAGCGGTTGTCCATCATTCCCCTAGGCCTCGGGTTCTACCGGCTCATTGCCCGCTACGGCTTCATGGAGACGCCCAACGTGCCCGAGATATCACGCTTCGCTTCGGATAAGGGCTTACGCATGCCCCTGGCGAACACGACCTTCTACCTCGGCAGGGAGACCATCGTCAGCGGGACGAAGAAAGGCGGCATGATCCGGCTGCGCAAACACCTCTTTGCCTTCATGTCCCGGAACGCCTGGAACGCTGTCTCCTTCTTCGGCATCCCCCTGCACCGGGTGGTTGAAATCGGCCGGCAGGTGGAAATCTGACCCGGGGCGACCCCAGAAATTTCCCCAACCGGCAATGAGGCCAAGGGTCCGTACTATTTTCATTGACATCTCCCCCCCATCCCTATATGTAAATAGGAAGGAATCCCTAAAAAACCAATAGTTACCAACAATTTCCACTACGGACCCACCCTATGATCGACGAAAACGCCATGGCCGCCGATGCCCAAAACCGCCGTGAAAATTTTCGCATCGACCAAGTGCTGCCCATCGTCATCCACAAGATTCATCCCGGCATTGCCCCAGATCCCCATATCTTCCCCGTGGCGGTCAATACCGCCACCTCCGGCGAGTGGAGCGAGGGCGGGCTCAACCCCACAGTCACCGAGGTTGACGCCAACTTTGCCCTGACCATGATCGAGGTCAACGCCAAGCTCGACATGCTGCTCAACGCCCAAGGGCTTACCAGCTCCAGCAAGGATTCAGCGCCGGTGAAGCTCTCGCTGAGCCACCTCCTTTTGCAAATCAACATGAAACTGGAGCACCTCTTGGGGGCGCATCAGCTGAACACCCCGGACCAGAGGATCAGAATCGACCCCGTCAACCTCAGCGCCAGCGGGATAAAACTGGACACCAACGATCCGTTATCGGAAGGCGACCTGGTGGAGGTACGGATGCTGATGACCGCGGCCAAGCCCTTCTGGATTGTGGTCACCGGCACAGTCGTCCGCGCCGTTGAACTGCCGACTGGCAAACGGGAGATCGCGATCCACTTCTCCGATATGGATGAATCGATCCGCGATGAAATCTCCCGGTTCGCCCTGGTCAACCAAAAGAAACAAATTCTGGCCCGGCGGGGGACTCCCCAGTGACCGGCATGCCCGCTCGCCAAGACTCCTTCTCGCCGGCCGTCGTCTCTCTGACAAAAAATAGGTAAGGAAGATACCACACCATGTTTGTCGCGATTGGCATAGTAGTTGTTTTTTCGACAGTTCTTGGCGGCTTCATCCTCGAGCACGGTAACGTTGCTCTCCTGTGGCAGCCCATCGAAATGCTGATCATCTTCGGGTCTGCCTTCGGCGGCATGCTGATCGCCTCTCCCGGACCGGTGGTCAAGCACATCTTCAAGGAACTCGCCAAGGTCTTCTCCGGCACCGGGCTGAACAAGGAGCATTACCTGGAAGTCCTCCTGCTCTTAAACTCCATCTTTTTCAAGATCAAGAAAGAGGGGCTGATCACCATCGAAGAGGATGTGGACAACCCCCAGAAGAGCAAACTTTTCGAGAAGCACCAGAAGATCATGGGCGACCACGAGGTCTCCCTCTTCATCTGCGACACCATCCGCACCATGATCACCGCCAATTTCCCTCCCCATGAGATGGAAGCCCTGATGGAAATTGATCTCGAGACCGCTCACCACGAGCGGATGATGGTGGCCCACGCCGTGGAAAAAGTCTCCGACTCCCTGCCCGGCCTCGGCATCGTCGCCGCGGTTCTCGGTATCGTGCTCACCATGAACAACCTCGGCGAACCGGCCGAGGTCCTGGGCGCGCACATCGGCGCGGCCCTGGTCGGCACCTTCATGGGCGTGCTCGCCTGCTACGGCTTTGTCGGTCCCATCGCCAACTCCTTGGGCCATAAGGCCACGGAGCGCGCCGCCTACTTCAACGTCATCAAGACCGGGCTTCTGGCCGCCTACTCGTCGGATTTCATGGTCCCCTTTGCCATCGAGTCGGCCCGCCGGGCCATCCCCCCGGGCGAATGCCCCTCCTTTGCCGAAGTCGATGAGGCCATTAAGAAATGGAAGGGCAAAAGCTAAACGTCACCATCAAGAAGGTCAAGAAGATCGCCGCCGCCGGTCATGGCGGCAGCTGGAAGGTGGCCTTCGCCGACTTCATGACCGCTATGATGGCCTTCTTCCTGCTCATGTGGCTCTTGAGCATGGGCCCGCAGAAGAAAAAGGAGGAGTTGGCCAACTACTTCAAGACATTCAGCCTGTTCGGCGAGGGCGGCTCATCGCCCCAGGCCGTTGTTCAGGATGAGACGTCGCCGGGCAACCCGCCACAGTCTGCAGCGACGCAGCACCCGTCTCCCACCAAGAACAAAACCGAAGGTGACGCCGGGCAAAGCGAATCAGAAGACGTGACCGACAAGCCAGTCGAGGACGCCACCGAGACCGAGATGAAGGAGATGCAGGCCAAGCTGCAGCAGGAGATCCGGGAACGTCTGGCGGGAGTCCAGGATCAGGTGGTGATCGATAAATTTGACGGGGGGATCAAAATCGACATCATGGACAAGGAAGGGAAACCGATGTTTAAGCTCGGCAGCACCGAGCTCACCGACAGCGCCAAACAGGTTGTCAGCATCATCGCTGAAAATATCCGGCACTCCACCCACAAGCTTGAGATAGAAGGCCATACCGATGCGGTGGGATTCACCGGCAAAGACAAGTATGGCAACTGGGAACTGTCCACCGCCCGCGCCTCGGCGGCCCGGGTGGAGCTGGAGAAAAATGGCCTGAGCACAGCCCTCCTGGCCCGGGTCTCAGGGTACGCCGACACCGAGCCGATCATCAAAGAGAATCCCTTCGACCCGCGCAACCGCAGGATCAGCCTGCGGCTCCTCTACCCGCGACCGCAAGGCCAAGGCACTGCGGCGCCTGCCGCCCCCGCTGGCCACGAAAGCCATCCGCAAGCCGCTCCCCAGGCGATCCCCCCCATTATTCCGTCCATTGAGCAGGAAATCAGGCCAAAAATCGTACCAGAACACTAAGTCGCGGGGGTGTCCAGGCCCTTACTCGTGCCGCGCCGAGACCCATCAGCTCTTGAGGAGCTCATTCAAGGCCTTCTCCAACGAGTACCCCCTACAAAATCGGTGAGAATACGGGTGAGATGTGATCTGCCACTCCTCCCGGGCCCGGTCCAGGTGGGCGGAGATGGTGATGAACAGCTCATCCAATTCCCCCTCCCCGCATTCGGCATAGATCAAAAAATCCCCGCTGCGGCTGAACAGACGGGCGATATCCTCCCCCCGCCGCTCGGCATTGAAGGCCTCCACCGCATCATGCAATCCCTGGCCGATCTCGTCCAACACCTGTTCGGTGAGAATCTGCCCCATCCGGCGATAACAGTCAGGCAGGTCGAGGAAATTGGTGAGCAAGAGCTCAAAGTCCTGCTCCCGGCGGCGCAGGATGTTGGTGTCATTTAAAAAATAGAGGTAGCGGTAATTATAAAACCCGGTCAACGGCTCCCGGAAATAGGTCTTGCGCCGGAAGAGCTCCAGGTCCATCATGTAGTCGGCTGCCATCTCCCGGCTGATGGCCAACGGATCCCAATCCCGAAGCACCTCCTCCATGACCATGACCACCGTCCTGTCCACCCGTCCCTGTCTGGCCTCCATGTGCAGCATATCCAACGCCCCATCCTTGGCCATGGGCTTCTTGTAAGGCCGCCTGGCCACCAAGGCCTCATAGATGTCCGCCACCGCCACAATCCGGACCAAAATCCCCAGCGCCTCGCCACGCAGACCATCGGGATAGCCAGAGCCGTCGAGCCGCTCGTGATGGTGCCGGATAATGAAGGCAATCCGCTGGTCATGGTGTTTGCGGGTAAAGAGATCGGCCCCCACCCGGGGATGAACCCGCATCAAGTTACGGTCCTGGGCGTCGAAGTGGCCCGGCTTGAGCAAGATATCGTCAGGGATCGCCACCTTGCCGATATCATGAACCAGGCAGGCCCGCTCCAGGATCTCCACCTCCTCCAAGGGCAGCCCCAATGCCCGGCCGATCCGCTTTGATATCTCCGCCACCCGCACCGCATGCTCAAAGGTGTAGTGATCACGCTTGGCCAGCATCTCGCCCATGGTGGCGTACAGGTCGCTGATCAACAGATCCTTGGCCTGGTTGGCAGCCGCGACTTCCCGGTGGGCGGCCAGGAGTTTCTCTTCGGCCTCCCGCCGTTCGCCGATCTCGTTCTCCAGACCTCGAATCAGCTTACGCTCCCTGAAGATCCGGCTGAGTTTGGCCTCCAGTTCGTCAGCCTCGAAAGGCTTGGTGATAAAATCGCTGCCGCCGGCGTTGATGATGTGCGAATAGGAAAATGTCCTGACGTGGCCGGTGATCACCAAGACATCGACCTCTGGATGCCGAGTCTTGATGTGGTTCAACAGATGCATCCCATCCATCCTAGGCATGAGCATATCGGTGATGACCACCTCGAAATCGGCTGTTTTCAGACGATCGACAGCCTCCAGGCCGTCAGCAGCCTCCTCACAGTGATAGCCTAGACTTGAGAGGATCTTTCTGATGACCTTGCGAATGAGCAGGTCATCATCAACCACCAGCACACGCCTCATGGCCTTCTCCGGCCTCAGGCCCTGGTCAGGGGACGATACTTGATACGATGAGGCTGATTCGCTTCCACGCCGAGCCGCCTCTTGCGATCCTCCTCATACTCCGAGTAGTTGCCGTCGAACCAGACCACCCGGCTGTCGCCCTCAAAGGCCAGGATATGGGTGGCGATGCGGTCCAGGAACCAGCGGTCATGGCTGATCACCACCGCGCAACCGGCAAAGTTCTCCAAGGCCTCCTCCAAGGCCCGCAGGGTATTGACGTCCAAGTCATTGGTCGGTTCGTCCAAGAGCAGCACGTTGGCGCCCTCCTTCAGCATCCGGGCCAGATGCACCCGATTGCGCTGACCGCCGGACATCACGCCCACCTTCTTCTGCTGCTCGGTGCCGCTGAAGTTGAAGCGGCCGACATAGGCCCGCGAGTTGACCTCCCGGTTACCCAAGGCGATGGTTTCCTGGCCGTCGGAGATGACCTCCCAGATGGTCTTGTTGGGGTCCATCTCCCGGCTCTGATCCACATAGGCGAGCTTGACGGTGTCGCCCAGGCGGATCGCCCCGGAGTCGGGCTGCTCCTGGCCGGTGATCATCTTGAACAAGGTACTCTTGCCCGCACCGTTGGGGCCGATGACACCGATGATGCCGCCCGGCGGGAGGGCAAAGGTCATATCCTCCACCAGCAGGCGGTCGCCGAAGGATTTCGCCACCTTATCCGCCTCAATCACCACTTGGCCTAAGCGGGGTCCGGGCGGGATATAGATCTCGATCTCATCGGCCCGCTTGTCGTTGGTCTCTTCGAGCAGCTTCTCGTAGGCGCTGATCCTGGCCTTGGACTTGGCGTGGCGGCCCTTGGGGCTCATCTGAATCCACTCGAGCTCCCGGGCTAGGGTACGCTGACGGCTGGACTCCTGTTTCTCTTCCTGGCGCAGGCGTTTTTGCTTCTGGTCCAGCCAGGAGGAATAATTGCCCTTCCAGGGGATGCCTTCGCCCCGATCGAGCTCCAGGATCCAGCCGGCGACGTTGTCGAGGAAGTAGCGGTCATGGGTCACGGCGATGACGGTGCCGGCGTAGCGCTGGAGATGATGCTCCAGCCAGGCCACGGTCTCGGCGTCCAGATGGTTGGTGGGCTCGTCCAGGAGCAGGATGTCCGGCTCCTGGAGCAGCAGGCGACAGAGGGCGACCCGCCTCTTTTCGCCGCCGGAAAGCACCTGCACCGGGGTCTCGCCAGGGGGACAACGCAGGGCGTCCATGGCCATCTCCAGGCGTGAGTCCAGCTCCCAGGCGTTGGCCGCGTCCAGTTGCTCCTGGACCTTGGCCTGGCGGTTGATCAGCTTGTCCATGGCATCGTCGTCCATGGGCTCGGCGAACTGCTCGTTGATCTTGTTGAACTCGTTCAACAGGTCCACGGTGGCCTGCACCCCTTGCTCCACCACCTGCCGCACCGTGAGCGACTCGTCAAGCGCTGGCTCTTGCTCCAAATAGCCGATGGTGTAGCCCGGCGACAGGGCTATCTTGCCATCAAACTCCTGATCCACCCCGGCCAGGATCCGGAGCAGGGAGCTCTTGCCCGAACCGTTCAGCCCCAAGACGCCGATCTTGGCCCCGTAAAAATAGGACAGCGAGATATTCTTAAGGATCGGCTTCTTTTCATAAAACTTACTGACCCGCATCATCGAGTAGATGATCTTATTTGCCTCTTCAGCCATTGATGTACCCTTCTGTTTTGTGATTGTGGTGATTGAACTATGCCTGTATCTTACTTTTTGGGCCATTCCCGGCCGCCTTTGCACACGGCGCAACAAGCAAAGCCGATACTCCACGCCGGAGGGTCTGGGCCAGGATCAAATCATCTCCGCGCTCTCGGAAGGCACCCAGCAGCGCCTGCCATCGCCCAGCTCTATATACAGCCATTCCCCCCGTTTCTCCACCAGAGAAAACGTGAGCCCGGCGTGGAGTGGCTCGCTGAAGCTGAGCTCGTAGGCCGCGCCGTCTCCTTTACGGGCCACGGCCTCCACCGCGACAATAACCCCCTTGGCCTGCCGCCAAAAGCGATCATAGGCCAACGAGCCGCTCATCATCAGGACCAGCAGCGACGCCGCCAGGACCGGGGCCCACGGCATCTTCCGGCGGTAGAGGGCAATAGCCAGCACACCCCACAGAGTCCCGTTGGCCATTGCCAGGAGGATAAGCCTGAACCGGGCGGAAAAATCGTAGTGCCAGAACAGCAAGGCCTTGGCGATCATGGTCTCCTGCTGGGGCTCGATGCGGTCTGGCTGCTGACGCTCGGCAAAACGCAAGTTCTGCCGGAGGTTATCGTCGTCAGGGAGGTAGGCCAAGGCCCGGCGATAGTTCAAAATCGCCCGTCCCAAGTCATGGAGGCGGAAATAGGTGTTGCCGAGATTGTAATAGAGCTTGCCGTTGCTCACCCCATCCTGAACCAATTTTTCGAAACGAATCATCGCCTTGCGGTAGAGTTCCGCACTCTGGGTCTGATCCTGAGCCCGGCTGGCCTCTTGGAAGAAGCGGCTAGCCTCTTGGAAGACTTGAGTCCTGTCCATGGACTCGGCACTGGCCACCCTGCCGCCAAGGGCCAAGATTGCCACGAGTACCGTTAACCATCCCATGAGACGCCTTGTCATAGTCCCCCCTTGTTCAAGAACGGCTCCAGTTCGTCAACCACCCGGACCGCCATTTCCCGTAGCTGCGACGTATCTCCGTAAGCCCCGGCCCCGGCGTACTGCCACGCCTCGCACTGTTCCATCACCTGGCGCAGACGAGTCAAGAGATCCGGACCAGCCCCAAGGCCGGCAAGCTGAGGCTCCACATCGCCATAGGTCAGGGCGGCAGGGTTGCGGCGCAGTTTCGCTCCCAGGTACTCGCGGAGGGCAAGCCCCAGCGCCTCGAAGAAAACCACAGGTCCAACCCCGTTGCCAATCTCCGCCACCGCCGCCTGAAATTGACGCTGGGCCTGCCGGGCGGCGCGTCCCGCCGGGTCTTTCCGGCCGTACCGGATCAGCAACGTACCTGCTAAAATCAGCGAGAAAACCCCAGGGGGCAGGAGCAAAATCACCAGCCACCAGCCGCTGATCGCCGCCGCCCCCACCGGCACCTGCACGGCCAGGACCTCTGTCCCCTCGTAGTTATAGGAGATCCCATCCTGGACGGTCTCGATGGCCTTTTTCTCCGGCCCTACCGCCGTCGCCCCTTCGGCGTCCTGGGCGGTCACCACCCGCGACTCGGCCACTTCCAGGGGCACCGGCTGGGAGACGGCAGAGTCATAACGGCCGCTGGCCGGATTGAAAAAAGTGAGCCGGAGACTGGGAATCTGCCGCACCCCGCTGTGACGAACCCGGATGGTTTGGGTGAAGGTCTTGAGCACGGCGCTGCCCTCGCCAGGGGCCATCTCCTCAGGCACCTTGAAGTCATTGAGTCCCAACCCCTCCGCCAGCGAGGGCAACGCGGCCCCGGCCACCGACGGCCCGGCCACCTGGACGGTCAGGGTGATCGGATCGCCGACCTTGACCTTGGTGGGGCTAGCCGTCACCGCCAGGGAGTACTCCCCCACCAGGCCGCTGAAATCAGCAGGCCGACCCTCTGCCGGCAGGGGAAGAACCTCCAGCACCGGTTGATTCGACGGCACCACCACTGTCCGAAGCACCTGCCGGGAACGGCCGAAAAAATCATCCGGTAACATGCCGGAGAAGGGGTCCCGACCGCCGCCCTGCCGGTAGCCGCTCACCGCCTGGCACGACACCGTGGCCTGAGGCAGAGTGATCTGTCCCGGCTCCTTGGCAATCAAGGTCCGGGCAAATGACACCGTCAGATAATTCTCCCCGTCCAGGACGCCGTTGCCCTTTTCCGCCACGATGTCGCCGCCCGGGGCCGGGATCCGGATCAGGTTGCCCTGTTTCTGGCCCTGCGCCGGACCCTTGGCCTCGTCGCCGCCAGTGATGGTGAAGCGGGGGTCTGACAGGAAGGGCAGATTGAAGGTAAAGCCGTTGACGTCCTTGCCGATATACCAGGTCACGGTGATGGGCACCGGCTCCCCGGCATAGGCCCGCTCCTTGCCCAGGGTGAGGCGCAGCTTGAAATCGTCGCTCTCCTCGGGCTGTTTGACCTGAATCCGCACCGGCTGGGTGCGGTAGGTCTGCTTGTCGATGACCACGGCAAGCGAGGGGATGACCAGCCGCCCTGCCCGCTTCGGCGTCAGCCCGTAATTGAAGACGTAGCCATGGTGGGACACCCGGCTCATCCGGCCATTGACAATGGACACCGACTCGCTGCTGTTCTGCTGCCCTCCCCTCGGCTCGACCGTAAAATCGACAAGGGGGGTAAGGTCGGGCTCTCCGGGGGAATCATTGCCCTCCACCTGGACCTGCAGGGTAAAGGTCTGGCCGACATAGACCTCGTCCTGATCCACTGCCGCCTGGATCGAGATCTCCGCCCAGGCCGTGCCAGCCCACAGCACTAACAGCAATGACAGCGCCGCCATGGCGCTGCCACTACCAATCCTTATCCACCGCCTCATAGCCCGTTGCTCCCTGATTCCGGCGTTTCATCGCGTTCTTTTTCTCCTCGTTCAGCAGATCCTTGGCCGTCTGGTCGCGGGGGGCTGCCTTGGCCGCCTCGCCCTCCTGATCCTGCCCTTGCGCGCCAGCCGCTTCTTCCGCCTGCTGGGCCGGCTGAGCCTGGTCCGGGGCCGAGGAGTCACCCTTCTTCTCCTGGGCCTGGTCCTGCTTGTCCCCCTGCCCGGAAGCCTGCTGCTCCTTGACGTCATCATCCTTGCCCTGGAGTTCTTTGGCCGCCTGGCGCATCTCCTTGGCCGCCTGATCCTGGGCCGTGGCCGCCTCCGCCACCTGGCCCTCCTGCAGACGCTCCTTGGCCTCCTGCTGATGCCCCTCGGCCTGGGCAAGGCTGTCTTTGGCCTGATCCTCTTTGGCGGATCGCCCCAGCTCCTCCCGAGCCGATCGAGTCTTGTCCTGCATGGCCTGCTGCTCCGCCGCCTGTCCGGCCATGGCCTGTTCGTCCTTCGTCTCGTCGCCCGCCTGTTCCCGGCTGGCCTCCGCCATCTTCTCTTGCTGGTTCGCCATGTCCTCCAGCTTGCGGGCCATCTCCTCCTGCTTGCGCTTCTCCTCCGCCTGGGCCTGCTGCTCTTTGCGCAGGGCCGTTAACGCCTGTTGCAGACGGCGCTTCGAGACCTCCAGATTACGACCCGCCTCGCTAAAGCTGCGATCAAGATCCAGGGCGGCACGGAACCCGGCCACACTCTCCTGAAAGGCCGTCACCGCCTTGTCCGGGGCCGTGGCCGCGCTGGCCTCCCCCTGGCGGAAAGCGGTATTGCCAAGATTGAACTGGGCCCGGCTGCGGAGCTTGGCATCCGTGGACTTGCTTGCCGCCTGCTGGTAGTTCTGGACCGCCCCGCCAAAGTCGCCGGATTTATAGCGGGCATTGCCGAGATTGAACTGGACTTCCGGCGAATCAGGCTCCTTGGCCTCGGCCTCTTGATAGAGCTTGAGCGCCTCGTCGAATTTACCGGCGCTATAGGCGCTATTGCCCCGGCTCACCAGACTGCGGGCGGACTCGGCCCAGGCGGCTGTCGTATTATCACACGCCAGAACCAGGCACACCAGCGCGGCAATAATCCTGCTCATGCCTCCACCTCCGGCTTCCGCTCGCCCATCACCCCTTCCAGCAGCAAGAGGGTAAGGGCCGCGGCCAGGAAAACCTGGAACTTCTCCTCATACTGCTCGGTGGCCTTGGCCTCCAGCTCCTTGCGCTCGGCGCTGGCAATCAGCTGTTGGTAGACCTCGCCCAGGTTGATGGCGCCGGTTGCCACCGGCAGATACCGCCCCCCCGGGGTGGCCATGGCCATACTTCGCAGGGTCTCGGCATCCAGCTTGGTCCACACCTCCTTGCCCTGGTACTTCAGGAAGGTTTTCCGCCCGCTCTCGTCGACCACCGGAATCCGCTGCCCCTCCTTCTCATCGCCAAGGCCGATGACGATCAAACGCACCCCTCGGTCGGCCGCGGCCTTGGCCGCCTCCACCGGATAACTCTCATGGTCCTCGCCATCGGTGATCAGGATGATGTCCTTGTACTGCTTGTCCTGATTGTCTAGGACATCGCGCAGCACCATGCGGATGGCGTCCCCCATCATGGTGCCGCCCCGGGAGACGGAATCGGTGTCGATGGAGTCCAAGGCGGTGCGAAAAAAGCCGTAATCTAAGGTCAACGGGCATTTGACCACCGCGGTCCCGGCAAAGGCCACCAGCCCCACCCGGTCCCCGGACAGACGGTCCACGGCGTCCTGGATGGCAAGCTTGGCGTGCTCGAGGCGGTTGGGGATCAGGTCTTCCGCCAGCATACTCTTGGAGACGTCAAGGAGGAAGACCACGTCCCGGCCGGAACGCCTGATCACCACCTCTTTCCTGTTCCAAGCCGGCCGGGCCAGGGCGACCACCAGGGCACCCATGGCCAGCATGATGAGCAAGGCCTTGGCCATCCGGCGGCCACGGCTCACCGGCAGGGGCGTCCGCGCCAGCATGGCCGAGGACAAAAACTGAACCACGGCCGCCTTGCGCTTGACCGCGGCATACCAGAAGAGCCCGGCCACCACCGGCAACAGGGCCAAGGCGCCGAGCATGGCCAGATGGGTGAAACGGAAGGTATTCATGGCACCCTCCGCAACACCGTGCAGGCCAATACCGTTTCGCCCAGCAACAGTGCCAGGGCAGCCCAGCCGAACACGGCAAAATACTCCTTGTAGTCGACGTAGCGTACGCTTTCCACCTCGCTCTTCTCCAGGCTATCGATCTCCTGGTAGACCGCCCGCAGGGCCTCGGCGTCCCCGGCCATCCGGAAAATGCCGCCGGTGGTCTCGGCCAGTGCGGCCAAGCTCTTCTGATCGACCCCCTCGCCGGTGCGGACCATCCTGGCGCCGAACACGGTCTGGACCTTGACCACATCGTCGCCGCCCACCCCGATGGTGTAAAGCTTGATCCCCCACTCCTTGGCCAGGGCCGCGGCCTCTTCCGGGGACTGACGGCCGGTGTTGTTCTGGCCGTCAGTCATGAGAATAATGATCTTGCTCTTGATCTGGTAGGCCTTGACATCCCCTTTGCTCTGGCGGGCCAGGGTCTCCTCGGCGGTTTTGAGCCTCGCTGCGGCCAAGGCGATGGCATCCCCCACCGCGGTGCGGTTCTCCGGGTTCTCCTGGGGCACCAGATGGATGGTGTCGAGGAATCCGGAGAGAGCGCCGTGGGCCAGGGTCAAGGGGCAGACGGTGTCGGCATAGCGGGCAAAGGTGACCATGCCGATCAGGTCGCTGGGGCGGCCGCCCAACTCCTTGCCCTTGCCGTTGACGAACTCGGCGAATACCTGCTTGACCACCTCCAGACGGGTCATGGAGCGGCCATCGTAGTCCATCTCCGCCCCCATGCTGCCGGAGCGGTCCACCACCATCTCAATAGCCACCCCGCGGCTGGTCTCCTCCACCTTCTCGATCCCGGCCTGGGGACGGGCCAGGGCAATGATCACCAGCGCCAGGGCGCAAAGCCGTAACAGCTGGGGCAAGGCCGCCAGCCGCGAACGCCACGACTCGCCAGGCGGAATGAGGGTGAGATCGGAAAAACCTAAGGCCATGTGGGAACGCCGCCGCCAGAAGAACGCCAGCAAGGGCAGCAGCACCAAGGCCACCAGCAGCAACGGGTTGGCGAACCTCATGCCACCCCTCCCGGCCCTGGATCGGTCGCCACCGGTTCGGTCTCGCGGATGAAACGGCGGCAGAGGGCCACCGCCTCCTCGGCCTCGGTGGAGGCCGGGGTATGGCGGGCGAACTTCACCAGGTCGCAGTGGGTCAGAAAATCCCGCAACAGAGACCTGTGGCCGGGATCGGCCATGGGCCCTGCCCCCACCCCGCCCAGTTCGGCCAGGAATTCCTCGGTGGTCCGCTCCGGGGCCCGCAGGCCAAAACGCTGCTCGATGTAGTGACGGACGATATCGGACAGGGCCTGGTAGAAGGCCGCTACCTGCCCCTCGGCCAACAGGCCGCCCTTGATCAGCTGCTCCAAGGCCTGGTAGGCGACAAGGTGGGCCGGCAGCGGCGGGGGTGGCACCAGCGCCAGCCGCTGCCGGCGCTGCCAGACGTACCAACCGGCAAGGGCGACGGCCACGGCGATCAAGGCCAGGGTGGCCCACAGCCACGGGCTCACCGGCTTGGCCACCGGCGGGGCGATATCGCTGAGCGCCTCGCCGCGGTCATCCTTGGCCAACAGGCTCGTTATCTCCACCGGTTGCGGCTCGGTGCTGACGGTGATGGGTGCGGCCTCGTGGTCCGCCTTTTTCCAGGCATCGACGCTCAAGGCCGGGACCTGGACAGGGCCTGGGACCACCGGATCAAGGACATAGCGCAAGACGCACCGAATTCGCCCCGCCGCCACCAGCTCGGGGGTGGACTCCTTGGCCAAGAGCACGGCAAACCCCGGAAATTCGGGCTGAACGCCAAACTTGACCCCATACTCCTCGCTGGTCTCGGCGCGGACCTCAACGATCAACTGCTCGGCAATGGAGAGCCGCGCCCGGTCCAGGCGAAGTTCAACGGTCAGGGGCTCAGCGCCATAACGCGTCACCACCGCCGCCGGACCCTGCCCCTCCGCCGCCGGCCGCTCCTGACGGCAGGCCATCATCATCAAGACCACCGCCGCCAAGAGCACCAGGCGCATGCCTCGCCCCAGCATCAGGGACTCCTCGTTCAATGCCGCCGCTCCCGCCGTTTAAAAAAACGGACCAACTCATCCACATGGCCCACCTCCCTGCCCTCGCCAGCGACCAGCACTACCGGGATATGGTCCACGGCCAGGGAGCCGAACAGCCTCTCCAGCCGCTGCTGCCTCAGTCTCGCCTCCTGGTGGTAGCGGGCCCGGAACCTGGCATCGGAGGTATCCACCAGCCGGGTGGCCCCGGTCTCGGCATCGGTGAGTTCCACCAGCCCCATGGCCGGCAGGGTCTGTTCGTGGCGGTCGGCAATGGAGATGGCGATCACATCGTGCCGGCGGGCCAAATAGCCTAATGGTTTACGAAAATCCGGGGCCAGGAAATCGGAGAGCAGGAAGACCACGCCGCGTTTATGGGCCACCCGGCCGAGATACTCCAGGGCCTGGGCGATGTCGGTGCCTCGGCCCTCGGCCTGATACCCCAGGACCTCGCGGATGATGCGCAGGACGTGGGAGCCGCCCTTGCGGGGCGGGATGAACTTTTCGATCCGGTCGGAGAAGAGCAGCAGCCCCACCTTGTCGTTATTCTTGATGGCGGAGAAGGCGAGCAGGGCGCAGAGCTCGGCCGCCGCCTCGCTCTTCTGCTTGGCAACAGTGCCGAAGGCGCCGGAGGCGGAGATATCGACGGCGAGGAGCACGGTCAGCTCCCGCTCCTCCACATAGCGTTTGACAAAGGGGTGACCGTGGCGGGCGGTGACGTTCCAGTCGATGGCACGGACATCGTCGCCGGGCTGGTACTCCCGCACCTCGTCGAACTCCATGCCCTGGCCCTTGAACACGCTCTGGTATTCCCCGGCCAGGACATCGTTGACGGCCCTTCTGGTGAAGATCTGGATGAAACGGATCTGGCGGGCCAGCTCGCTTGCGATCATGGCACGGCGACGGTATCGAAGATCTGGCGGATGATGTCCTCCGGGGTCTTGTCCTCGGCCTCGGCCTCGTAGGTGACCGTGACCCGGTGGCGGAGCACATCCATGCCGATGGTCTTGACGTCCTGGGGGGTGACGTAGCCGCGGCCGGAGAGCAGGGCAAAGGCCTTGGCCGCCAAGGCCAGAAAGATGGTGGCCCGAGGCGAGGCCCCGTACTGGATGAGGTGGCCGATGGCCAGGCCGTAAGCGGCCGGATTGCGGGTGGCCTCGACCAAGGAGACGATATAGTCCTCGACCTTGACGTCGAGGTAGATGCTGCGCGCCAAGGCCCGCAGGCGGACGATGTCGTCACGGCCCATGACCGGGGCCACACTTGGGGTGTCGCAGCCGCCAGCCACCAGACGGAGGATCTGCTGTTCCTCCTCCCGGCTCGGATAGCCGACCTTGAGCTTCAGCATGAAGCGGTCGACCTGGGCCTCGGGCAGGCGGTAGGTGCCCTCCTGTTCGATGGGGTTCTGGGTGGCTAGGACCAGAAAGGGTTCGGGCAGGGAAAAACTGTCGTCGCCAATGGTGACCTGGCCCTCCTGCATGGCCTCGAGCAAGGCGCTCTGCACCTTGGCCGGGGCCCGGTTGATCTCGTCGGCCAGGATGATGTTGGCAAAAATCGGCCCCTTGCGGGTGGTAAACTCGCCGCTCTTGGGGTTGAAGATCAGGGTGCCGATGAGGTCGCCGGGCAAAAGATCCGGGGTGAACTGGATCCGCTTGAAGCTGGCCTGCACCGCCTGGGCCAGGGTAGTCACCGTCTTGGTCTTGGCCAGACCCGGCACCCCCTCGATCAGCACGTGGTTATTGCACAAGAGCGCCACCAACAGCCGCTCCACCATGGCCTGCTGGCCGACAATCACCTTGCCGATCTCCCGGCGCACAAGCTGCAGCAGGGCGCTCTCCCGCGCCACGGCCTCCCCGATCTCTCTGACATCGACTGACATGGAAACTCCTTGATGATACGTTGGCTATGAATGAGACTCAAAAGACAGAATCCAGAATTCAGAATGGCGGCGCTGGCCCTTTTTCTTCTGTGCCGATAGCGTCCGCCAACTCTTCAACGATCGCGGAGATTCGCGGCACTCCAAGACGCCTTTCTCCTGACTCCTGAATTCTGAATCCTGGCCTCTCGGCCCCTCAGATAAAGGTCTCGACCTCCTCGCCGGAGGGAAAGCAGCAGACGATCATCTCCCGATTCATGGTGAAGAAGTGGTATTGATGATGCTCGCCGCCCGGGAAAATGATATTGGCGTCGGTGACCGCCAAAAAAGGGCTGTCCCGGGTATGGCGGTTCAGCATATCGGTCAACCGCATACTAGGGGGCTGATGGAGAAACCCTTCGACCATGGTGCCATCCACCAGACGGACCTTGACCCGCAGCGGGGTAGTCTTGACCTTGGCATAGAGGAGGTCTTTGACAGGAGAAGCCTTTTTATCACTCATGGTCCACCTCGATTCAAAATGAGATAATCTGCGGCCGCCTGACCCATACAGACGGCCGGTGCCATCCATTACAACATACAGGCTCGGTGCCTGTCAAAACAAAACCACGGCCAAAATTACCAGTCAAAAGCCTAGCGCGACTGTGCGTCAGCAGCGGCGGCCTGGGCGCCGATAGCCTTTTCGATGGCGGCCTGGGCAATCTTGTAATCATAGAGCGCCTCGACGTGATTGGTCTTGGCCCCGGCCAAGGAGACGTCGGCATCGGCAACCTCCACCGGATTGCCGACCCCGGCCTCGTAGCGGCCCGAGGCGATACCATAATTCTCCTCCGCCTGCCTGACAATGAGCCGGCTGGCCTGGATCCTCTCTTCCGCCTCCCGCAGGGTGAGGTAGCCTTGCTGCACCTCCTTGTAGATCGCCTGGCGGAGGGCGTTCTCGTTGGCGGCAATGACGGCCAGATTGGCCTCGGCCTCACCCACCTCGTAACGGGTCTTGTTGCCATTGAAAACCGGCACGGACAGGGTGAGCCCAACATTCCACCCCTCATCCAGGGGAAACTTCTCCCCGCCATAGGAAGCGCCAGCCGTCCCGCCCAGGAACGGCGAGTCGCCTTTTCCGGCCAGGAGAACCGCCTGCTCCGCCGCTTTTTTCTTGAGCAGCAGGGTCTTAAGCTCCGGTCGCCGGGCGTAGGCCTGCTCCACGGCATCGGCAAGGGGCACCGGAAACGGCGTAAAATCGAGACTATCCTTGACCTCATAGCCGGGGGCTTGCGAAAAACCCATGGCGGCATTGAGGGCCACTCGCGCCAGGCGCACTCCGTTTTCGGACCTGATCAGGTTGAGCTTGGCGTTAGAGAGGTCGACCTCGGCCTTGGTGACATCGTATTTGGGCTTGACCCCAGCGTCAAAAAAACCCATGGCCTGCACCCGGTGCTTTTCGAACTGAGCGACGGTGTCAGCCGCCACCGCGCGCTTTTTCATCTGTTTCAGCAGCTCAAAAAAGGCAAGCTTGGCATTCAAGACCACCCGTTCTTCCACCGACACCAGATCGGCCCGGGACGACTGGACGTTGGTCTCCTGGAGGGCCACCTGGGTCGCCGTCTTGCCGAAATCATACAGCATCTGATTCACCGTCACCCCGGCACTGATCTGGCCATAACTGGCATCATTGCCGTTGGGATTGGCGTAGGACCCGGCCGGAGAAAACCGGCTCAAGGCCGCATTGCCATCCACCTGGGGCAAAAACCGGGACTTGGCTTGGCCAACCTTGCCCTGCCCGGCATCGATACTGCCTCGAGCCGCCAGGATATCCGGCTGCCGCTCGCGGGCAATGGCCACCACCCGCTCCAGGGTCAGTTCCTCACCCTCGCGGATCTCCGCCGCAGACGCGGAGGACTGGGCTAATGGCTGCTGGGCGGCGGCAAAGGTTGGCGCGAGCATACCAGCATAACAGGCCACGGTAACGACACCAAAACGACGCAACGCACTCCACTGACTCATACGGATTTTTCCTCTCTGTGCAGTAACAGGACGGACCGAAATGCCATCGGCAGACTTTCGGCGATGCGTCCCGTCAGAAGTAACTGGCTCCAATACGGCATCGGCGCACATTTGCGGCCTCTTTTCTCCTGAGTCCCGACTCCCGACTCCTGAATTCTCCTACGTTGTTCCCTGGCCGGCTCACAGATCCGCCATGCCCTGCTCCGGGCCGTCCTTGCTGTGATCCCTGGCGATGAGCATATAGATCGACGGCACCACGAACAGGGTGAACAGGGTGCCGATGGTCATGCCGCCGACCAGCACCAAGCCAATGGAGTTCCGCGCCGCCGCCCCTGCCCCCGAGACCAAGGTCAAGGGAAAATGACCGGCCACCGTGGCGGTGCTGGTCATCAAGATGGGCCGCAGCCTGGTCAGGGCCGCCTGGCGCACCGCTAACAGCTTCGACAGGCCCTGCTCCTGGAGGCTATTGGCGAACTCGACGATCAGGATGCCGTTTTTAGCCACCAAACCGACCAGGGTCACCAGGCCGACCTGGGAATAGATATTCATGGTGGTGGTCCAGCCCTTGGTCCAGAACGGCGTATTCGGGTCCGGCATCTTCAGGAAGGTGAAGATCAGGGCTCCGAACATGGCCAAGGGCACCGAGCCCGCCAGGATGACGAAGGGGTCCCGGAAGCTGTTGAACTGGGCGGCCAGGACCAGAAAAATCAGCACCACCGCCAGGGAGAAGGCCGGGATGAAGCGGTTGCCCTCGCTGCGCAACTGCCTTGATTCACCTGTATAATCCACAACATACCCGCTGGGAAGGATTTTCGCAGCCTCCGACTCCAATAGACGCAAGGCCTCGTCCAGGGGGCGGACCGATACCCCGCTAATCTTGACGGCGTTCAACTGCTGGAATCGATTGAGAGAACGGGGCACCGTGCTGTTCTTGATCTCCGCCACCGTGGAGAGCGGCACCAGCTGGCCGTTCGGCCCGCTGACGTACATCTGCATGAGCTGCTCAGGGTTCAAACGGTCCACGCGCTGAACCTGGGGGATGACCTTGTAGCTGCGCCCGGCCAGGGCAAAGCGGTTGACAAAGTTGCCGCCCAGCATGGCGCCGACATCGGCCCCCACCTGCTGCAGACTGAGGCCCATATCCGCCACCTTGTCCCGGTCGATGACAAGCTCGGCCTGGGGCTGATCGACCTTCATGTCGATGAGCGGCGGGAATGCAAAGATCCGGCTCTCCATGGCCTTGACCTGCAACGTCTGGGCAAATTCGAGGAGTTGCTGGGGTTCGGCGGTGGAGGCGATGATGAACTCCACCGGGAAGTCGCCGCCGCCTGGCAAGGCCGGCGGGGTCACCGGGAACATCCGGATGCCAGGGATCCCCTGCAGGCCGCGTTGAACATCGGGCAGGATCTGGGCCACCGTCCGGCTGCGCTCGGCCCAGGGTTTGACCACCATACCGCCAAAGCCCGATGCCGGCATGGTGATCTGGAAGGTGAAATCCGTCTCCGGGGTGTCGAGGAAGACCTTATTGGCCGCCGCCGCGTAGGTACTGGTCTGGTCTAGGGTGGCGTTGGCCGAGGAATCCAGGATCCCGAAGATGACACCCTGGTCCTCGGCCGGGGCAAGCTCCACCGGCGACATGATGAACATCGGCGCCACCAGGCAGGAGATCCCGAGCCAGACGAGGTAGACTGCTGGCCGGGCGTTCAGGGTGGCGTCGAGTAGGCGGGCATAGATCGCCTTCAAGCGGTCAAAGCCGCGGTTAATGCGGCCGCTCAAGCCCATCTCGCTCAGGCCGGGCCGCAGGAGCTTGGCCGACATCATCGGCGAAAGCGTCAGAGCCACCACCCCGGAGATGGTCACCGCCCCAGCCAGGGTGAAGGCGAACTCCCGAAACAGCGAGCCGGTGAGCCCGCCCTGCAGGCCGATGGGCAGATAGACCGCGGCCAGGGTGATGGTCATGGCCACGATAGCCCCCACCAGCTCCCGGGCGCTGATGATGGCGGCGGCAAAAGGCGAACGGCCTTCCCGCAGGTGCCGCTCGACGTTCTCCACCACCACGATGGCGTCGTCCACCACCAAACCGACGGAGAGGACGATGGCCAGCAGGGTGAGGAGGTTGATGGTAAAACCGAATACCTGCATCAGGAAGACCGCGCCGATCAGGGACAGGGGAATGGCCACCACCGGGATGAACACCGAACGGAAGGAACCAAGGAAGAGGAAGATCACCACCACCACGATGATCAGGGTGTCGCCCAGGGTCTTGATGACCTCATTGATGGCGTTATTGATGTAGTTGGTGCCGTCGTAGGCCACCCGGGCCTGCATCCCGGTGGGCAGACTGGCTTGGATGGCCGCCATCTCCTTGCGCACCAGCTTGATGACGTCCAGGGAGTTGGCGTTGGGCAAGGGCCAGATACCCATGAACACGGCGGTCTGGCCAGAAAAGCGCACTTCGGTGTCATAGTCCTCGGCCCCCAGCGCCACCTCGGCGATATCGGCAATGCGGACGGTGGCCCCGTTCTGCTCGCGGACCACCAGTTGCTTGAACTCCTCGACGGAACGAAGATCGGTGTCGGCGGTGAGGTTGACCTGGATCAAGGCCCCCTTGGTGGCGCCAAGGGCGGCCAAGTAGTTATTGGCAGCCAGGGCCTGGCGCACCTGGACCGGGGTGATATTGTAGGCGGCCAGCCGCTCGGGTTTCAACCACACCCGCATGGCAAAGGTCCGGGCGCCAAGGATATCGGCACGCTGCACCCCGGTGAGGGCGGACAACCGCGGCTGCACTACCCGCACCAGGTAGTCGGTGATCTCGTTTTGCTTCAAGATATCGGAGGTGAAACTGAGATAGGCCGAGGCAAATTTGCTATCCGCCGACTCGATATTGATGATCGGCACCTCGGCCTCGGGCGGCAGATCGGCGCGGACCTGATCGACCTTGGAGCTGATCTCGGCCAGGGCCTTGGTAGCGTCGCAATTGAGTTTCAGGCGGACGCTGATCAGGGACCGACCCTGGGCGCTCTGGGACTGGATATAGTCGATGCCGTCGGCGGCGGCGATGGCCCGTTCCAGCGGCGTGGTGATGAAGCCGCGCACCAGCTCAGCACTGGCCCCGACATAGACGGTGGTCACCGTGACGGTGGCGTTTTCGCTGCGGGGATACTGCCGCACATTCAGCGACCTGATGGCCTGGAGCCCGGCAATGATGATGACAAAGCTGATGACCAGGGCAAGGACAGGCCGGCGGATGAAGATATCGGTGAAGTTCATGGCGGCTTACTTATTTTCCGGTTTCGGCTGGGCGTTGAACTCCGGGGCCAGGGCATTGTTGATCACCACGCCTTGGCCGTTGCGGAGTTTGAACACCCCACTGGACACCACAGCCTCGCCGGCGCTGAGCCCGCTCGTCACCGCCACGAAATCGCCCCGTCTGCCACCCAGACGGACAAACTGCTGCCGGATCGTCTGGGAGCTGGCCCCGGACTTCTCGTCACGCTTGTCCTCAATGACGAACACCGAGTCGCCATAAGGCGCGTTCAGCACCGCGGTGGCCGGGATGGTCAATACCTGTTCCCCCCCTGGCATGACAATGGCGACGGTGGCAAACATCCCCGGCCGTAGAAGTTCGTCGGGGTTCGCCACTCGCGCCTGGACATGGACGGTCCGGGTGTCATCGACCTTGGGGTTGATGGCAGTGATGGCGCCGTTCAGTTGACGCTCGCCCAAGGTATCACTGCGGAGCCGCACCGGCAGCCCCATGCTGATCTTGGTCAAATTTTGCTGCGGGAGCTGAAAATTGACCAGGATGGGGTCCAAGGCCTGCAAAGAGACAATGGGGTCGCCTTCACGCATCATCTGCCCCAGGTTGACCTGCCGGACGCCAAGACGCCCGGCAAAGGGGGCGTGGATGGTCTTCTTGGCGATGATGGCGCGGATATTGTCCACCTGGGCCGCCGCCTGCTTGAAGCTGGCCTCGGCGCTGTCGTAGTCCGCCTGGGCGATGAACCCCTTGGCGGCCAAGCTGGCGTTCCGTTGCAGGGTGGTGCGGGCCAGATCCCGGCCGGTCTCCAAGGACCGAAGCTGGGCCTGCTCCGCCGTGGCATCGAGTTCGACCAGCAGATCGCCCTTGGCCACCGTCGCCCCGGCGCTAAAGGCGATCCGGGCCACTTTACCGGGCACCTCGCTGGCCACCGTGACGCCCTGCTCCGCCTCCAACGAGGCCATCGCGGTCAAGGTCGACTCCCAGGCCTCGCTCTGTACCGTGGCGCTGGTCACCGTCTCCGGCGGCGGCACAAAGTGGGAGCCTTTGTCGATCATGGTGCGGATTTGCAGCACCTTGACCCCGGCAATAGCGCCAACGACGATGATCAGACCTAAAAGGGCGATGAAGATGCGTTTTATCATAAAAACACAGACCAAAGTTGAGTGGTAAAAAGCTGCGCAGAGTAGAGGATTCAGAATTCAGAATGCCAGACAATGCGCTCCGCCAGGAGTTCTTGCCTCCTGGCGGCAATAGGCTTGCACGGGAGGCGTCCTGCGTCCAGCCGCCATAAGTATAATTTACCTCTTTTCAGGATGCTGACATCTGAATCCTGACTTCTGAATTCTAGCCCCTGACCATTACCGTTTCACCGCGTCCCAGCAGGCGGCGATGGTTGCGTTGACCGTCCCTTCGTCCAACTGGACTAGGCCATTGATGTGGTCCTTGACTAGAAAGACGATGGGCCCGATGGCCAGGGCCAAGAGGGCAACGATCGGCAGGTCCTTGATGACCTGCTGCTGCTGGCCGGAGAAGAACACCGCCGCCAGCGGGTCTTCCTCCTGGGGACCGCCTTGGCAAAACAATTTTTCCCGTCGCAGGTTGGTGCCGTAGGGCGAATGGTAAAACTGCTCGATAAATCTGAACTCACTGGGGTGGCGGACTCCGTAACGGAATACCCCCCGGCAGAGATGGAGGAACCGGTCGCGGATCGACAACGTCTTGTCATACTCAACGAGCAAGGTGCGCTTGAGGTCGCTATCGATCCCCCGGAAGATCTCGAGCACCAGATGATCCTTATCCTTGAAGTAGCGATAAATCGTCCCAGCCCCCACCCCGGCCTCCCGGGCGACTAGGGCGATTGGCGCGCCATGGAAGCCGTATTGCGAAATGAGTCTTACGGTCGCGTCCAGAATGGCCTCACGCTTACCGGAACGGGTGGCGTTCATAGGTAGTACTCCATAGGAATGAATGTTCATTCCGCAAAGCGGAATATAGCAAATCGCCCAAGGCGTCAAGTTCAAAATTGTGCCACAAGCGCCAATTCCTTGGCCAGATCTCCAGCTACGGCCCACTTGCATGCCGATGGCCAGCAGCAAAGATCGCCTCTGGCCGTTTGTACCACGCTGTAACTTTTTTCAACTTCCCGCTTGCCATTTTTCGTTGCGCTCTTGTAAGCTGAATTATTCAAAATTTTAAGTACCACTCCAGTACCCCTTACAGTATTTCCCTATCAGCACACCACTACGGCATGAGTTACCTGAACGGCTCAAAGATACTCCTGGTTGACGACTATCCCCTGAACAACTCGCTGTTGGCGCGGTCTCTGGAGAATTATCAAATCGCCATGGCGTCCAACGGTCAAGATGCCTTGGACATGGTGGCCATGGAACCGCCCGACCTGATCCTGCTGGACATCGCCATGCCAGGAATGGACGGATTCGAGGTCTGCCGCCGTCTGAAACAGCAGCCATCCACCCGCGACATTCCGATCATCTTCCTGACCGGAATGGACGATTCGGCCACCATCACCCAAGGCTTCCAGCTCGGCGGCGTCGACTACATCACCAAACCGGTGGATATTGCCGCTGTGCAGGCCCGAGTCAGGAACCACCTGACCCTCAAACGGTCCCTGGAGGACCTGAAGCGCCAAAAGGCCCTCCTGGAAGAAACCGTCACCCAGCAACACCTGGACATCAATCTGGCCCGTAATGTCCTCAAGATCATCAACAACGACCCTCCGAGGCTGATCGATCTCAACCAAGACACCATCCTATTCATCGACACCCTGAGCAAATCATGCAACCTCGAGGGTGGAGACCACATGCTGGTCAAGCATAACCCGCGGACCAACAAAACTATTCTGAGCCTCAAAGACCAATCCGGCCACTCGGTCAACTGCGTGCTCCGCAGCATCATCACCGATCTGCTGTTCAACGACCTGGCCTTCGACCGGGCGGATCGCAGCCTGAGTGACGTCGTCTCCCGCCTCAATCAGACCATTTGCCTGTCCGGGCTGTTCCAGGCCGACGAGTTCTGCACCGGTGTCATGGCTGAGATAGACCACCACACCCAGACCCTGACCTACGTCGCCGCCGGCCATCCGCCGATCCTCCTCCTGCGCGGCAGCGAGGTTATCCCGTTGCCACAGCCAGACCAAGACGCCCGCAACCTGCCGCTGGGCTTCCTCGATCGCGCCACCTTCACCTCGGGGTCATTTCCGTTGCAGTGCGGGGACCGGCTCTTGCTCTACAGCGACGGGCTGCACCAGATCAACGCCGACCCTGGCCGGCCGCCCCTATCCCCCCTGGAACTGATCCACGAAGTCAGGTCCCTGCTTGAAGCCAGCCCATCCCTGCCCGCCTCCCTGCTGGTCCCTGCCCTATTGGCCCGCCTCAGCGGCTCGGTGGCGGGGATGCATGCCCTCTGTGACCACAACACCTCAGGGGACGACTTGAGCCTGATCGCCCTCGAACTTGAGGCGAAAGCCTACCGGCAAACGGCTAGCCTCTGCCCATGCGACTTCGCCGGAATCGATGCCCTGGTGAACCACCTGCTCGACAGTATCGGCCAGGATCTCGCGGCCAGCGACTTCGCCTCCGCCGGCCAGCATATGGCCATGACCCTGGCAGAGGCGGTGGTCAACGCCTGGAAGCACGGCAACCGCCAAAAAGACACCTTGCCAATCACAGTCCGCTGGCGTTTCGCCAACGACTTCAGCATTGAAGTCATCGACTCTGGCCAGGGATTCAACTACCATGACCTGCCCAACCCGACAACAGGACCCAGTCTGGCCGCAGCCAACGGCCGGGGTATCTTTATCATCAAAAAGTTTGCCGACACCCTGACCTGGCTGGAAGGAGGGCGCCGCCTGGTGATGACTTGGCGTCACCCTCAGGCGATACCACCTGGCCGGCTGGACTCGGCAGTATGCCTGGGCCATGACCTCTGGACTGAGGCCTGAACACCAAATGGTTCATACCGGCGCACACCTGTTGTCCGGACCCATCGGCCTGCAACACGCAAAAAATGCTGGCATCTCAACAATTTTTTGCCGACAATAGCCCAATGCCCCAAACTGCTCGACCAACACCCATACTTATACCGTTCAAGGAGAGACAAGGATGACTATTACGATTATTAACGAAGCGGGAAAGGTTGTGATCAATGTCGAAGGCGCCATCGACGAAAAGGGGGCGGAGGAGTTAAAGGCCACCTTTGGCCAACTGCAGACAGCACCCACGCCCTTTGTGACGCTCAATCTCAGCGGGGTGAACCAGATCGGCAGCTCTGGCATCGGTAAAATCCTGCTCTTTTACAAGAACTTAGCCATCAAAAATAGCCGCCTGGAGGTGGTGGGACTGTCCCCGATGCTTTTCGAGCTGTTCCATGAGCTGAAACTGGACAGCCTTTTCCCCATTGGCAAACGCTAGATCAAGAGCGCACGAACAGGGCAACTGCCATTCGCCACCCTCAACAACCATCTACACGTCAACGCAGGAGATTGCTTGCTATGCGCTTTGCCAACCTTACCATCGGCAAAAAACTCTCTCTGGGCTTCGGGGCCATCCTGACCCTGGTCCTCCTCTTTTCCTTGGTCAACTTCTCAGGGATCAACACCATTGTCAAAAAGGCCGCAGAGGTCATAAGTGGCAACTCCCTGGACGCCACCCTGGCCCAGAAAGTCGTCGATCACCTGACCTGGGTCAACAAGCTGAACACCGCCCTGGTGGACACCCAGGCCACTAAGACCGGCGTGGAAACCAACGACCACCTGTGCGGCCTAGGCAAGTGGCTCTACGGCGATGAACGTAAGAAGACCGAGGCCATGGACCCTGCCCTTGCGCCGCTCTTTAAGGCCCTGGAGCAACCCCATGCCCGCCTCCACCAGACCGCCATCGCCATCAACACCGCCATCGAAAAAAATAGTTCCGACCGGACTGAGGCGGTGTCCCTCTATCTCAAAGAGACCCTGCCAGCCCTCACCGAGGTCCAGGGCCATCTCAAAAAAATTCGTGAACAGGCCCGCAGCGACATCAGCACCGACCAGGCGATGCTGGAGGCTACCCGCTCCTTCAAACGGAACCTGGTCATTGGCGCCGCCCTCACTGTCCTCGTTGGCATCAGCCTCGCTCTGGTTATTGTCCGCGGCTCGACCAAACTCCTCGCCAAGGTTGCCGACGACATCAAAGACAACGCCGCCAAAGTCGCAGCCGCAGCCGCCTCCATCAACGCCGCCAGCCGCAGCTTGGCCGAGGACGCCAGCAGCCAGGCCGCCGCCATGGAGCAAACGGCAGCAGCCCTTGAGGAGAGCACGGCCATGAGCCAGCAGACTTCCGCGCTTACCGCCGGCTCCCAGGCCCTGATGAATCAAAACATTGAGAAGTCGGGCCAGACCTTGAAGGCCCTGATCGAACTCACCCGCAGCATGGACCAGATCGAACAGGACAGCGATTCCATCCGCTCCATCATCAACACCATCGGCAGCATCGCCTTCCAGACCAACCTCCTGGCCTTGAACGCCGCGGTCGAGGCCGCCCGGGCCGGTGAGGCCGGGGCCGGCTTCGCGGTGGTCGCCGCCGAGGTGAAAAATCTGGCCAACCGCTCCGCCGAGGCCGCCAAGAACACCCAAACACTCCTGGACGGCACCATCGGGAGGGTGACATCCTGTGCTGAAGCACTGAAGCAGGTCAACTCCGACTTCGATCATATCGTCGCCTCAGCCACCGGCATTGGCGACAAGACCACTGCCATCACCGAGGCCACCCGCCAGCAGGCAACGGGGCTGGTTGAAATCAGCAAGGCCACCCACGAGCTTGAACAGATCACCATGAACGTCCAGACAGCAGCCCATACGGCGGCCCAGGCAGCCGACCAGCTCACCGACCAGGCCGAGGAGATGGGAATCATGGTGGCCGACCTGGTGGCGATGGTCTACGGCCAGGACCAGGCCACGCTTGCCAGCGCCACCAGCAAGGACGTCACCTGCTGGGAGATGAAGAACTGTCCTCCCGAGCGCCGGAACGCATGCCCCGCCTACCCCGCACACGGCGGCCAGTGCTGGATGGTGACAGCCACCCTCTGCGGCGGCAAGGAACAAGGATCCTACCACGAAAAGATGGCCAACTGCAGACAGTGCAACGTCTACCTCGACGCCCACGGCCGCAGCCCCCAGGCGCAACTTCCCAACCTGCGACCAGCCTGATTCCTGCACGCATCAGCATCGCATTCGCCAAGATACTTGCCAAACAATTTGGCGGAGCAACTACGATGCTGAAAAATCTGGGCCCGGTTTCAATGGGACCTCCCGGCCCGCATAGGCCTGGGAGGAGGAACCAACGGTTGAATTTTGATCAATTTTTTCTGGCGACACCGGGGCCAAATACAGTAAACCTTCGCAAAGTCATCAGTGTCCCATTATTTATCCAACGATTTTGCGAGAGGTATCAATCATGTTGAAAAAAATTTCTGTCCCCGCTCTTCTTTTGGCCTTCGCCATACCCACAGCCTTGGCCCAGGCCGAAGAACCCGCTCCAAAAGTGCCCATGGCCCAGCTATGCGCCAACTGCCACAAGGAATAACCTGGCGTCATGATGGGTTTCTTGGAAAATATCGCCCTCAAGTCCAAGACCATCCAGATGAGTTTCCTCTCCCACAAGGAAATTGTGGCCTTTGACGACTCAACGGAACTGAAAAACGTCGCCTCGCTGGAGGACATCCGCAACTACCTGAACAAGGGCTTCACCGTTAAATTCACTGAAAAGAACGGCAAGAAGCACGCCACCCTGATCAACCGTTTTGACGTCCTGAAGACCATTGAGAGCGGCCAATACAAGGTCGGCAAACTGAGCAAGGAGGAGTTCAAGGCCAAGACCGCCGACGCCAAGGTGGCGGTGTACGACGTCAGGCCGCCGACCGCCTACCAGGAGGCCCACATCTCCGGAGCGAAGATGCTGCCCGCCCCCGCCTTTGAAAAATTCAAGGACCAGCTGCCGCAGGACAAGGCCACTCCGGTGGTCCTCTACGATACCGGCGGCTGCCTGAGCCCAACGGTCGCCTTTAACGTCAAGAGCATGGGTTACGAGGATGTCAGCATCTACACCGCCGGTTTCCCGGACTGGTCGAAGACCGATTTCGGCGTCACCACCGAGACCTGGCTAAAGGAGGCCCTTGACAAGGGCGTGGCCCATGTCCTGGTTGACCTGCGGGAGCAGGCGGAAATCGCCAAGGGACACATCAAGGGTGCCGTGGCCATGCCGTTCGCCACCCTGGAGGCGGCTAAAGACAAATTCCCGGCCCAAAAGACCGCCCCCATCGTTTTGTATGGCCCGAACAAACAACAAGCGGCGGCTAAGCTTGTCGAGTGGGGCTATCGGGCGGTTCGCCTGCTGCCGTCCGAGTTCGAGGCGTGGCAACAGGCCGGAAACCCCGTGCAGACCGGCACAGCGGCCAGCACCATTACCTACGTGCCGCAGCCAAAACCCGGCACCATCGCTATTGATGACTTCAAGCAGAGCACCACGCTGCCTTCAGCCAAGACCATGGTTGTCGATGTCCGCAATGCCGACGAGGTAGAGGAGGGCATGGTGAAAGGGGCGGTCAATATCCCTCTCGATCAGCTCTCCTCGCGATTGGCCGAGTTCCCGGCCGACAAAGAGGCCCTGCTCTACTGCCCCACCGGCATCCGGGCGGAAATGGCCCACACCCTCCTCCTCGAGGCCGGCAAAAAGAGCCGTTACCTGGACGCCAAGATCACTGTCAACAAGGACGGCTCGTATAACATCGAAGAAAAGTAACCCCCTCTGTCTTCAGCACAAAAAAAGGGACAGGGCCGCCAAGGCCTTGTCCCTTTTTTTGTGCAATTCCCTTTCCCTGCTCAAGCCATCACATCTTGAACCCCTGACGCAGGTCGTGGCAGGCGGTGCATACGGCGCCGCTATGATGCGTGGCGCCGCTGCCGTCGCTCTGCCAGTGCTGGGTCGCCGTATGGCAGACTTGACAGAGCCCCTGGGGGGCTGCCGTGGTGACTGGATCCACCAACCCCCCGGCCACACCGGAGTCATAGGTCAGCGCCGGATCAAAAAACTTGACACTCTTGCCGCCAGCCACCACGGCGTTGATCATCTGACCATAGAGAAGCCCGAAAGAACGCCCAGCCGCAGCAGGGGCCAAGCCGCCTCTAACGGTGATGGTGGTGGCGGTGGCGGCAATGACCTCGTAGGTATTACGGGCGCTGCCCATATCCTCCACCATGATGAGGCCGGAGGCGGGCGTCCGGCTGGTCTTGTTGCCCCAGCGGGCAGGGTCGCTCCACTCCGGATGCTCCGGGTTGCCGGGTTCATTGAGCTGATACGTGAAGGTGGTCTGGCCGCCAGCAACGGTGATGCCGCCGACAATGGCGCCTTTGACCAGGTAGAGGGCGGCGGCATCGCTGCCCCGCCATTCCAGCTGGGGCTGCCGGTGGGGGCTGTGGCAATCCACGCACATGACCTTCCAGTTGCCCAGGGCTGGGTTATGAGAGGCCCCCATGGCGGCGCTGGAATGGACGGCGGCAATCGCTCCGGCCCCCAGGCCGTGGCACTTGAAGCAAATGGCGTCCGTCCTTTGACCATAGGCCGGATCGCTGTCCGGCATGGGTGAGTGCTGCCACCACATGGAGTAGCTATGACAGTCGGAGCAGCTGACCCCGTGGGCTTGATTGTGCGGCGCATCGATGACCGAACCGAAATTGGCAGCGGCATCGCCGTCGCAGGCATCGCCGATTGCGTCCTGATCGGCATCTGCCTGGGACGGGTTGAAGACCACCACACAGTTATCGGCATTATCGCCTACCCCGTCCCCGTCCTGATCCCGGCCTTCCGCGGCGTTGGCCGGCTGGGGATCGCAGGCATCGCCGACGCCGTCTTGGTCGCTGTCCAACTGGTCAGGATTGGCAAACAGCGGGCAGTTGTCCGTGGCATTGGGGACTAAGTCGCCATCAAAGTCATTCCCCTGCGGATCGTAGATCAACACCGGCTCGGAAGCGGCCGAGGCCGCACCTTCTCCCAACGCATTGGTTGCGACGACAGAAAAGGTGTAATAGGCGCCGTTGGCCAAGCCGGTGAGGGTGAGCGGGCTGGCCAAGCCGCTGGTGGTGGACCCGCCAGGATTCGCTGTCACCGTGTAGCCGGTGATTGGCAGTCCGCCGTTGTCGGACGGTGGGCTAAAATGCGCCGTGGCTTGACCATTGCCGGCCACAATGACTCCCAGGGCCGGGGCGGCGGGCGTGGTGTCGCTGACAAATGAACCGGTGATCGCCTGGTCGCCTTGGACATTGGCCACGGTGTAGCTATTGTTGCTCACCCCGTAAATCTTGCTGACCCCATTGACCAGGAAGGTCGCCAGGTGATACCCCACCGTTGGCGACACCGTGCAGACCGAGCTGGTGCCAGCGTAGACCGGGCTGGCGCAGGACACCGAACCACCAGGGCTGCTGAACCCGGTGATGGCATAGGCCGGATTGATGGCGAAGGAGCCGGTAACTGTCTGGTTGGCCTGAATATTGGCAATGGAGTAGCTGTTATTGCTCACCCCGGCAATCTGACTGACCCCGTTGACCAGGAAGGTCTCTAGGTGATAGTTGGCCGCCGGGGCAACGGTGCAGAACGAGCTGCCGCCGGGGGAGACCGGACCGGTGCAGGAGACAGAGCCTCCGGCGCTGGTGAAGCCTTGTACGGCGTAGGTGACCGGGATAGTAAAGGAGCCTGATACCGTCTGATTGGCTTGGATATTGGTGATGGTGTAGCTGTTGTTCTGGACAGAGCTCAGCCTGTCGACGCCATTCACCTGAAAGGAAGACAGCACGGCGCCAGGGCACTCCACCTGATCGGTCCAGAAGGTGCAGGTTGAACTCCCGCCGGCAGACACCGGGCTCTGGCAGCTGATCCTGCCGCAGAGAAAGATCGGGGTCGAAACGGTGTAGGTATTGATGGCGTAAGTGCCCGAAACCGTCTGGTTGGCCTGGATATTGGTGATGGTATAACGATTATTACTGACCCCGGAGATTCTCTCGACCCCATTCACCAACAGAGAGGTCAGGTGGTGGCCAGCGGGCACCGAGATATAGCAGGTCGAGCTGCCACCGGCAGGGACCGGGCTGTCGCACATGATGGCGAAGCCAAAAATATCCTCATAGCGCGAGACGGTATAGGTCTGACCACACTGACCGGTATGGGCGACCGCCACCCCGGCATCGGCGGCGCAACCCGAGTTGGTATACGTAACCCCATTAACCCCGCACACCGGATCCCAGAACTGGGAACACACGGCGTGGGCCATGGGAACACGCCCCACAAACAGATACATTGCCAGAAGCACGCCTAGTGCAACTCTATTCATTGTTCCCTCCCCACCTTGCCAGGGACGCCTTTGCCAACGCTGTCCACCGGAATGAAGTCTGCGGCCTCGACTTTCTCGTCAAGATACCGCCGGGAATCTAGCATGCCAACCAAAGATCTGTCAACTATTTTAATTGCAGTCCATTGCCAGTAGCAATTGTATTTCCTCAAGGCCAAAGAATCACCCAACCACACTCCTGGCCACGACCCACAGCCCCGCCACGATCACGGCGGTCGCCAGCATCAGGCGATTGGCAGCCAGAATATGGCGGGCGGCGATGGGGACCCCCGGATCGCCAATAACCGGCTTCTCGACCACCGTGCCGAAGTAGACGGAAGGGCCGCCCAGCTGAATGCCCAAGGCCCCGGCCACGGCGGCCTCGGTCTGACCGGAGTTGGGACTGGCATGGTTGCGGCGGTCGCGCCGCCAGATGCGCAGCGCCCCTTGCGGGGAGTAACCGAGGAGGAAGGCGACCATAACCACCACCAGGGCGGTGAAGCGTGCCGGGATGAAGTTGGCGAGATCGTCAAGCCGGGCCGGGGCCCAGCCAAAAAGCAGATAGCGTTCGTTCTTGTACCCGAACATGGAGTCCATGGTGTTGACCGCCTTGTAGAGCATGGCGCCCACCGGCCCGCCAAGGGCCGCCCACAGCAGGGGGGCCGTTACCCCGTCGACGATGTTCTCGGCCACCGACTCCACACAGGCCCGGCTCACCCCGGCCTCGTCCAGCGAGGCGGTCTCCCGGCCAACGATCATCCCTACCCGCTGCCGGGCCAACGGCAGATCGTCGGCCATGAGCGCCTCATACACCCGATGGCCATGGCGGGCCAGATCCCGGGCAGCCAGCGAGGCGTATAGGAAATAGAGACGGACCGCATCGCCTGCCCAGGGATGAATCCACTGCGCCCCGGCAATGAACATGACCGTGACCCCAGCAACGCCTGCCAGCACCGAAAGCACTGTCAGCACTCCTGCCAAACGCTCATCGTCCAAACACCGGCGCCATAGAGACTCGCAGGCCGTGGCCCACCTCCCCATGGCCCGGATGGGATGAGGTAGCCACGGTGGGTCACCCAGCAAGAGATCGAGGCCAAAGGCGAGCCCCAGCAACACACCCGCCGTCAACGCTACAGCCTCAGCAAGCGGTAGAGCGCCGCCATATCAAGACGCTCCCGCACCAGGGCCGCCAGGCGGTCGAGGGCCGGTTCCAGGTCATAACTGCCCCGCGGCCCGGCTACCGGTCCCAGGCCCCGCCGCTCGCGCAGTCTGTCGATAAACCAGTGGCGGAAGGCATCGGCGTCGAAGACGCCGTGGAGGTAGGTGCCCCAAACCAGGCCCAGACCTGCGGCAATGCCCGAGGCCCCCTCCCCGGAAAGGAACGGATCGAGAGGAGTTTCGGTCTCTGTACGGCCATGGTGAATCTCGTAGCCATGGACCGTATGCCCTGAGGCCCTATGAATTAGCGTTTGCCGGGTCAAGGTCTTGTCCCGGGCCAGGACGGTGCGGATGGGCAGCAGGGCCAACCCTGCCAACGCGCCGCTGGCCTCGATGCCGTGGGGGTCGCTGATCATCTCCCCCAGCATCTGAAAGCCGCCGCAGAGGCCGACGATCTCGGTCTGCCCCCCGGCGGCCAAGGCACGGATAGATTCGGCAAGGCCCGATCCCGTCAAATAGTGGAGATCGTCAATGACATTCTTGCTCCCCGGGAGCAAAACGGCGTCAGGCGCCCCCAGCGCATCCCCCGCCCGCACCACCCGCAGCCGGACATCCGGCTCCAGCAGGAAGGGCTCGAAATCGGTAAAATTCGAGATATGGGGCAGATCGATGAGGGCAATCTCAATGGAGCACCCGCCGTCGCACTGCTTCCGCTCAAACAGACCCTTCTTGAAGCTCACCGAGTCTTCTTCCGGCAGGCCGAGATCCGGAAGATTGGGGATCACCCCCAAAACCGGCCTTCCGGTGTGATATTTAATGATTTCGAAGGCGGGACCAAGCAGCGACTCCCGGCCACGGAACCGGTTGACAATAAAACCGGCAACCAGGGCCCGCTCCCACTCGGCCATCACTTCCATGGTGCCGACAAAGGAGGCGAAGACCCCGCCCCGGTCGATGTCGCCGACCAAGAGCACCGGTGCCCCGGCATAGCGCGCCATCGGCATATTGACGATGTCATGCCGCTTCAGGTTGACCTCTGCTGGCGACCCGGCCCCCTCCATGATTACCGCATCGGCCTCACTGGCCAAGGAATCAAAGGCGGCGCAGGCAGCGGCAAAGGCCTTTGGCTTATAGGTCACATACTCCTCGACGCTCATGTTGCCGATGGCCCGGCCATTGATGATCACCTGGCTACCCACCATGCTCACCGGCTTCAGCAACACCGGGTTCATCCTGGTGTCGGGGGCCAGACGGCAGGCCTGGGCCTGGACCACCTGGGCCCGGCCCATCTCGCCGCCATCCCGGGTGACAAAGGAGTTGAGCGACATATTCTGGGCCTTGAACGGCGCAACGCGCACCCCGTCCTGGAGCAGGATCCGGCACAGAGCCGCGCTGATGACGCTCTTTCCCGCGTCGGAGCTGGTCCCCTGGACCATTAGGGCTGGGGTGCGGCGCGCTCGCTGCCGCACCCCCTGCGGCCGGGCGAGGTCGGCCAGAGCGCCGACCAGGAGGGCATTTTCCTCCTCGGTGCGCACCGCCACCCGGAAGAAATCAGCACTGAGCCCTGGGAAGTTGGCGCAGTCACGGACCGCCACTCCTTGAGTCAACAAGGCCCGGTAGACCTCGCCGCCGCTGGCGACCCCCCTGGGCAGCGACTGCCACCGGCAGAGGAGATAATTGGCCTGACCGGGAAAGACCGTAATCCCGGGGAGCGCCGCCAAAGACGCAGCCAAGGCCAGGCGCAACCGGGTCACTGCCTCCCGGGTTGCTGTGGCGTAGGCATCGTCGAGCAGGGCCTTGGCCCCGAAGGCCAGGGCCAGGACATTGACGCTCCAGGGCGGCAGCTGAGCCCGAATTTTTTCCGCCAGCGCGCCCCTGGCAAAGGCGAGCCCCAAGCGCAGGCCGGGCACGGCATAAAACTTGGTCAGCGAGCGGAGCACCACCAAATTCGCATAGCGGGGCAGCAAGGTAAGGGCCGAGGGCTGGCCGTTCACGAAGTCGAGGAACGCCTCATCGACCACAAAAAACGTGGCCGAGAAGCGGTGCAGCAACGCCTCCAGATCAGACAGGGCAAAACACCGGCCCGTGGGATTGTTGGGCTGGCCGAGAAAGACCGCCTCGCTGCCGGACAGGACAGCGGCGAGCCCCTGCCAGTCGATGGCAAAGCCGCTCTCCTGCGACAACGGCAGGGAGATAACGTCGCCGCCAGCCGCCACGAAGGCCTCCTGATAGCCCAAGTAAGATGGGGCAGGAATCACGGCCCGCCGCACCTCCAGGGCCTGGGGCAGGGCATGGATGATCTCGGTGGAGCCATTGCCGACAATAATCTCTCCCGGGTCAACGGCAAATCGAAGCGCCGCGGCCTGCCGCAACTCGTCGTAGTCCGGATCGGGGTAGTGCAAGAGGGCTTCCAGATGACGGCTGATCAAGGGCCGCAGGTACTCAGGCGGGCCTAAGGGGTTGATGCTGGCCGAGAAATCGACGAGCTCACACTCGTCACGGCCTGCGGCGGCGGCAAGTCGACGGAGGTTGCCGCCGTGGAGGGACGGTTTGGCCGGAGATGGTGGCTGAGAGAGCGTCATGACAGGGGGTGATGAAGGGCAGAAGAAGAGACGGCAGACCGGAAGTGGAGCCGGACACCGCGCCCAAGGCGCGGCCCCGGCTCCGGCCAGCGGTCACGAGTTGATCTTGTCGCCGGTCAGGTGCTGATTCAGGGTATCGGCCGCATTCTTCAAGGCGCAGAGCTCGCCGCACATGGAGCAGCCCTTGCCCGATGATTTGCGGGAGTCCAGGATGCCGCGGGCCAGGTCGGGGAAGAGGAGGTTGTCAAACTGCTTGTCCCAACGGAAATCCCGCCGGTCCTTGCTCAGCTGCTTGTCGCGCCCATCGACCCGGCCCTTCAGCTTGACCACATCGCCGATATGGGCGGCAAGCCGTGCGGTGCGGACCCCGATGGCCACATCCTCCTCGTTGGGCAGGGCCAAATGCTCGGCAGGCGTAATGTAGCAGATGAGGTCAGCCCCGTACATCGACGAGTGGGCGGCGCCGATGGCGGCGGTGATGTGGTCGAGCCCTGCCCCGCAGTCGCAGGGCAAGGGGCCCAGCATATAGTAGGGGGCGTCATTGGACATCTTCTTCTGGAGAATGATGTTGGCCTCGATCTCATCCAGCGGCACGTGGCCCGGGCCCTCGACAATGGCCTGGCAGCCCGCGAGCCTGGCCCGCTCGGCCAGCTCGCAGTTGATGATCAGCTCGGCCACCTGGGCCCGGTCCATGGAGTCGTGGATCGCCCCGGCCCGGATGCCGTTGCCCAGACTGAGCACGGTATCGTATTTCTTGAGGATCGCGCAGACCCGCTCGAACTGCTCGAACAGGGGGTTTTCGCGGTTATTCTTCAGCATCCACTGGATCATCATGGTGCCGCCCTTGGAGCACAGCCCGCCGTAGCGGTAGCCCTGCCGCTGCATCCGTTCTAGGGAGAAGAGGTTGATGCCGCAGTGGACGGCCATGAAGGCCATGCCGTCGGCACATTGCTGCTCAATGAGGTCGAACATGGCCTCCGGGTCCATCTTGGTGGCGTCCCTGTGTTTCTTGATCGTGTCGCAGAAGGCCTGATACAAGGGGACATTGCCCACCGGCAGCGACACCGACTGCAGGACTTCGCGGCGGATGCGGTCCAAATCCCCGGCGGCCGACAACTCCATCAGGGTATCGGCCCCGGTCTCCTCGGCGATCCGGGCCTTGCGCTTTTCATGCTCGATATCGCAGACATCGCTGGAGGTGCCGATGGAGGCGTTGACCTTGGTGCGCAGCCCCTTGCCCAGACCGGCAACCCGTTTTTCCCGGTGCCGGCCGGTGAGGATGACGATCTGGCCAGCCACCATCCGATCCCGGATCAACTCGGGCGTCAACCCCTCCTGGGCGGCAACGGTTTTCATCTCCTGGGTGATCGTGCCCTGCTGGGCCAGTTGCAATTGTGTGCTCATGATGATTCCTTAAAAAGAGTAGTAAATATGTCAGGTTGTTCGACTGAAGGCTGAAGGGCGAGAGAAAGGCAACGGATCAGACATAGCCAGGGTCCTGGAGTCTCTTGCTCCGCCCAAGGGGCAGGAAGCCAAGCACCACCCCGCCTTCAACCTTCGGCCTAATCCCCTTCAGCCTTCTGTTCCCTTACCACCCGGCGGACAGCGCCAGGGCGATAACGGTCTCGGTCAGCTCGCAGGTGGCGCCCAGGGTGTCGCCGGTGGCGCCGCCGATCTTGGCCCGGCACAGTCCTGCAAAGAGCAGCATGGCGACGAGCGCTGCCGCACCGGCGGCCAGGCCGGAACCGCCACCGGCATACCAGCAGCCGGAGTAAAGAACGATGCCGGTGAGGTAGACGATCTTCTTCTCCTCGCTGGCCGTCTCGTAAAAAAGCGCCGCCCGGCCTTCCCGGCCGCGGGCGTAGGGCAGAAAGGCCATCATCAGCACCATCAGGCAACGCCCGGCCACGGCCATCAAAAAGACCGCCGACGCCGCCTGGGCCTGAGGCAGGCTGCCCAAGGCCACGGTCTTGGTCAAAAGGACCATGACCAACGCCGCAGCACCCATAGTGCCGATCCGGCTGTCACGCATGATCGCGAGGATCTGTTCCTTGGGCCGGGCGCTGAGCAGCCCATCGGCCGAGTCGGCCAGGCCGTCGAGGTGGAAGCCGCCGGAGATCGCAAGGAGCAAGAAAACCATCATCGCCGCCGCAGGCAAGGCGGGCAATAAAGGCCAGACGAGCCAGGCGATCACCGCCATGGCGCAGCCGATGACTACCCCCACCACCGGAAAAAAGACCAGACTGCGGGCCAGATCCTGCTCTTCAGTCCCCAGATGGCCAGGGGCCGGGAGCACCGTCAGGAAGCGCCATGCGGCGCAGAACCGGGCGATCATTTGTCTGCCCCAGCCACTGCCGCCTCGGCGAAGGTGGCGACTTCAATGAGCACTTTGGCCGCCGCCTCGACGATGGGCAGAGCCAGCGCGGCGCCGGTGCCTTCACCCAAACGGAGGTCCAGGTCAAGGAGAGGGGAAAGCCCCAAGGCCTCCTGCATCAGCCGGTGCCCCGGCTCCACGCTGCGGTGGGCGGCAATGACGTATTGGATGCTCTCAGGGGCCAGACGCTGGGCGATCAAGGCCCCGGCGGTGGAGATGAAGCCATCGATCACCACCGGCTTACGCCGGGCAGCCGCCCCCAGAATCACCCCGGCGATGCCGCCGATCTCAAACCCTCCGACCTTGGCCAACACATCGAGGCCATCGCTGGGATCAGGCTGATTAAGGGCCAGGGAGGCCTCGATGACCCGCACCTTAGCCGCCAGCTGCTGGTCATCAAGCCCCGTGCCCCGGCCGGTGACATCAATGGCCGAATGGCCGGTGAGCAGGGCAGCGATGGCGCTGCTGGGGGTGGTGTTGGCAATCCCCATGTCGCCAGTGGCAAAGACATCGAAACGATCCCCGTGCATGGCCACCACATCAATCCCCGCCTCCAGAGAACGGATCGCTTCCTCCCGGCTCATGGCCGGCCCGGCCGCCATATTGGCGGTACCGAAGGCAATCTTCTTATCGATGACCTTGCCGGAACGAACCAGGGCGGAGAGGTCGGCGGCCACCCCCATGTCGACGACGATCACCTCGGCCCCGGCATGCCGGGCCAGGACATTGATTCCAGCGCCGCCGTTGACAAAATTCGCCACCATCTGGGGGGTGACCTCCTGGGGAAATTTGCTGACCCCCTCGGCTGCCACGCCATGGTCACCCGCCATGGTGATCACCGCCTTACGGCTGACCGGCGGCTGCATGGAACGGGTCTGTCCGGCCAGGTCCATGGCCAGATCCATGAGCCGCCCCAGGGCCCAATGGGGAATCGCCAACTGATCCAGCCGTTCCTTGGCCTTCTGTCGCCACCCCGGATCCTGACTACCGATCTGCCGTATCGTCGTTTGTAAAAGAGTCATCATCGCCTCCCCTTACACTATTGCCGCAGCCGCCCCGTAGGGAGCATACACGCATCCTTATTGTGCCCTCCGGATCTGGCCAGTACTGCCCCGTTACCCTTTAATGACATGGGGAATGCCACAGACCACGTGGACCACCTGATCGGCTGCCGCGGCCATGACCTGATTGCAGCCCCCCACCAAATCGCGGTATCGCCTGGCCAGCTCCAATTCCGGCACCAACCCGCAACCGACTTCACCGGTCACCATGACCACCTGCCCGTCACGCCCCCCGGCCACAGCGAGGACCTCCTCCGCCATGGCCGCCATCTGGCGCTCGTCAAGGGCGCCCGCCTGATGAGCATAAAGCAGGTTGCTGATCCATAGAGTCAAACAATCGATGAGGACTGAAGCGTCAGGCGGCAAGGCGCCCAAGACGCGGGCAATGGCCACCGGCTCTTCGACGGTCTGCCAGCCATGGCCGGAGCGCCTCTGCTGGTGGATGGCGATGCGGGCCTGCATCTCTGGGTCTCCCTCCTGACACGGCGGACAGGTCGCCAGATAGTAGCGCTCTCCTGCGCCGGCACGGGCGAGACTTTCCGCATAGTCGCTCTTGCCGCTCCGCGACCCGCCGGTCACCAGAATGATCCGCGCCACTACCGTTGCCCTCCCTGAGTCCCTGCTGTCAAGTTCAACCCCGTCAGCACACCGTACTGACCATCCATCTCGATCGTCGTCAATGCGGCCGGAACAATGGCGAAAGAGAGGTAGCGATCAAAGGACAACCCCAATAGCGAGCACAGCATGACCCGAATCACCCCGCCGTGGCAGATGACCAATACCTCCTCGTCGGGCAGGGTAGTGATCCAATGCGTCACCTCGAGAACCCGCTGCCGGAAGTCGGCGATGCATTCACCGCCTGGAAAGCGGAACGACTCCGGTTTATGCCGCCACTGGTCGACCAGGTCTTGGTCAAGATCGGCAATCTCGGCAAAGGAGAGTCCCTCCCAACGGCCAAAATCGATCTCACGCAGGGCGTCCACCATGGCCAGCGGATAATCGCGTCCCGCCAGTGCCAGGGTCGCGGTTTCCTGCGCCCGGCGCATGGGGCTGCACAGGCAGCGCCCCCCCCTACCCGGCAGCACATCGGCAAGCCGACGGGCCTGATCCCGGCCGAGACCAGACAGGGGGAGATCCGTGGCGCCTACATACCTCCCGGCATACTGCTCCCCTGTCTCGCCATGGCGTGCGAGCAACAACCGCATCATGCGTCCTTTCTTAAAGTCGTCTCACTGTCCCGTCCCGCCAGCTACGGCGAAAAAAAACCCGGAATCGCCAAACCTTGCGACCCCGGGTTCAATTCGTGCCAGGACATTATATACTGGATCCAGACAATAATAATTGATGCCCGAGCGGGATTCTGGCCACGAAATCAGCTCGTAAAACTCTCAGGCCGGTCTCCCGGCTTGTGGATCGACCTACTGACCGCGCCTTCCCGCTCCAAATCCCGAGCAGTGGCTTCCTGCGGCGTTCGTCCTCACTTACGGTTGCGGGGCAGCGCCGGACTGGACCGGACTTCCCGATTATCCCCAGTACAAACACGGGGCACCTGAGAGCGTCAATTTTCGTACAACTAGTCGAACACTTAGCAGTTCTTGCTTTGCCTGTCAACCACAAAACCGAACCAGCCCGCCCCAACCCCTCCTCTCCCAACGCATCTCCGCGCAACGGCATATGACCGCCAGGACCTGCCAGCTCGTCCGCCACCTTAGACAGGCGCAGCTTTAGCCTCTCGGCCAGAGAGGACTAACGTTTCCACTACACCAGCCACGTGCTCGATAGCCAGAAATACCGTGTGAAAACGCGGAAATTCCATATACCACTCCGTGCCCGTCAGTAAGAACCGGATGCTCATAAATTAAATGCACGCCGCAGAGCCAATACCCATCGGCACCAGAACAATATTCAGAGATATTCGCCTTAAAAGCGAGCAATAATGAGCATTCAAGAGATTTGCATTTTCAACAACTATCAACAAAGACAGCTTTCAACTTCCTAACATAAGAAAACTATGTTGTTTTTCCATCTCTTTCTCTCGCCCTTTAACCATCAGGACTTTCCGAATGAACACCACACAACATGTTGATTATAAACATAAAAAAATTTGTTGAAAACAGCAAACCCCACCCCAGGCAAATCCTTGCAGATCAACTTTGACAGGAGCCAGATGTTTCATTAGAACAGGCAGCCACGAGCAGGGGGAAACAAATCACTGCCTGCGGAAAATGTGAAAAAATGTGGAATTTAAGTAAATACTGGAACCCGGAAACATCCCGACTAACAGTACGGACTTCCGAAATGTCATCAACCTTATACTTGAGAAATGAGTGAAATGACCTGGCACCAGATTACAGACCACCTTGCAACCAAACTCCCCCAAGACCTCCACGCCTTGTGGATACAACCACTCACTTGCGCCCGCTTCGATGATGAACTCATCGAGCTGTCGGGGCCTGACCGTTTTTTCTGCTCTTGGGTAGCAGACCACTATCTCAGCCAGATCAAATCAGCCTTGGCGGCCCATGGCAAGAGCCACGCCCAGATCGTCTTTTCAGTGACTGACGGGCAGATTGCAGGACAGGACCTCAGCCGCGCGGCATTACCGGCGCCACCAACCCAACTCTGCCTTCCAACTATCAGCAAGACCCCGTCCTTTGTCCGCAGCTTGAACCCGCGCTACGTCTTTGACGAGTTCATTGTCGGCGCCAGTAATGAGATTGCCTTTTCGGCCTGTCAGGCCCTGTCTCGCGGCGACAAATCCCTGGGACAATGTCTGTACATCAACGCCAGCACCGGCTTGGGCAAGAGCCACCTCACCCACGCCGTGGCCCACCAGGTCCTTGCCAGCAACCCGCGGGCCCGACTGAACTACCTCACCGCCCAGCAGCTCACCTCCGACATGGTTCGCTCCATTCAAGCAAAGCAGATGGACGCCTTTAAGGACCGCTATCACAACGCCGACATCCTGCTCATGGAGGATGTGCAGTCGTTGGCCGGCAAATTAAAGACCCAAGAAGAGCTGACCGCCATGCTTGACGTCCTGCTGGAAAGCGGCAAAACCGTGATCTTCACCGGCGCCCGCGCCCCACGGGACATTGAAGCCCTGGCCCCCGAGGTACAATCACGCCTCTCTTGCGGCCTGGTCACCGAAATCTCACAGCCTGCCATCGACACCAAGATCCTCATCGTCCTGCAGAAGGCGCGAAACGCGCAGCTGGCCCTCTCCGACGAACTGGCAACGGTCATCGCCGAACGGATCAACGGCGACATCCGACAGATCAACAGTGCTGTCATCGGGCTGAAGGCCAAGGCCAACCTTCGCCGGATGCACCCCGACATGGATATGGTCAACGAAGTCCTGTCCACGCTGATCGGCCAGCAGCAACGCTTGACACCGGAGACCATTCGCGACTTTATCGCCCGTCAGTTCAAACTCGCCGGCGCTGACCTCGTCTCCAAATCTCGCAAAAAGACCTTCACCTTCCCGCGCCAGGTTTCCATGTATTTTTCCCGAAAATACACAGACAAGGGCTTGCAAGAGATTGGCAATGCCTTCAACCGGGACCACTCCACCGTGGTCCATTCAATCCGGGTCATCACCGAGGCCATTGCCCAAAACGCAAGTATCTGCGGCCAGGTTGACCTTCTGGACAAAAAAATCAACGCTCGTTTTCTGAGCTGCTGACCGCGATCGGCACACCGCATGACCCTGAGATCCTCCTTGGGGCATGCGGGTTATTCCAGGCCGAATGCAACACGACACCTCTTGTCCCCCAGCGGCGATTACTGAACTGATCCCCCTGCTTTTCGCTGTTCCTCGACGCAAGGCACGCTCTTGTCACTACTGCCCGCTTGCCTTCGCGGCCTCATCCCTGAATGTATGCGTGAGTATTCTTCTGAGTACAATTTGGAATCAGAAGTAGACCGGCTTCACCTTGGCCTCGTCCTCGACCCGCCCCCCTCCAGCCACTATTGCCATGGCCGTCTTCTTGGCGGACTTGATCATGTCGTTCATTCCGATGCCGTCCCAGCCAAAGCCACAGATATGCACCCCCGGGAACTCGCGCTCCATGGCCTGCCGCCAAGCCAGAAGCCTAGGATGATCCATCTCCAGCTGTGGTATGCCGTGCTCGGGGCGCAGCACCCGGACAAAGAGGGGCGACTCAGGCAATTCGATCAACTGGGAGATATCGGAGCAGACCCGTTCCGCAATCTCCTCATCGGAGAGGAGCAACCGCTCTGGATGCCGCCGACCGCCCACCAAGGCCTCGATTAACACCTGATCGCCAGGCGCTCGGTCCGGAAACATATGAGAGGTAAACATGGCCCCCAAAGTAAACCGCCCTTCCCGTTCCGGAGCCAGATAGCCAAACCCATACGGTATCTTGGCGGAACTGGAAAAGCCAAGGACTACATTGATGATCTTGGACACCGGGACACAGTTCACCGGCGGGGCCTTGATGGCAGCTAACAGCTGGAGACATTGATTGACTGGCACGGCGAAAACGACACTCCCAGCAGCAACCAGGCCGCCATCGGTCTGCACAAGCCACCCCCCCTGCTCCTGCCGGGCAAGCCCCTGGACCAGGGTGTTGCACTCCACCTGGTGCTGACCGCTCAGCACCTTGACCAACCGCTCCATGCCCTCTGGGAAATTGAGCATGGATGGCAAACGCGAAAGCTTCTTACCGCCGCCTTTTTTCTTGCGGATTAAGCCACGCAACACAGAGCCTGCCTCCATCTCAAGCTTGCGCACCCCGGGCATCACCGCATCGATACACAGCTTGGTATAGTCCCCGGCAAAACTCCCCGTCACCGCCGCATCGACCAACGGCAAGAGATCAGGGCCAAACCGGTGGCGGACCCAATCGCCAATAGTCATCGCCTCAGGTCTTGGAGCCTTCCACAAATCAGCAAGCACCCGCAGCTTGCCGAGCATAGGTACTAATGGTGTCGTGATTACGGTTTTCAGGCTTTGCGGCAGGCGCACCAGAGCCCCGCCATGGCACACGTAGCGATAAAAATCCCCCAGCGGAGCAGCTTGAGCCTCATGATACAGGCCCGTATCATGGAGGAGCTCCTGACTCTCCGGGGTGTTGTCGAGGAAGCCATGGGGGCCCCACTCCCCCTGAAATCCCCCCTGCCGGAAGGTTTGCACCGCACCGCCAGCACGGGCGCTCTTTTCAAGGATAATCGTCCTCAAGTCCGGGGCCAGTCCCTTGATAAAGTGGGCAGCGCTTAAGCCAGAGAGCCCGCCTCCAATAATTACCACATCATAGTTTCGTTCCATCGCAATTTTCCTTGTCAGCTTTTCAACCACCTGCTACTTTTACTCATTACGTCTGAAGTGACGAGTCCGGCCCCTTTTTTTAATCCCGCCTGATGGGACTACCGCCTTGCCGATCTAAGATGACCAAGTTGCTGTTTTACAACGGCTTATAGCCAAGCCCCTTCGCAATCCCTCCGGTTATGATGTGCCCGTGAAAAACTGCCCCCTGGAAACACAAAAAAAGATCCTGATCCTCTCTTACTCATTCAGTGGGCAGACCAGCGGACTCCTACGTCAACTCCAGGCCGGTCTGCAACAGGAAGGCCATGAGATCGTCAAGGAGCGGCTCATCCCGTTGACCCCGTTAAAATTCCCCACGGGATCCTTTGTCTCTTGCCTTAAGATGATGATCACCACCTTCCTTAGGCAACGTGTACCGATCCAGCTCTTATCCGCCCCCTGTCACGACCACTACGACCTGATTCTGATCGGCGGCCCCACCTGGTCATATAACCCCAGCGGCCCGATCCTATCTCTTCTCGATCGCGACGGTCGCGCCCTTTTTACCGGCCAAACCGTACTGCCGGTGATCTCCTGCCGCGGATACTGGCGGCTCCACTACTTCGGACTCACGCATATCCTCAAACGCTGTGGCGCTCACATTCCCAACCGTATTATCTTCTCCCATCCCAACAAAGAACCATGGCGCACCATTGGCGTCTTCCTCAAGATAGCCGGCAAAACACCTGAGCGCTGGCCCATCCTTGGCCGCTACTACCGCCACTTCGGCCACTCCAAGGAACAGCAGGAAGAAGCAGCGCGATTCGGTCGTATGCTTGGCAAGGCTTTACGCCTCGGCACTCCCTTGGCAAATCTCGACTTCTCAACAACGTTAACCCTTTCCTGACCACTCCTGCAAGGGCGGCCAGACTTTGTCCGCACTAAGCCGTAGCCCATCCGCCCCGCCCCTCAGAACTCAATCCCTGGCTGGGCCTTGACCCCTGCGCCATAAGGATGCTTGACCTCCCGCATCTCGGTGACAAGATCTGCCACCTCAACAAGCGTCTGCCCGGCATCCCGGCCGGTCAGCACCAAATGCACAGTGGCCGGGCGCTCTCGGATCAATCGCAGTATCTGGCTTTCTTCGATCAACTGATGACTGAGCAAGTAAGTAACCTCATCTAGGACCACCAGGTCGTATTGGCCGCCCATGACCTTCTCTTCAGCTAACGCCCATCCTGCCTCTGCCGCGCGCCGCGTCTCTTCGCGATGCTGCCGCCAGGTAAAGCCGCTCCCCATGACATAAAAATCTACATCTTCAAGCCTGGCGCATGCCTTTCCTTCTCCGGTTGGTGACCCTTTAATAAACTGGATCACACACACCTTGAAGCCGTTGCCCACGGCCCGCAGCACCTGCCCCAAGGCAGCTGTGGTCTTGCCCTTACCCCTACCGGTATAAAGAATCGTCAGCGCATGCCGTGCCATATCCGTCCTACGAGCCTTGGTCAAAAAAAATCATCCGAACCACACCTGAACAGCATTACCATGAGTAGCGAACTCCCGAAAAAGCCTCATGCAGGCCAGAAGCTCTGCATCCCCTCTACCCAGGGTCCATAAACACAAAAAGGGCTTGACCGCAGCCAAACCCTTTTTCCCGTGATTCCGGTCTGTATTGCCCTTGGTACCAAAAGCAATCAGCAAACCCTAGCAGGGCATTACTGCCCACCCTTGCCCAAATCGTGCTGCTGTTTTACCTCTTCAATCAGTTTGGCCACCGGCATTCCATCCCCGGAAGTTGCCCCTGGATTATCGGCTACGAGTTTCTGCCAGACAGCAAGCGCCCCCTGGGGATCATGCATGTCGTTCAGCAGGACTATGCCCTTATTGAAGGCCGCCTGCACGTGCTTGGAGTCAGCGGCCATGGCCCTGTCAAATGTAGCTATCGCCTCGGCGGTTTGTCCGGTATTGCGATACATGATACCCAGGTCTGTCAGGGCGTTGGGGTTATTGGGCTGAATGGCGAGATACTTCTTATAGGCGTCAATCGCTTTGAGAAAATTATTGCTGTCAAAATAGGTATTTCCTAATTGCAGCCAGGCGTCGGCATCATTGGCATTGGCTGCAACCCTCTGCTCTAGGGACAAAATCATGCTCGCCTGCTGTGGACTCAAGCCACCTTGGGGCTGCCCCCCGGCCATGGGTGGCATGCCAGCTGGTGCTTGGCGGCCGGCCTGCTGTCCCATCGGTGCCACATTGCCGGAGCCACTACGCAGGGAGCTGTAGATCACCCCGCCAAAAAAACCCACTGCCACAGCGATACAAATCGCAACCACCAGGGTCTGGATACTTACACTGTCGTCATTCTGCGCCATAGTCTATCCCCACTAAAAAAACAATAGTCCGCATGCCCGTGCCGCAGACAGGCGATGCCGCCCCCATCAACCGGCCGCAAGAATCAACAAGTCATAATCCTGCAATCGATTCATCTCAATGATGTGCTTTACGTCGGCGATATAGTAGCCCTTGCGCTCCGAGTACTTGGAGAGCCCGTCGGCAATGCGCATCGAGTCAAGGGTCTGCAACCTGATCCGACGCAGCTCTTTGTAAGCAGAGAGCCGGTTGATGTTAAGGATATACGCGCGCACAGAGTCCAGAATGCTATCATACTCCACCACTCGCTGCTCTGATCCCCTGACTGCCGGCGAAGAAACCATGCTCGCATATACGCCGAAAAGATTGTTGGCGTTGAGGGCCATCCGTGAGGCGCCCCAGGCTGACTCGATGGCCCCTTGGGCGATAATCAAACTCGGCGGCAGGACATTGACCATATTCACCAGCTCTTTGGCGCTGGTGGTGCGGTACTTCCTAGTCAGGGCGAGGATATATTTTGCCTTGTCCGGTCCTAAACGAGTCTGCCAATCAGTTCGATCTTCTTCAAAGGACAGCACATCCTCATCGCCACCCAGCTCAGCGACAATGGTCAACAGCAGTTGCCGCTCCTGGCGGACCTCGTCCAAGGCGATCATCACCGTAGGCAGCATGAGGCCAATAAAGGCCTTTTTCCGCTCATCGCCCGCCAAGTCGCCAATAGCCTCAGGCATACGCGAGACCACCGCCGAGAGCATTGGGTCCGCGACGTCGAGATCGCCAAGCTTCAGGTCCCGCATGAGGGCAATATACTCACTTTGCAGTGCCGCAGAGGGAGATGAGTAGCCTACCGGCTCGGCGCCTGCTTGGTCGGGGGAAGGAGAGAGACTCCCCTCCTTAGCCGGAGGAAAGGTGCCTTCCTCCGGCTCTTGCGACACGTGGCAAGAGGCAGAGGACGCCATTGGCAGGGCAGCCGTGGGGTGGGTATCGAAACTACCCCATACTCCAGCCAAGATGACGCCCAAGGCCAAAAGGTTGCTGACAACCGGAGACCATCGGTAACAGCAGCCCATGAGCCGCTTATGAAATACGATAAGGAAATTAACCATAATTCTCTTACTTCCACCGCACAGTTCCCATCGGTTCTCGTAAGTTACCAATCGCGAGGAAACATGCAGCCGTGGCGCGCCAGGCAGGACTCGAACCTGCAACCTACGGCTTAGAAGGCCGTTGCTCTATCCAGCTGAGCTACTGGCGCAAACTACCAACATGGACGGTGGATAATAGAGTATGTCTATACAGAAACGGTGGACGTTTGTCAACCAGAAGGCAGTGCCGCTATTGATGGACACCCTGACAACGGAAGGGATTTCCCCCATTTCCGGTATCAGGGTGTTACTCTATCTAGCAGCGAACTCTTTGCAGGCGGGGAGTAGGAACATCAGTGATCAAATCAATTAACGGCGTCGGCAAGGTTGCTTCCAGCCTTGAACTTGGCAACTTTCTTGGCCGCGATCTTAATAGCCTTTCCGGTCTGAGGATTACGCCCAGTGCGGGCCGCGCGCTCAGTGACAGAAAAGGTGCCAAAACCAACCAGGGTGACGGAATCTCCACCGGCCAGACATCCTTTCACTGCAGCGACAAACCCATCCAATGCTTTCTCTGCCGCAACCTGAGACAAGCCAGCTGAAGTTGCCATTGATTTAACCAATTCTGCTTTGTTCATCGTGTTCTCCTTTCCAAAGGTCGATCATAAAAAAAACCACTTACCAACACCGCACGGGAGCTATCCGTTCAGATAATACTTTCCTACCAGCATCAAAAAATCTTGTCAACTCCCCGTTCGATAATTCTCGACAAAAAACCACTGAACTGTGAGGAAACTTGGGATAAAACCTCTACCCCCGCCTCGTGATGTCCACTTCATTCCAGACAGGGCCTTTCACCGTATCGACGACCGTTATCCCTTGCCGCACCAACTCATCGCGCACGCCGTCGGCCTTTACCCAATCTTTATCTCTGCGAGCGCGTTCGCGCTCCATGATGAGCTTATCGATCTCGGGAGTCAAAGGGCATTCCTTGAGCCTCAGCACATTGATAACCTCATTGATCCGTCCCAATGCCTCAAAGATGTATGTCTTCTGGTCCTGGTCAAGCTGCCCCTGGGACAAAACAGGGTTCATCTTCTTAACAAAATCAAAGAGCGCAGCCATTGCCCTGGATATGTTCAGGTCATCCTCGAGGGCAGCGGCAAAGGACTCCTCCATGGCGGTGAGATAGGTGGCTACCTGAGGATGGGGAAGACCTAGGGGCAGACAGATGAGTTTGCGGGTAAACTCATCCAGCCGTTTCAAGTTCTTCTTGGCGGCGTCAAGACGCCTGGGCGAGAAGTCGATGACCTTACGGTAATGGGTCCCCAGCAAGAAAAAACGGACTTCCCTGGCCGAGTACCCTTGCGCGAGGAGATCACGCAGGGTGATAGAGTTGCCCTTTTCCCGTGACATCTTCTTGCCGTCCACCAGCACCATCTCGCTGTGCAGCCAATAGCGAGACAGGGGCTTGCCGGTGATTGCCTCAGCAATGGCGTTCTCGTTCTCGTGGTGGGGGAAAATTAGATTGCAGCCGCTGGTGTGGATGTCCATGGTCTCGCCCAGGTAGTGCAGGGTCATGGCCGCGCACTCCACATGCCAGCCAGGGCGGACATTGCCGAACTTGCTCTCGAAAAATACCCCTTTTTTCAACTCGCTCAAAGTCGAACGCTTCAGCAGGGTGAAGTCTACCGGATTGTCCTTGGTGTAATCATCCAGATCGACCGTCTTCCCAACCTGAATCTGGCTCAGGTCAACCCGAGCCAGTTTACCGTAGCCGGGAAACTTCGAGATGTCGAAATAGACGGAACCATGCTTCTCGTAGGCATAGCCCTTGGCAATCAGTTGCTCGGCAAGATCGATCATGGCAGCAACGTGCGCTGAGGCCTTGGGGTATGCGGTCGCCGGCTTAACCCCAAGCTGGTCGATGTCCTCAAGATACTTATCGATATAAAACTGAGTGAACTCGGCCAAGGGTTTCCCCGCGGCCGCGGCACCATTGATGGTATTGTCATCGAGATCGGTAAAATTCATATAAAATTTCACCGTGTAGCCCTTGCTCATCAGCACCCGTTGCACCAGATCGGCAAAAACAAAACGACGGCAATGGCCGAGATCGGCATACTCGTAGGCCGTCGGTCCGCAGGCGTAAAAGGTGACTTCGTCTTTGCCCTGAGGCGTAAATACTTCTTTCTTGCGGGAGAAGGTGTTGTAAAAACGCACAGCGCTGAACGCCTTCTCCGGAGTAGAGACCTCCTGGGAGTACAGGCTGGTTGAAAGGTACTTTTCGCCGCCGTCCGGAAAAATCACGACAATAACACCCTCTTTGATCTGCTTGGCCCGGGTAAGCGCCGCACACATGGCCGCGCCTGAGCTCATCCCGACAAAGAGCCCCTCCTTGCGCGCCAAGAGCCGCGCCGCAGCAAAGGCCTCCTCATCCGGGACATTGATGATCTGAAAGGGCTTATTCTTATCAAAGATGCCGGGGCAGTAGGACTCCTTCATATTCTTAAGCCCTTGAATCTTATGATTGAAAAACGGCTCCATGGCCGTGACCCTGACCTGGGGGTGATGGTCAGCAAAGTAGTGGCAGAGGCCCATTACGGTGCCGGTGGTGCCCAGCGTGGCGACCACATCGGTCACAGTCCCCTCGGTCTGCGCCCAGATCTCTGGACCCGTGCCCTTATAATGAGCCTGCCAATTGGCATCATTATTAAATTGATCGGTAAGAAAATAGCGATCAGGAAATTGCCGGGCCATGGCATAGGCCTGCTCAATCGCGCCGTCGGTGGCCTTCTTGGCCGGTGTGAGGAGAATTTCAGCGCCATATCCGATCATTATCTTGCGCCGCTCGACACTGGCGGACTCGGCATGACCAACTGGCATTTATATCCCTTGACCGCACAGACCATGGCCAATCCGATCCCGGTGTTGCCGCTGGTCGCCTCGAGGACAATCTTATCAGGGGTCAACTCCCCAGATGCCTCAGCGGCTTCAATCATGGATAGGGCAATGCGCTCTTTAACTGAACCTGCTGGGTTGAACGATTCGATCTTGGCGTAAATGGTCACACCGGGATAGGGGTTGAGCCGGTTGATAGGGACGATGGGCGTCCCGCCGATGTAATCAAGAATGGTCTTTCGTTTCATGGCGTTCCTGGGTGGCAATCAATACTTCATTGTGGCACATGCTCTTGAGCTAAGACAGACTACCGAAAGGTGCAACAGTTGCCAAGATAAAAAAAGGCAAGCACCCTTAACGAGTACTTGCCTTCGTCTTTTCCGACAGACCTGGATCAGGCGGCTTCTTTAGCGGCCACCGATATCGCAAGTTTATACAGAATGGTGAGAATCAGAGCGCCTGTCGCCCATACTGCCAGGCTGATGCCGATCTCGATCACCGTTGGAACATACTCGGTCACCCGATCAAGAGGACTGGGTACGAAACCGCCAAGGACCATGCCCACACCCTTGTCGATCCACAGGGAGGTGAAGAGCATACCGCAGCTGAGGGCGAAAGTACTCTCCTTTTTCTTGATCTGCGGGAAGAGGAGCATGGTGGTGGCAATCAGACCAATGGTCAGCGAGAACCGCATGGGCAGGACCAGATTATCATGTCCTTCAAGTCCCCAGAAGAGGTAGTCAAGGGTATGCATATGGCCAGGAATCCGGCTATAGTAAGCGACAAAGAACTCAAGCCCGAGGAAGAAAAAGTTCGCCAAAGCTGCGTACGTGATGATAGTTCCAAGTTTCTGAAAGGCCTTCTCGCCAGCGTCGAAGTTCGCCACTCGCTTCAAGATCATAGCGATGAGCACCAACAGGGCAGGTCCTGCGGCAAAGGCCGAGGCCAAAAAGCGTGGCGCCAAGATTGCGGTCAGCCAGAAATGCCGCCCGGGCAGGCCGCAGTACAAGAATGCGGTTACTGTGTGGATGCTGAAGGCCCAGGGGATGGACAGATAGATGAAAGGCTTGACCCACTGGGGATAATGCACCCCCTTGTTGTGGGCGTTCAAGATAACCCAGCCGCAGATGGCGTTGAGGAACAGGTACCCGTTCAAGACGATCATGTCCCAGAACAGCATCGAGTTGGGGGTCGGATGCAGGAGCACGTTCATGATCCGCATGGGCTGGCCGAGGTCTGCGGTGATAAACATGATACACATGGCCACCGCAGCGATGGCCATGAATTCACCGAGGATGGTGATTTTTCCGAAGGCCTTGTAGTCGTGGATATAGTAGGGGAGCACCAGCATCACACCCCCTGCCGCCACGCCGACCATGAACGTGAACTGGGCAATATAGACACCCCACGACACATCGCGGCTCATGCCGGTCGCACCAAGACCGTAGTTAAATTGATAGAGATAGAAGAGACCTCCGATCCCCATCACACCGAGGAGAAAGAAAATCCATGCCCAATACTTGTTCGTCCCTACTAGCGCCTTCTCTAACATAATTTCACCTTAAATGATGTAAAACACGGAAGGTTTCGTCCCGGCAGCCGGATTCCGCTGGATAGTAAAGTTGGCGTTCAATACTTTGGCGATCTCGGAATTGGGATCATTGATATTGCCAAAGACCATCGCCTTGGTCTCCCCCGCCGCCTCAACGCAGGCGGGTAGCTTGCCAACCGCCAATCGCTCAGGGCAGAAATTGCACTTTTCCACCACGCCGCGCATTCTGGTGGGGTAGTTGGGATTGATGCCATTCTTATAGAACTTGTAATTACCATTGGCATACTGCTCACGGGGATTGCGCCAGTTGAAGCTTCGCGCCCCATAGGGGCAGGCCGCCATGCAGAAGCGGCAGCCGATGCAGCGATGGAAGTCCATGACCACTACACCGACTTCGTTCTTGAAAGTCGCCTGGGTCGGGCACGCCCGCACACAGGGAGGGTTGGCGCAATGGTTACAGGTCAGTAGAACCGGCAAGTCTTTAAGAGCGGCGTTGCGCTTGTACTGACTGGATTCAGGAAATCCGTGTGCGTAGTCATCAACCCAGATCCACTTGATTTCATCCTTAGGATTGCCATAGTCTGGGACATTGTGCTCAGTGTGGCACGCCTTGACGCATTGCTCGGCCAGACCGCGGTGCTCGGCAAATTTCTTGATATCGATCACCATGCCATACTGGACGCCAGTGGGCTCTTCACCATGACCGCCGTGACCGCCGGCCGCCGGCTGTTGGGAGCCTTCGGCTGCGCCACGCCCTGCCGTCGAGGCCAAGGCCTCGCCGCCCTGGAGGAGATTCGTAAAGGCTGACGGTACGCTCAGCCCTGCAACTGCGGACAGGCCAGCGATCTTGAGAAATTTTCTTCGTTTAACATCCATTACTTTGTCTCCTTAGGCTGGAAGTGACAATCCCAACAAAAAGGGTCAACCGCGGTGTAGGTATGGCACTCGTCACAGAATTTCTTTCTATCCGGATGGCACTTCATGCAACCCAACTGAAGGCTTTTCACGTACTGCTTACCTTCCACCTCGACCAACTTTCTTTTCTCTTCACGGACAACTTCATCCCGCCACTGATTGAGTACAACCATGTGCGAAGTCCGCATATAGGCGCTGGTGCCAACGCATTTCTTGACATCTTTCGGCAGATCAGGCTTGGGTACGTGCTGGGTTGCGCCCAGGTTGTACCAAACCGGAAATGTCATAATAATCACAAAGATCGCCAGTCCGGTTACTACTTTTCCTCGATCATACATTGGCATCACCCTTCCATCCCTTCAAGGGGCTCAAAACGTAGGCCCGATTCCCGTTCTTTCTCCCCGTCCATCACCAGGGCGTTACCAACCAACTCAGAGACCCCGCACACCTGGGTGCCAGGAATCCAGAAATCAACCAAGGCGGTCAAGGTGGCGCGGTCAATGGCACAGACGCAGGAAAGCGTGTTGACATCGTGCTTGTCCTTGACATACTGGACGGCATTAGCCCGTGGCAAGCCAGACCGCATCCGCAGGTCCATGATCTCGCCGGTGTTCAATCCAGTGCCTGAACCGCAGCAGAAGGTGGACTCCCGGATGGTATTTTCCGGCATCTCATAGAAGTTGTTCACCACATTGTTCAAGACATACCGTGGCTCCTCCAGCATGCCCATCGCTCGCGACGGGTTGCAGGAATCATGATAGGTCACCTTACGGTGGTTGTTCCGGGACGGATCAAGTTTCAACTTACCGTGCCGGATGAGATCCGCCGTAAACTCGGTGATATGAACCATCTTGGTGGAGGCGGCGTTGTCAAATACGGTGCCTGTGATCGGCGACTTGGGCACTTCCAGGAAGTCAGCGGGACCGTTCATGGTGTCCATGTACTGATGCAACACGCGCCACATGTGGCCGCACTCGCCACCGAGGATCCACTTGACCCCCAGCCGCTTAGCCTCGGCGTACATCTTGGCGTTCAAGCGCTTCATGGTCTCGTTATTAGTGAAGAGGCCGAAATTGCCGCCTTCCGAGGCATAGGTGCTGAAGGTGTAATCAAGACCGATGTGCTCGAAGAGCAGGAGGTAGCCCATGAACGTATAGATACCGGGCTCAGCAAAGACGTCGGCCGAGGGGGTGATGAACAGAACCTCCGCCCCCTTGCGGTTCCAGCTCGGGGTAATGCGGATCCCGGTGATCGACTCGATATCGTCGCAGAGGTACTCGGCGTTCTCCTTCAAGGTATGGGGCTGGAGCCCCATATGGTTGCCAGTCCGGTTGGAGTTGGCGGCAGGCTCCAAGATCCAGTTGGTGTTGACGCCTACCAGATGCAGCAATTCACGGCCCATCATGGTCACCTCAGCGGTGTCGATGCCGTAGGGGCAGAACACTGAACAGCGGCGGCACTCCGTGCACTGATAGAAGTACATGAACCACTCCTTCAGCACGCCAAAGGTCATCTCCCGGGCGCCGGCCAGCTTGCCCAAGATCTTGCCGGCCTTGGTGAACTCGTTGCGGTAGATCGAACGCATAAGCTCAGCCCGCAGAACCGGCATATTCTTGGGGTCACCGGTGCCGAGGAAGAAATGACATTTATCGGCGCAAGCCCCACAGCGGACACAGCAGTCCATGAAGATCTTTAGGGAGCGGAACTTGTCCAGGCGTTCCTTGAGACCATTGATAATGATCTCCTTCCAGTTCTCCGGGAGCTTCCAATCATCGCTCTCAATGTCCCAGATCCTCGGCTCGCCAAATTTCCCCGGCAGGCTTTTCGAGTGGTATTCGACCATCTCTGGTTTGGCGGGATAACAAAAATTGCCCGGCTTGAATACCGCTGGCACGTCCCACCAGTCCTTGGTCGGAACCGCTCCCGTCATCAGGGATGGCTCCCGCGCGACACTAACACCTAGTTGATCTGCTTTGCTATTTGCCATTGTTAATATCCTTACGTGCTGGTGTTTCCTTAATGCTTCTTGCCTTGTGTATTATTCAGCGGCAGCGGTTTCTGCCGGCAATTCCTTCTCCACCGGAATATCGGCGCCGACCATGAATTCCCGGAACTCGTCCTCGTAGGCGGCATAGGAATGTGGCTTCAAGTTCGGGTCATTCCAGGGGTTGATATGGCGAACCATCCGGCTATTGTTGGCCAGGTTGCGGGTCGGGCTCATGAAGACACCGCCCATGTGCATCAGCTTGCTGAAGGGGAAATAGACCAGCAGGGTGCAGACCAGGAAAATGTGGACATAAAACACCGTGCCCAGATCACCGGCAATGGTCGGATGGAAGGTTGCCAAGCCAACGGCCAAGGTCTTGATATTGACCACATCAGCCCGGGTCACATAGCGCATGAGCATCCCGGTGGCTGCAATGGCGAAGATCAGGAAGAGGGGAAAATAGTCTGCGGGCAAGGAGATGTAGCGCACATTGGTCAAGATCACCCGCCGCAGGAAGAGCAAGGAGATGGCGCCCAGGATCACCAGATCGGACTGATAGACGTGCGGCAGACCAATCTGCAGGAAGCCGTCGGCAAACTCCAGGATATTGACAAAGAACGGAATCGGGTCGGCAAAGAGGCGCATGTGGCGCACGACGATGACCAGGAATGAGTAGTGGAAGAGCAGGCCGAAGAGCCAGAGGTACTTGCTCGAGCCGTAACGGAGCTTGGGGCCGTCGTAGACATCGGCCTGGGTATTGCGGAACAGGGAACGGAACAGCAAGATTTCCAAGGCCATCCGCCCCAAAACCCCCGGCATTGTCGAGGGACAGTCGAGGACATCCTGCTTGATCCATGGCAGGGAATTGGCCTGTCCGCAGGTGGTGGGGATACGGAAAGGTACCGGCGACTTGGCCCACCCCACGACCTTATTGACGAACCCGCCAATGAAGATCAGCAAGGCCAGGTAGGGGAAGACAATGCCAAACAATGCCTCCATACCGATTGAAGAACCAACTGCGGCAATGACGATAAGACCAAGGACGGCGACGAAGGGATACAGGATTTTCATTTACTACGACCTCGCTTCATGTTGAGTGACAAGCTAACAATCCCGGATAACTTTCAGCTCAATTTTCTCTTCTTGATTATTGCCCGCCATGTTCGAGGGACATCGGGCCCCCGCCATGACATGATTCCTATTTTTGTATTCGTTGACCTTGACCTGATAGAGACGCTCCCGATCCTCGACGTACAGATCAAAGATCTTGAGGGCCAGGGCGTCGATCCGTGCCTCCAGGGCAAACCACTCAGCTCCAGCGGCAAGCAACACCTCCTGCCCAAGCTGGGCGATGAGAATCGACTTGAGCTGATACACAAAACGCAGCGCCTCTGAAGGCGTAAATGCCTGGACTGACCGCAAGGTGACAAACTGCCGTAACTCAGCCGGCATCTCCTGCCCTGACGCCTCGCCGATCAGCTGATCAAACACAGCCGCGAGACCCGACTTGGCGGCATAGCCCAAGGGATTGGCAAAACGGTCTTTCTCCCGGGTGAAGAAGCTCGCCCCATCGGCCGAGTAGCTTGCCAGAACGGATTCAATCCAAGTCTGAACAATGGCCGTTTTTTTCTGCGCCAGGGCTTCCTTGAAGTCCATATCGGTAGTTATACCTTTTTACCAATCAAATCAATTAATAAGAACTTCAAAGTGAACGCTCATTCATCAAAGTCCAGACACGGTTATCACGTTTTCTCCTTTTTTTCAATAGAAAAATATGCCGCGAATGGCCGAGCAAAGAATGACACAGCGTGGGAGGGAGAGAACTACAGGCGAAATGGAGGAAGCGAGACGGTAAACGGCGGGGCGACATTCCCGTGACGCGCTAGAACTAGACTGCCAATGACGGAGGGCACAGATCAAGGGCGAGGGCAACGAGGCCCCTCCCCAGCGGGAGGCAGCAAGGAGTTGGACAGCAAAGCAGCATACAGTGCCATCGCTCCAGGTGGGGCGTAGACATGCCGGGCAGCAGAATGATCGGCAATCTCAACGACTTGAGTGCCCCATGGGCAGGGTTAAGACTACCTGGTGATCGGCTCGTTCTCCACCGCCCCACCAAGGCGCGACCGCCGCCAGGAGAAAAGCCGTATCTGCTGCTCCTTGGTGAAATAGACGGCAAAACTTACCACCAAGGCAACCAGCGAGACGATCGCCATCAAGGCGTAGAAACGATCAACCCCCTGCGTATCAGTGACATACCCCCCAACCGAGGTGGCAACTGAACCGACGCCGAAGAGCAGGAAAAAATTAATCCCAAAGCCCATGCCATGGAACGACTTCTTGGTATACTTGGCGATCAGGTAATTCTGGCATGGCTGCCAGGCGTAATAGATGAGACTGAAAAGGCTACACAGTACGATCAGCTTGGCGTCAGAATAACGACTGATCAAATAGAATACTGGGGCAACAAGGAGAAAGACCAGCGCAGGGAAAAACTCCGGGTTCTTGATCTTGTCATTGATATAGCCTCCAAACCAAGCGCCGATCAAGCCAAAGGACAATACTGCCGTACTGAGATAACCCGCCATCACCACAGGCTGGGCATGGTTGGTAACGAATCGGACCTCCTGGCGCAGCAACGCCGGCAAAAAGGTCAATGAGCCGCGAAAGATAAATCCAGACAAAACACTCCCCGCAAACAGGAGGAGCAAGGCAATAGGCACCAGACTCCCCTCCGCGGCCTCTGTCCTGGGGGCCACCGCTACATTTGCTGCCCCGTCTTGTCCGGACAGACGCCGGGTCAAGGCCGACAGAGACAGATTTGCCTCCCCTGGGACTTGCGCCCGGTGCAAAACAACGGCAAACAACAGGCCGACGCCCCCATACACAAGGTATGCGGCCCTCCAGCTATGAAACAACCAGATGCAACCGGCCCCAACCATCGGGGTGAGGAAGAGCCCAAGATTGCCGAGCACGCCATGGATCCCCATCGCCTTGCCACGACGCGAGGCCACCCCCCTGGCGATGAAGGTCAGTCCCGCCGGGTGATGGATGCTGGCAAAGAGCCCCAGCAAGGCGTACGATACGGCAAACGGCCACATCCCGTAAGACAGGCCCACCAGTAGGGATGAGATCGACATCCCCAGCACCCCGATGGTAAGCACCTGTTTGGGCCCAAGGCGGTCAGCCAGGTAGCCGGCCGGAATCCCGCCCAACCCATACAGGAAGTAGCCAACATTGGCGATAAGGCCAAGATCCATGAACGACATGGAATTCTCCCCGGCAACGACTACCATAACCGCCGAAAATAAAGTCATAAAGCCATGGGTCAAGAAATGGGAGCCACTGGTCAACCAGATGACTCGCATCTCGGCAGATTCTTGCTGCGCCGCAATGTTCATAAGAGGTCTCGGCTCAAACGTAGGAGAAATTTGCACACGCTAACAATCAGGAAAGGGCCCTCACTGCCACTTGACAGGTTCTTTTAAGGGCGGGTCGATAATAACCGTGCCCATGGTGGAGTCGTCTTTCTTGTCGAAAATCAGCTCATCGATCTTCTCGGCATTATCAGTGCCGAACCAGTTCCCGCGGGCGTCCACATCGTAATCCTGGGCCTCGGCCACGGCGATATTGTAGTCGGTGTTGTCGTAGATATTGTTATGGTTGATCTTGACCCCCTGTGCCTGAAAGAGGTAGATGCCCTTCTTGTTGGCGGTGATTTCGTTGTCACTGATCACAGCCTGGGTTTCATCCTTGGGGAAGATACCAAAAAACTTGTTCTCCCGGATCAGGTTGTGCTTGACCACCGCCTTGGAGTTGCGGAACCCGATTCCGCCCTTGTTGTTGACAAATTGGTTATAGGTAATCTCCATGTCGCTCATCTTGCCGTACCACGGGGCAGAGGGGGATTCTTCCTCCTTCTTGCAGCTGACCCCTATGCCGTTCTTGGCAAACTCGTTGTGGTTGATGGCCGCGGCAGCCCCATGGCCGTGAACCCCATTGTAGGCGAACAGGATCTTGCAGTATTCGATCACATTACCCTCGCTGCCCAGCAAATTAATCGCCCCCCAATCTGCTGGGCGGGCGTCGATCTCCGCCGAGGTAAAGACGATGGTGCTGTCCGCCGTGCCCCGCGCAATTATCCTGCCGCGGACAATAATCTCCGCGCCCGGATAATAAGGGGAATCGACCCCGTACATATTCTGATCCGACTTCTCATCGATGCGTTTAAACTTGACGGTCGTTCCCGGCAACACAGTCAAAGTCACCCCTGGCGCGACATCGACATCGCCACTGATCAGCACCGTCCCTTGCCATGTCGTGTCCTTATCCAGCGTCTGTTTGTTTAGCTCAAGGACCTGCTGCTGTTTGCCGCACCCTGCAACCCCTGCCCCCAACCCTAGCGTCGCCAGAGCCAGAAATGTCCACGTCGCACCCTTCATCATCCCCCTCCTCGAACAATCAAAGGCGCCAAGGGGCCACTTGCGCAACCCTCGGCACCTGTACTTAACGCCTAACGCCCCGTCATCGACTCAGCCCGGCAACCTCGCCGCACCTGGCTCAGTCCAGACCGAGCTGATACTCGGGCGCGATCCCGTAACCACGCCTCCGGTTCGCCATCCCCACCACCAACAACAAAACAATCCCAAAGAGGACCGCCACCTGGCCATTGCCCGGCGTCCCGGCCACGGTCCCGCCCAATCCCCAATTCTGCACCAAGGCGCCACCCACCAGCATCCCAATGACGGTTACTCCGGCATCGGCATCCCCTTGCCCCGAGGCCACCAACTGCCTCAATGGACAACCGCGAACCAGCACCGAGCCAAAACCAACCAGCAGCATCCCCAGAAAGGCCCACCCATAACTGTCGTTGGAGCTTGGCTGTCCATTGAGGCCAAACGAAAACTGGCCTGTCAGCAAGCTGGTCACCAGGGCAAAACCAAAAAAAGACCCCAAACTAATCAGCAAGCCGGTCGATCGCGGGCAATTCATGACCTCCTTCGGTCCCCACAAAAAAAGGCGGGCAATTCCGCCGGTGATGCAGAACTGGGTGTGCTGCGACCAGCCGCCAATCGCCAACCCCAGCCCCAAGGCCAGCATAAACGGGGCGCGCAAGGCCCCGCCGCCCTTAACGCTTTCCCCGACAAACGACGGCTTCACCAGTGCCAGGACCAGGAGCAAGAGCATAAACCCCGGCAGCATATAACCGCTGGCCTTGGGCACCTCACTTGCCTTGCCAAGCTGAAAGCCATTCTCGATAAACTCGAGCCCAATGTAAATCCCCGCCACCAATCCGGCCATGCCAACCAAGGCGCCGATATCTCCCGCCGCCAGCCGCAGCATCATCTTTACCGGGCAGCCGATGAAGACTGAACAGCCGACAATCAGCAACACCCCGACGACAAAGCGCAGCAGAGGAGAACTCCCTCCGGTGGGCATGAAGTCCTTGCGATAAATAGACCAGGCAAAGGCGCCAAGGACAATACCAATGATCTCTGGCCGCAGGTACTGCATCCGCTCGTTGGCATGGAGCCCCAGGGCACCGGCTATATTCTCCATAAAGCATGAAACGCAGAGGCCGGTATTGGCCGGATTTCCATAAAAAGATAAGATGACAGCCCCAACGCCGATCACGGCCCCCATCAGCACGAATATACCCTTGCGCATGGCTTGTCTCCTTTTAGCCGCAACTTCCGGCAATTTTCCGCAGCATATAGTAATACACCGCCCGAGCAGCGAGCAGGGCGCCATCATCCTGCTTGGCAGCCAAGCCGGGCTCAATCATGGCCCGCGCCTCCTCTACCGTCTTCTTGATCTTCTTCCCTTGAAAGAGCTCAGATTTCTTATCCAGGAAATCAGGATTCAAGTCCACCGCCTTGCGGTATTCCATCATCGCGCCAATGGCATCTTGGCGGTAGAGAAGGAGATCCCCCCGCAAAAAAAAAGGCATGGCCTCATAGGGGTAATTGGCAACCATCTCCACCAACAACGCCTCTGCCTGATCCAGATTATTCCCAGCGAGCAGGTTCTTGACCAAACTGACTTTTTTGTCGAAGGCCGGATCCACCCGCACTACCTGCTGCTCCTTCTGGTGCCGCCGCGGGGGCTGCCGCTCCACAAACACCACCAGCAGCAATGCCCACACCGCAAGAATCACCGCAGCCGCGGCTGAAATTCGATCAAGCCTATCCACTCGTCTTCCGTCTATGTTGAAAAAACCATATTGATGCCTTCACAAAAAAATCTCCGGCGAGCGCCTCACCCGTTCATCAATGCCTGCCGTTGCCACCCAGTATCCAGACGATGACCACGAGTAGCGCCAGGGACATGGTGCGATACGATCGCCGCTGTTCGATCAAAGTATAAGCAGAATATGGCGATAAGCCAGCTCGCCCTACAAGAAATTGCCGTCATCTGACCGCTGGCCTAGGCAATGGACGCACAATTGTACTCGGAACGATCATTTCCGGCAACCAGATTGCCTCTCTGTGACGCTCGCAGGCTGCTAGATGACGCCACCACACCAAGGGTGTCGCTGCGGAGCGACACCCTTGGTGTGGTTCATATTAGCAATATAATTTCAAGCACAAACGCTATTTTTCTTCCACTTTACATACTGGACAGCGGCTGTTTCTGTCTCCCTTGAGAGACAAAACAGTTTACAAACGGGGCGCAATGTGATCCATACGCTGGCAGATTTAAAAAAAGACCATATATAATCAATTAGTTATCAAAATAGATGACGAGTTGGCGCAATCGTTGCCAGAAAGACACCCTCCAAAAGGCACGAACCATACCCAGCACCATCGCTGTCAGTGCCTGCCGAGGGCAGACGCCCCCAAGCGACATGACGGCACCACAACATGAGGCATACGTTGATCACTATTAAACCCAGACCCACCATCCTTGTAGCACTCATCTCTCTGGCCATGCCCATGACCGCGGACGCGGCCCCCGTCAAGACCCTGCATATCGAAATAGGTTATCCCGGCGTAGCGGCCGCCTTCAACCTCTACAAAGACGGGAAGCTGGCCTGCACCACCCCCGGCACGGAAGCAGCACAGATTGACTGCCCGGTGGAAATCGATCCGACGCCCATGACCTTTGTACTGACCGCAGTTGACCGAGAGGGCACAGAAAGCCCCCAGTCGGCGCCCTACGTCCTCATGCCGCCAGCAATTCCGACAGCCGCCTTCACCGCCACCCCCCCGGCAAAAATCGCCCCCGCCCCTGTCAGTTTCGATGCCAGCGATTCCTACGACTTTGACGGCATGATCGTGCGCTACCTCTGGGACTTTGGCGATGGAACAAGCGGCACCGGCCAGTTCATCGACCACACCTACCCCCTCCCTGGCACCTACTTGGCGCAATTGACCGTCGTTGACGACGACTATCACTCCGCCAAGATGACCATGCCGATCACCATCGCCACCCCCGCACCAGTGGCGAAAAGCCAGGCCCTCACCCTTCTGGAAGACCACCCCCTCGCGGGCAGAGTCTCGGCGACCAATGCAACTCCGGCCCCCCTCGCCTACACCATAGTCACCAGACCCCAACACGGCGCGCTGTCCCTCTTCAATGCCAGCACCGGGACATTTACCTACACGCCCCACGCTAACTTCTACGGCGCAGACCGCTTCACGTTCACAGCCAGTAATGGCGTGAAAAAATCCGCCGTGACCACCGTCATCTTAACCGTGAAACCAGTCAATGACTCACCCAAGGCGACCAACGATTTCATCAGAGTCAAGGCTGGAACCTCCTCCACCATTCCGGTACGCGCCAACGACACCGATGTGGACCGGGATCCGCTCACCCTCGTTTCACTGACCCAGCCAAAGCTGGGTCAGGCAAAAATCGTCAACGGGTCAATCCTCTTTATCGCCCCAACGCTTACCGGCAAAACTATCTTTCCGTACCGCATCAGCGACGGCAGGGGTGGAACGGCCACCGGACTGGTCACGGTAACTGTCTTGCCATAAACAGATGGGCAGACCCAGCCCGTCACCTGCCAGGCAACATCAAACGGATAGCAAACGGATTCATGGCAAAAGTGCGCGGCAACTCGCCGGCCACGTCGCCATCAATCTGAACCGGCACCCGATCGCCGCTGGCCGTAAAACGCCGCCCCCGGAGATGCACCCCCCAGGGTGGCGGCAAAGCACGCCCAGTCAACAAGGCCACACCGGCCATCAACAGCGCCTGGCGCCCAGGACGGACAATCAGACAGACATCGAGACAGTCGGCAGTGAGGGAGGCTTCAGGCGTCAAGGTGAATCGTCCGCCGTAGCACCTGGCGTTGCTGACAATCGCTCCGTACGCCCGATAATCCTGGCCAGCATCGTCAACGATCCGCACCGGGGTCGTCTGCAGGCGGCGCCAGTGCCGCCAGGCGCTGAGCAGATACGCCCCCTTGCCCAAACGCCGCTTAAGCCTCAGGTCGACATCACGGACCACCGCCGCATCAAAGCCGACACCGGCCATCAACACGAAACGGCGGTCATCTGCCAGACCGAGGTGGATCGACAGCGGAGTGCCATGCACGGCCACGGCGCACGCCTGATCGATCCGCCAGGGCAATCCCGCCTCCAAGGCCAGTACGTTGGTGGTGCCCACCGGCAGGACAGCAAGCGGGGGAGAGCCCTCTGTCATGCCGTTCACCACCTCATTGACCGTACCATCGCCGCCCGCCACCACCAGCCGGTCGAAACCGCCATCCGCACCTTGGGCAGCAAAACGCTCCGCATCCCCGCGGCCGCAGGTCAAGGCCAGACAAACCTCGACGCCCTGAGCCTCCAGGTACTGCCTGGCCTGCTCAATCACCGCGACCGCATCCCGTCCAGCCACCGGGTTGGCAATAAGTTGCACGCGCATGGTTCTCACAATCGCATCCACTTCGAAAAAAGGGGTTCCATATCCCGCCGGGGGAAAAGTTCAAGCCCAGCGCCACATTCGCATCAGTCTAACTCTCCGCCTCCAACCTTGCCGCCTCTCGTCGAGCCTGTCAACAGGCTGAAGGTGGCACCGGCAATGGGGCGGATCTGGCTGACCCGGTAGATCAGATCCCGATGACGAATCGACTCCACCGCCCTGACCTCCCGGAACTTGTGGAGCATCAAGGCGGCGGCCACAAAACGCATCATGCCGGAGAGCAAGAAAATGGCCGGCAGGGTAAATTGCGGAGACCAGGTCCACTCTCCGACGGCAAACGATGCGGGAAGGCGCCCGGCCACAAACCCGCCGCCCAGGGAGCCAGCCAACACTGCCGCCCCGTTGACCAGAGCCTGATAAGCGACACAGCGGGCCCGCTTGGGCGGCGACACGGCATCGAACAAAAAATTATTGGAGGCCAACGAGAAGCCCGCCCAGATAACTCCGGAAACCACCTGAATCACCATGAGATACATGATATGCGAAGAAAAAATCCACAGAACCGGCACCCCGCAGACCCCCCATCCACACAGATTCAAAATCTTCTTATTCCCGAAACGATCGCTCAACTCCCCCCAATAGCGAAACATCAAAAACTGGGTGACCGTGGCCACCGAGACTACCACGGTGAATTCGAGGTAGGAAAACTCCAGGTCCCGCAGCATGTACAGAGCAAAATAGGGGGCGGAAAACGCCACTGCCAGGTTGACCGCCCCGACATAAAAGACGTACTTTGCAAAATTCGACTGCGGCGACCGCCGCATGAACTGCCGGAAGGTGAACACCTGCGCCGCATCCACCGACCATGCCGGGTCTCGATACAGACCAAGCCAGTAACGAGAGACCAGGCGCGCCGCCCCAGCGGCTGCAAAAATCAGCATGAACCCCCAGGCTGCTACGCCAAACCGTTCAAAGCCATGGAGCACGAGCCCGGCCCCTGTCAAGGCGACAAAGGAACTCAACCCGCTCACTCGATTCCGTACGCCGAAAAACCGGCCTCTGATCTCCTCCGGCACCACGTCGCCGATGAGACTATTCCACACCGGAACCGTGAATCCGCCCGCGGCTTGATGGATCGCCGCCAGGGCAATCACCCACCACACCGTCACCACTCCATGCCCCATGGCCACGGGGATCAGGGCCAACAAGAGCCACACCAGCGCCTGCAGGAAGACGGAACGCCTGATCCTCCTCAGTCGGCTCGGGCAGCCGTCCATGGCCATGGCGCTCCACCACTGCACCACCGCGCCTACCAACTGGGGCAGTGCCGACAACAAGCCGATCTGCACCGTCGTCGCCCGCAGAAAAACCCCGAACGGCCCGAGATAGGCCTCTCCGCAGCCAAGCATAACGGCGTTGGCGCCTCCATCACGGATGGAGGCATCCAGGGCAGGGTCTCCCCATGAGCGGTCTCGACCTGAATGCGGATCTGTTGTTTCGGGAATCGCCATTTCCTGGCCCATCTCCCCTCTGGAAAAATACCGCCACCCTTGCCCCGACGGCCACGGTCACGGCGGAAGTGAATCGTCAAACTACCACACCGAGGCCTAAGTCCGCTATCTTTCTCATTGCAATTTCAGCGGCCACCAATCATAGTGACGGGACTTCCTCCTGATCGACGCCACGGCCCGCTCGCCGGCATCCCTTGCCGCTGTGCCCCTCGGCGCTGTGTATCCGCAGGGGAGCGCCATGCCATGTCACCAAAACCCCATCCCTCGCCGATCACCCGTCACCGTCTCAGCGCCGCTTTGCTGTACTGGCTCTGGCTCCCGGCGATGGTCATCAGCTCCGGCTTGGCCATCGACCTCCTGGCCTCCCAGACCCGGCTCACTCCCGGCCTGGGAACCCTCATCGGCGGTGGACTCCTTCTCACCACCGGCCTCGGCATGATCGTCTGGTCGAGCCGCGACCTTGCTCGCCTGGGGCAGGGCACCCCCAGCCCAGCGCGACCCTGCCGGAAATTAGTCACCACCGGCAGTTATGGGTTCTGCCGCCACCCCATGTTCCTGGGCTACGACCTGGCCGCCTTGGCCGTCTTGCTTTTCATTGGCTCCCCGGCCGCGCTCCTGATCAGCTACCCTGCCATGCTGGCATGGCAAATCCGCTTCCTGCGCAGGGAAGAGCAGCTCCTGGCCCGCCGCTTTGCCGGGGAGTACCCGGCCTACCGGACAAAAGTCCCATTCCTCATCCCCTTGTGGCACCCGAACCTGCAATGATCCACACCCTTCTCTCCCTCCGGAAACTCTTACAGGCCAGCCATGAGCATCAGCACATCGAAGCCACGATCCTGACCCGTTTTCACGGGCTCATCGACTCCCGCTACCGTCAGACCATAACCCAGGGCAGGCCCAACCAACTCCAGTACCTGCAGCGCAACTTTTTCTCCAGCCTGTTCCTGTCGATTTACCGGGCGGTGGGAATCCCGCCGGAACGGCGTCAGTTCTACGGCCAGATCAATCACTGCATCCGCGGCCTGGTCACCGCCACCGACAACCTGCTGGACGACGAGTATAAGGAACTCCTGCCCCTCCACTTCCCCGAGCCCGCCATCCGCTTCAAGAGCGTAATGCACATCCTCTGTTTCGACCGCATCCTGGAAGGGCTCTGCCGTCAAGGCGTCACGGACGGCCTCATCCCCGCCGATGCCTTAGAGCCGCTCCTGGCCACCATCTTCCAGGCCATGGTCCCCATCGGTGCCGAAGAGGCCCTGGAAGAAGGTGGCATCACCGAGATCCTCACCCCGGAGGCAATCCTGTCCAGTGTCCACATGTATAAGGGCGGCAAACTGCTCTGCCTGGCCTTCGCCGCCCCTCTCCTCCTGGAGGTCGGGCGGCACGACCTCTTGTCTCTCGCCGAAACCGGGGTTTATCAGATCGGCATGGCCCTACAGGTAATTGACGATCTCACCGATTTCTATCAGGATATCGCCGCGCGCAACCACAATTACCTAGTGTCCTCGGCCTACCATCAGGGCACCGGCGAAGAACGCGATCGACTGACCGCCGTGCTGCAAGGAACTCCTCAGCATGGTACGCCAGCCCCGGTGGAACGGCTGCTGCCGACGACGATCAGACGGGTCATGGCCCAGGCCATCGGCGAGGCCATGGCCGGATTCGCCTCCCTGCAGCAGGCCGGATTCTGGTACAATGAACGGCAGGCCCTCCGGGTCATCCGCTTTCTCTTCACCATCCGCGGGGTCGGCCACCTCCTGCCCTTCTTTCCAGAACCCGGCGCGGCCCAGCGCCTGACTTCATCCGCCGCCGAATAAATCATGGCCACCATCACCACCCGCGGCCGGGATCTGAACCATGTGGCAGCCCTCTACGACCCGGTAATCGAGACCCTGTCCTTCGGCCGGGAACAACGCTTCAGGGAATTAACCCTGGAGCATATGGCGATCCAGCCAGACGACCACCTCCTCGACATCGGCTGCGGCACCGGCACCCTGACCCTCTTGGCGGCTGAGCGCCTTGGCGCCAAAGGCCTTGCCACCGGCATCGATGCCGCGCCCAAAATGATCGCCATCGCCCAGGGCAAGGCCATGCGCAAAGGCATCCCGGCCCGATTCGAACATGCTGTGGCGGAATCGCTCCCCTTTGCCGACGATCAGTTCACCCTGGTGGCAAGCTCCATGTTCTGCCACCACATCGATCTGGAGCTCAAACGGCGGGCCTTTGGCGAGATGTACCGGGTGCTTGCCCCAGGCGGCCGGCTGGTCTGCGCCGATATCGACCGCCCCACCACCCTGCTGGGCTGGCTGACCGGCTGGGCCGGGCGCTGGCTCCTCTTGCAACCGGAGCTCGCCGACAACCTGCGCGGCCTACTGCCAGGACTGATCGCCGAGGCCGGATTCGCGGCTGTCCGCCGGGTCGCCCACGTCCATGGGCTGATCTCGGTATTCATTGCCAGCAAAGACGACGCGCTTCCCGGCAGCGCCTCAATCCATCAGGCGGGCAGACGATGAAGGCCCTGGCCATCACCATCCTGCTCGCCTTCCGCAACCTGAGCCGCAACCGCAGGCGCTCAGCTCTGACCATCACCGCCATCGCCTTTGCCCTGGTCTGCCTGCTGATTTTCGGCGCCCTCAAGGAAGGGTTGCACCAGACCATGATCAGCACCACCACCGACACCGACCTGGGAGCCATCCAGATCCACGGCCAGGGCTACGCGCCAAACCTGGTCAGCCTCACCACCCTGCCCGACCCTGACCGGGTCACCGGGGACCTCAACGCCTTGGGCCTCACCGCTTTTGCCCGCCGCCTCAAGGCCAACGGCCTGATCCTCGCCGGAGCAAAAAGCGCAGCCGTGGTCCTGCACGGCGTCATCGCCGAGGAGGAGCAGAGGGTCACCATCGTCCACCAGCGGATTGTAGCCGGCTCGCCGCCAAACGAGGGGAGGGAGGTCATGATTGGTCAAGGCCTGGCGGCCTCCCTGGGCCTGGGGGTCGGTGACCAGCTGACCGTCATGAGCCAAGACCTGTTCGGCACCCCGGCAAGCCGAAAATTCACCATCACCGGCCTCTTCCATACCGGGGTGGCCGCCTTTGACCTGGGCCATATCTTTCTGCCCTTGGCTGGGCTGCAGGCCTTTATCGACGCCGAGGGCATGATCAGCGAAATCGCCATCGCCAAAACCGGCGGGCCTCTCGCCCCCGAGATCCTCCGGCTGCGCCAGCGCCTGGACCATCGGTATCAAGTGAGCGCCTGGCAGGAACTGGCCCCGGACGTCACCCAGTTGATCGCCCTAAACGACTCGACAATGGCAATCCTCATCGGCATTGTCTTCTTGATCGTCGCCATGGGCATCGTCAACACCATGACCACCATCACCTTCGAGCGATTCCGGGAATTCGGCATCATCGCCGCCATGGGGGCAACCCCGGCCGGGATCATGGCCCTGGTCAGCGCCGAGGCCATGGCCATGGGCCTGATGGCCTCCATCGCCGGCACCGTCACCGGCGTGGCCGTATGCCTCTACCTGGCCCGCTATGGCATAGACCTGACCGCGCTGACCAGCACCAACCAATACTTCAGCAACACCCACGTCTTAAAGGCGGTGCTGGACTGGCGGACAGTGGCAGCCACCAATGGCTTCACCCTGATCACCGCGCTCATCGCCGGCCTCTCCCCGGCTTGGAGCGCCGCCCGGCAGAATCCGGCCCAAGCACTGAGCCACCCGTGACCATGAGTACGACCACCCCGCTCATCACCGTTACCAACGTCTGGCGGCTGTTCGGCATACTCCGCCAGGACCGGGCCCTGGCCGGGGTGACCATGAGCGTGGACAGCGGAGACTTTGTCTGCCTGGCCGGGCCGTCCGGTTCGGGCAAGACCACTCTCTTGAATCTGATGGGCCTGCTCGACCTGCCCAGCCGTGGCCAAGTGTCGCTCCTGGGCCATGACACCAGGGACCTGTCCCTCAGGCAACGGGCCATCTTCCGCCGCGCCCATCTCGGCTTTATCTTCCAGGCCTATAATCTGATTCCCGTCCTCTCGGTGGCTGAAAATATCGAGTACCCCTTGATTCTCAACGGACAGAAGGCGCAGGAGCGGTCCCGGCTGACCCGGCAGGCACTGGATCTGGTCGGGCTCAACGACCACCGCCACAAGCGGCCGGGCCAACTCTCCGGAGGTCAGCAGCAACGGGTGGCGGTAGCGCGGGCCATTGCCGGCTCGCCCCCCCTCATCCTGGCCGACGAACCGACAGGCAGCCTGGACTCGGAGACCGGGGCGGCCCTGATAGAACTGTTGCTGGGACTGAACCAGGAACTGGGCACCACCTTTGTCTTTTCGTCCCACGACCCCAAGGTCATCGCCCAAGCCCGGCGGGTCGTCACCCTGCACGATGGCCAGATCGCCAGTGACATACGGCCGGAGAGACAGCCGTAAGCCCGTGAGTCCAGCAAAAATCCTTGCCCTTGCGCAACGCAAGGGGTACATAGTCGGTCCTAGCCTCGATGAGGCCGGCTGCGGCCGCCCTGTTGCCCCACAGCCGAGAACGCCAGCCGACACCCTCACCAACGATCCGACCAATCCGCTCCATGAAAAAACGCCCAGTTCATAAGCAAATTCGCGATCAGCTGTTCACCGCCGTACTCCACCTGCTGATTGGGGTGCTCCGCCATATCCCCCGCCGCCTGGCCATCGCCGTGATGCGGACCATTGGCCGCCTGATCTTCCTCCTTGGCCGGGAAGGGCGCATGCTGACCATCCGTCACCTGAGCATGGCCTTTGGCGAGGAACAATCAGCAGCGGAGATCCACACCCTGGCAATGCGGGTGTACCGCCACTTCGCCACCGCCATCGCCGACACCGTCCGCCTGCCGGTGATCCTCCGCCAGGGGATCAACCGGCTGATTACCGTCCAGGGCATCCACCACCTGGAAGAGGCCCTGGCCAACGGCAAGGGCACCTTGATGATCACCGGCCATTTCGGCAACTGGGAGCTGCTCGGCGCCTGGCTGGCCCAGAACGGCTACCCCCTGCGGGTAGTCGGCACCACCCTGGAAAACGAGGGGCTGAATCAGATCGTGGTCGATATGCGCAACCAAGCCGGGTACACCAACATCGCCCGCGGGGCCGGGACCCGCGAAATCATCCGCAGCTTAAACCAAGGCTGCGCCATCGGCATGCTCATCGACCAGGACACCAGGGTGCCGGGGGTCTTTGTTCAGTTTTTCGGCCAGCCGGCCCATACCCCCACCGGCCCGGCCATCCTGGCCAGAAAATTCAATATCCCGATCATCCCGATCTTCATGCACCTCAAGGATGATCTCAGCTACCACATCGAGTGCGAACCTCCTTTACCCCTGGCCTACTCCGACAATCCGGAGCACGACCTGCAGGTCAACACCCAGCTCTGCTCCGACGCCTACGAACGGGTCATCCGCCGCTTTCCCGAGCAATGGGTGTGGATGCACAAACGATGGAAGACCAAACCTCAAGGCCGGGTGTCACCTTCATCCGCCGCCTGATCGCCACCGCACAGGACGCCTTGCCCCAGCCCCTCCCGCGCCATGATCGCCGACAGCTCGGCGTGCAACTCATAGGCACCCATGCCGCCCCAATCCGGCTGGATCAGCAGGGCAGGGTCGCTGGAGCTCCACAGCCGGTGGATCACCACCGAGGCTGGGACATGGGCCAGGAGTCGAGCCAGGATTGTCAGATAGTCGTGGGGGGAATAGACCGGGAAGGGGGAGTCCAGGTACTCTCGATGCAGGGCCGTGCCGCGGATTACCTGGAGGTGGTGGAATTTGATGGCCTCGACGCCCAGGGACACGACGTTCCGTACCGTGGCCAGCATGGCAGCGAGGTCTTCACCGGGCAAGCCAATGATCAAATGAACGCCCAGCCCCAGCCCAGCCGCCTTGAGCCGCTGGGCCGCCACCACGAAGTCCTGATAGCTGTGATTGCGGTTGATCCGGCGCAGGGTATGGTCATGGGCCGATTGCAGACCGACCTCGACCAGGATCTCCTTGGCCTCTCCCCGGCGCCGCAGTAAGGCCAAGGCCTGAACCACCTCCTCCCCCAGACAATCGGGCCGAGTGCTGACGATGAGCCCCACGCAGTCCGGCCCGGCCATGGCCTCGCTAAAGGCGGCAAGCAGTTCGTCCAATGGCCCGGCGGTGGACGACTCCTGCTGAAAATAGGCGAAGTAACGCTTAAACTTACGGGCCGCCAGGAAACGCCGGCCTCGGGCCAGCTGGTCGGCGATGGTGCCGCCTTCGTCCAGGTAGTAGGGGGTGAAGCTGGCCGGGGCGCAATAGGTGCAGCCGCCCAAGCGCCGGTTCGGACAGACCAGACCCAGGTTGAGAGCAATTTTTCCTACTGACTGACCGTACTGGCGGCGGCAATGCCGGCTGAACAGATTGATGCCATCACTTACCACACAACACCCTTTCTCCCCAAGGCCCCATGACCATCATCGACCTTACCCAGCCGCTCCTGCCCGGGATGCCGGTCTACCCCGGCGACCCGCCGCCAGTCTTCACCACCGTGGCCACCCTCGCCAGCCACGGCTACCGGGCTCGGCAGATCACCATGTCCACCCACACCGGCACCCACATCGACGCCCCGGCCCATTGCCTGGCAGACGGCAAGACCCTCGACCAATTCCCGGCCAGCCACTTCTCCGGTCCGGCCCAGGTGCTGGACTGCCGGGCAATCGGGGGCGACATCACCCTGGCCCACCTCGCCCCCTTGGGCGTTTTACTCGAGACGGACTTCCTGCTGATCCGCACCGGCTGGGACCAGCGCTGGGGCAGCGCGGGCTACTTCACCGGCTTTCCGGTCCTCTCGGCTGACGCCGTGGCCTGGCTGGCCAGCCACAGCCAACCCATCAAGGGCATCGGCATCGACGCCCCGTCCGTCGATGGGCCAGAGAGTAGCGATCTCGCCAATCACCGGATGCTGCTTGCGCACGGCATCGTCATCATCGAAAACCTGGCCCACCTGGACGCCATCCCCGAAGGACGCTGCCAGCTCCACTGCCTCCCCCTGCTGCTGACCGGCAGCGACGCCGCGCCGGCCCGGGTCATTGCCTGCTGCTGACACCAAAAAGGCGGCCGACTTGAGCTCAACTGGCCGGCATGGCCTGCAAGATCCCCTTGGCCGTGCCGAGGCGGCGAACCAAATCGATAAAGTGATTGGGCAGGGGCAGGTCCCGCTCAGTGAGCAGGATCCCCAAGTCCCTGGCCTGTTCCAAGACCAGGGAAGTATCTCGGCCACACTCTTGGTAATCGCAGAGGACCATGGTTCGCAGGGCATCGGTCAAGGGGATGCGAAGGGCTGGCAGCGCCTCGCCCACAGTGGCCTTTATCCCATCGATTTCCTGCCGGTTGGCCGCCACGAAGTCAGCCCCGCTCTGGTGTCCCACCCCGAACACCTCATTGACCACCGCCCCCGTTGCCTTGGCGACAAAATCATCGGCCCACTCCGGCCGGGTCAAACGAATATGGTCGCGCAACTCCTTAAAAAAAATGACTTTGATGATCTCTATCCCCTCCCGCAGGATGGGAGTCAACTTACCGCCGCTTTCCATGATGGCTGCTGCTCTCCTGATTATCGCCCGATCGCCGACTTCGCATAAGGATCCGTTAAAAAACAACACGACCATTTATATGGCCTTACGATACGGCTCCTTGAGCCATCCGACCGCCTAAAACGTTTTGACAATGGCTTACTGTTTGAAGCCCTGCCGGTGATCGTGACAGCTGGCGCAGCCCTCGCCACTGTGGTGGCCGGTGCCGCTGCCGTTGCTGGCCCAGAATTGGGTCAGGGTGTGACAGACCTGGCACAACCCTTGAGGGGACTCGCCGTTGCTGCTCTCGGCAAGGCCGCCGACCCTTCCCGAATCGTAGGTCAGGCCGGGGTCGTAAAACTTGACATTCCGGACCACAGAACCCGAGGTCCGGACAACGCCGCGGATCAACCCGCCATAGATGACCCCAAAGCTTGCCCCCGTCGCGGCAGGGTTGACACTTCCCCGCACCGTGACCGTGGCGGCCAGGGGATTCACCGCCAAGACTTCGAAGGTATTGAGTGCTGCTTGGGCATCCTCCACCAAAATCAAGCCCCGCCTGGCCCCCGCCGGATTCTTCCATCCCCAGTCAGAACTCTCCGGTGCCCAGGCGCTGTTATTGATCACCAATCCGCTGTAGGCCAGCGTGGTCAGACCTCCGGCCTCCGGGGTGATCCCAGCGATGGTGCCGGTGGCGAGGTAGAGGTTCAGGGTATCGTTCTGACGCCAGGCCAGTTGCCCCTGCAGATGGGGATCGTGGCAATCGAGGCAGTGTGTCGTCCACGTTCCCAGCGCCGGGTTATGGGCCAGCCCCATGGCGGCGCTGGAATGAACGGCCGCAATCGCCCCATTTCCCACGCCATGGCATTTCAAGCACAAGGCGTCGGTCAGGGTGCCGTAGCCGGGGCTGGACGCCGCCAACGGCGAGTATTGCCACCACAGAGTGTAGCTGTGGCAATCGCCACAACCCACTCCCCCGCTCTGGTTGTGGGGCGCGTCGATCACCGCGCCGTAGCCGGAACGGGGATCGTTGAGCATCACGGTGACCGGAGACGATGGGGACGAGGCCGCACCGGCCCCCACGGCATTGCTGGCCCGCACCGTAAAGGTGTAGGCTTGGCCGCCGCTCAAGCTGCCAATGGTGATCGGGCTGGCCGAGCCGACCATCTCCACCCCGCCTGGGCTGGCGGTGACCGTATAATGGCTGATCGGGCTGCCGCCATCCGAGACCGGCGGGGAGAAGCTGACCGTGGCCTGGCCGAAACCAGCCGTGGCCGCGCCTATCCCTGGCGCGCCGGGGACCGTTGCCGGGGTAACCGGGGCCGAAGCCGCCGAAGCCGGTCCTTGGCCCATGGCGTTGATCGCCACTACGGTAAAGGCATAGGCCGTGCCGTTGCTGAGCCCGGTCACCACAAGCGGCGATGAATCGCCACTGGCCGTGATCCCGCTGGGTGAGGCGGTGACCACATAGCCGAAGACCGGAGAACCACCATCAAAGGCCGGGGGCGAAAAGGCCACCGTAGCCTGGCCATCTCCAGATGCAGCGCCGCCCATTCCCGGCGCGCCGGGAACGGTGATCAGGGCGAATGAGGCGGCTACCTGCTGATCCTTGTGCAGCGAAGAGATGATATAGCTCCCTCCCGCCACCTGGGCCATCCGGTCCAGGCCATTGACCATGAAAGCGGCCAGGTGATAGCCTTGAGCAGGGGCAATGACGCACAAGGAATCAGCCCCATCCACCACCGGACTGGCGCACAGAATGGTGCCATGGGCCAGGGGATCGCCCAAGCCGGCCGGGGTCGTGCCCAGCCCGAATCTGGTATCGCCCCAAACGACGATGGAGCCGTCGCCCTTCTGCGCCACCGAGTGATCCCCCGCCGCCGCAATGGCGATGACGCCGTTGAGTCCGACCGGGACCGAGGCCTGCCCGACGCTGTCATCGCCCCAGCCGCGGACAGTGCCGTCATCCAGCAGGGCGAGCCCATGCTTGTCGCCAGCGGCGATGGCCGCAACGTCATGGAGTCCGGCAGGGAGCGTGGTCTGCCCCTTGCTATTGTCGCCATCGGCAATCACGGTACCGTTGTCCTGCAAGGCCAACGCAAAGGACGCCCCCATGGCCACGGCTTTGACCCCGGCAAGGGATCCAAGCCAATCCGCCTGCGTAGACTGATCGGCTGCGTTCCGGCCCCAGGCGGCCACTGTGCCGTCAGCCTTCACCGCCGCCGACAGGAAACCGCCGGCAGCCACGGCCCGGACATTCTCCAAGCCCGTGGGTACCGTTGTCTGGCCCCGGCCACCCTCCCCCCAGGCGACCACCGTACCATCATTCTTCAAGGCCACGGTATGATAGTAGCCAGCCGCCACCTCAGTCACGCCGGACAAACCGGCCGGAACCGTAGCGATCCCGGAGAGAGTCGTTCCCCAGGCAGCCACCGTGCCATCCCCCTTGACCACAACGGTGTGGCCGTCGCCCATGGCAATATCAACGACCCTTCCTAGCCCACTGGGGACCGAGGCCTGACCTATGGAGTTACTGCCCCAGACCATCACTGCGCCTGTATTGGTAACCGCCGCCGTATTCTTAGAGCCAGCCGCGATGGCGGCCACCCCATTGAGGCCTTGCACCCTTATCTGGTGTGCGATGGGCGGCGTGACGCTGCCGGAGGGCGCGGATGCCGGGCCAACGCCTGCGGCATTGGTGGCCGTCACGGTAAAGGTATAGGCCTGCCCTTGGCGCAAACCGCTTACGGTCAATGGGGAACTGAGGCCGCTGGCGGTGCTCCCGCCAGGTGAGGAGGTCACGGTATAGCCGGTGATCGGGCTGCCTCCGTCCGAGGCCGGGGCCGTAAAGGCAATGGTCGCCTGGGCGATGCCCGGCGTTGCCTCAGTGATGACCGGTGGCCCCGGGACCGTGGCCGGGGTCACGCTGTTGGACTCGGCAGATGGTTGGCCATCGCCCAGGGCGTTTGTGGCCTTGACCGTAAAGGTGTACGCCGTCCCGTTGTTCAGGCCAGTGACCGTAATAGGCGAGGCCGGACCACTGCCTTCCGCGCCGCCCGGGCTGGCCGTCACCGTATAGGCGGTGATCGTGCGGCCACCGTCGGACGCGGGAGGAGTAAAGTGCACAGTGGCCTCGCCGTTGCCCGCCATGGCCGTTCCGATGACGGGGGGCCCGGGTACGGTGTCGGGAACAAAGACGCCGGTGACGACTTGCCGGGCTTGGACACCGGTAATGGTGTAACTGCCACCAGAGGCCTCGGCCAACCGATCAACTCCGTTGACCGCAAAACGCGCCAGGTGATACCCGGTGTCCGGGGCAATAGCGCAGAGGGAGCTCGCCCCGGCCTCAACCGGGCTGCTGCAAGAGATCGAGCCATTCGTTATGGGTGGGGTGAGTTCAGGAGGAGCCAGGCTCTGGCCGGAGCCGTTATGCCCCCACAGCAGGATGGCGCCATCGCGCACCAGAGTCACCGTATGACGAGCGCCAGTGGCCACAGCCACAGCCCCTCCAAGGCCTGGCGGCACCACAGCCTGACCGTCATCGTTCCAGCCCCAGGCCACTACTGTGCCATCGCTCTTCATGGCCACGGTATGGCCCAAGCCGGCGGCCACGGCGCTCACTCCATCTAGGCCAGGAGGCACCAAAATCTGGCCGTCAGTGTCGTCCCCCCAGGCGACCACCGTACCATTGCTCTTGACCGCCACCGAGTGCTGCGCCCCCGCCGCCACTGCCACCACCTGGCCCAATCCAGACGGCACCGTGGTCTGGCCGGAGGTATTCCACCCCCAGGCCACCACCGTGCCATCGCCCTTGAGGGCCACGGTATGGTAATACCCAGCGGCAACGGCAATAACCCCGGCAAGGCCCTCTGGCACCGTCGCTTGACCATAGTCGTTACGCCCCCAGGCGATCACCGTGCCGTCAGTCTTCAGGGCCACCGTATGATAGTGCCCTGCCGCGATGGCCATCACTCCCGACAAATCCGTGGGCGCCGAGCACTGGCCGTGGGTGTTGTCCCCCCAGGCAGCAACCGTGCCATCCTCCTTCAGAGCCACGGTATGAAAACCGCCAGCGGCAATAGCTGTTACTGTTTTCCCGGCCAAGGCAGACGGGACGTCAGCCTGATGGGAGGCGTTCTCGCCCCAGGCGACCACCGTGCCGTTACCCCGTAAGGCCACCGTATGGTAGGAACCCGCGGCGATGGCTGTCACCCCGGTTTCACCCTGGGCGACCACGGTGTAGCTGACGGCAAAGGCTGGCCCGGCCGCCAAAAGGCCAACGATTATGCTCCACCACAGCATGCTCACAAACTGTCTCCCCTGCCCCATACGTCACCTCATGATTGCCGTGATGTCTTCCGAGCCGAAACCGAAGGAAAAGTCCGAAAAGATTCGCCCAGACAGATGAGGATTATAGTCCTACCACAAAAAAGCGGCTTCGTCAAAAGTAGGCAAAAAGTAACCATTATTAACCCACATTGAAAGCTACTACCTCAAGCCTACGCAGTCTGTCCTCGATCGCCGCGTAGGGGTCAAAGGAGCAACGCACGGCTCTGCCTCCCTCCTTTCCCTGGCTGCAAGTCTCGCCCGCATCGCTTCCAGACGCTGGGTCTTGCCAAGGCCCTGGGACATTCATTGCTCTTGCTTAATAACAGGCCTTGCACTATGCTCCCTGCGCAGAAATCGGACTACTTCCAGTTTGCAGTCAAAACGATCCCTTTGTATACCCCTCAAGGGGGGACTGAAAGGAGTCGTTCCGAATGCTTGCCGGAAGCATTTCTCTGAATGCAACCTAGAATAAAAACCGCCCCCAACCCAAACGTGCTCTCCTTGCAACCATTTACAATTGGCACTGTCACCATCGATCCGCCCCTGATCCTAGCACCCATGGCCGGGGTCACCCACTCGCCCCTGCGCCGCCTGGTCACCTCCTTTGGCCGGCCGGGTCTCTTCTTCAGCGAGATGCTGAGCGCCAAGCACATTCCAGACGACATCAAAAAACGCTCCTTCTGGCTGGCAAGGGAGGAGTGTGAGCGCCCCATGGCCTACCAGATCGTCGCCCCCTCGCCGGAGGAGGCGGCGCTAGGGGCAAGCCACCTCGGACAAATCGGCGCCGAGATCATCGACCTAAACCTGGCCTGCCCGGCCCCCAATATCTCCGGACGCCGCCGGTCCGGGGGCTTTCTGCTCTCCGACCTCAACCTGGTGGCGGATATCCTCGCCGCCCTGCGGCCAGCGATATCCTGCCCGCTGACGGTCAAGATCCGGCTGGGCGTGACACCCGATCTTGTCTTTCTGCGCGACTTGGTCGAGATTGTGGAAGGAAGTGGTGTCGATGCCATTACCCTCCACCCCCGGCTCACCACAGAAAAACTGAAACGACGGGCGCGCTGGGAGTATATCGGTCACCTGAAGGCCATGACCCGGCTACCGGTGATCGGCAACGGCGATGTGATAACCCGTGAGGATTGCCTGGCCATGTTTGCCCAGACGGGCTGTGACGGGGTGATGATTGGACGGGCAGCGGCCCAAAAACCGTGGCTCTTTGCCGAAATTGCAAGCGGCCATGACCAGGAGATCAGCGCTGAGTTTCTGTTTGCCACCTACCGAGAGGCATGGCGTCTGATGACCGAGTTTTTCCCCGCCACCCAGACCTTGGGCAGGATCAAAGAGTTCACCTGGTACTTCAGCAGGAACCTGCGTTTTGGCCATCGCCTGGCGGCCAGGATGCAGAGCCTGCCTGATCTTCAGGCTTGCTGGCAGCTGGCGGAGGACGACTTCATCAAGAGCTGGTAAAAGGCCTCTCTCTGGCAAGACTCTTCCATTCCCACGCAAAAAGGGGCAGAACGCCTAAGCGCCTGCCCCTTTTTGCTAGCTCCTGACAGCAAACGGCTCAGTGCTTTGCTTCGCCGCCCTCCGCCATAGCCTCCATGGCACGGCCCGGATTGGCCTCGACCTTCTTCATGATCTCGCCGGTCTTGGCATCCGGCAACCACTTGACCCCGCCGGTGCTCACATCATAGAGGGCGCCAACCACTTTTACCTTGCCACTTTTGACCAAGTCGCGGGTGGCGGCGCTTTTCATGAACAGATCCTCGATGCTCTGGTAGACATTCTCCTCGATGCCGTATGGCACAACCTCTGCGTCCTTGGCCTCGGGGTGGGCGGCGATGGCCCGTTCAACCGCAGGTTTGATGTTCTCGACAAGGGGCGGGATGTTGCGCTCCAGGGCATGGCCATGGCCCTGCACTGCGCCGGTTACGGCCTTGACAGCACCGCACTGGGTATGGCCGAGGACAACCAAGACGGGGGTATTGACATGGGCCAAGCCGTATTCGATGGAGCCTGCCTCGTCGGTGTCGACCACGTTGCCAGCCACGCGGACAATAAAGAGGTCCATGATCCCGGCGTCAAAGATACGCTCGACCGGCACCCGGGAGTCGGAGCAGGAAATCACGGTGGCATAGGCGTAGTCGCCTTGATCCGCCTTACCGGCCAAGGCCATCCGGCTGCTGTCACACTTCGGGTTCTCGGCCTTACCCGCTATGTACCGGGCGTTGCCCTCCTTCATCATAGCGATAATGGCATCCGGCGACGGCTTCTCGGCCTTGGCAGAGTTGGCGAGGGTAGGCCCCCCTGTCATCAGCAACAGGCAGCTTGCGGCAATGGCCATGGTCTTGATTCGCTTAATCATTGGTCTGGTCTCCTTTTTTCATGTTGGCTAACAATAACTCACCCATAACGATCCGATATCATAACGCATTAGTCATGAATGAATACCCATTCATGATAAACTAAAGTTCACTTTCTACTACTGTCAACTCGCCTCCTCGTCAAGCACAAAATCCCAATGTTCCTTCCGCCGTTGTTCCCTGCGAGTATATTCCGGTCGACCTGCAATTCGATTCTTCTGTCTGCGGCACCGGCTCCTGCGCGGCGCCCCGAGAAATGCTCGCCGCATTACTGCGGCGGCACAGCGCACGAAATCCTTGCAGCCCCCGTACTATCGTGCTATTGAGGACGTTCATCTTCAAACTCCCACGGTAGGCGCCACGACCGCTCACGCCCACAGACCTTAAAGGTACTCCCCCCATGATCCACCTTACCAATGTCAGCAAGCAGCACGGCTCGCAGATCCTGTTTCATAATATCAGCTGCCAGATCCTGCCGGGATCGCGTAACGGCCTGGTCGGCGCCAACGGCGCCGGCAAAACCACGATCTTCCGGCTGATCACCGGCGAGGAGGCGGCGGACAAGGGCTCCATCAGCTGCTCCAAAAAGACGGTGATCGGTTATTTCTCACAGGATGTCGGTGAGATGGCTGGACGCTCGGCCCTGGCCGAGGTCATGGCCGGCTCAAGCGAGACCATGCGCCTGGGGGAGACGATGCGGGAGATGGAGGCCGCCATGGCCGAGCCGATGAGCGACGACGAGATGGCGGCCCTACTCGAGCGCTACGGCGACGCCACTGAGGAGTTTGAGCATCGGGGCGGCTACGACCTGGAGAGCCGGGCCCAGGCGGTGCTCACCGGGCTCGGCATCGGCCCGGACGATTATAATCGCCCGGTGGAGAGCTTTAGCGGCGGCTGGAAGATGCGCATCGCCCTCGCACGCATCCTCACCATCAATCCGGATGTCCTGCTCCTTGACGAGCCCACCAACCACCTGGACGTGGAATCCATCATCTGGCTGGAAAATTGGCTGGCCACCGAATTCAAGGGCGCGTTGCTGATGACCTGCCATGACCGCGATTTCATGAACCGCATCGTCTCCACCATCCTCGAAGTGGCGGCCGGCACGGTGACCACCTACAGCGGCAATTACGACTTTTATCTGCGGGAGCGGGAGATCCGGCGGGAACAACTCCAGGCCAGCCACCGCCGACAGCAGGAGATGCTGGCCAAGGAGGAGGAGTTCATCGCCCGTTTTGCGGCCCGCGCCTCCCACGCCGCCCAGGTCCAGTCCCGGGTCAAAAAACTGGAAAAGATTGAACGGATCGAACTGCCGCCGGAGCAGCGCAGCATCAACTTCGAATTCGTAGAACCGCCGCGCAGCGGCGACGATGTGGCCAGGATCACCGACCTCGGCAAGGTCTGGCCCCTGGAGGACGGGGGCGAAAAATCGGTCTTCGGCGGCATCACCGGAGTTATTCGCCGGGGGGAAAAGATCGCTGTGGTCGGAGTCAACGGGGCGGGCAAATCCACCTTCCTCAAAGTCCTGACCAAGCAGACAAAGGCAACCACCGGCTTCGTCACCTTGGGCGCCAACGTCTTCCCAGGCTACTTCAGCCAGCATTCCATGGAGGTGCTCGATCCGGACAAGACCGTCTTCACCACGGTGCAGGACGCCATGCCCAACGCCACCATCGGTGTGATCCGCAACCTCTGCGCCGCCTTCCTCTTCCAGGGCGACGCGGTTGACAAACGGATAGAGATGCTCTCCGGCGGCGAAAAGAGCCGGGTGGTGCTGGCCACCCTGCTTGCACGCCCGCTCAATTTTCTGGTCCTCGACGAGCCCACCAACCACCTGGACATCCAATCCCGCGAGGTGCTGCTCGGAGCCCTCAAAAAATTCACCGGCACGGTGGTGCTGGTCAGCCACGACCGCCACTTTCTCCGCTCCCTGGTCAACCGGGTCTTTGCCATCGACCATGGCGAACTTCGGATTTATGAGGGCGACTACGGCTACTACCTGGACAAAAGCCAGGCGGAGAGAGGAGCATGAGCAAGGCTGGCGGCTGTCCAGCAGAGATGCGCCATCGGCCCCAATGGCGACAACATTATACTTGGCAGGGGCGAAGAATTCGGTTTAGCATGTCCTGCTTTGGATGTTTGAGAATGTTCTCGGCACCCCATTTTTGACCATTGCCTGATCCTTCAGAACTGATTATCTCTTTCACAGCAGCAAGTCCTATCCCTCAGTCTACTTAGTATCATGGAACCTCCCCAATGGAAATATCCGGAACCAATCTCGGCGCATCGACCTATGCCATGAAAAAGGCTATTGAGAGGCCCAACATCCTGTTGAATCTCATCCAACAGTCTGCCGCTCCTGCAGGACAATCCCTTGACGCAAAGAATCTTGTGCCCTCGAATCCTCCTGACCTAGCTGCAATTACCGGCAAAGGGAAGATCATCGATTTAGTCTCGTGATGGATTCCCGACATAAAAATACTAAGCGCGATATGATTGTCCTCCCAATCATATTCATCGTGTTGCTCATGTCTGTCGCCTACAGTTTTGCAGAATCAGTTGCCACGGCAGTGCAACAAGCTCCAACACAGGGAGGCATGACTGGCAAGTGCATTTGCAGCTCATCTCAACTTCATGAGCAACCTAATATCGCTGAGATCAAGAAGGCTGCCGAGCAGGGGAATATGGAGGCACAGCGTAAGTTGGGGCTCAAGTATTTCAACGGCAATGGCCTCCCCGAGGATTACCAGAAAGCTGTTGAATGGTATCAAAAGGCAGCGGAACAAGGGGATGAGATGGCCCAGTGGTTCTTGGGCGGCATGTATGACGAAGGGAAAGGCGTGAACCAAAATATAAACCAAGCTCTTTTTTGGTACGCGAAGGCAGCGGAACAAGGTTCTTCAAGAGCTCAGTTCCGGTTAGGTGAAATATTTGCCGAGGGTAATGGTGTCCCCAAGAATGATATGGTTGCCTATAGTTGGTACAGCTTAGCCGCCAACCAAGGAGACATGATTGCCCTGAAAAAAAGAGATTCCGTCGGGGAGAAAATTCCTCCAGAGCAACTCATTCAAGCCAAGTCGTTATCCGCTAGCCTCCAGGCCAAGATTGACGACAAAAAGAAGTAGCATCCTTGGTCTGTCGGGCGTGTAAAGAATTTTGTGTAAATGGCTTTTCTTTCAAAAGCTAGGCAGTCTGTCTTCAAACATGATGCTGAACTGATTCAGGGCCGACTTCCATTCCCTGATCGGCATCGTCCATTTCTTTGAG
>Ga0233425_10000422_pt1 | contig 111401 bp, 83 predicted proteins | sample Watercolumn_Towu_2_FD_181712 | JGI IMG/M metagenome (GOLD analysis project Ga0233425, IMG submission 181712) | Freshwater microbial communities from Lake Towuti, South Sulawesi, Indonesia - Watercolumn_Towuti2014_140_MG | ecosystem: Environmental > Aquatic > Freshwater > Lake | place... | reverse complement strand
GGCCAAAATAGCTGAATCTGGCGTTCTGAGTCCGCCGTTGGTCACATGCGCCGCATATCTGGTTGCCGAGAAACTACGTATCCCGCAATAGGCTGGAGAGCCAGAAATGTACAAAGTCGAGCTGAGGAGCAGTCCGTAAATCGGCTGCTCCTCAGCTTACTTAACAGGAGTTACGCAGTAGATGCTCCCAGCCGGTCTGCGACCGGCGCCGTTGGCCTGGACGGGCCGCTTTCTCTGGCCCGATGGCGGTCGCAGATAGCACGCCCCGCTGTTTCGGGCACCGCCTGAGAGCCAGGAGTGCGTAAGTCCTGTTACTTAACGGTTAGGCAAATTCCCGAAGTTGGTGTACAATCCAGGTGAAGCGCAGACTGACCCATAAGGATCATCCTATGCAAAACCTCATTGACACCATTGAGCTGCCTTTGTTTCCGCTGAATACGGTGTTGTTCCCCGGTCAGGTCTTGCCGCTGCATATCTTCGAGGAACGCTATCGTTTGATGATCCGCCATTGCCTGGCAGAAGATAAACCGTTCGGTGTGGTCCTCATCCAACAGGGGCAGGAGGTCGGCGCGCCGGCCGATCCCTACCCGGTCGGCACGATCGCCCGGATCGTGGAGAGCAGCCGCCTGCCGAATGGCACGCTGAACATCATCAGCGTGGGCGTCGAGCGTTTCCGCATCCGGCGCCTGATCCACGATCAACCCTATCTGCGCGGCGAAGTCGAGACCTTCCCGATGGCTGAGCCGGGCGACAACCCGGCCGTGGCGCGTTTAACCCAGCAGGTGCGGCAGCAGGTGGCGCGTTACATCGAGCTGATCGCCGACGCCGCCGGCCTGCGCATCCAGGTGGGCAACGTCCCCGACGCGCCGCAGCAGGTCAGCTATCTGGCCGCGGTGGCGATGCAGATTGATAACCGAGAGAAACAGAGGCTGCTCGATGCAGCTTCAGTTCACGGCATTTTGGCCGCCGAGGTATCCTTGCTGAACCGCGAGAACGCCCTGCTGACCTGGATGGCGCGCACGAAGGCCTGGCCAGATCGGATGCAGTTCGGGGCGAGTGGCACATTATTGCCAAACTGAGGCGTGCGCCCAAGTCAATTTGACAGCCTCCGTTCGGTGTGGTAGCATTTTGCCCGTGTTCATGGGCACACAAGGGGTTCTCACGTGCGCCGAAACCACAGCATTCCTTCCAGGAGGCATCGAAAAGATGGAGAGCACGGGTATCGTAAAGTGGTTCAGCCGAAGTAAGGGCTACGGCTTTATTTCGCCCGACGGCGAAGCGCAGAAGGATATCTTCGTCCACTATTCTAACATTGTGGGCGAGGGATTCAGGAACCTGGATGCTGGCGCGCGGGTGCGCTTCGTGATCGAGGACACCCCGAAAGGGCCGCAGGCGGTGCAGGTGGCCCCGGTCTGATTTGGGGTATGACGGCGATGCGTGCGAAGCCCTCGGCGACAAGCTGAGGGCTTTTGTTTAGCAGCGGCTAGGCCCAAAACACTTGCCAAGCCCTCCGTTCGCGTGTACAATGTTCTTTATCGTCTTTCGACGACAAGACACGATCCGGGCTGACAGAGAGGCCCGGTGAGTTGGGTGGCGTGAGAGCGCCAGGCAGGAGACCCCGGTGATTCGTCCGTTTGGGTTGGCCGATATTTTTCTGATGCGTGATCTGCAGCGACGCAGTGCAACGCTGGCGATCGAGCCGGCGTTGACGCATCCGCGCGACCCGCTGTGGAGCGCGCTGGCCGCGCCCTGGCCTTGGGCGGGGTTCGGCATCGCGACTTATGTCTTGACCGCGACTCCGCGTGGCTCGGAAGAGACCGGCTTCGTGCAGCTCGTGAAACGCGCCGCGCGACCCGAAGCGGATGTGCTGTACCTGGCGCCCGCACTGCCGGCCGGCCCTGGCCGCGCTCCGGCGGTCGAGGCGATCTGGCATGGGCTGCTCAATCATTGCGTGCTCGCGGCGGCCGACCACGGCTTGCAGCGCATCTTTGCCAACAGCCCCGACGGTGGGCCAGAGGAAGCCTGCCTGAAGGATGTCGGCTTCAGCCTGTATGCGCGCGAAACGGTGTATCGCCTGGCGACCGTCCAGCCGGCGGCCCTGGCGCCGGCGGCCGGCTACCGATCGCAAGGGCCGCAAGACAGTTGGGCGCTGCAGCGGCTCTACACTCGCAGCACGCCTAAGCTCGTCCAACATGCCGAGGGCGCGGCCTCTGGCAATGTCGGCGCGCCGCCGCTTTCGTGGTGGGAGCCGGACCGCTGGCAGGGGTGCGTCTGGGAGCCGGCCGGCGAGGCGCGCGGGGCCGTGCAGATCCACCTGGGTCGCGCCGGCCATTGGCTGCGGCTATGGGGCGCGAACCTGCTATCGGCCCGCGAAGCGCGCAGCCTGATCGAGCAAGGCCTGCGGTTGATCGCCGCCGCGCCGCCGGCGAGTAATGCCCGCCTGCTGCCGGTGTATACGACCGTCCGCGACTACGAGCGGGATCTGGGCGGTGCCTTGACCGGTTTCGGCTTCGCCCCGTACACCGATCGTGTGCGTTTTGTCAAACATACCGTGGCCCCCATCCGCGAGCCGACGCTCCCGGCGGCCGTGCCGGCGTTGGAACCCGCGCCGAAGGTGGTGGCTCGCACCGTGGAGAAGGTTAGATAATCCGAGATATGCAACAGCAGAAAATCACAGATGACCTGGACGCCCTGTTACAGGTGTTGCCGCCCGCCGTCGAAGGGGCGCTGCGGGCCGCGAACCAGGGCGAGAATTTGCTGGAAATCATCCTGGACCTGGGCCGCGTGCCCGAAGCGCGATTTGTGGATCACGAGGTGATCCTGAGCCAGAATGAAGTCAGCGCGGCCGACCTGGACGCGGTGCTGGCGCGCATCGGGCAGTTCACGGGGGATAACCGCGCCGGGATCGAGCGGACCCTGCACCGGATCTCGTGCATCCGTAACCGGCAGGGCAACGTCATCGGCCTGACCTGCCGGGTGGGGCGGGCGGTGTACGGGGTGATTGACATCATCGAGGACATCGTTAAGTCGGGCCAGAGCATCCTGCTGCTGGGCCGGCCGGGCGTGGGCAAAACGACCCTCCTGCGCGAGGCGGCGCGCATCCTGGGCGAAAAGAAACGCGTGATCGTGGTGGACACCTCCAACGAAATCGGCGGCGACGGCGACATCCCCCACCCGGCGATCGGCCGGGCCAGGCGGATGCAGGTCGCTGCGCCCGAATTCCAGCACGAGGTGATGATCGAAGCGGTGGAGAACCACATGCCCGAGGTGATCGTCATTGACGAGATCGGCCGGGAGCAGGAGGCCGCGGCCGCCCGGACGATCGCCGAGCGCGGGGTGCAATTGGTGGGGACGGCGCACGGCATCACCCTGGAGAACCTGCTGATGAACCCGACCCTGTCGGATCTGGTTGGCGGGATCGAGAGCGTCACGCTGAGCGACGAGGAAGCGCGGCGCCGCGGCACGCAAAAGGCGGTGCTGGAACGCCGCGCGCCGCCCACCTTCGATGTGTTGATCGAGCTGCAAGACCGCCAGCGGATGGCTGTGCACCACAACGTGGCGGCGGCGGTGGATGCGATGTTACGCGGCCGGGTGCTTGCGCCGGAAATCCGCTATCGGGATGAGCGCGGGCAGGTGCGCATCCAGGCCGCGCCGGTTCAGCCGGTGGTGGAGGCCAGGGGGGTCACGTTCACCCCGGTCGGCCGGCTGCCGTTCGACAAGCAAGGCAACGGCCGACAGCCGGCGGAACGGAGCGAGCCGCCCGCCGTGGCGCCGGAACAGACGCCCGCGCCTGCGCCAGCAGTCAGGCCCACGCAGGCCTTGCGAGTGTATCCGTATGGCGTCAGCCGCGGGCGGCTGATCCAGGCCGCGCAAAACCTGGGCGTACCGGTGGTGATCGTGGACTCGCTCGATGGAGCGGATGCGGTCGTGACGCTGAAAAACTACTACCGCAAGCATCCGCAGCCGATCGTGGATGCCGAGCGCCAACGGACGCCGGTCTATGTCCTGCGCGCCAACACGATCAATCAGCTCGAATCATGCCTGGGGGACATCTTCGGCATCCCGGTGGAAATCGAGGATCCGACCGAACGGGCCATCGCTGAGGCGCAAGAGGCGATCCGCCGCGTGCTGGCCGGATCTTCCTCTGAGGAGTTGCGGCCGACGACGGCGGAAGTGCGTCGGCTGCAACATGAGTTGGCGCGGGCGGCGAACCTTGTCTCGCATAGCTACGGCAACGAGCCGCGGCGCCGCGTGCGCATCTTCCCGGGTTGAGCATGGGGCGCTTCATCACGTTCGAGGGGCCGGAGGGCAGCGGGAAGACGACGCACATTCGGCTGCTGGCAGCCTGGCTGCGGGCGCAAGGTCGCGCGGTCGTGACGACCCGCGAACCGGGCGGCACGCGCATCGGGGATGGCATCCGGGCGCTGCTCCTGGATCCGACCCACGCCGAAATGCGGCCGGAGACCGAGATCTTGCTCTTCTCGGCTGCGCGAGCGCAACTCGTCGGCCAGATCATCCGGCCGCACCTGGCGCAGGGCGGCATCGTGCTGTGCGACCGCTTCGCCGATTCGACCCTGGCGTATCAGGGGTATGGCCGTCAGTTGGACCTGGAGACGCTGCGGCAGATCACGGCCTTTGCGACCGGCAATCTGACGCCCGATCTCACGATCTGCCTCGACCTCCCGGCCGCAGAGGGGCTGCGCCGGAAGCGGGGGGGCGATCAGGCCGAGTGGAATCGGATGGAGCAGGAGCAGTTGGCGTTTCACGAGCGGGTGCGCCACGGGTTCCTGGCGCTGGCGGCCGCCGAACCGGCGCGCTGGCTGGTGTTGGACGCGACGCAATCTGTGGAAGACATTCAAGGGGGAATCCGCACACGGGTGGCGGAACACCTGACATCAGAAAGGAGCGTTGTCACATGAAACTCATCATGGCTATCGTCAGCAGCGATGACTCTCGCGAGGTGCTCAACCGGTTGACCAAAGCGGGCTTTCGTGCGACCGTCATCAGCACGACGGGCGGGTTCTTGCGCGAAGGCAACACGACGCTGTTTCTCGGCACCGACGATCAGAAGGTAGCGCAGGCGGTGGACATTCTGCGCCAGACCTGCCGGCGGCGCACGCAGTGGGTTTCGCCGCTGCCCACCCTGGAAGGGCCTGGCCTGGAGATGTCTGAACCAATCGAGGTGAGCGTGGGCGGGGCAGTGGCGTTCATCATGAATGTCGAACAGTTCGTGCAGGTGTGAGTCTGACCGCTGACGAAGGACGGCGCTTCATGTTGGGGACAGAAAGCAGCGGAGCACCCTGAGCGGAGGGCGGCTGGTGTTGGCGGTCCGCAGTCGGAGGGTGCGGAGCGGTCGTAAGTGGGCCGCATCTTTCGACTGCGCAGCGCGAACTGATGCGCTGCTCCGCTCAGGATGCTTGCGCCATCACGATGAAACGCGGCCACGCCGAAGGATCAGAGACAGGCGCACGTCCGACTCTCAATCCTTCGTCGCCAGCCCATTTACATCACGCCGAAGTCGTCGCCGCCCATGCCGCTCATTCCCATGCCGCCGCCTTCCGCGGCCAGTTCGGGCATGGATTGCTCGATGCTTTCGGGGTCTTCGCCGGCTTCCAGGCGGTCAACCACTTCGGAAAACTCCGGGCCGAGATCCTCGCCGGTTTCATTCGCCATTTTGCGCATGAAACGGGCGAGCGATTTCGGGTCGTTTTCGTCTAACCCGTCCAGGCTGCTGGGATCGGCCAGGCTGTCCAGCCGGCTCTCTTCGGAACGGACCACCGACACGCGCGAGATCAGGCGGGTCAACTGGGCGCCGCCGCAGCGTGGACACACCGCTTCCCGAGTCTCCGCGTCGGCAAAGTTCCGCCAGAGCAGGCTGACCCGGCGTCGGCAATCCTGACAGGTGTATTCGTAGATCGGCATCGTTATCACCTCACGACGTTAGGAATTAACATTGACTGCGATTATAGTCGAAGCGCCGGTTTGCGCCAAGCACAGCCGCCCCGCCGCATTCGTTGACACGGGGCCGTCCATGGATCGCCATCCGCAGCCCGTGCGCGTAGCCAACGTTACGGCCAGCGATATCGAATCCGCGTGCGCGGCGGACACCTGGTACGGCGCATTGCACACGCCGCGGCCGCTCCTGATCGTCATCTCGGGCCCATCCGGTGTGGGCAAGGATGTGACGATCCGGCGGATGAAGGAGCGCCAATATCCGTTCCATTTTGTCGTGACAGCCACCACGCGCAGCCAACGGCCGGATGAAGTCAACGGCGTAGATTACCATTTCGTCTCGACCGCGACCTTCGAGCGGATGCTCGCCGATGGTGAGCTGCTCGAGCACGCGTTGGTTTATGGCCAGTACAAGGGCATCCCCAAAGCAGGCGTGCGGGCCGCGCTCGCCAGCGGCCAGGATGCGATCATGCGCGTGGATGTGCAGGGCGCGGCCACCGTGCGCCGGCTGGCGCCGCAAGCGATCACTATCTTTCTGACCGCCGAGTCCGAGGCGGCGCTGGTCGAGCGATTGCGTCGGCGTCGCACCGATGATGAGGCGCAATTGAAGCAACGGATCAAGACCGCTTGCGACGAGTTGGGGCGAGCGAACGAGTTTCAATATCGCGTCGTCAACCGCGAGTGCGCCCTGGACGCGACCGTAGATACCGTGGTCGCCATCATGCAGGCCGAGAAGTGCCGGGTGGATTGGAAGCCGGTGGTGATATGATCGAAGACCATGTCGCGCAGCCCGCTGCGCCGCGCCGGTCGTCCCTGGCGTTGCCGCTGACCAGGCCACGGGTCACATATGTGCTGTTGGGGTTGATCCTGGCCGGCTTCCTGGCGGAAACCGTGCTGGGCGGGTCTACCCGCACGCGGGTGCTGGTGACGCTGGGCGCGCAGGTCAATCTGTTGATCTGGGAAGGGGAAGTCTGGCGGCTCCTGACCGCGCTGTTCCTGCACATCGGCGTCCAGCATTTACTGTTCAACGGCTGGGCGCTCTACAGTCTGGGCCGCGATGTCGAGATGTTTTACGGTTCCGCCCGCTTCACGATCCTCTACTTCATCGCCGGCCTGTTCGGCGGGGTGGCCTATTACCTGCTGGGGGCGCCGGCGACCGGCGTCACCGTGTCGGCCGGCGCGTCGGGCGCGGTATTCGGCATCATCGGCGCAGAACTGGCCTTCTGGCTGCGCAATCGCGAGCTTTTCGGCGCGTTCGGCCGGCAACGCTTGCTGAACCTCGGCATCCTGGTCGCGATCAATCTGTTCTTCGGGTTCACCGTGCCGGGGATCAACAACCTGGCGCACCTGGGCGGCCTGGCCTCCGGCTTTCTGCTGGCGTTGGCGCTGGCGCCGCACTACGGGGTCGTGCTCCAGTGGAGCGGCCTCGGTCCCATGCCGCGGCTGGTGAACACCGTTCCGACGGCCGTCCAGGTCGCGGCGGTGGCGCTGGCCGTGTTGTTGTTGCTGTTCGGGCTGGCGGCGGGGGCGCAACGCTGGACGGCGCTGGCGCCTCGCCTGAACTTGTAATGCAAGCTGCCACGCTCGCTTCGCGAGCAGTGCGCCACACCCGGAGGTGGTTATGTCTTCTACTTCCGACTCCACAATCCGTCCTTCTGCCATCGCTGGACAGTGGTATCCCGGCAGCGCGCCGGCCCTGCGCCGCACCGTCGAGGAGTTCCTTGCCGCCGCGCCGCCCGTGGCCCTGCCCGGCCCGGTGATCGCGCTGGTCAGCCCGCACGCGGGGTACGCGTACTCTGGCCCGACGGCCGGCCACGCGTTCGCGCAAGTGCGCGGGGCCGCGTTCCGCCGCGTGATCCTGCTGGGGCCGTTGCACCGGCCGATCTGGGGGAGCCGTCTGGGCGCCTTCATGGTCCCGCAGGAGGCCGCGTATCGGACACCGCTGGGGGATGTCCCGCTCGACCGGGCGTTCATCGCCGCGCTCGGCCGGCGCGTCCTCCTCACGCCGGTGCAGCGCGACGAGGAGCACTCGTTGGAGATCGAGCTGCCGTTCCTGCAGGCAGCGCTTGCCGCGTTCACCCTGGTTCCCATCATGCTCGGCGAGCACATCGGCGACCCCGGCGCGCGGGCGCGCGTGACGGGCCTGGCGACCGCGTTAACCGAGCTGTGCGACGACGGTACGCTGCTCGTCGCCAGCACCGACCTGAGCCACCTGGACAACTACGCCGACGTGGTGCGCACCGACCGGCGGCTGGCGGAGCTGCTCGTCGCGTTCGCCGTGGATGGGCTGGCCGCGGCCCTCGCGACCGCGCAGGCGCAGGCGTGCGGCGCGACCGGGCTGGTCGCCGTCCTGGAGGCCGCGCAAAAACGCGGCGCGCGCGGGGTACAGGTGTTGGCGCAGACGACGTCGGGCGATGTGACCGGCAAAAAACAGCCGGGGGTCTACACAGTCGGTTACCTGGCTGCGGCAGCATATAGATAATTCGCTTATGTGGTATGCTGATGTCTGTGTCAACACCCCCCTCGGCCGCAAGGTAGCATCTGGCCCGACCAGCGAAGACGAACCTGATCCGCTCGGCCAGACCTTCACCTATGCGGTCTCTAGTCGTCTGGCAGGCCAGCTACAGCCTGGGCACCTGGCCTGGGTATCCCTGCGCGGCCGGCGTATGCAAGGGATTGTCCTGAAGATAAGTGACACGCCGCCCGCTTTCAGAACCCATGAAATCGTGTCCCTGGTAGAGCCGCAGCCGCTCTTGACGCCCACTCAGATTGCGCTGGCGTACTGGGTCAGTAACACCTACCTCGCCCCCCTGATCGAATCGCTGCTGCTGATGCTCCCTGTCGGGCTGAGCCAGCGCGGCCGCACAGTCTTCGTTCGCACTGAAACACCGGCCCCGGCCGACCTGACCCCGACGCAAGCCGCGCTGTTGGCGTGCATCGCGGCCAAAGAAGGGGAGTGGGCCGAGGTCAGCGAAGGGCTGCGTGGTGTGACGCAGAAGGCCGACCTGCAGCCGCTCATCGCGAAGGAGTTGGTGACGCAGGAGGTTGCATTCCCCAACCCGCCCCCGCGACCGAAGACCGACCGCCAGGTGCGGCTGCTGGCCGACGCCGAGGCGATCCGCCGCGCCTTGCCGGCCCTGGGCCGCGCATCGAAGCAGGCGGAGGTGTTGGGGTGGTTGTGCGGGGGAAGCAGCAAATCGGCAAATCGGCAAATTGCAAATGCCGAATCGGAAAGCAGTGCGCGTTCTTCGTTTGTTCTGGCTGAGGTGTGCGCGGCGGTGGGGTGTACGGAGGGGCCGGTGAAGGCGCTGGCCGAGCGGGGCTGGGTGACGATCACCCCGCGGTCGGCGCAGACGCCGGCCAGTGTAACGCTGAACCTGGCGTCGGAGGCGGTCGTCGCGGCGCTGATTGATCTGCGCGGGGCGCAGAAGCATTGGGCGGTGCTGGAGGCGCTGCTGAAGCACGACGGCCCGGCCTGGATCGGCTGGGTCTACGCGGAGACGGGCGCGTCGTTGGACACCCTGCGTGATCTGGAAGCCGCGGGCCTGATTACCATCGCGGAGGAGATGGTCTGGCGCGACCCGCTGGCCGGCCGCGAGTTCACCCTCGACCAGCCGCCCGTCCTGACGGAGGATCAGGAGCGGGTGTGGGAGGCGGTGAATCAGCGAATTGCGAATTGCAAATCAGCAAATCAGCGAATTGCAAATCAGCAAATCGGCGATTCTACGCAATCTGCAATCTGCAATCTGCAATTTGCAATTTGCAATGTGCAATCTGCAATCCTCCTTCACGGCGTCACCGGTTCGGGCAAGACGGAGATTTACCTGCGGGCGATCGGGGAGACGTTGCGGCGGGGGCGGCAAGCGGTGGTGTTGGTGCCAGAGATCGCGCTGACGTCGCAAACGATCCGGCGCTTTGCGGCCCGTTTTCCGGGCAAGGTGACGGTCTGGCATAGCGAGCTGGGGGAGGGGGAGCGGTTCGACGTGTGGCGGCGGGTGCGCACGAATCACGCGGCCAGCCAGGTGGTGGTCGGCTCCCGCTCGGCGCTCTTCCTGCCCTTTCCCGATCTGGGCCTGATCGTGGTGGACGAAGAGCACGAGCCGTCCTACAAACAGGAGCGCACGCCGCGCTATCACGCCCGGTCGGTGGCGTTGGAGCTGGGGCGCCTGTGCCACGCGCCGGTGCTCTTGGGCAGCGCGACCCCCGCGCTGGAAACCTATTACGTGGCGCGGCAGGGGGAGATCGAGCTGTTGGCCCTGCCGAAGCGCATCCGCACGGGGACGGACGAGCACGCGGGTGTCCGGTTTAAACCGGAGGCACTCCTCCCCGAAGCCAACGGCGACCTGCCGCCCGTCCGCGTGGTGGACATGCGCCAGGAGCTGCGCGCCGGCAACCGCAGCATCTTCAGCCGGGCGCTGGCGAGCGGGCTGCGCCATGTGCTGGCGGCCGGCCAGCAGGCGATCCTCTATCTCAACCGCCGCGGGGCCGCCACGTTCGTCATGTGCCGGGATTGCGGCTATGTGGAGGCCTGCCGGCGCTGCGCCACCCCGCTCACCTATCACAGCGCGGGCGAGACCCTCCTGTGTCACCACTGCAACCGGCGTTATCCGGTCCCGGTCGTTTGTCCGAAGTGTCAGAGCAAACGCATCCGCTTCTTCGGCGCGGGCACCGAAAACGTCGAAGAGGCGGTCAAGCTGGAATTCCCCCAGGCGCGCACCCTGCGTTGGGATCGGGATGTGACCGGCGCCAAGGGCAGCCACGATGCGATCCTGGCCCGCTTCGTGGCGCACGAGGCGGACGTGCTGATCGGCACGCAGATGATCGCCAAGGGGCTTGACCTGCCGCTGGTCACGCTGGTGGGGGTGATCGCCGCGGACGTCGGCCTCTTCCTGCCCGATTTCCGTGCGGGCGAACGCACCTTCCAACTGTTGACCCAGGTGGCGGGTCGCGCGGGCCGCAGTGTGCTCGGCGGCGAGGTGATCGTCCAGACCTATCATCCCGATCACTACGCGGTGCTGGCCGCCAGCCGCCACGATTACGAGGGGTTCTACCGCCAAGAGATGGCCTTCCGCCGCGAGCAGGGCTATCCGCCGGTGCGGCGGCTGGCGCGGCTGGTGTATCATCACAGCAAGCGCGAGCAGGCGCAGGCCGAGGCGACGCGGCTGGCGGAGCTGCTGCGCGCGGAGATAGAGAAATTTCACGTGCCAGGCACTTCGCAAGTGCCTGGCGCGTCTCCTGACACCGACCTGATCGGCCCGGCGCCGTGTTTCTTCGCCATGCAGCGCGGGGAATACCGCTGGCAGGTGATTGTGCGTAGCCCTGATCCGGCCGCGCTGTTACGACGGATACCGATCCCACTGGGCTGGCGGCTCGATATTGACCCGGTAGATTTGCTTTAGCGTAGACGGCTTAAGCCGTCGGAGGTCATCATGGGCACGGGAACGCATGTCGCTTTCGAGATCGAGTGCTACGATTTCCCCTGCGTCGCGCTCTCGCCCTATGCGCATCTGCGGCTGGGCACCCAAGAGCGTGACGACGTAGTGCAAGATGTGTCGTGCGCCGAGGGGGTCGCACATTTTCGCTTCACGTTGGAGGCGGTCTTCGACCCGGCGGAGGGATCGGTGGTCTGGCGCGGCGCCTATGCGCATGGCCCGCGCGCCGATCGCTTCATTTATCTGTGCTGGGGCGCCTGGGGCGAGCGCGGCTGGCAACACTTCCGCCGGGCCAAGACGCCGCTGGACAGCCTCGACCCAGCGCTGATTCAACGTGCGATCCAGGAGGGCCGGCCCCTGCGGGCGCGCATCCGCATGACCGATGCGCGAGGGGAGCCGGTCGCGGCCACGCTGAAGGCCGGCCAGGTGGCGTGGTCGGTGTGAGTAGGGGAATACCAGTCGCGAATTTGACACGATCCCCCCATCTGAGTAGAATCGGTCATGGTTTCAACGGGGTGACGCGAGTCGCCCTGTTTTTGCGAAAAAGATCTGAGGAGGATCATGCAATGACCGTACAACCACTTCTCACACTTCGCGCCCCGGAGCGTTTACTCCCGTGGGCGTTTTGTTTTTTCGAGACACTGAATTGAGAGCCGCAAGGCTCTCTTTTTTTGCCTTGTGACAGGCAAGTGGAGGGGAGACGATGCGCTTACCTGGATTGATAGATGTCCACGTGCATATGCGCGAGCCGGGCGGCGCGCATAAGGAGGATTGGGCCAGCGGCGCCGCGGCGGCGTTGGCAGGCGGCTTCACGGCCGTGCTCGCCATGCCCAACACGCAGCCGCCCATCACCGATGCGGCGACGCTGGCGCTCAGCCTCGATGCGGCGCGCCGCGGGGCGCGTTGTGACTACGGTCAATATCTCGGCGCCGGCCCGGATAATGTCGCAAGCGCGGCGACACTGGCCCCGCGCGTCGCCGGCCTCAAGATGTACCTGGATCAAACCTACGGCCCGCTGCGGCTCGACGAGATGACACTGTGGATGGAACACTTCGCGCGCTGGCCGGCGCGATCCCCCATCGTCGCCCACGCCGAGGGCCGCACGCTGGCCGCGGTCATCCTGATGGCCGCGCTCTACGACCGGCCCGTGCATCTGGCGCACGTCTCGCGACGCGAGGAAATCCTGCTGATCCGCGCCGCCAAGGCGCGCGGCCTGAAGGTCACCTGCGAGGTCGCGCCGCATCACCTGTTCCTGACCGACCGGGACATCCCCGCGCTGGGCAGAGGTCGCGGCGAGGTGCGCCCGCGGCTGGCGACCGCCGCCGATCAGGGGGCACTGTGGGATAACCTCGACGTGATTGACTGCTTCGCTACCGATCATGCGCCGCACACGGCCGCGGAAAAGGATGGCGCCGACGGTTTAAACCGTCCGCCGCCCGGCTTCCCCGGCCTGGAGACCGCCCTGCCGCTGCTGTTGACCGCCGTGGCCGAAGGGCGGCTCACCACCGACGATCTGATCGCGCGGCTCTACACCAACCCGCGACGCATCTTCGGTCTGCCCGATCAACCGGACACGTGGGTCGAGGTGGACGCGGATGCTGAGTGGGAAATCCGCGCCGCCGACATGCGCAGCCGTTGCGGCTGGACGCCGTTCGAGGGCTGGCGCGTGCGCGGACGCATCCAACGCGTTGTCTTGCGCGGCCGAGACGTGTATGTGGGCCGCGCCGGTCAGATCCTGGCCGCCCCAGGATCAGGACACAATCTTTACCCAGGAGAATAGCATCATATGGCTACCTATATCCCGCCGCTTCGACAGGCCAGTCCGCACCTCCCGTTCGGTGATAAGCAAGATGCGCCGTTCTACGGCAAAGACATTTTGTCCGTCAAACAGTTCAACCACGAAAGCCTGGAATACATCTTCGGCGTGGCGCACGAGATGCAGGAGATGGTGCGCCGCGTGGGCAGCTTCGACTTGCTCAAAGGCAAGATCCTGGCGAACCTGTTCTACGAGCCTTCGACCCGCACCTCCTCCTCCTTCACCGCGGCGATGGAGCGTCTGGGCGGCAGCGTCATCCCGATCAACGAGGTGCGCTATTCCTCGGTCTCGAAGGGGGAATCGCTGCCCGACACCGTGCGCACGCTCGAATCCTACGCGGATGTGATCGTGCTGCGCCATCCGGAGACCGGCTCGGCTGCGCTGGCCGCCAGGTACGCGCGCAAGCCGGTCATCAACGCGGGCGATGGCGTCGGCGAGCACCCTACCCAGGCATTGCTCGATCTGCTCACCATCCGCGAGGAGCTGGGCCGGGTGGATGGCCTGACCGTGACGATGTTGGGCGACCTGAAATATGGCCGCACCGTGCATTCCCTCGCCCGGCTGCTGACGCTGTATGACATCCGCCTGCACTACGTCTCGCCGGCCATCCTGCGCATGCCCGCCGAAATCGTCGCCGAGATCGGGGCGGCCGGCACGCCGCAGGCTGAGCACACCGAGCTTGAAGCTGTGCTGCCGGAGACCGATGTACTTTACGTCACGCGCGTCCAGAAAGAGCGCTTCAGCGACCCCCAGGAATACGAACAAGTCAAGGGCGCCTATGTGATCACGCCGGAGACGCTGCTGGCTGCGAAGGAGCGCATGGTCGTCATGCATCCGCTGCCGCGCGTCGGCGAGATCAGCATGGAGGTGGATGACGACCCGCGGGCGGCCTACTTCCGCCAGATGGAATATGGCCTCTACACCCGCATGGCGCTGCTGGCGGCCGTGCTGGGCAAGGCGTAGGCGCGATGGCCGGCTTTTTCACGCGGCTGGCCGCGCGCATCCAGGCCATTGACTCGCCCCTGTGCGTCGGGTTGGATCCGCATCCGGCAGACCTCCGGCCGCTGGGCCTGCCGACGGCGCAGACGGCCCGCGACTTCTGTCTGCGGCTGATCGAGGCGACCGCCGATTGCGCCGCGGCCTACAAGCCTAACGCGGCGTTCTTCGAGGCCTTCGGCGCGGAAGGGTGGGCCGCGCTGGCGGAAGTCATCGCCGCCGCGCGAAAGGCCGCGCCGGTCGTGCTCGACGCCAAACGCGGGGACATCGCTTCGACGGCCGAGGCGTATGCGCGCGCGGTCTTCGAGACCCTCGGTGCCGACGCGGTGACCCTCAACCCCTACCTGGGCCGCGACAGCCTGGCGCCCTTCCTGGCCGACGCGCAGCGGGGCGTCTTTCTGCTGTGCAAAACCTCCAACCCCGGCGCGGCCGATCTGCAAGATCTGGCTCTGGCCGGCACCCTGCGACAGGCTCAGGACGCGGCGCAAACGGTGTGGGAGAAGGTCGCGGCGCTGACCGCCGCCTGGAACGAGCACGATAACCTCGGTCTGGTGGTCGGCGCGACCTATCCCGACGCGCTGCGCCGCGTGCGCGAGATCGCGCCCGACCTGTGGATTCTGGCGCCCGGCGTCGGCGCGCAGGGCGGCGAGCTGGCGGCGGCCCTCCATGCCGGCCTGCGCAGCGATGGCCTGGGTCTGCTGATCCCGGTCAGCCGGGCCATCTCCCGCGCGGATGACCCGCGGCGGGCGGCGCGCGAGCTGGCGGCGGAGATGCGCAATATCTCCGCCGCGCGTTTCGCCCCTGCGTCGCATCCCGTAGAGGCGGACGGTCGGCCGAAGGCGCCCCTCCAGTTGGCCGACGCGCTGCTGGAGGCCGGCTGCGTGCGCTTCGGGGAATTCACCTTGAAATCGGGCCTGCGCTCGCCGATCTACCTTGACCTGCGTCAGCTCATCTCCGCGCCCGGCCTGCTGAGCCAGGTCGCCAGCGCGTATGTGGCGCGGCTACACGAGCTGAAGTTCGACCGGCTGGCCGCGCTGCCCTATGCCGCGCTGCCCATCGGGACGGCGATCAGCCTGCGGGGCGGCTGGCCGATGATCTATCCGCGCAAGGAAGCGAAAGAGTACGGCACGGCTGCGACGATCGAGGGTGCATTTGCCGCGGGCGAGCGGGCCGTGGTCATTGACGACCTGGCGACGACCGGCGGGAGCAAGTTCGAGGCGATTGACAAGCTCAAGGCGGCCGGCCTGGCCGTTGAAGATGTCGTCGTGCTGATTGACCGCCAATCGGGCGCGGCGGAGGCATTGGCCGAAGCCGGCTATCGGCTGCACGCCGTCTTCACCCTCTCGGAACTGCTCGATCACTGGGAGCAGACCGGCCGCGTCCCCGCCGGGCAGATTGCGGTCGCACGCGCGTTTTTGCAGAACAAATGACAAGGTGAATGGGTGACAAGGTGACAAGATGAGAGAAGGGCTGCCGGCGGTAGATCACCGTGTCACCCTGTCACCCTGCCTCCCTGTCACCGTGCCACCATTCGGAGCATCATGTCCATCTATCCCACGCTTCGTCCGTTGATCTTCCGGCTGTCGCCGGAGCGCGCCCATGCCGTCACGCTGGCTCTGCTGCGGGCTGCGGGCGGAAGCGCAGTCGGCCGCCGGCTTGTGAGGGCGCTGTTCGCCCCACGTTGGGCTGACGGTTTAAACCGTCCGCCCGTCCAGGCGTTCGGCCTGACCTTCGCCAACCCGGTCGGGCTGGCCGCGGGCTACGACAAAGATGGCCTGGGCTGGCGCGGGCTGGCCGCGCTGGGCTTCGGCCACCTGGAGCTCGGTACGGTGACGCCCCGGCCGCAGCCCGGCAACCCCGCCCCGCGCATCTTCCGGCTGGTCGAAGATCGGGCGGTGATCAACCGGATGGGTTTCCCCAGCCGCGGGGCCGATTTCCTGGCCGGCCGGCTGGCCGGCCGGCGGCCGCCGGGGGTCATCCTGGGGGTCAACATCGGCAAGAACAAAGATACGCCGCTGGAACGCGCGGGCGAGGATTATGACGTGTTGCTACGCCGCTTCGCACCGCTGGCCGACTACCTGGCGATCAACGTCAGTTCGCCGAACACGCCGGGGCTGCGGCAGCTCCAGGGGCAGGCCGCGCTGGCCGGGCTGCTCGGCCCGCTGGCCGATGAGCGGCGGCGCCAGGCGCGCGCTCTCGGCCGCCCCGTGCCCCTGCTGGTCAAGCTGGCGCCCGACCTGACCGACGGGGAGCTTGACGCCGCGCTCGGTGCGATCAGCGAGACCGGCATGGATGGCGTCATCATCTCGAACACGACGTTGCGCCGCGAGGGCCTGCGCTCGGCCCACGCGGGCGAGACGGGCGGGCTGAGCGGCGCGCCGCTGCGCGGCCTCAACACCGCGCTGATCCGCCGCGTGGCGCGCGTCACTGGCGGCCGGCTGCCCATCATCGCCAGCGGCGGCGTCATGACGCCCGGCGATTACCGAGAGAAGCTGGCGGCCGGCGCGACCCTCGTCCAGCTTTATACGGGCCTGATCTACGCCGGGCCGGGTCTGGTGCGCCAGGTGTTGCGGTGATGCGTCATCGAGATACCAGCAGGACGCCTCCGCGCACGAACCTGGCGCGCCCTTTTGACAGACACGCCATCTGCCCGTATAATTTCTCTCGTTAAATACTGAAAAATTCGAGTTCTGACGGAGCAGGAATGGCAGTCCGGGAGATCATCACCATCGGCCACCCGACTTTGCGTTTGAAGGCGCGCAAGGTCACCAAATTCGGGCCGGAGCTTAAGCAGTTCGTGGATGACATGATCGAGACCATGCGCAACGCGCCGGGGGTGGGTCTGGCCGCGCCGCAGGTGAACGTCTCGGAGCGGATCATCGTCATCGAGACGCCGGCCGACGAAGAAGAGGGGATTCCGGCCGAACTGTACGCGTTCGTCAACCCGGAAATCGTCAAAACCTCCCGTGAGACAGCAGAAGGGCAGGAAGGCTGCCTTTCGATCCCCGGCTATGTCGGCGATGTCGAGCGCCACGCCTGGATCGTTGTGCGCGGGCAGGATGCTTACGGCAAGCCGCAGCGGGTTCGGGCGCATGATTACCTGGCGCGCATCTTCCAGCACGAAATTGACCACCTGGATGGCACACTCTTCATTGACCACATCAGCGACCCGGCGAAGATCCGCAAAGTGACCGCCGCGGATGCGGACAAGCTTGATCCCGAGTCGGCCGAGGCGCTGGCGTTGTTGCCGAAGGAGCCGGTCCCCGCGGGGTGAAAGCATATCTGCGAGCGAGGGCGATAACTTCACGGAAGTGGAAAATGAGTGACACACTGGGGCTGCTGCCATCGGCGGTCAATTGTGAACCTTCCTGGAGGCGACTCGCATGTACCTGAAAAGAGTGGTCATCGAGAATATCAAGTGCTTCGGCCGTGCCGAGCTGAATCTGATGAGCGACGACGAGCAGATCAAACACTGGAGCGTCATCCTGGGCGAGAACGGTACCGGCAAGAGCACCCTGCTTCAAGCGATCGCGATGGCGCTGGTGGGGCCAGAATACGGGCCTTTTCGACGCTTACTCGGAGGCGCTCCTGACACGATCAGACTGATGTATCCAGGCCAGAAAGAAGCCCGGTTCATTACCCTTTTCCGAGAGGACGCGGCGCTCGAGGATCTCACTGATTGGCTCGACGTTCTATAATTACGGCAAGGAGGGGCACACATGGCACGCAAGAACCACAAGGCAGCGGTCGGGCAAAACGCCTTGCCCACGGGCTACACGGCGCTGTACATGCGGGTATCCACGGACAAGCAAGCCGAAGAAGGGTATAGCCTGGATGCCCAACGCGCCAAGCTCGACGCCTATTGTGCGGCGATGGGGTGGGTAGTCGGTGACAATGCGGTGTACGTGGACGCCGGACTTTCGGGCAAGACGACAGCGCGCCCGGCATTCCAAGCCCTGCTCCAGGATGCCAGAGCGGGCAAGTTTCAGCGGGTCGTGAGTGTGGCGCTTGATGGTTAGCCCGATCAACGCGCGACTTCCTGAGCATCGTTGATGTTCTGGACAAGGCGAACGTGGCGATTGTCCTGCTCAAGCAGAACTTCGACACCGGCACGCCACAAGGCCGGTTTGCGCTCACCATCTTTGCGGCGCTGGCGGAATTGGAAGCGGAGACGATCAACGAACGCACCATGACGGGCCGGGTAGAGAAGGCGCGGCAAGGCGGGTTCAATGGCGCGCCGGTTCCCTTCGGGTATGGTTACGATGGGAAAGCCTTCACGGTCAACGCGCATGGCGCAACGGTCACGCGCATCTTCGCTGACTATCTGGCCGGGAATGCGATCAACAAGATTGCGGACGCCCTCAACGCCGATGGCATCCCCACGGCAACACGGGCGCGCTGGCACGCCTCGACTGTCTCCTACATCCTGCACAACGGTTTCTATGCGGGCCTGGTGCAGTATGACGGGCAGGAAGTGGCCGGCGATCATGCGGCATTGGTCGCACGGGCCGACTATGAAGCGGTGCAGGCGAAGCTACATCGGTAGGCGCTTGGCCCGATTCGGCAGGTTTGGTGAACAGAATTCTATCGCGGCCTCGGTGTCACTGCACAGGATGAAGATCAAGCGCCCTATCGAATAGCTGTATGGCTCCAATGACAGCGTCCTCTATCTGCAGATCGAGTTTTTGAAGCGCCTGTCGGGCCAGAAACCGCTCTTGGGCGAAGTTGAGATGAAAGGGAGCTTCTGTGTCTGAGTTTTGTCTTGACCACTGGTCGTAAGTCTCGATCTCAGAATCGGTGTAGGCCGCTCTGGTCAATATGTTGTAAGCAGTGCCAAGACCATAAGCCGAACGAATATCATCCGGGCGAAGGTCATACGCGCGCTGGAACGCCCTCAGAGCCTCCGCATAGTGCTTCGCTTCCTGACACTTGTCGCCGAGCGTCCAAAAAACAACCCATTCCTGCGGAAACTGCTTTGCGGCTTTCAGTGCTGCAACGATAAATTCAACACCGTGGTTGCTACCACGAGGAAATCATGCAGATTATACAAGCAGGCAACAAATGCCGCCCCAACGAGGCCAATATAGAGCGGCCAGTTTCGCTGGGATGCATTCGGTACGGCATCCGCCTTTGAGAAGTGGCGGGATTCTTCGTCATTGATAGACTCCCTGGTCAAGGTTAGCTCTGACAATCCCGACAAGTGCGCCTTACACATCCAGCGCCATTTGATCGGGCTTAGCTGGCTCCACCTTCTGCGCCAGCTTGAAGGTCTGGGCGGTCGGCGGCATGTCCACCTTCGCGCCTTTGAGCAAGCTCTCGATGGTGAGAATCTGTACGCGGCGATAGTCCTGATTCCAGCCGGGCGAATGGTAATAGCCGGCTCTGACGGCGGCGGTCTCCATCGGGCCGGTGGGCGGCTCCAGGGTGAGGAACACACCCATTGCGGCTTTCTCCTGTTCGACCGTCCCCACAAGCTGAACGAGGTCGGGCGCGCCCACATGACCGCTTTTGACTTGCACGATGACCCGCTTGGGTTTGCCGGTGTTGTCGTCCAGGAACGTGATGACGCCATCCACCCCTTTGTCGCTCCCCTTCTTGCCGGTCTTGCTTCCTTCCTGCCCGCCGAGCGGCTTCGCCCGGATCAATGAGAGCGCCCACCACTGGAACTGGTAGCGGTCGTCTTGGGCAAGCTGGCGCGCCGCTCCGATGTCCTCCGGCTCCCCGATCACTTGAAACTTGAGGCCGGGGAACATCGTTTCGAGGCGGTACTTTTGCAGTGAGATGGACAGGTGCGTGATGTCAATGCCGATCCAGCGGCGGCCTAATTTCTGCGCGGCGGCGACTGCCGTACCACACCCGCAGAATGGGTCAAGCACCACGTCGCCGGGGTTGCTGCTGGCCTGGATAATACGTTCCAGGAGGGCGAGGGGCTTTTGGGTGGGGTAGCCCAAATCCTGTGCTCCAAGAGCTGGCGGAATATCGTTCCAAATGTCTTGTAGCGGAACCCCTGGCATTTCGTCCAGATACCTCTTGTACCGTGGCATTCCAGTCTTGGTGTAGTAAAGGCGCCCCTCCCTATCAAACTGATCCATCTTCTCTTTCGAGTACGCCCAATACCTCCCCTGGTACGGCTTGACCCCATGCCACTCATAGAGCGTGTCCCCACCCGGTTTTGCAGCGGTCAAGTTATCCAGAGCGTATCTACGGCCTGTGACCTCCTCAACGTGGGAATAGAACTGGTCAATGTAGTCTTTATCATAAGGCAAATAAACAGGATTCCATATCCAGGAGTTGCTCTTGGTGTAAAACAACAAGCAGTCATGGATACGCCCGTGCTGCTGGCGCCCTTGTTTGGTGTCACTGTGTGCGGTGCTTCGCTTCCAAGCAATCTCGGTACGGAACTTGTCAGAGCCGAAAACAGCATCTAGAATCACCCTGAGATAATGGCTCGCCGTCGGGTCACAGTGCAGATACAAGCTCCCGGTCGGCTTGAGCACGCGATGCAACTCCACCAGCCGGGCGGCCATCATCACCAGGTAGGCCATCATCTGATTTGTACCGATGAACTGGCGCAACGCGGCGATCATCGTCTGCACGCTGGCGGGTGCATCGGTGACAAGCGCCTGATAGGTCTGCTCGGCGGACTCGCCCCAATGCCAGGTGTCATCGAAGGCGACAAGCTGCGACTCCGAATCGTGCCCGGTCTCGTCCTTGAACAGCACGTTGTACGACCGGTTCGAGTTGAAGGGCGGGTCGAGGTAGACCAGATCAACGCTTTCGGTGGGGATGTACTCGCGCAAGATCGGCAGGTTGTCGCCGTAGAAAAGGGTGTTCTCGGTGATGGGCTTGGGTGTCACAGTGGCCTCCAGGATGCGTGCGCAGATCGCCAGCATTATACCAGAAAAGCCAAGTTTGGCGGATTTGACATCCCCCGGTAAGCGGTGTATGCTTCCGGGCTAGAAAAGCCGAACGCCGAAGGGCTGACACCCTCCGGCGCTCGTAGGTCACTCGATGCAGCAACATCGGGCAACCGTATAGAGGATTCTATCACGGCCCTGGTGAACCTGCAAAGGTGCACCGGGGCCGTTTTTGTTGCCTGGACATGACCAAGCGAATCAGGCAACGACGATCACTTGACAATCCAAGCACACCACAAGGGCTAGTAGGGCGCGGACGGCCACACCCCACCGGTAGTATTATGGCGACGCTCAGACTTGAACTGAGGACCCAGCGATTATGAGCCGCTTGCTCTGCCACTGAGCTACGTCGCCGCTCACAAAGAAGACCTGACAGGTCTCCGAGACCTGTCAGGTCTCTCCAGATAGCGGGGGCAGGATTCGAACCTGCGGCCTTTGGGTTATGAGCCCAACGAGCTGCCACTGCTCCACCCCGCAGCACACTTCTATTGTACGCACTTTCGCGGTTTTGTCAAGGATGGATCAGGCGTTCCCACCAGTCGCCCCAGAAGGGCGGCCCGGCCCGCTGAGCGCCGGCGCCATCCGCCGCTGCGTCCGGCGCCACCGGCTTGATCTCGAAGGTCATCACCCCCGGCCGTGTTTCGCCGTAATACTCATATGCCTTCGGCAGGATGTTTTCACCCTGCTGTGCGCTGGCGAGCGCCTGCCCTAACAAGACATTCTGCTCTTGCGCCTCTGCCAGCCGCTCGTGCGCGATCCGATTGGCGGCCAACACAGTATTGCGGGTGATCCCCAAGTTCACGAAGCTCACACCCGCCGCCAGCCCCATTACAACAATCACCAACAACATGAGCTGTGAACGATCCGGCAAGAACCGCCGCCAGCCTGGTTGAATCATGCGTCGCGCTCCCGGCTAACCTTCGGGGCCTGAGGCACAGAATCCCACGGCGCATACCATGGGATCCTGCAAATGGTGCCGAAGGAGGGAGTTGAACCCTCACGAGGTCTAATCCTCACTAGGTCCTGAACCTAGCGCGTCTGCCATTCCGCCACTTCGGCAAGGCCTATTCGATTACCCCTGCTTTATACCACTACTGCGCTGGTCTGTCAAATCTGGCATTCTGGCTGCCGACGGTGATCCGCCGGGTGACGATGTACCACTCGGCCGCGTTGCGGAAGCGGTCGTGCGGCTCGTTCAATGGCCCGATCTGCACCCCGCGCACCTTGTCGCGCACGCCGTAAGTGTAGATCGGGTAGTAGAGCAGCAGCGCGGGCGTCTCGCGGGCAAAGATGCGCTGGAATTGCACGTAGAAATTCCGCCGCGCCGCCGGATCGTTGGCGGCGCGCGCCTGCTCGATCGTCTCATCGGTGAGCCGATCATTCCAGCCGCCGTAGTTCTGCCCGTCCTTGATCTGCGTCGAGTGCCAGAGCGGATACGGGTCAGGATCGCCGGCCAGCTCCCAATGCACCACAGCGGCATCGAAGCTGCGCGGGACGAGGAAATCGGTCGTCAGGCCCGCCAGCGTGACCGGCTGGACGGCCGCGTCTACGCCCACTTTGGCCCAGTCCGCCGCAATGGCCTCCAACAGGCGGGCGTCATCGCCCACCAGGATGAAGGAGAGCTTCTTGCCATCCTTCTGGCGCACGTCCTCGCCATCGGGGAGAAGCCAGCCGGCCTCGTCGAGCAGGCGGCGCGCCTTCTCAGCGTCGGGTGCAATCTTCGGGACTTCGGCGTCGTAGGCCCAGGTGCCGGGCAACAGTGGGGAATGCGCTACGATCCCCTGGCCGTGCAACACCGTGTCAATCAACGCCTGGCGGTCGAGCGCATAGAGCAACGCCTGGCGCACGGCGGTATCCTGGAAGAAGGCGACGTTGGGGTTGCTCTGGTTCAGGTAGATGACCGTGTAGCCCGACAGCGGCGCGGAGAAAAGCTGCAAATCGGGCCGCCGGGCCGTCGCGGCGATCTCCTCTGACCAGAGCACGCTGACGCCGTCAATCTCCTTCCGGTCATACGCCGGCAGCAGGCTTTGATGATCGGGATAGAAGCGAAAGGCCAGCCCGGCGAGGTAGGGTGTCGCCCCATGGTAGCGCGGGTTGGGCGCCAGTTCGGCCCGCGTGGCCGTGAGCTTCGCCAGTTGCCACGGGCCTGTGCCTACCGGCCGGGTGTTGAGCTGGGAAAGCTCCATCTCGGCCACGGGGATACGCGCCCACAAGTGCGCCGGCAACAGCCCGATCGTCGTATAGTCCAGGAAGGAGGGCAGCCGTTGCTCCAGTGTGAAGCGGATCGCCAGCCCCTCGGCGCCGTCGGGGGCCTCCGCTTTGACGGCTTTCCAGAGGGTGCGCAGCCAGGGCACACCGGGGAAGTCATCCGCTTGCATCGCGCCGACCGTATAGAGCACATCGGCCGCGGTAACGGGCGCGCCATCGTGCCAGGAGAGGCCGGCGCGCAAGCGAAAATCATACGTCAGGCCATCCTGGCTGACGGTCCACCCTTCCGCCAGGTCGGGAACGACGTTTCCCTGCTCATCCAGCTGCGTCAGGCCGTTGAAGAGCAGGGAAACGAGCAACGCGTCTACCTGGTTATATTGGCTGAGGAGGGGATTGAGGTATTGGGCGCTGCCCGCCACCCCTTCGACATAGACGCCGCCCTTGTCGGGGACGGTGATCGTGGTGAAGTTATAGGCGGCATAGCGCAGTAACGCAGCCAGCAGAACAATGCCCAACAGGGCGATCACCGCCTGCCAACGAAGGTATCTGCCCAACTTCAGCCCGCGATACGCACGGTCACGATCGCTAACAAAATGAACAGGACGCCCAAGGCGATCGTCGCCTGGAACATCGTCTTTTCGACCCCCCGCCGTGTCCGCATCACACCCATGTCGCTGCCGCCGAACATCTGGCTCAGACCGGCGTCTTTGGCCTGTAATGTGACCAGAACGATCAGCGCCGCCGCGAGAACGATTTGCGCCAGGTACAGATATATCTTCACGGGATATCGAGCCTCCATCACTAGCGTGCCGGCGCGCGCCGGCCTGACAAGAAAAAGATTATACCATGTCCCGCGATAGTGAGCAAACTCGAGTCATGTCGTACAGCAATTCCCAATATGAGTCAGGCGACGAGGTCGCTCTGAGTGGGGTCGGGGGCCTGGTTGCGCCACAAGGTGACCACCACGGCGTTGCGGGCCGGCCGCTGCGCCCAGCTCAACCGCTGGCCGGGCACGACAGGGGCCGGTAGGCGGCCCAGTCACGGATCTCGCGCACGACGCGCACCTGCGAGACTAGCGTTTCGGTTCATCGAGCGCGGCCCTGGCCGTGGCGGCGCTCTTCGCGGCGCTCGTAGATGGGTGAGTCGGCCTGTTCCGCCAACGCCACTTTGCGGGCCACCATATAAGTCTTGGCGATCACCACGAAGATAATGCCCAGGGTGGCCCGTTCGTGCAAGGCGGCGCCGGCGACGTACCTGCCCTGAAAATGGGCGGGTTCGTAGTAGCGACTTTAGTCGCCGTGGCCCGCGCCGAACGACTGAAGTCGTTACTACGAACGTTTTCACCCGCAAGGGCCGTGGCGCCGCGCCCGGCATGAACAACTGCCCTGAGTACGTTGGCGTGACCGACGGACCACACCTTCACCGGGCAGAAGTCATTTGCGCGCGTTAGCCGTCTGTGCTACCATGTCTTTCGTGACCAAAGCTCTCCTCCTCGCCATTGATGTCGGCACGCAAAGCGTGCGCGCCCTGCTGTTCGATCTGCGGGGCAATTTGCTCGCCAGGTCCCGCGTGCTGATGGAACCTTATTTTTCCGAGCGCCCCGGCTGGGCCGAGCAACACCCGGCGTACTTCTGGACATCTCTTTGCCAGGCGTGCCAGGCGCTCTGGCACGAAGCCGACGCGGCGGGTCTGGCCGATGTGCGCGGCCGGCTGGCCGGCGCCGCGCTGACGACCCAGCGCGGCACGGTGGTCAACGTGGATCGCCAGGGTCAGCCTTTGCGCCCCGCCATGATCTGGCTCGATCAGCGCCGGACGCCGGGGTTGAAGCCGGTCAGTGGGCTGTGGGGGCTGGCGTTTGCGCTCTCCGGGATGCGGGAGACGGTGGCGTACCTGCAGGCCGAGGCCGAAGCGAACTGGATCCGCACCTATCAGCCGGAAATCTGGGCCAAGACCCACAAATATCTCCTCCTTTCCGGCTATCTGACCTACCGCCTGATCGGTCGTTTCGCCGACTCGGTGGGGTGTCAGGTGGGGTATGTGCCGTTCGACTACAAGCGCCTGCGCTGGGCGGGCGCGTCCGATTGGAAGTGGCAGGCCGTGCCGATGGCGCCTGCGCTGTTGCCCGACCTGACGCCGCCCGCCGGCCTGCTCGGCGAGATCACGCGCCAAGCGGCTGAGGCTACCGGTATCCCGCTCGGCCTGCCCCTGGTGGCCGCGGCGGCCGATAAGGCGTGCGAGGTGATCGGCTCCGGTTGCCTGGCGCCACACATCGGCTGCATCAGCTACGGCACGACCGCGACGATCAACACCACACATCGGCGTTATGTTGAGGTGATCCCGATGATCCCGCCCTACCCGGCCGCGGCGCCGGGCGCATACAGCCTGGAGGCGCAGGTCTACCGCGGCTATTGGATGGTGAGCTGGTTCAAACAGGAGTTCGGCCATTTGGAGCAGGGGCTGGCCGCGGCGGGCGGCAACGCCCCAGAGATGCTGTTCGATGCGTTGGTGGAATCGGTCCCGCCCGGCGCGATGGGGCTGATCCTCCAGCCCTATTGGTCGCCGGGGCTGAAGGAGCCGGGGCCGGAAGCCAAAGGCGCGGTCATCGGCTTCGGCGACGTGCACACGCGCAGCCACCTGTATCGGGCCATCCTGGAGGGGATCAGCTACGCGCTGCGCGAGGGCAAAGAGCGGAGCGAGCGGCGCAGCGGCATCCCGATCACCGAGCTGCGCGTGGCGGGCGGCGGCTCGCAGAGTCGCGCGGCTATGCAGATCACGGCCGATGTCTTCGGCCTGCCCGCGGCGCGGCCGCATGTATACGAGACCTCGGGGCTGGGCGCGGCGATTGTGGCGGCAGTGGGACTGGGGTTGCATTCTGACTTCGCGGCCGCGGTGGCGGCGATGACGCGCGTCGGGCAAACTTTCACGCCGGATGGAGCGGCGCACGCCATTTACGATGGGCTGTACGAGCGCGTCTACAAGCCTCTGTATGCCCGCCTCAAGCCGCTGTATGAGGCGATTCGCGACGTGACGGGGTATCCTGAACGGGTGACACGGTGATTCCGGCTCGGGCCGATCTCTGCCCGAGCCGGTTGCGGATCAACTCGCCCCTTCTCTTATCCAGGAGTCTGCGCTATGTCCCCAATTCTTCTCAGCCTGGTGATCATCTGGGCCGGATTACTCTTCGGCGGGTTTGTGTTCGGGAAACCACAGCCCGGCCGCCAGGGCCACATGCCCATGTGGACGCGCCTGGCCTCGTCGCTGACGTTGGTCGTGGCGGGGTGGGTCTGGGCGGCCGCAGCCTGGAATAACGCGGCGGGCAGCTTCGCGCGGCTGATCGCGGTCGGGATGACCTTCGGCTTCCTGGGCGACCTGTTCATGGCGAAGCTGCTGCCCGTCTCGCCGCATATGCTGTGGGGCATCAGCGCGTTCGGGCTGGGCCACGTGGCCTACATCGCCGCGCTCCTCGGCCTCGGCGACGCGCGCGGACTGAACGCCGCCGGGCCACGCCTCGCCGCGTGGCTGGCCTGGCTGATTATCGGCGCGAGCGCGTGGTATTTGGTCGTCTTCCGCGGCCAGCGGCCGACCGTCCTCCACTGGGCCGCGCTGCCCTACGCCCTGCTGCTGGCCTCCACGGCCGGCTTCGCCGCAGGGCTGGCGCTCCAGCACGGGGCTTTCCTGCCGTTAGCCGTCGGCGCGGCGCTCTTCCTCATCAGCGATCTGATCCTGGCCGCCCGGCTTTTCGCCGGCCGCGCCTTCCCGTTGATTGATGATATCATCTGGCTGACCTACGGGCCGGGGCAGATGTTGATCGTCTACAGCATCGGCGCGGGGTTGGGCGCCCCCCGATAGCCGATCACATGGCCCGGCAAATCGCCGCAGCGCCAGGCATGTTCAGCTCAATCCCGCCGCCGGCCACGTCTCCAACGCTTCAGGCTCACGGTTTTGGCGGCGCGACAGGTCATGCGATGGTTTCGCGGGGCACGCGAGCCAGGATGGCCGAGACCACCTCGTAGTTGATCGTGCCGAGCCGCTCGGCGACCTCTTCAGCGGAGATGCGATCCATCCCCTGCGCGCCGATCAACACCACTTCGTCGCCGAGCCGGACGCCCGGAATGCGCGTCACATTGAGCATCGTCTGATCCATGCAGACGCGGCCAACGATAGGCGCGCGCCGGCCGCGCACCAGCGCCTCGCCCCAGTGACGCGGCCCACGACGAAAGCCATCCGCATAGCCCACCGGAATCACCGCGATCCGCTCCGGCCCCGGCGTGCAGTATGTGGCGCCGTAACCGATGTGGCTGCCCACGGGCAGATCCTTCACCTGCGCCACCTGCGTCTTCCAGGCCAACGCCGGGCGGAAGTCGGTCGGGCAGCGCACCTGGGGCGACGGATCCAGCCCGTAGACGGCGATGCCGCAGCGGACGAGCGTCTGCTGGTCTTTCGAGGCTTCGGCCGGTCTCTCGGATAGATCACCGGACCGGCTAAAGCCGCCACCCCCATGAGCCTGATTTTCATCGGCTGTCCCATAGAGAGGCTGCACACTGAGGTCGCGCCCGACATGAACACCTGTCCCCTGTCCTTCGACTGCGCAGCCCCAACCGCTGCCCTGCTCACACGCTGCGCGCCTATCCCCCGCCCCCTGACCCCTGACCCCTGACCCCTGCCTTCTGCCCCTTGCCTCCTGCAGCACCCCGGCGCTGTTCAGCGCGTGCGCCAGCGGGATGACGATGCCCGCGGCGCGCAGGTCGGCGAGCGCCCGGTCGAAGGCGGCAAGTTGGTCGCCGGTGTAGCCTTCTTCCCACTCGCTGGCGCCATCGGCCACCGAGAGATGCGTAAAGATGCCCTCGACGATCACCCCTGGCAGCTCGCGCAAGGCCTTCACGAACGGGACCACTTCCGCGGGGAAGATGCCGAGCCGGCCCATCCCCGTATCCACCTTGACGTGCAGGCGGGCGGGCCGGTCGAGCGCCAGGGCCGCGCGTGAGAACGCCTCGGCCACCGCCAGGTCGAAGATCGTGGCGGTCAGGCCGTGGCGCAGCGCGTCACGGGCCTGCCAGGCGGGCGTGAAGCCCAGAATCAGGATCGGCGCGGTGATGCCGGCCTGGCGCAGCGCGATCCCCTCGCTGAGGCAGGCGACGCCGAGCCACGCCGCGCCGTTGTGCAGCGCAGTCTGCGCCACCTGGATCGCGCCGTGACCGTAGGCGTCGGCCTTGAGCGAGATCATAAGCTGGCTGGCGCCGGCCAACTTTTTGAGCCGGCGGACGTTGTGAGCGATGGCGCCCAGGTCAATCTCCAGCCAGGTAGGGCGATCGGGCCGCACGGTGACGATCTGTTGCCAGGCGGCATCCTGGCGCACGAGCACATCGCCGGCGGCCGTGCCATCCTCCAGGAGCAGCCGCGCCACTTGCTCCATGCGCGTCGCGAGGGAGCCTTTGACCAGGATCACATCGCCCGGGCCCACGCGCTCCAACACGGCGCGCGCGGCGTCCTCGGCAGTGTAGGTGATGACAACCTGGCCGGCATCCATGCCGGCCGCGCGCGCGGCCTCGGCGATGAGGCGGCCGCGCGCGCCTTTAGTCACGAGGCAATCGGCCAGGCGAGCGGCGGCGCGACCGACCTGGGCATGGCCGGCGGTCTCGGCCGCGCCCAACTCCAGCATGTCGCCCAGCACCGCGATTTTACGCCGGCCCTCCAACGCGGCCAGCGTCTCCAACGCGGCTTCGGCCGCCGCCGGGGAGGAACTGTAGGTGTCATCCAGCAGCAGGCTGCCGCGGCGGCCCTCAAGCGGGTTGAGCCGGCCGGGGATGCGCGGCATGTCGGCCAGCCGGGCCAGGATCGCGGCCAGCGGCATTTCGCAGGCCAGCCCGACCGCGATGGCCGCCAGTGCGGCGTAGACCTGATGCCGACCCAACAGGGGAAAATGTACGTGATCGCGGCCGACCGGGGTCTCGACATCGAAACGCAGCCCTTCGCGGGTGACGGTGATATTGCGCGCCACGATATCCGGGGCGGCCGCGCCAGGGCGCGGCTCGCACGCGCCGAAGGTGAGCACGCGGGCGGTGGTATAGTCGCGCATGGCCGCGACGCGCGGATCATCGGCATTGAGCACGGCCAGGCCACCCGGCGGCAGCGCGGCGACGAGGGCGCCCTTCTCCCGTGCAATCGCGTCCAGCGAGCCGAAGGTCTCCAGGTGGGCCGGCTCGACCGTGGTGACGACTGCGATGTGCGGCGGCGCGATTTCGCACAGCCGGGCCATCTCGCCGCAGTGATCGGCCGCCATCTCCAGCACCGCGACCCGATGCTCAGGCCGCAGCTCGCCTAGCGCGATAGGCAGACCGTAAAGACCGTTGTAGTTGGCGCGATTCCTGAAGATCGGGAACTGCCCTGCCAGCGCCGTGGCGATCGCCTCTTTGGCTGTGGTCTTGCCGACGCTGCCCGTGACGCCGATGATCTTGACCGCCTGCCGCGCCAGGATGGCGCGCGCCCAGGCCTGGAGCGCCTGGCGGGTGTCGGGCACGACGACGCACGTCGCGCCCCCGGCGCGCAGCGCGGGCGGCGTCTGGCATAAGACGCCTGTCGCGCCCCCCGCCAGCGCATGACCGATGTAGTCGTGGCCGTCCCCGTGATCGGTCTTGACGGCCACGAAAAGCTGTCCGGGCCGCGCCAGCCGCGAGTCATAGCAGAACGACTCGAAAGCCGTGGCGCCGGCCTGGCCGATGAGTCGGCCGCCGGTAGCGGCGAGAAGGTCGGTGAGATGGATCATGGGAGAAGTATAGCATTGGCGATCCAGGGGGGCAATTGGGGGGCAACGGTTTGACGCCGGGTTTCGTTCAAGTATAATGAGCACCGAATTGGTTTTTTGTCCGTGGAGGAACAATCGTGTACATCATCAAACGTTTTGAGGATCGCATCGTCGCCGTCACCGGCGGTGCGAAGGGGATCGGCAAAGCGTGCTGCCTGCGCTTCGCGGAGGAGGGCGCCAAAGTGGCTGTCATGGATCTGGCGCTGGAGCAGGCCGAGCAGGTGGCGGCCGAGTGCCGACGGCTGAGCGGCCAGCCCGCGCTGGCGTTGCGCTGCAACGTAGCCGACGCCGCCAGCGTGGATGCTGCGTTCGCCGCGGTGTTGCAAGCGTGGCCGAAGGGCCTGGACGTGGTCGTGGCGTCGGCCGGCATCTACTCCGGCCAGCCGTTGATCGAGGTGCCGTTTGAGGCGTGGCAGAAGGTCATTGACGTGGACCTGACCGGCGTCTTCCTGACGAACCAGGCGGCGGCGACCATTATGATGAAGCAGCACTGCGGCGCGGCGATCATCAACATCTCCTCGATGGCGGGTAAGACCTCGTGGCCGGCCAGCGCGCAATACAGCGCGGCCAAGTCGGGCGTTATCGGCCTGACCCGCAGCGTGGCGATGGAGTTGGCGCCCTACAGCATCACCGTGAACGCGGTCTGCCCTGGCAACACCATGACCGAGATGGTGGAGGGGGTCGCGCAGACCATCGCGCAGCGGGATGGCCTGTCGGCCGGCGAATGGCTCAAGCTGCGCTCGCAGGATTGCCCCATGAAGCGCTTCGCCCTGCCGGAGGAGATCGCCGGCGTCGTCGCTTTCCTAGCCTCGCCGGACGCGGCGTATATCACCGGCCAGGCGATTGAGGTGGATGGGGGGATGGTGATGGCGTGATGGAACTCACCGGCTATCTCGACTTCTGGTTCCGCGATCTGCCGATCGTGGAACGCATTCAGCATTTCCAACGCCTGGGCATCCGCCGGCTGGATGTGTGGCTGTGGCGCGAGCGGCCCATGGCCGAAATCTACGCCGAGTGCAAGGCGCGCGGTATGGTCATCAACTCGACCTTCGACGGCAATTGCGGCAACCTGGTGGATGCCACCGATCATGGCCGCGTGCTGGCTGCCTGGGGCGAATCGCTGGAGGCGGCGGTCAAGTACGAAATCCCGCACCTCTTCATCTTCTCCAACCAGATTGACGTGGGGCCGCAGGGGGAATGGATCCAGCGGCTCAACCGCGACTACACGCCCGGCGAGATGTACGCCAACCTGCTCGACGGCGTGGAGAAGGTGATGAAGCTCGTCAAGCAGACCAAAGTCCAGCTCTGGTTCGAGGCGCTGAATACTTTTCATATCCACGGCGGCGTCTTCGTCTGTACGCACGACCTGGCCGCCGACGTGGTGCGCCGCTTCGATGATCCACAACTCAGGCTGTCGTTCGATTGCTATCATCAGCAGCGCACCGCCGGCAACCTGATCTGGGGCATGGAGCAGTACTACGGCCTCTACCCCACCTTCCACATCGGCGACTGTCCCACGCGGCAGGAGCCGGGCACGGGCGAAATCAACTTCGCCAACATCTCGAAAAAGCTGGACGATCTGGGCTACGATGGCCTGATCGGATTGGAGTGCTATCCCAGCACGACGGAGGAAGCGGCGCTGGCGCGGATTCGGGGATACTTCCCGCGAGCGCGATAGGAGAATACCATGCACAAAACACGACGACTCAACCGCATTCTCGCCCGCGACGGCCGGGCGTTGATCGTGGCGATGGATCATGGCGCGATCCAGGGGCCGAAGGGGCTGGAGCAACCCGGCGCGGTCATCCGCCAGGTGACGGCCGGCGGCGCCGACGCCATCCTGACCACCTACGGCATCGCCCGCACCTTCGGCAAGGAGCTGGCCCCGCTCGGCCTGATCATCCGCACCGACGGCGGGGCCAGCACCATCGGCCCGGACGTGAGCGAGAGCGCCGGGCTGTACACCGTGGAGGACGCGCTGCGCCTGGGCGCCGATGGCGTGGTCGCCAACGCCGGGCCGGGGCACCGCAACGAAGTGCAGCACATGGAATGGCTGTCGGAGTTGGCCTCCGGCTGCGACGAGTGGGGCGTCGTCCTGGTGGCCGAGATGGTGCCGGGCGGCTTCGACAGCGGCCCGGAGTTCCGCACCCTCGAATCGCATAAGCTGGCGGCCCGCTTCGGCTCGGAGTACGGCGCCGACCTGCTGAAGACCCCCTACTGCGACCGCTTCGAAGAGGTCGTGCGCTCCTGCTACACCCCCATCGTCGTGCCCGGCGGCAGCAAGATGACCGAAGAGCAATTCCTCACGATGGCCTACAACGCCGTGGCGGCCGGCGCCATCGGCTGCGCGGTGGGCCGCAACATCTGGGGCGCGGCCGACCCGACCAAGATGACCGCGGCCCTGGCGGCCATCATCCACGGCGGAGCGGGCGTGGCCGAGGCGATGAAACTGCTGGGATGACGGATGGCGAATCAACGAATCAGCGGATAGCGAATCAGCGAATCGTTGACTCCTGACCCCTAACGATTAACCGCCTACAAGACTATCCGACTACTATGGCTGATCTCGTCCTCGGCATAGACATCGGCACAGCCTCGACCAAGGCCGTCGCCTTCGACGCGACGGGCGCGGAGGTGGCGTCGGCCAGCCGGCCCTATGGGTTGCTGACGCCCCAGCCGGGCTGGGTGGAGCAGGACGCGGAGCTGGTGTGGCGGGCGCTGCTGGACGCGCTGACCGAGACGCGCTCCCGCGCCGCGGGCCGGCGCATCGTGGCCCTGGCATTGGCCGCGCAGGCCGGCTCGATCATCCCGACCGACGCGGCCGGCGACCCGGTGCATCCGATGATCACCTGGCTCGACCGTCGCACCGATGACCTGGTGGCCCGCTGGCGGCAGGATGGCACGGCCGAGCGCATCCGGCAGTTGAGCGGCTGGCATCCCTTCCCCGGCCTACCGCTGCCGGTGATCGCCTGGCTGGCTGCCGAGCGGCCCGACATCCATGCCCGCGCCCGGCGCTATCTGGGCGCGGCCGACTTCCTGATCCACCGCCTGACCGACCAGTTTGCCACCGACCTGTCGGCCGCGTGCGAGATGCTGCTAGTGGGCGCGGATAGCGGCGCGTGGGACGCCGAGCTGTGCGCCATCGGCGGCGTAGACCCGGCCATGCAGGCCGCGCTGGGCTGGGCCGGCCGGCCCATCGGCCCCATCACGCCCCAGGTGGCCGCGCTCACTGGCCTGCCCGCCGACACAATGGTGGTGGCCGGCGGGGGGGATCAGCCGTGCGCCTGCCTGGGCATGGGCATGACCGCGCCTGGCAAGGTCGCGTTGGCGACCGGCACCGCCTGGGTCATCACCGCGGTGACGGCCACCCCGCGGCTGGATCAGATCCCCACAGCCATGGATCTCAGCTTCCACGCCGCGCCGGGGCGCTGGACCGTCTCGCAGTTCCTCGGCGGATTCGGCGCCACCGTGGACTGGTGGCTAGGGCAGGCCTGGCAGCCCCCCGACCCCACCGAGGCGCAGCCGATCAAGGCGCTGTATCATCACCTGGACGCCACGCTGGCCGGCAGCGCGCCCGGCAGCCATGGCCTGCTCTTCACACCGCTCAGCGGGCCGTCGCAACTGCCCGGCGCCGCGCCCGGCGGGGTGCTGGCCGGGCTGCAACTGGCCCATACTCGCGCCGACATGGCGCGTGCCATCCTGGAAGGGTGCGGCTTCGAGGCGCGCTGGGCGCTGGATCAACTGCGGGAGCGCGGGCTGCCCACGTCCGAGTTGTGGATCGCAGGCGGCGCGTCCGCCAGTCCAGTGTGGCCGCAAATCCTGGCCGACATCAGCGGCGTCCCGATCGTGCTCGCCGATTACGCCAACTGGGCCGCCCTGGGCGGCGCGGCGCTGGCCGGCTGGGGCGCCGGCGTCTTCTCCACCCTGGAAGAGGGCATCGCCCGGCTCCAGCCCCCCGTCCGCCGCCTGACGCCCGACGAGACGCTGGCCCCGCTCTATACCGAACGCTGCGCGGCGTACCGGCGGCTGGCGGCTGCGACAAGGTGACAAGGTGTGGGGGTGACAAGGTGATCTCCAAGAGCCTCCGCGTCACCCTGTCACCGTGTCAAGAAAGAGGAATTCAGTGAACCGACGCCGACTCCGACGCATCTTCCAACCCGACGGCCGCGGCTTGATCGTGGCGTGCGACCACGGCATGATCTCCGGCCCCGACCGCGGCATCGAGCGGATGGGGGATACTCTGCGCCGCGTGATCGCCGGGGGTGTGGACGCGGTGATGGCGAGCTACGGCACGGCCTGCCGCTTCGAGGAGTTGCTGGCCGGCGTGGGGCTGGTGCTGCGCATTGATGGCGCGGGTACCGTCCTGGGGCCGATGAACGGGCCGGGCGCGCAGTTCTACACCGTGGAAGACGCGTTGCGCCTGGGCGCCGACGCGCTCTGCGTCACTGCCTTTCCAGGCGCGCGCCACGAGGAGGCCACGTTGGAGACGCTGGCGCGGGTCATCCGCCAGGCGCACGCCTGGGGCCTGCCGGTGATGGCCGAGATGGTACCTGGCGGATTCGACAGCGGCCCGGAATTCCGCACGCTGCGGAGCGTCAGCGTGGCCGCCCGCGTCGCCGCCGAATTGGGCGCCGACTGGGTCAAGACCCTCTACGTCCCCGGCTTCGAGCAGGTGATCGCTACCTGCTATGTGCCCGTGGTGGCGCTCGGCGGGCCGGCGCAGGCCGACCCGCGCGCTACGCTGGAGATGGCACGCGCGGCGATGGACGCCGGCGCGGCCGGCGCGACCGTGGGCCGCAACATCTGGAAGGCGGACGACCCCCAGGGCATGACCGCCGCGCTCCGCGCCATCATCCACGAAGATGTCTCGGTGGAAAATGCCCTGCGGCTGCTGAGGTTGTAGCTCACTCACCTCAAGCGAACCACGAGTCAATGCCATGAAAACCCAAGATCTCGATGTTCTGGTCATCGGCGGCGGCGCGACGGGCGGCGGGACCGCGTTCGACCTGGCGCTGCGTGGGCTGCGGGTGGCGCTGGTCGAGCGCGCCGACCTGACCGACGGCACATCGGGCCGCTATCACGGCCTGCTGCATTCGGGCGGTCGCTATGCGGTGCGCGACCCCGAATCCGCGCGCGAGTGCATCGCGGAGAACCGCCTGTTGCGCAAGATCGTCCCGCACGGGATCGAGGACACCGGCGGCTTCTTCGTCCAAACCCCCGACGACGACCCCGAATACGCAGAGCAGTGGGTGGCAGCCTGTCGCGAATGCGGCATCGCGATGGAGGAGATCAGCGTGGCGCAGGCGCTGAAGGAGGAACCGGTGTTGAACCCGCGCCTCCGCCGCGCCTTCCGCGTGCCCGACGCCGCGTGCGACTCGTTCGACATCCTGACGGCGCTCGGCGCGGCCATTCAGCAACACGGCGGGATGGTAGCGACCTATGAGGAGGTCATCGGGTTGACGGTTGAGGGGGGCAAGGTGATAGGCGCCCGATTGCGTCACCGGCGCACCAGCGAGGAGCGTTTTGTCGGCGCGGCGATGGTCGTCAACGCGGCCGGCGCGTGGGCCGGGCAGATCGCGGCGATGGCCGGCTGCCCGCTGACCGTGCGGCCCAGCAAGGGCACGATGGTCGCGATGGCCTATCGCTTCGTCAACACGATCATCAACCGGCTGCACAAGCCCGGCGACGGCGACATCCTGGTGCCGGTCGGCACGGTCGCCGTGATCGGCACGACCTCGGTCAACGTGTCCGACCCGAATGATACGAGCGTGCAGCCATGGGAAATCCAGTTGATGCTCGAGGAAGGGGAGAAGCTGATCCCCGGCTTCAGCCAGGCGCGGGCGTTGCGCGCGTGGGCGGGCGTGCGGCCGCTCTACGAAGAGGGGGCCAGCGCGGAGGGCCGCGAGGCCAAGCGCACCTTTGCGGTGCTCGATCACGCGGCGCGCGATGGTGTGGGGGGGCTGGTGACAGTGGTCGGCGGCAAGTTCACCACCTATCGGCTGATGGCCGAGCGCGCCGCGGATGCGGTGTGCGCGCAACTGGGCGTCGTCAGGCCGTGCGTCACCAAAAGCTTCGTGCTGCCCGATGTGCGCCTCCCGCTCAACCCACCGAAGCCGCACCGCCTGGGCCACCGGCTGGAAGACCTGGAGGAGGCCCGCCGCCAGGATCAACTGATCTGCGAGTGCGAGCTGGTCACGCGGCCCGACCTGGAAGCCGCGGCCGCCGCGCACGGCGACGTGACCGCGCCGTGGATCCTGGATGACCTGCGCCGCGACCTGCGGTTGGGCATGGGACCGTGTCAGGGCGGCTTCTGCGGCTATCGCGCCGCCGGCACGCTTTGCGTGCACGAGACCGGCCAGCAGGACGCCGCTCAAGCCACCGTCGCCCTGGCCGACTTCGCTCAGCGGCGGTGGAAGGGTCAGCGGCCGCTGCTGTGGGGGCAGGGATTGCGTCAGGCGTTGCTGGATGAGCAGATCTATCGGGGGATACTGGGGCTGGATCGGCTGGCTGGTGAACGCTGACTTCTTGCGGGAGCAAAGGAGTTTTCGCATGGCTGTTTCGTCGAATGACGTTCTCGTGATCGGCGCGGGGCCGGCGGGGCTGCTGGCCGCATGGGTAGCGCGGCAGCGCGGGGCAAAGGTGCGCGTGCTGGCATCCGGCATCGGCACGACGCATGTGTCGCCGGGGTGGCTCCAGGTGTTGAATGCTGCGTCGGCCGCATCGCTGGAAGGCTGGATCGCCGCGCATCCCCAACACCCCTACGCGCTGGCCGGGCTGGCCGCGCTGCTGGGCGGGCTGGCCGCGCTGCGTGAGGTCAGTGAGTCGGCGGGCGTCCGCTACGTCGGCGCGCCGGGCGCCAACTTCCGTCTCCCCACCGCGCTCGGCGCGCTCGGCGAGGCGGCGGTCACGCCCGAGAGCTTCGCGGCCGGCGACCTGCGACAACCGGGCGCCGTGCTGATCGCCGGGCCGACAGGCTGGCGCGATTTCTACCCCCAACTGTGCGCCGACAACCTGGCGCGGCAAGGCTTCGCGGCGCAAAGCACGGCCTTCGACTTACCTGAGATGGCCGCGGCCAGCCGCTTCGATCTGACCCCGGTGGGGCTGGCGCGGCTGTTCGAGCAGGCCGAGGCGCGGGCACGGGTGGCGGCGCAACTCAAGCCCCGGCTCGACGGCGCGACGCGCGTCGGTCTGCCCGCCGTCTTGGGGCTGGCACAGCACGCTGAGGTCTGGCGCGATCTGCAAGACCGGCTCGGCGTGCCCGTGTTCGAGATTCCGACGCTGCCGCCCAGCGTGCCGGGGATGCGACTGTTCAACGCGTGCAAGGCCGCGTTGGCGCGGGCCGGCGTGCCGATCCTCCTCGGCATGACCGCGGTGCGCGGCGAGACGGCTAATGGCCGGGCAACCGGCGTGGTCGCGCCGAACGTCGTCCGCGAGGCCACTTATCGCGCCGGCACGATCATCCTGGCGACGGGCGGGTTGTACGGCGGAGGCATCGCCAGCAACCACCGCGGAGAGATGCGCGAAGCGGTGTTCGATCTCCCCGTTTATGTGCCAGGCGGGCTGAGCGAGTGGTTCAACGAGCGGTTCTTTACACCCGTGCCTGTAGAGACGTTGCATGCAACGTCTCTACAACAACAGGGCCATCCTATCCACTATGCCGGCGTGCGAGCCAACTCTCGCCTGCAACCGGTGGATGAAACTGGCAACGTCGTGCTGGAAAATGTGCGGATCGCCGGGCGGCTGCTGGCAGACTACAATCCCCTGCAGGAAGGCTCGACCGAAGGGGTCTGGCTGGCGACCGGCTATCGGGCGGCCGCGTGACGCGCCTGCCATGTAGGTTACATGACTGAAGTGGAATTCGCTCCGAACGTGGCTACGCTGATCGGCACGGCGCTGGCGGGATTGGGCGGCGCGGCCCTGACCGTGGTACAATTGCGTATGTTCCGCCCGACCGATTTCTTGCGTTTATCTTGGAGGTATGTCCATGAATATCCGCCCGAACCTGGGCCTGACATTCGACGATGTGCTGCTCGTGCCCAAACGCTCGCCGGTGCGGTCGCGCGGGGATGTGAACACCGCGACGCGTTTCTCGCGGCGCATCAGCCTGGAGATCCCAATCGTCAGCGCCAACATGGACACAGTCACCGAGTGGAAAATGGCGGTGGCGATGGCGCGCGCAGGCGGCATCGGCATCATCCACCGCTTCATGACCGCCGAGCGGCAAGCCGATGAGGTGCGCCGCGTCAAGCGCGCCGAGAGCTACATCGTCGAGGCGCCGATGACCGTGCCGTGCGGCGCGACGGTGCGCGAGGCACGCGAGGTGATGGCGCGGCACGGGATCGGCGGGCTGGTCGTGGTGGATGCAGACGGTCGTCCCGCCGGCATCATCACGCAGCGCGACATCCAGTTCGCCACGAACGGCGACGACGTGTGCACGCTGATGACGCCTGCCAGCCGGCTGATTACCGCGCCGGAACACACCAGCCTGGAAGAGGCGCAACGCATCTTGCACGAGCACAGGCTGGAAAAGCTGCCGTTGCTCGACGCCGAAGGCCGGCTGGCCGGGCTGATCACGACCAAAGACATCGTGCGCCTGTTGCAGCATCCGCAGGCAACCAAAGACCAAAAGGGCCGATTGCAAGTCGGCGCGGCCGTCGGGGTGCAGCCGGGATACATGGAGCGCGCCGACCTGCTCGTCGAGGCCGGCGTGGACACGCTCGTCGTGGATATTGCGCACGGCCATTCCGACAACGCGATCAACGCGGTGCGCGCGTTGCGCAAGGCGTTCGACCAGGTTGACATCGTCGCCGGCAACGTCGCCACGGCCGAGGGCACACGCGACCTGATCGAGGCCGGCGCGGACGCAGTGAAGGTGGGGGTCGGGCCTGGCTCGATCTGCATCACGCGCATCGTGACCGGCTTCGGCGTGCCGCAGCTCACCGCGGTAGCCGAATGCGCCGAGGCGGCTGCGCCTCACGGCATGCCGATCATTGCGGATGGCGGCATCCGCAACTCCGGCGATGGCGTCAAGGTGCTGGCCGCGGGCGCCAGCAGCGTGATGATCGGCAGTCTGCTGGCCGGCACGGATGAAAGCCCCGGCGTCGTCGTGCTCCGCAACGGCCGGCGCACGAAGGTCAGCCGCGGCATGGCCTCGCTGGGCGCGGTGATGGAGCGGCCCGACCGACCGGCCGAGTCCGAGGGGGACGATCCAACCTGGGCGCGTGTGGTGGCCGAGGGGGTCGAGGCGGCCGTGCCCTACCGCGGCGCGGTGAACGACCTCTTGCATCAACTCGTCGGCGGATTGCGCTCCGGGCTGAGCTACGGCGGCGCGCGCAACATCGCGGAGTTGCAGGCCAATGCCGAGTTCGTGCCGATCACCCAGGCGGGCATGGCTGAGAGCCGGCCGCATGATGTCGAAGTACTATAGCGTGGAATGAGCGAGATCTACACTCCCATCTTCTTGGAGGACATCAAACGCACGGCGGAGTTATGCGTTAAGTGCAACATCTGCACCAGCGCGTGCCCGGTCGTCCCGCTGACCGACCTGTTTCCGGGGCCGAAGTACGTCGGCCCGCAGGCGCAGCGGTTCCGCGATCCGGGGCTGCCTTCGCCCGATCACGCGCTGGACTACTGTTCCGGCTGCGGCGTGTGCACACTGGTGTGCCCGCACGGTGTCAAGGTGATGGAGATCAACACCGCGGCCAAAGCCGAGCTGCGCAACCGCCAGTTCCGCGAGAATCCGTTCGACCTGAAGTGGTGGCGCAACACGGCCTTTGGCTACAACGAGGTGTTGGGGCAGGTCGGCGGCATGGTCGCGCCGCTGGCGAACGCCGTGCTGAGGTTTAGGCCGGCGCGGATGCTGCTGGAGAAGACGTTCGGTATTGACCACCGGGCGCCCTTCCCGACGTTCCATTTTCGCAAGTTTCGCGGGTGGTTCTTCGGACAACACCAGCGGGAGAAGGCGCTGACTCCGCCGGGCGCGCCGAAGGTGGCTTACTTCCACGGCTGCGCTACCCAACACTACGAACATGAGGTCGGCAAGGCGATCGTGGCGGTGCTGGAGCACAACGGCTTCGAGGTGCTGCTGCCGGGGCAAAACTGCTGCGGCCTGCCGATGCAGTCGAACGGCAACTTCGCCGAGGCGCGACGCTATGCGCGAGCCAACCTGCGCAAGCTGGCCCCCTACGCCGGCCAGGGCATCCCCATCGTGGTCGGCGGCACCAGTTGCGGGCTGGAGCTCAAGTCGGACTACCGCGAGCTGCTCGGCATCCACACTGCCGAGGCGCAGATGGTCGCCGAGCACGTCTACGACATCAACGAGTTCCTGTGGCTTCAGCACGAGGCGGGCCGACTGAAGACCGACTTCAAGCCGCTGAACCACTATATCCCCTACCACACCTCCTGCCATCAGAAGCTGCACCGGATCGGCCGGCCCGCGCTCGATCTGCTCGGCCTGATCCCCGGCCTGACGGTCGAAGAGATGGGCGCGGACTGCTGCGGGATCACCGGGACCTACGGCTATAAGCACGAGAAGTATGAGATCGCGCGCGGGGTGGGCGAGCCGTTGTTCGAGCGGATCATCGCCTCGGGGGCGAGGCTGGCGATCTGCGACAACGAAACCTGCCGCTGGAACATCGCCGCACACACGAAGATCGAGGTCGTGCACACGGTCGAGGTGCTGGCCGAAGCCCATGGGTTGCTCCAACTCTAAGCCTAAATTTTGCACCTTGACATTAGAATGACAATCATTCGACGAGGCTCGTCGGCCGGAAGCGCAACTGGCCTGGGAGCCAGCCCGGCGAGTAGTCGAAGTTGACCTCGTTCAGGGTGAGCAGGACGACCTCCGCGCCAGACGAGGTCATCCGGAAGATTTCGCTGTGACCGCTGCCCGGCCGATAGCCAGAGAAGACGATCCAGCTCGCGGCGCTGCCCGGCCCCCAGGCAGGGCTTTCAGGCCGATACATCCGCGAGACAAGGGGTATGATCTCCGAGCCATCGGCCCGCATCTTGTAGAGGGTCTGCTCGGCGCGGCTGCCCCAGAAGACGATGGCGCCGCCATCCGACGACCAGACCGGCCCCCGGTCGCCGTTGGGGTTGACCGTCAGACGCCGCACGTCGTTGCCATTCGCGGCCATGCTGAAGATCTCCGGGTTCGGGCCGTAGCGGTTCGATTGGAAAGCGATGCGGCCCGTGGCCCACGACCAGTCCGGGTTGGCATCCTCCGCCGGATCGAATGTCAGGCGCGCCACGCTGCTATCTGCCAGCCGGAAGGCGAGGATCTCCCAATTGCCGTGCCGATTCGAAGCGAACGCGATCTGCGCGCCATCCCCCGACCACGTGGGCTGGACATCATCCCATGATCCAAAAGTGATTTGCCGGGCGTTGTGCCCGTCGCGGTTCATCAGCCAGAGATGCTGCCAGCCGTCGGCGCCCAGCCGCGTGTACGCGATCCAACCACCGTCGGGCGAGCCGGCCGGCGACACTTCACTGGCCTCCGCGGTGAAGGTCAGGCGGAGCTGCTCCCGGCCGTCCGGCAACATGCGATACAACTCGCTGTTTCCATCCCGATTGCTGCCGAACAGCACCAGCGGCGGCGCGGCGTCTTGGATAGCGGTCAGCGTATCCCCCTCGCCGCTGGTCACGTAGACGATGTTGCGCGCCGCATCCACCGCGATCCCTTCCTCGGCGCCCGGCGGCACGGTGATCGTCGTCACCGGCGCCCAGTCGAGCGTGCGGTAGACCTTCACCTGGTCGCCGCAGGCGATGTAGAGATGGCCGGTGGCCGGGTTGACCGCCGCCACGAACGGCTCGCGGTCGAGGGCGATCGCGCCGAGGGTCGTCCCGGCCGCCGTGTCAATCACCGTGATGGTATGCACGCTCCCCCGGTTCGCCACGTAGAGCCGCCGGCTGGTCGGGTCGAACGCCAGACCATACGGCTCTGCGACGCCGGTGTAGGCGCCGACCACTGCGCCATCCCGCAGGCGCAGCACCTCATTCGCGCCGTGCAACGAAAGATACACGTCGTTGCTCGCCGGATCGGCCGCGAACAATGACGGCTGCCCGCCAACCGAGAGGGTCGCCAGGACCGCCCGCGTCGCCGCGTCGAACACCGTGACGGTGTTATCGCTGAAGTTGGCGATATAGCCGAACCCGCCCCGGGCGATCACGCCATCGGGCTGGCGGCCGGCGGGAATCTGCCCTGCCACCGTGAGCGTGACGGGATTCACCACCGATACATTGGCCGTCTCGCGATTTGCCACGGCCACCAACCCGCTTGCGCCGATCAGCGCGACCCCGTTTGGCCCGGTCGCTGCCGCGCTGAGGGTGATCTGCGCCGACAGCGCCAGCGGATCAGTGTTGACCACCCCCAACGTGCGGCCGGTGTGATCCGCGCCGTGGAATGCGACGTAGGCCGCGCCGCCGGTCGCGTCGAGCGCGATGCCGTGCGGGTGGCTGCCCGGCGGCAGGCGCAACGTCCCGATCATCCACGGCGTCGGCCAGGGGCCTGGCTCAGCCGTGGGCACGCTGGTCGCAGTAGCGGTCGGTGATGGACTGGCCGTTGGCGTGGCAGTCGGCGTTGGCGAAGCAGTCGCGGTCGGCGTGCCGGGCGTGCGGGTCGGCGTCGGCGTGATGGTCGGTGTGGAGGTTGCCGGCGACGGGGGCACATGGCCCAGGTCGTACAGGAACACGCCATACTGCGTCGTCACGTAGAGCCGGCCCGGCAAGCCGTCGAGCGCCAGCAGATCGTTGACCTCCATCCCGTCGAACGACTGACCGGCCAGCTTGTACCAGAAGGCGGTCGCGCTATCCCGCGCATACAGCCCGCGGCGCGTGCCCAGGTAGAGTCGGTGGGCTGGATCGCCGGGGTCTTGCGCCACAGCGTACAAGCCGGAAGGCTGGTCTCCGCCAATCACCGCTTCCAGCCCTTGCGAGTTGTTGACCCAACTGGCGCCGGCATCGGGCGTGTAGAAGAAGCCGTAGTAGGCCGGCACATAGACATGGCCGCTCCGATAGCGATCCAACGTCACCCGGCCCAGCCAGCCGATATCACCGAAGCCTGGGCCAGGATAGCTGAGTGACCAGGATGCGCCGCTGTTTCGGCTGACCAACACACCGCCGCCGCCGCCTTCGCTCACGCCGCCGCCCCAGACTTCGTTCCACTCCGGCGCGACCGGCGCAATAGACTTGGCGTCGTAGATGCCGAACAACGGATCCCCCTGACGAACAAAGCTGGCGCCGGCGTTCGTGCTCAGGTATGGCCCATCGCAGCCGGCTGCGTACAGGCGTAGATCGGCCCCGTGCGCCGCCAACGGCTTGAGGTTCTGCCCGGCTGGAAGCAACTGCCACGTAGCACCCGCATTAATCGTGCGCCACATCGCGGTTGGGTCGCCGCCCATGTAGCACGGGTAGCCGCTGCCGGCGTAAAGCACATTCTCATCCGCGCTCAAAATCGTGTGTTCGGGCCGGGCAACGCCGACTTCCGACCAATTCCGCCCGGCATCGAGTGAACGGAACAGCCGGCCGTTGACATCGGCATAAATCGTGTTGGCTTCCGGCCGACCGATCACCCGTCGCGGCCAGCCGGCCGGTAAGACGAACGCGCCCGCCGGTGGGCAGACCTGGATGGTGACATCATCCACGTAGGTGCGGCTGATCCCGCCCGCGCCGTCGTTGAAGGTACCGAACTGCAGGCGGATATGCTGTCCGGCGTAGCGGCTGAGGTCAATGACCGGCGTCGAGCGGCGCCAGGTCGGGTTGTGCGCTTGCTCGAAGAACAACCAGTCAAGCGAACCGTTGTCCAGGATGGCGATGACGTAGAAGAAATCGCCGGCCCGCGGCGCGGCCAGCAGCTCGGTTTCGGTCTTCGGCAGCGCAGCGGGGAGGCTGCCGAAGTCCAAAGTAGAGACTTCGGCAGTCTGGCGCCAGGACGCCAGGGCGCCGGCCCCTTCTTCGTAGACGTTGTAGCGCCAGAAGCTCAGTTGGATCGTCGCAGAGACGCCAGGGAACGGCAGGGCCGGGAAGGTGACATGCTGCTCGATGGGGGAGTAGGAGAGGACATTGGCGCCGCTGGCGGCGATGCCGGTGCGCATACTGCGGCTGCCGCTGTGCACGGGTGTCGTGACGTACTCCGCCAGCACCGGGTTGATCCGGATCTCCCAGCCGGCGCTGCTCTCGAAGCCGCCGTTGACCACTGCTTCGTAACACGCCAGGCCCGGCGTCGGGGTCGCGCTGGCGGTCGGCGTGAGCGTGCGGGTCGCCGTCGGGGACAGAGTAGGCGTCGCGCTGGGTGACGGCGTGACGGTCAGGGTTGCACTCGGTGTCTGGCTCGGTGTTTGCGAAGCAGTGGGGGTCGGGGTCGGCGTGATGGCTGGCGCGGGCAGAGTCAATGGTCGCCAGGTGCGCCCGCCGTCGTCGCTGCGCAGCGTCCGGCCGTAGGCCGTGCCCCAATCGTAGAGCGTCACGTACAACGCACTGCCCGCCGGCCCGCCGCCCACCGCCAGCGGGATCGGCAAGTAGCCATAGGTGAAGGTATAGACCGGCGCCCAGGTGATGTCGGCCAGGTTCAGGGCGTGCGCGTTCAGGCTGACGTGGAGCACGCCGCCCGCACTCGCCACATACAGCCCCCGCACGCCGCCGTCCAACGCCAGTCCCAGGCCCGGCCCGCCGCTGGGCGGCAAGCCCAACGGCGCACTCGAGATCGCCTCCCAGTTGCCGTCAAACGTGCGGTAGAGCGTGCCACCCCCGCGTGGCCCTTGCGTGATGACATAGGTCAGGTTGTGCGCCTGCGGGTCAATCAGCAGCGGGCTGACCACCTCGCCGCTGCTGCCGCCATCATGCGTCGCCCAGGTCAGTCCACCATCCGTGCTGCGCACGATCCGCGCATTCAACTCGTTCGGGCCGATCAGCCCGGCCATCAGATGCGCGGGGTTGTCGAAGCTGACCGCCACCGGCCCCACCGGATAGGGGTGACGCTTGACCCAACTCGCACCACCATCCAGACTGCGCCACAACCCCAACGCACTCGCACCCAGGTAGACCGTCTCCGGCTGCAGGTAGTCCAGCCCGACAAAGCCCCGATAGCTCAGCGGCGCACCCGCCACCCCGGCCGGCAAGGGCACGGTCGTCCACGTCTCCCCGCGATCCGCGCTGCTCATCAGATAGCCCTGGTTGGTCAAACCGAGCAGCCGGCCTGTCGCGCCCGGCGCCGCCACCAGCGAACGCAGCCAGCGCGACTCCAGCGGGAACACTGTAGCCGTCGGCGTCGGCGAAGCCGTCGGCGTTCGCGAAGCCGTCAAGGTCGCGGTCGGCGATGACGTTTGCGAAGCAGTGGCCGTGATGGTCGGCGTCGCCGTGGCGGGTGGGCAGACCTGGATGGTGACATCATCCACGTAGGTGCGGCTGATCCCGCCCGCGCCGTCGTTGAAGGTACCGAACTGCAGGCGGATATGCTGTCCGGCGTAGCGGCTGAGGTCAATGACCGGCGTCGAGCGGCGCCAGGTCGGGTTGTGCGCTTGCTCGAAGAACAACCAGTCAAGCGAACCGTTGTCCAGGATGGCGATGACGTAGAAGAAATCGCCGGCCCGCGGCGCGGCCAGCAGCTCGGTTTCGGTCTTCGGCAGCGCAGCGGGGAGGCTGCCGAAGTCCAAAGTAGAGACTTCGGCAGTCTGGCGCCAGGACGCCAGGGCGCCGGCCCCTTCTTCGTAGACGTTGTAGCGCCAGAAGCTCAGTTGGATCGTCGCAGAGACGCCAGGGAACGGCAGGGCCGGGAAGGTGACATGCTGCTCGATGGGGGAGTAGGAGAGGACATTGGCGCCGCTGGCGGCGATGCCGGTGCGCATACTGCGGCTGCCGCTGTGCACGGGTGTCGTGACGTACTCCGCCAGCACCGGGTTGATCCGGATCTCCCAGCCGGCGCTGCTCTCGAAGCCGCCGTTGACCACTGCTTCGTAACACGCCAGGCCCGGCGTCGGGGTCGCGCTGGCGGTCGGCGTGAGCGTGCGGGTCGCCGTCGGGGACAGAGTAGGCGTCGCGCTGGGTGACGGCGTGACGGTCAGGGTTGCACTCGGTGTCTGGCTCGGTGTTTGCGAAGCAGTGGGGGTCGGGGTCGGCGTGATGGCTGGCGCGGGCAGAGTCAATGGTCGCCAGGTGCGCCCGCCGTCGTCGCTGCGCAGCGTCCGGCCGTAGGCCGTGCCCCAATCGTAGAGCGTCACGTACAACGCACTGCCCGCCGGCCCGCCGCCCACCGCCAGCGGGATCGGCAAGTAGCCATAGGTGAAGGTATAGACCGGCGCCCAGGTGATGTCGGCCAGGTTCAGGGCGTGCGCGTTCAGGCTGACGTGGAGCACGCCGCCCGCACTCGCCACATACAGCCCCCGCACGCCGCCGTCCAACGCCAGTCCCAGGCCCGGCCCGCCGCTGGGCGGCAAGCCCAACGGCGCACTCGAGATCGCCTCCCAGTTGCCGTCAAACGTGCGGTAGAGCGTGCCACCCCCGCGTGGCCCTTGCGTGATGACATAGGTCAGGTTGTGCGCCTGCGGGTCAATCAGCAGCGGGCTGACCACCTCGCCGCTGCTGCCGCCATCATGCGTCGCCCAGGTCAGTCCACCATCCGTGCTGCGCACGATCCGCGCATTCAACTCGTTCGGGCCGATCAGCCCGGCCATCAGATGCGCGGGGTTGTCGAAGCTGACCGCCACCGGCCCCACCGGATAGGGGTGACGCTTGACCCAACTCGCACCACCATCCAGACTGCGCCACAACCCCAACGCACTCGCACCCAGGTAGACCGTCTCCGGCTGCAGGTAGTCCAGCCCGACAAAGCCCCGATAGCTCAGCGGCGCACCCGCCACCCCGGCCGGCAAGGGCACGGTCGTCCACGTCTCCCCGCGATCCGCGCTGCTCATCAGATAGCCCTGGTTGGTCAAACCGAGCAGCCGGCCTGTCGCGCCCGGCGCCGCCACCAGCGAACGCAGCCAGCGCGGCTCCAGCGGGAACACTGTAGCCGTCGGCGTCGGCGAAGCCGTCGGCGATGAAGTGACCGTGGCCGTCGGCGTCGGTGTATCGCTGGAGGTCGGCGCCCCGGACAGCCGACCGAAGTAAGGCACAAATACGCGATATTGCAACGGCAGCCCGGTCGGCGATGGGCCTGGCGTGGCCGAAAGGGTCGCGGTGCGCGTTTGCGTAGCAGTCGGCGTCGGCAACGTGGGCCAGCAGGTCGTGAGCGCCACATCATCCACGAACATCGCGCTGCTGCGGCCATCGCCATCGTTCAGCGTGCCGAAGACCAGTGTGACCGCCCGGCCGCGATAGGGTGTCAGGTCGAGCTGGCCTGACCGCCAGGTCTGCGCGTTGCTGCGCGTCCACAGCCTGGGCGCCAACAGGTTGCCATCTACATCGTAGACCAGCACATATTGCCAATCACCCGCCAGCACCCCCTGCGGGAGAACACCTTGCGCCACCGCTCGTAGAACATCGGGGGACGGGCTGTTGTCGGCCGCGACGGCGGCCGGCGGCTCGGCGGAGATCGGATACCACCAAAAACCAAGCACTGCGTTCTCGACGCCGGCCGGGATGGTCACGACCTGCCGACCGCTCGAGTAGCTGTAGACATCCGGCCCAGACACGATGCCGGTGCGCAGGCTTCTGACGCCGGCACGGGCCTGGCTGACGCTGTAACCGGCCGGATAGGCCGTGTTCGGCATCTCCCAGGCCAGATCCGCCTCGAAGCCACCGTTCACAACCCGATCCTCGCACTGGGCGCTGTAATGCCAGACGCCGGCCTCCGTGGCGAGATGCGCAGTCAGGCGACCCAACGCATCCACCGAGACTGCCAGATCGGTCGGGTCGGGATTGCCAGGCGCCAGGCCCAGGTCTTGCCATGTGGTCGCGGCGTTGAAGCTGCGATAGAGCTTGTGGCCTTGACCGGCGGTCAATGGGCCGCGCAGGGCGGTAAAGAGGGTCCGGTCGGTCGCATAGGCCGGCGAGGCCGCCAGCGGCACGGGGAATGGCTCATAGACGCCTGGCAGGCCGGCCGTCGCCCAATTCCAGCTTGCCCCGCCATCGGTCGAACGCCGGACCGCCGAATCGGGCGAGCCATCGCCGGCCCCTTCGATCGCCCGGAAGGTGTGCCAGACGGTGCGATCGGCCGCATAGCCCGGAGAGATCGCCAGGCCATAGGAAGGGGCGAACGCGGCGGTCGCGCTCCAGGTCTCGCCGCCATCGGTGGATCGCCGCACGCCGCCCCAGCCCGATACAAAGAGGGTGCGGTCGGCCGCATATGCCGGCGAGACCTCCAGCCGCAGCGGAGTGAAGTATGTGCCGGCCGGCGCAATGGCGATGTCCCGCCAGGTGGCGCCGCCGTCCGTGGTCTTGTGGAGCGTGTCCTCTTGGACGACGAAGATCGTCCGGTCGGTGCGATAGGCCGGCGACACGGCCAGCGCCATCGGATAATCGAGCGTGAACGGGGCAAACAGGGCCGTCCAGGTCTCTCCGCGATCCGTGGACAGGTACAACCCGCGGCGGCCGCTCACCCGATCTCCGTAGGCGGCGAAGACCGTTCCGTCGGTGGCGTAGGAGGCCGAGACGCGCACCTGGGAGAAAAGCGAGTCGTGGTCGGGCCGTTCGCCAGCGGTGAGCAGCCGCCAGGTCGCGCCGCGATCGGCGCTGCGGAAGAGACCATCTGCGGTCCCCGCAAACAGCGTGCCGTCCGTCGCGTAGGCCGGGGATGCGGCCACCGCCTGCGCGGCCACGGCGCGCAGGCCGCCCAGCCAGCGCCACGGCTCCAGGTTGTCATCCATCGTGCCCAGGACGCCCAGATAGGCGCCTGCTATCAACGCGTGGCAGCGGCCCCACTGCGGACAGGCGGCGACGGAACGAAACGCGGTCGCCGGGGTATCGGCGTAGCGCTGCCACGTCCGGCCATCGGAAAGGGTAATGAAGAGGCCGTTCTCGGCCGCCGCGTAGATGTGGTCGCCAGCAACGGCCATCCGTCGCACCGCCGCGCCGATGCCTGGCGCGGCGGCCGACGCGGCCGGCGTCAACGTCACCCGCGCGATGCCGCCCTCGGTCGCCACCAGGAGCGCGGCCTCGGCCGTCTCTAAGAGGTCATTGGCCCGGCTGCCCGCCAGCGACTGGAGCACTTGCCACGATGCGCCGCGGTCAGTGGAGCGCGCCAGGCGCAACCCGACCGTGCCGCCGCCAGATACCACGGCGAATAGCCGGCCGTTGGTCGCATAATCGGGCGAGAACGCGGCCGCAGCGACGGCCGCGACCGGCGCGTTGGCCCACGTGTCTCCGCGATCACGGGAGATGAACAGGCCGCCGTTCATCATGAGCGCCAGGAGCGTGCCCTCGGTCGCGAAGTTCGGGGCTAGATAGACGCGGCTCACGTCATCGGCGGTCGGGTCATTGCCGGCGACCGGCAGTCCGCCCCCAAGACGTTCCCACGTCGCGCCGCGATTCCGCGTGCGCAGCAAGCCGCTATCGGTCGCAGCAAAGGCCATCCCGTCGGCGGCGAAGCCCGGGGAGATCGCCAGATCCAGCACGGCAAGCTGTGTCCACGGCGAGCCGGTGAAGACCGGCGCCCAGGTCGCGCCCCGATCCGTGGTCTTGACGATCCCATAGCCGTCCGTCATCCCATTCGGCCCGTCTCGCCATCCGCCGGCAAACGCCAGGCCGTCGCTCGCAAAATCGGGGGAGAGCGCCAGGGCCTGGGCGATGCCGCCGAACGGCCCGCCAGTGCGCCAGCCATCTTCCCCCGCCGCAGCCATCGCCGACGGGGCACGGTCGTGCCGTGCGCCCGCCTGCGCCGTCGTGCCCGGAAGCGACACCCCGATCACCGCAATCACGCTGAACAGCGTTGCCAACACAGCCCAGACCGGCGCCCTGCGAGCCATCTTGCACTCCCTTTCACACGGAGCGATCCAACGCGGCAACGGCGCGCCGAGATTAAGACGCGCGCCTCCCTCCCACATTCGCGAGCTTCGTGTACCTATGATGACGTTGAGAGCACAGAAATGACGCGGAGCGTGTGGAAGAATCCGGAGTATCGAACTTGTTCGGTCACATGCCAGGCGCTTCGTGATGCCTGGCATGTTCATGTTAATTTACCAGGGCAGTTGAGCAGTCAACGAGAAAGCATCGTCATCGGTCGGCAGGCGCCCGACGCCGTTGCAGGCGATTTGCGTGGCGACCGTGCCATCCCAGTTCTCGATCCCGATCGTGCCCTGAACCGGCGCCTGCACCGCGCGATACTGAAGCGTCAAGCCGCCATCCCGAAAAAGCACAAGCTGAAAAGCGTGTGGCAGATCGCCCAAGAAACGCCGCATCTGAAACCATGTCACCACAAACCGATCCGCGTCGGGGTAGTGGACGAAGACCTGCCCGCCCAGAGCGGCATCCCAATTCTGCCACAACACATAGATGGCATCGTTCGGCAGCGCGGCGGTGGGCAAACAGGCGCTTTGCGCGACGGTCGCGCCGGAACCCGGTTGGGTGAAGGAGACGAAGCCCTTGAAGGAGACCGAAAGCGCGTTGCGGCTCTGCCCGTAGAACGTCACCGGGAAAGGCAGCCCGACCTGGTAGGGGGTATCGTTGGTCGGATAGATCGCGATCCCCCCGGCGGCTGGATCAACCCAATGCGCGGCTTGCATCTGGTTGGCGACTAGCGGCAGGAAGCCTTGCCGCACCCCGTCTGCGATCTTCAACGTCACATAAATCTGGAAGCTGCCCGAGGAAGGCGCGACGGCGCGAACCAGGATGACCGCGTCATATTCGCCCGGTGCCAGCGCCGTCGGACCGGCCTGGAGGGTGAGCGTATCAGGCGCGCTGTAGGAGGTCACGCCCCGGCCCGGCGTCAGCCTGAGCCAGGACGCGCCCGTCTGCTCGGTCGCTTGCCATGTCACCGGCTGGTTGCTCCCGTTAAGGATGGGCAGCGTGGCGCTGGCCTGCGTGATGGGGCCGCCAAGAAGGAAGCGGTGGGCGGCGGTAGTGGATTGCAGCGATGGCGGATAGGCCCAACGCACCGCCCGCCCCACGTTGAGCCGGCCGGCGCCGAACCAGTCGTTCCGCCCGCCGATATAGGTGTAGGGACCGACCTTGTCCGCGGTGTTCTTCAAGATGTCCGCCACTTGCGTGTAAGTCGCGGCCGGCTGATACGTCAACACCAGGGCGGCCGCGGCCGACGCCTGCGCGGTCGCCATCGAAGTGCCGAACTTCCAGCCATAACCGCCGGGCAGCGTGCTCACGATCTCATCCTCATTGAGACCGCCCGGCGCGGCCAGCGCGACATAGTACTTGTAGCCGGAATAATTGGCCCAGTTGTCGAAATGGTCGCTGGCAGCGACGGCAAACACGCCGGGACATGCCGCCGGATAGTAGATCGGGTTGACGCCAGTAGCACATTCAGACCCACCCTGCGCACAGTTGCCGGCGGCCGCCGCAACGAAGATGTTCCGGTCGGTGGCGTACTTGATGGCGTCCTGGAGCAGCGCATCATCGCTGAAACCGCCCAGGCTCAGGTTGATCACCTGCACGCCGCTGTCGGCGGCGCGGCGGAGCGCGGTAGCGATGTTGTAGTAGGCGCCGCTGCCCTGGCTGTCCAACACCTTCAGCGGCAGGATCTTCACGTTGGCGGCCAGCCCTGCGACCCCGCTGCTGTTGTTGGCCGCCGCCGCGATGATGCCAGTGACATGGGTGCCGTGGCCGTTGTCATCGTTGGGGGTGTCGTCCCAATTGACGTAGTCGAACCCCGGCAACAGGCGGCCGGCGAACTCAGGATGGCCCAGATCCACGCCTGAATCAATCACCGCGACGACGATGGAATAGCTGCCAAAGGTCAGATCCCACGCCGCGGGCGCGGCAATCCGCCGCATATGCCACTGCTCGCCGATGCGCGGATCGTTCGGGTAGCCGGCGGAGTGGGCGAGGTAGTTCGGCCCGGCATGGGTCACCCAGGGCAGGGCCGCCAGCCGCGCAACTTCTGCCGCTTCCGCGCCGGGGGGCACCGCCAACCGCGCCATGCCGTATTCCGGCGCCAGGTCGAGCACCGCGAGGCCGGCACGCGCGGCCACATCTTCGGCAGCCCGCCGCCACGCGGGGCTGGCGCGATCCCCGTCGAGCCGGCCGGGCCGGACTTGCGCCCGCGCCGCGGGTGCCGGCCGCCAGTCGATCACGACTTCGCCGGGGACGAAGGGGGTGGACGCATCCGGCGCAATTGGTGCCTGACCGGACAACCTGCCGAACAAGTTCGGCGCGCCAGAATCCCCGCCCTGTCGGGGCAAATGCGATGTGCGGAAGTCCCCGACTTGTCGGGGCGGTCTCGACGGCTGCCCGGCGCGCACGTGAACTGTCGTGCTACAAAGCAACAAGATCGCAATCAGAAAGCGCAAGCCCACACGGCGAATGGCGCACATACGCACCCTCACAGTCTTGTGCCCAATAAAACAACAGCCGCGTGCCAGACGCACGCGGCTGCTCTACAGTTCCCTGACGTATTTCAGGCGAGCACCGGCACAGCCAACTCCGGGATGATCTCGGCACGCGCCACTTCGGCCATCGCTTGACGCACGACCAGATCTAGTCGCCGCTGGTCATCGAGCACCACGGCGACGGTATCGCCGGGCTTGAACTCGCCCGACAACAGCCCCTCGCTCAAGCGATCCTCGATCTTGTCCTGGATCACGCGCCGCAGCGGCCGCGCGCCATACTCGGAGTCGTAGCCCGCCTCCGCGATCAACTCTTTCGCTTCCTGAGTGACCTCCAGCCGGATGTTCTGCTCGGCCAATTGGCCGCGCACCTTGCCCAACTCGAGATCCACGATATCGGTGATCTGCTCTTTGGTCAGGTTGCGAAAGACCATCACGCCATCGAGGCGGTTAAGGAATTCGGGGCGGAAGGTGCGCTTGAGCGCATCGGTCACGCGCTCGCGCATCGTTTGATACTCATCCTCTTGTTGCTTCTGCTCGTCGCGCGACGTGGCGAAGCCGAGGGCCCCGCCGTGCTTGATCAGGCTGGCGCCGACGTTAGAGGTCATGATCATGATCGCGTTGCGGAAATCCACGCGGCGGCCCTTGGCATCCGCCAGATTGCCGTCTTCCATGATTTGGAGGAGCATGTTGAAGACTTCGGGGTGGGCCTTCTCGATTTCGTCCAGGAGGATCACGCAATAGGGCCGCCGGCGAACCGCCTCGGTCAACTGGCCGCCCTCCTCGTAACCGATGTAGCCGGGCGGCGCGCCCACCAGGCGGCTGACGTTGTGGCGCTCCATAAATTCGCTCATGTCTATCTTGATGAGCGCCTCTTCGGAGCCGAACAAGAACTCCGCCAGGCTTTTCGCCAGCAACGTCTTGCCCACGCCGGTCGGGCCGAGGAACATGAAGGTACCTATGGGGCGCTTGGGGTCTTTCAGGCCGGTGCGGGCGCGGCGGACCGCTTTCGAGATGGCTTTGACCGGCTCATCCTGCCCGACGACGCGCTTATGCAGATACCCTTCCATCTCCAGCAGGCGCGCGGTCTCTTCGCCCATCAACCGCTGGAGCGGGATGCCGGTCCACATCCCCACCACTTCCGCGATATCTTCTTCGTTGACGGTCGGTTTCGGGGCCAACTCTTGCCAGCCGCGGCGAAGTTGTTCGAGCTTCTTCTCCAGATCCAACTCGCTATGGCGCAGATCGAGCGCATCGTCGTACCGTTTGGCTTCGACCGCCTCTTCCTTCCGGCGCTGGGTCGTTTTCAGCTCGCGGAATGTCTCGCGCAGGCTGCTGGAATGCGGCGATTTGTACATGCGCACGCGGCTGGAGGCCTCATCCATCAAGTCAATCGCTTTATCCGGCAGGAACCGGTCGGGCACATAGCGCGCCGAGAGCCGCGCGGCGGCATCCAGGGCGGCATCAGAGATCGCCAACTGATGGTGCTTCTCATAGGCCGGCCGCACACCCTTGAGGATCTCGACGGTTTCCTCGATGGTCGGCTCATCTACCCGCACCGGCTGGAAGCGCCGCTCGAGCGCGGCATCCCCCTCGATATAGCGCCGATACTCATCCAGGGTCGTCGCGCCGATGCACTGCAGGTCGCCGCGCGCCAGGGCCGGCTTGAGCAGATTGGCCGCGTCCACGCTGCTGCCGGCCGCGCCCGCGCCGACGATCATGTGGACCTCATCAATGAAGAGGATCGAAGCCGTATTGGTGATCTCTTCGATGACCTTCTTCAAGCGCTCCTCAAACTGGCCGCGATACATCGTCCCCGCCACCAGCGCGCCGACATCCAGCATCAACAGCCGCTTATCAATCAACGGCTCCGGGACATCGCCAGCGATGATACGCTGCGCCAGGCCCTCGACAATCGCCGTCTTCCCGACCCCCGGCTCACCGATCAGCGCCGGGTTGTTCTTCGTGCGCCGGCTGAGGATCTGGATGACCCGCTCGATCTCTTTTTCGCGGCCGATCACCGGGTCGAGCTTGCCCGCCTCGGCGCGCGCCGTCAGGTCGAAGCCCAATTGATCAGTCAGCGGCGTCTTGGTATCCTTCTTCTTGGTGGCTTTTTCCTGCACCTGGCTCTCGAGGATCGCCTTCGTGGCTGCAGTGCGCACTTTGTCCATGCCGATGTTCAAACTGCGCAACACTTCGGCCGCGATGCCTTCCCCCTCTTGCACCAGGCCGAGGAGCAGATGCTCGGTCCCGATGTAGGGATGGCTGAGCTTGCGGGCCTCTTCGACGGCCAGCTCGATCACATGCTTGGTGCGGGGGGTCAGGGTGGGTTTGCCGTAGGGCGGACGGGGGTTGCGCGGGGCCATGCGTTCGACGATCCGGCTGACTTCGGGGCCGGTCGCGCCCTGCTCACGCAAAATGCGGGAGGCCAGGCCGCTTTCCTCTCTCACCAGGCCCAACAGCAGGTGCTCCGTCCCGATGTAGTTGTGATTGAGCCGGACGGCCTCTTCCTGGGCAAGTTGTAATACCTGGCGAGCATGTTTTGTAAAGCGATCTAAATTATCTGCCATAGTGTCTCATCCTTTGCATATGACGCGCAGAAAATGTTACTATCGGCTCATATACTTCCACACCTGCATCTGCTTCTTGTGTTCACTGCGACGCCAATGCAGATTATATCACATCTGATGAATGACGGCGTAAGCAGGCATCCGCAAAAAACAAAAAGGAGCGGCGCACAGCGTGCCTCCGCCCCCAAAACTCACCCGACAGATGAGCAGATCAGCGTCTTTCACCGGCGCGCTGTGCAGATTGCCACAACATACCAGCTATGCGCGTATGAATTCAGAAAGCAACGACGGGATTCGATGCGCCGCTCAACTCGGCCACCAACCCGGCCTGCGCCCCATCCCGCCAATCCACCTCCACATAGGCATCCTCGGCGGCCTGCCGCAGGCTAAGCGCGATGCGCCGTCGTTCGGCGTCAATGCGCATGATGCGTACATGAACTTCATCCCCCTCGTGGACGACCTCTTTGGGATGCGTGATGCGATAATCCGCCAACTCGGAAATGTGGATCAGCCCTTCAATCGCATCGTCAATTTTGGCGAACGCGCCGAAGTTGGTGAGTTTGGTGATCTTCGCCATGACGACCTGGCCCGACGCATATCTTTGGTCAATCACGCTCCACGGTTCAGGCGTTAACCGGCGCAGGCTGAGGGCGATGCGCTTTTTCTCATCATCTACACCGAGGACATAGACCTGAACCTCCTGGCCCACATGTAACACCTCAGCCGGATGTTCCAGTCGCTGCCAGGCGATCTCGGACAGGTGGATCAGGCCATCCGCGCCGCCGATATCCACGAATGCGCCGAATGCCGCCAGGCTGGTTATGGTTCCGTTCAGCACATCGCCCCGTTTCAGCTCCGACAACAGGCGATCTTTCTGCCCCTGACGCCAGTCCTTGGCGGCCGCACGTTCCGAAAGGATCAGACGATTACGCTGGCGGTCCAGTTCCACCACCTTCAGGCGCATCTTCTGGCCAACCAGTCTGGCCCACCGCTGTTCGGGATCACCCTCGTTATCTTGCTGCGCCTGCCACCGGCCCGAAAGCTGTGAGGCCGGCACAAACCCGCGCACTCGGCCTACCTTGACGAGCGCGCCGCCGCGATTGTAGCCGGTCACGACTCCATCGAAGCTATCCTGCGACTTAAATAAATCCTCCGCCTGTCGCCAGTCCTGCTCCTGCTGGGCACGCTGTAGAGAAACGACGACATTGCCATCCCGATCCTCCGGCTGAACGACATACGCCGAAACCGGATCACCCACCGAGAGACCCAGCAAAAAGCCGGGATCCAGCCGCTCCAGCTCGCGGCTATCCACGATGGCGTCGGCCTTGTAGCCGATGTCAATGAGGATCTCGTTGGGGTTCACTTTGACAATGCTGCCGTTGACGACATCGCCGGGACGGAGTTGCGGAAAGTTAAACGCATCCTCCGGCAATGCCTCCATCAGATTCTCCTCCGTTGCAGCCTGGGCGAACTGCACTGTCTGGTGTTTCTTCATGAGAAAAGGGGCTCCTCCTCCAGCGAAGACTACCCAGGATTATAGCGAAGGAACAGGCAAAACGCAAGTGTCGGGAAGACTTCCGAAGTCCAATACGGGCAGCCGCGCCAGCAGCAAGCCAGTGGAGACTTCGGAAGCTTGCGTCTACAGGTTGATCTCCTGGCCGATCCCCTTCTGCCGGGCCAATTCGTAGACCTTGGTCGCGGTCGAAACATCCTGGATCGCCAGACCCACCGACTTGAAGAAGGTGATCTCGTTCGCGTCCGTGCGCCCCGGCTTGCTGGTCACAATCTCGCCGAGATCGGCGTAGATGTGCTCGGCGGTGATCTCGCCCGCGTTGATCGGCGTGACCAGATCGCCCGCCTCGGCCAGGGCCGCGCTGCGTAGATCCACGACCACCTTGCTGCGCCGGACCGTCAGCGAATCCACCTCGCGCGCGTCGAGCGAGTGCGAGCCGACTCCGTTGATATGCGCGCCGGGCGCGAGCCATTGGCCGTCGAAGACGGGGACCTTGCTGGTGGAGGCCGTCACGATGATGTCGCAGCCATCCACCGCGCCGCGCGGCTCGGCCACGGGCCGCACGGTGATGCCTAACGCCTGGCCCATGTCGCGGCAAAACGCGCCGGCCAGCTCGGTCATCGGGTCGTATACGCGCGCTTCGACGATGGGGCGCACGGCGCACATCGCCATCAGTTGCGTGCGCGCCTGGATGCCCGCGCCAAAGATGCCGACCACTTTGGCATCGGGCCGGGCCAGATACTTCGTGGCGGCGCCGCTGGCTGCGCCGGTGCGCATGGCAGTCAGATACGCGCCGTCCATGATGGCGATCAACTGGCCGGTGTGCGGGTCGTTCAGCAGCACCGTCGCCAGGATGGTCGGCAGGCCGTGCTGGCCGGGATTATTCGGGTAGACCGTGACCACCTTCATGCCCAGCGCGTCCATCCCGCCGATGTACGCCGGCATGAACAGTACCAGCCCCTTATGCTGCGGAATCCGAATGGGGGTGCGCAGGGGCAGTTGCGCCGTGCCCTGCTGTTGCTGTCGGAACGCCTCTTCGACCGCGCTGATCGCATCGGTCATGGTCAGCGCGGACTGCACGTCCGCGCGGGTGAGCAAAAGCGCCATCTTAGCCTCCCACGTAAGCAATCATCTCGATGGAAACCAGCCCGCCCTTCGGCAAGGCCGACACCTGCACCGTCGCACGCGCCGGCGGCTCGCTGGCGAAACGCCGGCCGTAAATCGCATTAACCGTGGCGAAGTCGGCCATGTCCACCAGGTAGAGGGTCGTCTTGACCACGTCGGCAAAGCTGGCGTTCGCCCCAGCCAGCACGGCCGCCAGGTTGTCCAACACCTGCTCGGTCTGCGCGGCCACACCTTCACGCAAGACACCGGTGGCGGGGTCGAGGCCGAGCTGGCTGGAACAAAACACGAAGCCCCCGGCTCGAATCGCCTGGCTGTATGGGCCGATGGCCGCCGGCGCGGCAACGGTGGAAATCGCTTCTTTCATGGGATCTCCTCTTTAGTTCTGCCCGCTCGATCCGCTGGATGATACGCCACACAATCCGGCGGATTGTGTTACGGGATTGATCGCTTACCCGACGACGATATTGATCAGCTTCCCGCCCGCAAAGATCACCTTGCGGACCGGCTTGCCTTCGATCCACTTCTGGACTGCCGGGCGGGCCAGCGCCAGCTCGCGCGCCGCCTCCTCGCCGATATCGGCCGGCGCCTCGATGCGGTCACGCAGCTTGCCGTTGACCTGCACGACCAGCGTGATCGTGTCGGCTCGCGCCAGTTCAGCATTGTAGCTGGGCCAGGGCTGCACATGGACACTGTCGGTAGCCCGGAAAACGGGCGTCGGGTACGTCATTGCGAGCGGTGTTTGCGAAGCAATCTCTTGCCCGGCCGGGGGGATTGCTTCGTCCCCCGGGGAGGCTTCGCATTCGCGAACCCCGCTCCTCGCCATACCGCCGCCATGCCGCCGCTGCCACAACTCCTCGGCGATGTGCGGTGTTTCCGGGGCCAGCATCAGCAGCAGGCTATCAATCGCCTCATCCCAGGCCAGCGTGCCATACACCGCCGTCTCCTTCGCCTTCACCAGATAGTTGTTGAACTCCATCAGGCTGCTGATGATCGTGTTGAACTTGAACGCCTCGATGTCTTCCGTGACCTTCTGCAGCGTCTTGTGCGTCATGCGCCGCAGCTCGCGCACCTGCGCCTCCGCGTCCGCGCCGCTGCCCCCTGACTCCTGCCCCCTGCCTCCTGACTCCGCCACCACGCTCCACACACGCTCCAGGAAGCGGCGCACGCCCTCGATCCCCTGGAAGTTCCACGGGCCGCCCGCATCCCATGGGCCGATGAACATCAAATAGGCGCGCACCGTGTCGGCGCCATATTTCTCCACCCATTCGTCGGGCGCGACCACGTTACCCTTGCTCTTGCTCATGCGCTGGCCGTCAGGCCCCAGGATGATGCCCTGGTTGAACAGCCGCAGCATCGGCTCCCGGAACGGCACCACGCCGATGTCGCACAGCGCCTTCGTGAAGAAACGCGTGTACAGCAGGTGCATGGTGGCGTGCTCCGGCCCGCCGGTGTATTGATCCACCGGCAGCCAGTAGGCGCCCGCCGCCGGATCCCACGGCGTATCATCGCGGCTCAACGGCTGGCCGGCCTTCCAATAGGGCGTGACGTAGGCGTAGTTGTACCACGACGAGCACATGAAGGTATCCATCGTGTCGGTCTCGCGGCGGGCGTCGCCGCCACACTGCGGGCACTTCACATGCAGGAAACTGGGGTGGAATCTCAGCGCGTTCTCGCCCGTGGACGGGATTTCCGCGTCAATAGGCAGCACCACCGGCAGATCCTCATAGGGCACAGGCACGATGCCGCACGCAGCACAGTAGATCATGGGGATCGGCGCGCCCCAGTAGCGTTGGCGGCTGATCAGCCAGTCGTGCAGGCGATAGTTGATCGCAGCCTGGCCCTGGCCCTGCTCCGCCAGCCACGCCGTGACCTGCTTCCGCGCCGCGTCGCCGGGCGCGCCGCAGAACACGCCGGAATGGATCATCGCGCCGTACTCGTGATGATACAGCACATCGCGATACCACTCGACCGCCCACCACATCTCCATCGTCGTGCGGAATTGACGCATATACTCGTAGCCAACATGACAGCGATCCATGATCGCCGCATCCGCCTCGCCGGAATCCAGCGTCATCGGGCCGTCGCTGAACACCACCTGCCAGCCGCGGCCCACGATGTCGCCCCAATGCCCTGGCTTCAGATGCGCTTGCAGCAGCCGGGCGTAGGTCGCCGCCTGGGCGTCGCCGTTCAGCGTCACTGCGTGGAAGTTTCCGCGGCCGGCGATCTCCAGCCATTCCCACTTCAGCCCCGCGTCGGTCAGCGCGCCAGCGAACGCGCTCGTCACCGAGCCTTCCCAGACTACGCTCTTGGCGATCTGATCGGTGCGCTCGATCACCGGGATGATCGGCAGGCCGAACTTCAGCGCAAAGGCGAAGTCGCGCTCGTCGTGCGCCGGCACAGCCATGATCGCGCCGGTGCCGTAGGTCATCAGCACATAGTCGGCGATCCAGATCGGGATACGCGCGCCGTTCACCGGGTTGATCGCGTACGCGCCGGTGAAGATGCCGGTCTTCTCCCGCTCGACCGCGCTGCGCTCGATATCGGTCTGGCGGCCCGCCTGGAACTGATAGGCGGCCACGGCCGCACGATGCGTGTCAGGCGTCAGCACGTCCACCAGCGGATGCTCCGGCGCCAACACCATGAAGGTCGCGCCCCACAGGGTATCGGGCCGGGTCGTGAAAACAGGGATCAGGTCACAAGAATCAGGAGTCGGGAGTCGAGAGTCGGGAGTCAGCGTCTCCCGTCCTGTGCCTCCTGCCTCTTGCCCCCTGCCCCCTGGCCCCTGGCCTCTGACCCCTGCAAACAGCACTTCCGCGCCCTCGCTGCGCTCGCCGATCCAGTTGGTCTGCGCCACCTGGATGCGCGCCGGCCAGTCAATGCCATCGAACCGCTTCAGCTCCTCGGCATAGTCCGTGATCTTGAAAAACCACTGCTCCAGCTCTTTCAAGATCACCGGCGTGTCGCAACGCTCGCAGTGCCGATCATCGCCCCACACCTGTTCGCGCGCCAGGGTGGTGTTGCACTTCGGGCAGAAGTTCACCGGCGCCAGCTTACGATACGCCAGGCCGTGCTCGTACAGCTTCAGGAAAAACCACTGCGTCCAGGCATAATAACGCGGATCGCAGGAAACCGCCTCATGATCCCACGCCCACATCGCGCCCATGCTACGCAGTTGACCACGCATCCGCTCGATGCTGGTCATGGTCCATGAATGGGGATGCAACCCGCGCTTGATCGCCGCGTTCTCGGCCGGCAGGCCGAACGCGTCGAACCCGATCGGGAAGAAGACGTTGTAGCCCTTCATGCGCTTGTAGCGCGCGGCCGCGTCGGAGGGGGTCATCGCATACCAATGCCCGGTGTGCAGGTCGCCGGATGGATAGGGCAGCATCGTCAGGAAGTAAAACTTGGGGCGCACAGAGTCTTGCTTCGTCGCATATAGCCCGACATCGTCCCACGTCTTCTGCCACCTGGCTTCAATCTCTTGGGGGATATATTTCTCGGCCATAGATGCCTCGCCAATCGTGAGTAGAAAACAAAAATCCCCATCGCCACTACAGGGACGAAGGGGACTTCGCGGTACCACCCTGGTTGCCGGTTCAGGTGGACCTGAGGGGATTCGAACCCCTTACCTCTTGAATGCCATTCAAGCGCTCTCCCAATTGAGCTACAGGCCCATAATACATCCGACCACTTTGGTGCGTGCGGTAACGGGCACACCCGGCGCAAGCTAACGCGGCCATCGCCTCACCTGCGCAGCTCCCGGACGAGTTCGGCCTTTGCGATCGGCGGGTTCCAACCGCCTGCGGGAGTTGCACCACTTCCCCTCGCTCTCTGCGGAACTGGCCTACTGCTTCCGTTCCAAGCTGACTTATTCCACTGATAACCAGGCTCGCTGACCCCGCGAGCCACAGTGGACCTGAGGGGACTCGAACCCCTTACCTCTACAGTGCGATTGTAGCGCTCTCCCAGATGAGCTACAGGCCCGCAAGCCTTTATAGTATATCCAGAAGAGGCTTGAGTGTCAAATCGAGACGGGGCCACCGAGCCTAGTCAACCTGATACGGCACGTCTGTGATTACGATGCCCCGCTTGAAGAGCAGCGCCATCCGCAACATCAGCGCGGTCTGCGCATGTAACGCGTTGGCCCACCAATGCTTCGGCACAAACTGGGGCACGATGATCGAGATCACCTCATTCGGCTGACGCTGCGCATCAATCATTTGGATGTAGGCCAGCAACGGCTCGATCAGCAGCCGATAGGGCGAATCGAGTATCACCAGCCGGACACCGTCGCCCCACATCTCCCACTTGAGCTTCACTTTCTCGGCCTCGACCGGGTCGAGCGAAACGTACACGGCAGTCACATCGTACGAAAGCGCCCTGGCATACGCGAGCGCGGCGAGCGATCCCCGGTGTACACCGCCGATGGGGAGGATAACCCGATGCCGTCCAGTGCCCGAGGGCGCGCCATACGCATCCAGCGATAGTTGCTTTGCCAATGTTTTGTAGTGGTGGTGGATACGGAAAAAGATGAAGACCAGGACTGGCACAAGCACAACGATGACCCACGCCCCATCACGAAACTTAGTCACCGCAAAAACGATCATAACGATGAATGTGCAGATGGCCCCAACGGCGTTGATTCCTAGCTTCGTCTGCCAACCACGCTCGTAGCGCAGCGTGGAGCCCGGATCTTTGATCTCCTCATCTGCCTTCAAGTGACCGACGCGCCACCAGCGCCGAGCCATGCCAGTCTGCGAAAGAGTGAAAGAGAGGAAGACGCCAATGGCGTAAAGCGGGATCAGGGCGCTGACGCTGGCCCTAAACAGGATAATCAGAATCGAAGAGATGGCGGCCAGCGCCATAATGCCACGCGAAAAGACCAGGCGGCTCCCTTTGTACATCAACTGCTTCGGCAGGAAGCCGTCGCCGGCATGGAGTGCACTCAAGCGCGGAAAGTCGGCAAACGAGGTGTTGGCGGCCATGATCAGGATGAGGGTCGTGGACGCGAGGGTGGCCAGGTAGATCAGGCCGCGCATGCCGTACGCGGTGCGCGCCAACTGCGAGATGACTGTCTCCCCACTGTCCGACGGCACAGCGCCGATCTGATGCGCCAGAAACGTGATGCTCAGCAGCAGGGAACCCAGGATGAGCGACATCCAGATCAAGGTGGCGCCAGCGTTACGGCTCTTGGGCTCGCGGAACGCAGTGATACCGTTCGAGATGGCTTCCACCCCCGTGAGGGACGTGGTACCACTGGCAAAGGCGCGCAAGAGCAGGAACAAACCCAGCGTCTGTGCTCCATGCACAAGCTCCACTTCAGGCGGATCGACGACAACACCCAGAGAACCGGTCAAGAAACGCACCATCCCCACGATGACCGTGAGGAAAGCCATCCCCAGGAAGAAATAAGTCGGCGCCGCAAAGACCGCGCCCGACTCCTTCACCCCCCGCAGATTGACCAACATGATGAATAGCACCATGGCGACCGCGATCTCGACGCGATACGGATACAGGTTGGGGAATGCCGACGTAATCTGCGCAACACCGGATGAGATAGATACGGCGACGGTCAGGATGTAGTCGGTTAGCAACGCGGCGCCAGCGGTCTGTGCAGGCAATTCACCGAGATTGTCGCGCGCAACGATGTACGCGCCACCGCCGCCGGGATAGGCATGAATGGTCTGCTCGTACGAAAGCGTAAGGATCGTTAGCAGTACAATGATGCCCAGAGCAAGAGGCACCGCGTAGCCCAGACCAACAGCGCCCGCGGCAGCCAACACCAGCATCATCTCCTGGGGACCGTAAGCTACTGACGACATCGCGTCGGATGAAAAGACGGCCAGGCCGATGAATCGGCCGATGGCTTGATGCGGCGCATCCGCGGTCGCCAGCGGCCGGCCGATGAGCCAGGTGCGCCACGAGCGGCCGGGTTGGTAGTTCGCTTCCTGGTAGATGAACGAAGGGTTCTCTTCGGTGTCTACGAGAGTCATAGTCGCCTTAGGTTCTTGTGATGGGTCAACAAAAATGGGACACGGGTGACGCCTGTGCCCCACGATTTCACTCCTTGTCACCATCTTACGCCCGTCACTCACGGGTCGTCAAGGGTTTTCCCGCAACCTTGACGTTTTCTTGACACCGCAAGCACGTTTCTTGTCGGCCGCTTGACGCGCTTCCGGTGTACAGTAAAGGCATAGGGGATCAAGCTGATTGACAGGCTTTTGACATTCTTGAAGTTGGCATCGGAGACAAATATCTATGGGCAAGTTGCGACTCTCTAAGTGGTGGGGACTCTATGCGCTCCTCCCGCTGTTGATTGCATTGATCGTGATTGACGATGACGCGGCCATGTCCGGCACGTGGCATCTCATCTTCCTGGCCGGGATCGTGGTCGCGATCTGCGCGCTGGCGCTCTCCTGGGCAAACAGGCATCCACAGTTGCTGGAATAGGACAATACAGACCCGGTCGAGGAAAAGCAATGAGTGGGCTTGAAGTTGAACCTGGCGGCGGATGCGGTAGAATAGATGGACTACCGATGATGGCGGAAGAGTGGCGGTTAGCTGCGCTCATCCAGCCGCCATCCAGCAAGGATTGCCATGTCCACAGAAACCCGGCTCTCCCGTCTGGAGGTGATTCCGCGGCGCGAGGTCACTCGACCCCGCCGTGCCTGGCAGAATTACGCGTGGAGCGTGGCCCTGGTCGCCGTGATCTCTGCGATCGGCGTGCCGATTCATACTGTCATCTCCTCTACTAACTTGGTGATGCTTTACCTGGCCGCGGTAGTCGCCGCCGCGCTTTACCTGGGCCGCGGCCCCGCTATCCTGGCCTCGGCGTTGGGCGTTTTAGCGTTCGATTTCTTTTTGATCGAGCCGCGTTTAACCTTGACCGTCGCCGATACCGAGTACATCTTCACTTTCATCGGCCTCTTCGCCGTCAGCCTGGTCGTCAGCACGCTGGCCGCCCGTTCACAGGAGCAAGCCGAGGCGGCGCGCAAGCGCGAGGCGCAGGCGATTGCGTTGTATGAGCTGAGCCGTGACCTGGCAACGACGAGCGAGTTGGACAGCATCCTCCAGGTTGTGATCCGGCACGTCAGCGAGACCTTCAGCCGCGCGGCCGCCATTCTCTTGCCGGCCGGCGGCGAGCTGGCGCAGCGCGCGGCGAGTCCCGGCTTCGCGCTCGATGAAAACGGGCTGGCGGTCGCAGCGTGGTCGTTCAGACAGGGCCAACCCGCCGGTCGCGGAACCGATACCCTGTCAGCGGCGGCGGTGCGCTGTATCCCGCTCAAGACCGCCCGCGGGGTGGTCGGCGTGTTGAGCGTCAAGCCAGTTGACCCTGCGACTCATCTTCTACCAGAACAACGGCGCTTGCTCGAGGCGTTTGCCAGCCAGGCCGCTCTGGCGATCGAGCGCGCCGAGCTTGCCGAACAAGCTCGGCAGACCCAAATCTCACAAGCAACCGAGGAGCTTCACCGGGCCCTCCTCAACTCGGTCTCTCACGATCTGCGCACGCCGTTGGTTGCGATCACCGGCACGCTCTCTAGCCTGGAGGAGGATGGCGCGTGTCTCGAAGAGTCGGCCCAACGCAGCCTGATCACGATGGCGCGAGAGGAAGCGGAGCGGCTGAACCGCCTGGTGGGAAACTTACTGGACATGACGCGTATCGAAGCTGGCGTGCTGAGAGCCACCGAGGAGCCTTGTGATGTTCAAGAAGTCATCAGTGCTGCGCTGGATCGGCTGGGATCACGGCTGGACCGCCGGCCGGTGACGATCGAAGCGCCCGCGGTACTCGCGCCCATGGACTTCGTGTTGATGGCGCAGGTGTTGACTAACCTGCTGGACAATGCGCTCAAGTACTCGCCGCCAGGCACGCCGATTGATATCCGGGCGCGCGTGGCGGACGGCATGTTAGAGATATCTGTCCTTGATCGTGGCTTCGGTGTCCCCAAGGAAGACCTGGGGCGCATCTTTGACAAGTTCTACCGTGTGCAGCGAGCGGAAGGGATGGGCGGCACGGGGTTGGGGTTGGCAATCTGCAAGGGGATCATCGAGGCGCATCGCGGCCACATTTGGGCGCAGAACCGGCCAGGCGGCGGAACGATCGTCACCGTGGCGTTGCCTCGCGAACCTGTGGCGGCAGATCCTGGGAGCGAAACATTATGACCGACAGTGGACCTCGTATCCTGGTGGTGGATGACGAGCAGGCGGTCCGCCGCTTCCTGCACACCTCGTTGTCGGCCCACGGTTACAACGTTTTCGACGCCGTCAACGGCCAGGAGGCGCTGACTGCGGTCGTCGCCCATCGGCCTGACCTGGTCCTCCTCGATCTGGGTCTGCCGGGCCTGGACGGGATCGAGGTGACCCGGCGGCTGCGCGAATGGACGCAGCTCCCCATCATCATCGTGACGGTGCAGGAGCAAGAGCGGGCCAAGATTGCCGCGCTGGATGCCGGAGCCGACGACTACGTCACCAAGCCGTTCGGTATGGGAGAATTATTGGCGCGCGTCCGTGCCGCACTGCGTCGCGCCGCCTCCCCCGCAGCGGAGCCGAGATTCTCTTCCGGGCAATTGGCCGTTGACCTGAGCCGGCGGCTGGTCACCGTTGGTGAACACGAGGTGCAGTTGACACCGACCGAATACGATCTATTGCGCGCGTTGGTGATCAATGCCGGCAAAGTGCTCACCCACCGGCAACTACTGCGCCAGGTGTGGGGGGCGGGTTATGAGACGGAGACGCACCTGCTGCGCGTCAATATGAGCAACCTGCGCCACAAGCTGGAGCCGGATGCGGCGCGGCCGAGTTACATCTTGACCGAGCCGGGCGTCGGCTATCGGCTCCGCGTGAACGCATGAAGCCGTCACCCTCACGCGCCGCATCCTGAGACTCCCAACCCGCCGCGGCGGGATGCAGCCGGACAAGAAACTCCTCTCCGTCATGCTGAACGGGTCTACGACTCAAGGTCAGTTACGGCAGACGACCAGTGAAGCATCTCCGCGGCGGAAGTTTCTCAGCAGCAGCCCCGATCACGTCATCTTCACCACGATATCGCTGATGATATTGGCCGCGGCGTCCCCGCGGTCGGCGGCGTTGGACAGGTGACGGTAGACCTCGCGCATTTTTAGGATCACGATGACGCGCTTCGGCCCCGCCGGCCCTTCGAAGAGATCGGCCAGCGCCTCGCGATAGACGTGCTCCACCAGGTTCTCCAGCGCCTTGGCACGCTGCGCATGCTCGGAGGCGACCTCGGGATGATCCTTGATCCGCAGCATCGCCAGGTGCACCTCGCGCGCGGCTTCATGGAGGAGCGAGACCATGCGTTGGAGATAGGGGGTCGGCGTGACGTGCAGCAGTTCCATCTCCTGCACCGTAGACCAGGCGTAGTCCATGATGTCGTCAATCGCCCGCGAGAGCGCCGAGATGTCCTCGCGATCCATCGGCGTGACGAATGTGCGGTTCAGCTCGCTGATCAGGATGCGGCGCACCTCATCGGCATCCTCTTCGCATTGGCGCACGGCATCCACCGCCTTCGCGTGATCAGGGCGAGCCGCCGCCGACTTGACGCCGCCTTTAGCATCCGCTCCCTTCGCGCCGCCTTTGGCGCTGCTCCCCTTCACCTCGCTGGCCCTGCCATCCTCAAGATCATCCTCGGCCGGCCGTATGTCGCCGGCCGTCACATACTCGTTCAGCGCCTCCAGTCCCTTGACCACGCACGCGGCCTGCTCGATCAGCAGCTTGGTGAAGTTGTCTTGCCGGGGCTTGAAAAAGTCCTTGAGCCAGCTCATAGCAGCCTCCTGAGAATCGCCGACAACGCCGCGGCCAGCAGCGCCGTCACCGGAATCGTGGTCAGCCAGGCGATGGCGATCTGCCCGGCGGCGCCCCAACGCACCTTGGAGAGTCGCTCGGCCGAGCCGACTCCCATGATGGCCGAGCTGACGACTTGCGTGGTACTCACCGGCCCGCCCAGCAGCGCGGCCGCGATAATGACCGCGGCCGAGGCAACCTGGGTGTTGAAGCCATGCATGGGGCGAATCTTGTAGAACTTACCGCCCAGTGTCTTGATGAGCCGCCAGCCGCCGGTGGCCGTGCCCGCGGCAATCGCGGCTGCACAGACTGCGATGACCCAGGCCGGCACGTGGAAGGTGGGGGCCAAGCCCGCCGTCACCAGCCCCAGGGTGATGATGCCCATCGTCTTCTGCGCGTCGTTCGTGCCGTGCGAAAGCGCCAGTGCAATGGCGGTGACGATCTGACCGCGCTTGAAGAAGCTGTTGATCTTCGGGCTGGCGGCGCGCGCCAGGAAGAGGATCAGCTTCGTCACCAGGTAGCCGGTCAGCAGGCCCGCGGGCGGAGAGATTGCCAGCGCCAATAGCGCCTTGCCCAGCCCGGTCATCTTCACGACCCCGAAGCCGCTCTCGATGATCGCCGCGCCCATCAGCCCGCCCACCAGCGCGTGCGATGAGCTGGACGGGATGCCCAGCCGCCAGGTGAAGAGGTTCCAGGTGATTGCAGCGATCAGCGCGGCGATGACGACCGAAAGCCGGATTTCGTCGCCGTGCAGTACCTCGTGGCCGATGGTGGTGGCGACCGCCACACCGAAGAGGAACGGCCCGACGAACTCCGCGATGGCGGTGATCGTCAACGCTTGCCGGCCGCTCAGCGCGCGCGACGCGATCATGGTCGCCACGATGTTGGAGCTATCGTGGAAGCCGTTCAGGAAGTCAAAGGCCAGCGCCAGGCCGATCAGCAGAATGACTGTCCAGGGAATATCAGGCATGTTACATTGTCACCGTTCGGATATCCTACCTTAATTCCGATCAGGTGCGCAACTTCGGAGGTCTCATAGCCTATCTCAAGAGAATGCCTCGGCGCACAACCGTGGCGCGGCGTTTCCCCTGGGATGATGGCAAAGGCGGAGGATCGTCTGCGTACGTTATTGGAGTTGTAGCGGAGGTAAGTCACTCATGGGTTGGCGGAGAGTTGATCGAAGATCTGCCACCATCTCCGCGGCGCGGCATCAGGCGACAGGTCTTCTTCTGACGAGGGATCCCGCAATCAGCATCGCAATAATTCGCAGGCTCAATACATTACGCAGAATGCCCCAGTACGTGTCGTCGCCGGTCAGCAGGCTCCAGACGGCCAGATGGCCGCGCCGTTCGCGCAGCGCCAGTTGCTCTTCAGCCAGGAGGACGTACAGCCAACAACGTTCCCATAGATCATAAAGCCTGGGATTGCGGCCCTCCCACGGCGCAAACAGCAACTTGCCGATCCGGTTGTCGCGCGCGATCGAACGACACAACGGCGCGTAGCCGCGGGCAAAAGCCTGCTCCGAAATCCCGATCTCGAATGCCGTTCGGGCCGCCTGCCAGGCCGTCTGATAGGCCGAACCGATGCCATCCTTATACAGCCGTGTCACGCCCGCATCACCCACGGTCACAAACCGGTCGCCAAAGAAGGCGTGCGCCGGGGTGGTGGCGATCTTGGGTCGGCAGCCACACAGGCCCATCGCGCCGGTCTCATCCAGCCAATCGCAATCTTCGCGCGCCAGGAACGCCTTCACCGGATCGCCGGCAAAACCGTGGCCCAGCAAACTCAGGCTCAGGTAGTTGTCCTTGGGTAGCAAGGCGCCGAAGATGAGGCCGGTCTGCCGTCCGATGTAAACATGCGCCTGGCGGCGCTGCGCGGCAGAAAGAGGCGTGTTGAGCGCCAGCTCATCCATCGCCATGACTTCGGTCTCTGGGGCGATATAATTCAGCCCTTCCAGAACGGGCGGCCGGGTATTGACGCCCGATGCCAGCACGACAAGATGAAAACTGCTGCGCCCCAGATCGGTCTCGACCTCCATCAACGGCCCCGCGCTGATCTTTCGCACACTCGCCATGATCCGTTCTGCGCCGGCCGCACACGCTTCCGTGAGGAGCCACTCATCGAAGCTGACGTCCGGCGACAGGTCGCCATGAAGCGGACCGCCTCCACGGTAGACGCTGAGGATCGTCCGGCTGGGGTCGGGCCGGGCAATGGGTATCGCTCGGCCCGCCAAATGCAGGATGTAGCCCTCTAACCGAGACAACACCAGCGATTCAGGAATCCGCAGACCGAGTTCCTTCAGGCCGCGCGTCACACGGACCGACAAGATGCCGGCGCATTTGTTGCAGCCAGCCGGCCCGCGCAGACCGAAGCGTTTGCGCTCAAAGATGGTTACCGAGATTGTCATCCCCCGCTGGCGGGCCAGGCGCAGCAGGTGTAAGGCAGCAAAACTGCCGCTGGGACCGCCCCCGACGATCGCGATGCGCGCGCCGGGATAGAGTCGCACGTCAGCGGCCGCCTGCGCCATCAGCCCCTCCTGGATCGCTTGTTATAAATGAACAGGGCAACTGCGCTGAGCGCCAGCACGCCCAGCACGAAAAGAGGAACGATCCCACATGACAACAGTGTCTCCGTTAGCGCCAACAGGTCCATTGTATGCCCTCCTCTTGTCAAATCCAATACGGCCCGCCTGATTGACCATCTATCCGAAAACCACGGGCACTGAGCCTGGCGAAGCGCCTTTCGCCAGGCTCAAGGCCACTTTTCGGATAGGTCCTTACTCGCCAGGCTCGCGCGGATATGGTGGTTTGTATGGCTGCGCGATGTTGTGCATCTTGTCAGGCGAGAACTCTTTGCCGGCTCCGTGACAAACCTTGCATGTCTCGGTTACGTTGCTCCCCCAGGGATCCACCGGAACGGGGAAGGCGGTCATCAGTTTGCCATGTGTGGTTGCCTGATCGCTGTCGTGGCAGGCCATACATGCCAGCCTTGATGGTTCCTCTTTCCAGGCCGGGCTTTCCTTCGGGTCATGGCACTTAGTGCAGTTCCTGATGTCCTGCGGGAAGATGGCCTCAATGAACGCGTCCGGGTTTCCCGCATAGATCTCCTCGGGATGCGCCAGATAGCGTCCAAAATGCACGCCGTGGATTCTCCTGGCAAGCGGCACGGCGCCGTAGCCGCTCCAGCCGTTCAGTGAGGTCCCGCCCAGGGCCGCGAAACCATCGCCCGTCTCGTAACGGGCATAGTCGTGGCAGGCCTTGCAGTAGTCGGGATCGAACGGCTCAGGATGCTGTGGGCCGGCATCCAGGTGCCAGATGGCGTCCCCGTGACATTGGGTGCAGTTCGTGGCGATCTTCTTCTCCGGCGTCTCTGTGCCGACCTGGAAATTCATAAAGCCGATGGCCGGCCGGCTCACATTGGGCGTCCTGCCGGCGATGGGCTGGATCCAGACGTACACGCTGTAGGTGCCGGGGGGCAGACCTTTCACATCATCCAACTGATATGTGATGTTCCCGGTACTGCGCGTTACGGCCGGATCGCTGTACTCGAAAGGGTCCGCCAGGCTGCGGAGGTCATTGGTCGGATAGGAGGCCCGACCGACGTTGACATAAGGTTCCATGGTCACACCCGCGGTCATGGCGCCCGACGCCATCTTTCGACCCGGCGTCTTCCAACCCATGATCTTGGTGACGCTGCTGTCATAGATGTCAATCCGCGACCTGTCGCCCTGGATGTTGCTCCGGATCGTGACCGCAGTGGCGGAGGCGGTAACCGTGACATCGGAGAGTTGGGCTGCTAGCCAATCGCGAACCTGATTCGGGGTCTGTCGGCCCTCGGGCGCGGCCAACTCGACGGGTGGCCCACCGTTGACGGCGATCTTGAGCGTATCGGTCGCCGCGAAGGTCCAACCTTTCGGGTCGGCGCCGGCCGCGGCCGTCGAGTTCGTCACCGAGGCCCGCAGCGTTGAATTACCGTTCTTGGCCGTGTTGGTCAACACAGGAACCGTGCGCGCCCGGTTGCCGTAGACGAACAGACCAGCGGTCGAGAAGGTGGCGCTGGTCACTTTGGTGTGGTCAATGGGTTTGCCCGCATCGTCCTTGATGACCATCGTGATCAGCGGGCGATCGCCCGCGGCATAGAACTTGCCCTTGCCGGGAGGTGTCATGCTCACCGTAACTTCATTCACCAACTGGCTGACCTTATGGGACGCCGCCACCGCCTTTGCACCGCCGGTATCCGCGGGGTGACAGGCGGCGCAGGCGGCGTCATCAGCCTGGGGGCCGGCCTGGTGCGCCTTGGCGGTGGCCGGCATGTTGGCTGTGGCGTCGAACCAGACGTTGTCGTGACAGCTACCGCAGGCCTGACGGGACGGCTGGGTCTTCCACCGATCATCAACGTGACAGGTCGTGCAGTTCTTGACGTTGGCCGGAAAGAGGACGCCAGTGTAATCCCTGAAATCGCCGGTTTTCGGATCAATGTTGAAGGGGTTCTTCAGTCCTTCGCCCATGTGGATGCCGTGCGCCCGGCGCACGATCGAGTCAGGCGTGCGCACATCAGACGGGCCGGTTGGGTTGGCGATATTTCCGGCATAGGCGGCATAGCCGTCGTTGTTGTGGCAGCTTTTGCAGGTGCGCACCGGCGCGAAATCGAGGGCCCAATTGCCCGTCGGGCTGCGCCCCGGATCAATGTGGGTAAAGTACATTTTGCCGCTATCAGCCCCCAAGTGGCAGGCCGCGCATTTCTCCTTCGCCACGCTCTGCTTCTCTACAGTCGCTGTGCCGAGCTGTGTGTCTGCAAGCTCGAATGTCTGAATCAACCCAGACTCTTTGGAGACGGCCCACACGCCGACCGTGTAGGTGCCGGGTTCCTCTTTCGTGATGGGCTGGAGCTTGTATGTCAGCACATTGTCCTTGACTGTTACGGCCGGATCGGCCTTCAGGTCAACGTAGTGGTGGAGCGGCTTCGCGCGGTCGGTCGCGGCGTTGAGCAAAGCTACGGCCGTCTTCGTCTTGGTGGTCTCCTGCGGGCCGTACATGTACAGGTTGAGCGTGGCGAAGTCGTCCCGTGAAAGCGGCGCGGCGAACGGGTCGGCCAGAATGACCGTCACCACAGGCTGTTCCCCGGCCACAAAGTGCGTCCCATTGGCCGGACGAGAGACAGTCAATGAGATCGCCAGTCGGGATCCGACACTCGCCATCTGTGCGGCAGACGCGCCGGCGGGCCCTCGTGGGCCTGCGACCCCTTGGGCTCCTTGCGGTCCGGGCGGCCCCTGGGGGCCGGGCACGCCCTGGGCACCTTGCGGGCCGGCGACGCCAGCAGGCCCGGCCGGCCCCGGCGCGGATGCGCAGGCAGCCGCCAGCAGGGTCAGCGAAGCCAGCGCGATCACGATTACGAACAACGAAGCGCTATTTCTGAGGGGTAACATTGGCTTCCTCCTTTATGAAGATATCGCGCCACGTGCCAGGCACTTGCGAAGCGCCTGGCACGTTTGGGATGATTTCACGCCCCGCCGAGGGCCATGCGCGCCGCCAGCGCGTCCTGCACCGTCTTGGCGATCTCCAGCGGCATCGGAATGATGGTGCTGGTGCGCTCGCCGGCCATTTCCACCATCGTTTGCAGATAGCGCAACTGAAGGCTGATCGGCTCGGTGGCGATAATGTGAGCGGCCTCGGCCAGCTTCTCCGCGGCCTGGAACTCGCCTTGCGCGTGGACCACCTTCGCGCGGCGCTCCCGTTCGGCCTCGGCCTGGCGGGCCATCGCGCGCTGCAAGGTCTCGGGGAGGAGCACGTCCTTCACCTCCACCGCTGTCACCTGCACACCCCATGGCTCGGTGTGGTCGTCAATGATCTTTTGCAGCATCCCGTTGATCTGGTCGCGGTGCGCCAGCAGCTCATCCAGCTCCGACTGGCCCAACACGCTCCGCAGCGTCGTCAGGGACATCTGCGTGGTGGCCTTCTCGTAGTTCATCACCTTCATCACCGCGGCTTCCGGGTTGACTACCTGGAAGTAGACGACCGCATCCACCTGGACCGTCACGTTGTCGCGCGTGATGACCTCCTGCGGCTCGACGACCATCGTCTCGACGCGGGTATCCACCTTGAACATCCGGTCAATCCAGGGGATGATCAGGTTCAGGCCGGGCGGCCGGGTGCCCACGTAGCGACCCAGGCGGAGCACCACCCCGCGTTCCCACTGCTTGATGATCTTGACTGCCGGCAGGACGATAAGGCCGAGGAACAACAGGATGCCCAGCCCGGTTCCCAACAGGTTGATCAATTGCGCCATGGTTTTTCTCCCTTATTGATGATCGTGTAACGCCGAAGTTGGATAAGCATAACTGGCCGGTTCATCGGCCTGCGCGCCGCGGGCGATCCAGCGCAGCGCGGCGGCGAAGCTACCCAGGCAGGCGGCGACGAGCAGCAGCACGCCCGCGCCGCCGACACCTGGCGTGTTGACGAACCAGTACAGGAAGCGATAGATCGGATTGTCCAGCGGGAAGTTCATGCGAGCCTCTTCCGAATCCCGCGGCGCTGCCACTTCGGCTGCCCCGATTCCGGCGGCAGCGGGATCTCGATGGCGGCCTGCGCCGCATCAATCACGCGGCCCTCGGCCACCTCCCACAGGGAAACGGCCGGAAAGAGCTTGAAAAAGACCAGCAGCATCAGCCCGAACAGCGCCGCCGAAGCCGCAGTCAGTGACCATTCTGTGAGGGTCGGCGTGTAGGCGGCCCATGCGATCAACCGCGGATGCGTCACAGTCGGGATGATGATGTTCCAGCGCTCCAGCCACATGCCCACCACCACGGCCACGGAGGCGATGACCGCGCCGCCGACCACGTGGCGTCGGAGCCAGGCCAGGATGCTGATGGCCGCGGCCAGGAGCAGGGCGATGGCCGTGACGCGTAGCGCGGCGGGCAAGTCGGGGAGGCCTGGGCCGGCGACGACCGCCTGTGTCTGCGGCGCATACGCCATCACCAGGGCCAGGCCCGCGGACGCGGCCGTCGCCAACGCAAAGCGCGGGCGGAAGAAGAGCGCCCGTTCCCAACGCACCGGCAGCAACAGCGGCGAGATCAGCAAGTAGGCCGCCAGCGCCATCAAGAGCACCATCCCCCAGAAGGACGGCGCGTCCTGGCCCCACAGCTTGCTGGCCAGGAGCGGAAACTCCACCGTGTCCTGCCCCGCGATCATGGTCAGGTGCTCCGTGTAGGTGAAGTAGAACCAGATGATGCTCATCGTGATGAAGAGCCAGCCCAGGTTGCGATAGTGCCGCGGCTCGATGTAGAACTTCACGCTCGACACCTGGCGCACGATGGTCACCAGGATGAAGAGGAGCGCGATGCCGGAGAAGATCGCGCCGACCACGAAGTAGGGGCCGAGGATGGTCGAGTGCCAGCCGGGCTGGAGCGTGGTGGAGAGGATCCAGGAGGTGACGGTGTGCAGCGAGACGCCGATGGGGATGATCAGGATCGAGACCACGCGAATCACGCGCTCCAGCCGGCGCCACTGCTCGCGGTTGCCGCGCCACCCCAGCGCCAACACGGTGTAGAGGAGCCTGCGCCAGCGCGGCGCGGCCTCCGGCAGATTATCCCGCAGAATACCCAGGTCAGGCATCAGAGAGATGTAGAGGGCGAAGCTGCTGGTCAGCAGGTACAGCGTCAGCGAGGCCACATCCCACAGCAGCGGTGACTGCGCGCGGCCGTAGATGAACATAGAAAGCATCCGCTCGGGGCGACCCATGTCCACGATCACTTGCAGTCCGGCGATCATCAGGCCGAAGACGGTGGTCGCCTCGGCGATGCGAGCGATCGGCCGGCGCCAGTTGACGCCGGTCAGGTAGAGCGCCGCGGTGATGACGGTGCCGGCCATGCTGACGCCGATCAGGAAGATGAAGTTGACGATGTAGATGCCCCAGTAGTTCGGCCGGTTCATGCCGGTGACGGCCAGGCCCAGAAGCATCTGGCGGGCGTACATCGCGGCGCCCCAGCCGACGATCGCGGCGAGCGCCAGCGCCGCCACCCAGAAGCGCGGCCCGGTCCTGAAGAGGGAATCAATCAGATGGGTTTTGTCCTGCGGATCAATCTGAAGCATCTCTCAGCCCTCGCGCAGATAGATCACGTTGGGATGCGTGCCGGCTTCTTCTTGCAGGCGGAAGGCCCGGCCGCTGGCCGCCAACTGGCTCACGGTGCTGTCGGGATCGGATAGATCGCCGAAGTAACGCGCCCTGGCAGTGCAGGTCTCGACGCACGCGGGCACGTATTCGTCGGCTCGGAACGGCCGGCCTTCGAGTTTGGCCCTGGCGCGGGCTTTGCGGAGGCGGTGGATGCAGAAGGTGCACTTCTCCACCACGCCCTTTGGCCGCACCGCCGGCCCTTCCAGGCTGCCCTCTTCCGACACCGTGTCGGGGTTGAGGTGCTGCGCCATTTCCGGCGTCCACGTCGGCTGCTCCCAATTGAAATAGCGCACGCCGTAGGGACAGGCGATGGTGCAGAACCGACAGCCGATGCAGCGGTTGTAGTTCACCCGCACCAGTCCCTCTTCGTCAACATAGGTGGCCTGCACCGGGCAGACCTTGATGCACGCGGGGTTCGCGCAGTGCATACAGGGCCGGGTCATGTAGCGCGGCTTGACGTTCGGGTATGCGCCGGCCCCTGCCGGCTCGTTCAGCGGCAGCGGGAAGACATCGTTCCAACGGATCGCGCGGCCCAGGGCCGCCTGCTCCGGGCTGACCACCGGCGTGTTGTTCTCCTGCCGGCAGGCGATGCTGCACCCTTGGCAGGCGACGCATTTGTCCAGGTCAATCACCATGGCCCAACGTGGCATTGTGTGGGTCTCCTACTTATGACGTGCTACGCCGGACATCAATCGCTCAGCATATGCTCACAACGCGAGCATCCTGAGCGGAATCCGGCGTCGTTTGCCGGATGGAGTCGAAGGATGCGGGCTTCCGCGACGACCGCTTCGCATCCTTTGACTACGCCCGCGAAAATCAGCGGGCTTCGCTCAGGATGCTTCGCTTTGGCTGAGCAGTCACGCCGCGTACACCTTCACCCGCGTATTCGCCATCGCCGCCAACCCTGTCAGCGGCGCCGAATCCGGCCCCATCAGCTCCAGGCCGTTTACCCCGCGGCCGCGCGCATACCGCCCCACCGCGCGATGCCCCTGGTTATAGGGCAGGCACACCACGTCGGGGCGCAGGCCGGCGACCAGGCGCACTTTGGTGCGCGCCTTGCCGAAGGGGCTTTCGACCCAGACCGGCGCCTTGTCGGCCAGGTCCAGCTCGTGGGCGGTCGCCGGGTTCATCTCCAGCCAGCTATCCCACGTCTCGCCGACCGTCATGCCGCTGATCTCCTGCAACGAGGGGATGTTGGCGTTGGCGCTGTAGGCGCCGAGGGCCATGAGGGTCACGACGTTCAAGATGAACGGGTACTTCGCCGCGTCGCCGTGATAGCTTACCGGCTCGTAGTGCGGCAGGAAGACTTCATCCCCGCGGGCCTGGATGCCCAGGCGTTGCAATGTGGCTGCGTCGGCGTTCCCCAACAGGCATTGCAGCTCGCGGCTGAAGAAGTCGAAGTAGCCGTCGCGCGGCGCGCGTTGGCGGTCGCGGCCGATGACCTGGTTGACCCAGGCGTCGCTGCCGCGCGCGGCAGGCTGATAGGGCGGGATCACCCACACCCCCAACTGGGTCAAGGTGTCCCAGCCGACCCCCACGTCCTTGAGCTGCCCTTTCAGTAGGTCGGTGAAGTCCGCCCAGGGGAAGGCCACGCCGACCCAGCCGCCGATGCGGTGCGCCAACTCGATGAGCACGTCACCCGTGTTGCGGGTGTCGAGCACCGGCGTCGCCACCGGCTGCCGCAACGCCACGCCGGGGTAGCCGATCCCTTCCACAAAGTCGTCCTGCCAACGCTCCAGGAAGGTGTGGTCGGGCAGGATCAGGTCGGCGTATTGCGCGGAGTCGTCCAGGAAGTTGCTGAAGGAGACGACGAAATCCACCTTGTCGAAAGCCTCGGCCCAGCGCGCCGGCCCGTTGGGACACTCGAAGAGCGGGTCCGCATCGTAGAGGAAGAGGACATCCACCCCGTAGCCGCCGCGGATGCGGTCGGGCACGGCCTGGTAGGCGTGGTGCGCCAGCGGGAAAACGGTTCCCGCGCCGTCCAGACGCTCCGCCTTGCGGCCAGCCACGGCCAGAGGGTCGGGGGGCAGGCCAGGCCAGCCGGGGCAGGCGGGGTAGCGCTGCACCTGCACGCCGCCGGGCGCTTCCAGGCTGCCGACCAGCGCGTTGAGGCAGTGCACGGCCATCGCGATGTAGAGGCCGTTGACGCCGCCGGTCAAGAGATTGCTCTCGGCGGGGATCACCGCCAGCGCCGGACGGTTGGCCGCGAACTCGCCGGCCAGCCGGGCGATGACGCCCGCAGCCACGCCGGTGATCTCCGCGACGGCTTTCGGCGTGTACTTCTCCGTGACCAACGACTTGAAGCCCTTGTGTTTGGCGCCGGTCTCGTCCTGCCAGTCCTCGTAACCGAAGGCGTAATTCGCCACGAAATCGCGGTCGGCCAGGCCCGAAGCGATGATGATGTTCGCCATGCCCAACGCCAGCGCGCCTTCGGCGCCGGGCCGGCAGGGAATCCATTCGTCGGCCTTCGCGCCGCTGATCCCCTGCCGCGGGTCTACCACGACCACCTTGCCGCGCTGGGGCCGGCCGCGGCGCATGGTGGCGTAGCCGGAGATGAAACGCTGCACCGAGCGCCCCGTCTCCAATAGACCGCCGCCGAAGGAGAGCAGGTAGCCCGTGTTCTCCAGATCGTAGGCCATCCGGTCGTAGATGCCCTGGGTGAGCAGATGGGCCAGTTTGCTCGCCTCGATGTTCAGGCTGTCGTGCGAGATCGCGTTGGGCGAGCCGATGGCGTGGGTGAAGCGGGTGATCAGATCGCGCATCTGGCCGCGCGTCTCGCCGTAGAGGAACGCGAATCGCTCCGGGTGGCCGGCGTCACGCAGCCTGGTGAGCCGCTGCGCGACCAGCGAGAGGGCCGTCTCCCAGGGGATCGGCTCCCACGCACCTTCCCCGCGCTTGCCGGCGCGGCGCAGCGGCCCGGGGATGCGGTCGGGGTTGTAGAGCAGTTCCGTGGCCGCCTGGCCCTTCGGGCAGAGCGCGCCCAGGTTGACGGGGTGCAGCGGGCTGCCCTCCAGCTTCACCAGCCGGCCATCCACAACGCGGCCCATCATGCCGCAGCCGCTTGGACACATCAAGCAGACCGTCGGGACGACCGCTTCCTGGGGCGGCGCGGCGCGGTTACGGCCGCGCGGCGCGGCATGAACCTCTTCCAGGCTCAGGCCGGGTTTGCTCAAGGCGGTCGCCAAAGTCGCGGCGGCCGCCAGCCCGCCCGCGCCTTTGACGAAATCACGTCGCGTGACCTTACGCATTGCTCTCCTCTTCGGATCTGTCAAGAAACGAGCCTATCAGTCCCGAAGCATCCTGAGCGGAGTCCGGTGGTGTGTACCGGACGCAGTCGAAGGACGCGTCCGCCAGGAAGCCAGATTGTTCGTTGCATGGTCGCATCCTTCGACTACGCAGCGAAAAACCCGCTGCTCCGCTCAGGATGCTTCGTCAAAAATGAGAACGCTAATTCCCGCCGCAGCTTGCCACGGTGGTCGTGATGCCCTGCCCCGCGCCGCAGACTGCCTGGGCGGGCGGCCGAACGCGCGGCTCGGTCCTGGCCAGGGGCTTCACCTCCCCGCGGCCGATGGCCTGGGTGAAGCGGATGACGGCGGCCAGTTCGGCGTCGGACATCGTGTTCGGCTTGTAGCCCATCATGGTTCCCTTGCCGTTGCGGATCACCTGGGCCAATTGGTCGGCGGGCGACTCAGCCTTGTTGAGCGCCGGGCCGGCGCCCCCTTCGCCCGCGGGGCCATGACAGCCGGCGCAGGCGAACTTTTCGTAGAGCGCCTGGTCATCGGCCGGCGTCGCGGCCGCGCCGCTTTGCTGCGCGCTGCCGGGCAGAGGCGGCACCTGGTCGGGCCGGCCGGCCGCGATCCACAGCGACCCGCGCAGCGTGCGCGGGCCGCCGCCCGCCGGGTTCACGTGGCACGCAGCGCAGGCTTCGCCGGTGCGGGTGGAGTACTCCGGCAGCGCGTGCGCAACCGGACGCACGGCGAAAAGCAAAAATCCGACGGCTACGCCCAACGCGATCCAGGCGATAGTGCGTAGTGTTCCGCTCATAACTTGTCCTCTCTGGCGGTCACGATCGCCTCCACCAGGTCTGCGGGGCCGACAGTCTGGCGCCAGGTCTGCGACCAGACGTGCATCCCATCCTGGTCGAGCCGAAGGGTGATCAGCCGGCACGGGGTCGGGCTGGTGAGGATACGGTGGAGCTCGCGGGCGGATGGGCCGTCCTCAACTTCTTCCAGCAAGATGACGTTGGGGGTCAGGGCGGCGATCTCGGACGCGGCCCTGTCCGGCTGATCGGTCGCCCCCAGCAGCTTGATGTCCGGCTGGGCGGTCAGAATCGCGCCGATGGCATCGCGAAAGAGTCGGTTTTGGAAGATCAGATAGACGCCTGCCACGGTTCAATTCCCCGCTGCCGCCAGCCTCGGCGACCGCAAGGGTACGCCCTACAAATTGAAGCATGACGGTTCCTGGAATGATTTGCTGGTCATAACTATTCAGCCTGTGTTCACAACGCGAGCATCCTGAGCGGAACGGAGCGCCTTTTGCGGAGTGAAGTCGAAGGATGCGGCCATGCGCGAAGGACGCATCCTTCGACTACATCCGGCAAACAACGCCGGATTCCGCTCAGGATGCTGGGATCTCGGCATAGGCTGAACGGTTACACCTGCTGGTCATTGTAGCGGTTTTGCGTGCAGTGAACTATCGTGTGAAACGGGATTGAGACGCGAGGGGAATGTGATTCCTGGTAGTGGTTTGCGTGATGGAATCGCGGGGCAGAGGCGCGACGCTACGCTTCGATGAAGCCGTGGCGGATGGCGTAACGGACGAGGTCAATCGTGGTTTCGAGACCCAGCTTCTGGAGGATGTGGCTGCGATGAGTCTGCACGGTGCTGGCGCTGACGACGAGCTTCTCGGCGATCTCCTGGTTGCTCAGCCCGCGCACCAACAGGAACATCACCTCGCGCTCGCGGTCGGAAAGCTCATCGTAGCCGGATGGGCCGGCGGTCGGCGCGGAGCGGCCGTGCTTCAGGTAGCCTTCCAGCAGCTTGCGCGCCATCGAGGGATAGAAGAACGCCTCGCCCTGGGCCACCGCGCGCACGGCGTTGATCAGATCCTCGCTGGCGGCCTTCTTGAGGAGATAGCCGGCCGCGCCCGCCTCGACCGCGCGGAAGAAATACGCGTCGCTCTCATGCATGGTCAGGATCAACACCTGGGTCTGAGGACACTCGGCATGGATCAGGCTGGCCGCCTGCAACCCGTCCAGGTCGGGCATGGAGATGTCCAACACCGCGACATCCGGGCAGTTCTCGCGGGCCAGGGCAACCGCCTGGCGGCCGTTCATCGCCTCGCCGATCACGCGGATGTCGGGCTGCGCGTTAAGCAGCAGCCGCAGGCCTTCGCGCACGACGTTGTGATCTTCGGCCAGGAGAACACGGATTAGATTCATTCTGTACCTCTGATGATAACAGAGATTCTTCGCTGGTTTCACACCGTAACGAGAGGCTCAAGGTCAACCCGCTCAGAATGACGGTTATTGCCGATAATCTCCGCTGTCGGCAACCAGAGCGCCACCCGAGCACCGCTCGGCTCACGGCGAGTCACTTCCAGGCGGCCGCCGAGCGCCTCGGCCCGCTCTCGCATCCCCAGGATGCCGAACGCCTGCCGGCCGCTTGCTCCATGGCCGAACGGCTCAGCCGGCAATCCGACTCCGTCGTCCTCGATGGTCAGCGCCAGGCCGCTCGCGGTCCGCCCCACCTGGACGTGAACCCGACGCGCGTTGGCATGGCGGATCACGTTGGTGATCGCTTCCTGCGCGATGCGAAAGGCTGCCGTCGCGATATCGGGCGGCAATCCCGTCGCGTCGCCATCGGCTGCAAGATGGGCGGCAATGCCGGCCGGCGCCAGGCGTTGATCCAGCTCTTCCTGCAAGGCGGGGATCAGGCCGAAATCGTCCAGCACCGTCGGCCGCAAATCCGCGATGAGGCGATGGGACTGCTCGATGGTCTCCCCGATCAACGCGTTGGCCCGGACCAGGTGGTCGGCGGCCGCGGCCGGGTCACGCGGCATGGCTTGTTGGCACAACTTCAGGTTGAGGCTGAGGCCCGTGAGGAGCTGACCCAACTCGTCGTGGATCTCCCGGGCGAAATACCGGCGTTCCTCTTCACGGGCCGCGGTCAGCCGGCCCAGCAGTTGGCGGCGCAGCGCGTCTTTGGCCTCCAACTCGGCGTAGAGCTGCTCGGCGCGAGCCTCCTGCGCCTGGATGGTCTCCGCCATTTCGTTGAACCCACCACCGAGCAGCCCCGCTTCATCTTGCGCCAGGACGACCGCGCGGGCCGTGCGCTCTCCGCGGCTGAAGCGGCGCATCGCCCGCGCGACCCGTTCCATCGGCGTGATGACCAGCCAGCTCAACAGCGCATAGATCGCCAGCGCCGAGAGCACGATGATCGCAACCGAGGTCAGCAAGGCCGTCCACAGCCCGCGCGCCAGCCGGTCATTCAAGCCGGCCATCGAGAAATCCACGTACAAGACCCCGTTCAGGCGATCCTGGGATGAGTGACACCCCACGCAGGCGGGCCGATTGACGATGGGGGTCATGGTGCGAAAGACCGGCTGGCCATCCGCGGCCGTCACCACGATGCTGCGCGGCCGGCTGGCCGGCGAGAACCGGTGGCACCCCTGGCAGACCGTCGCGGCTCGATCCAGGGGTTGGCCGTTGAGCGCGCCGCCCGGAGAGACGGCGATCGTGGCTTGCAAATTCAACAGATAGACCGCGCGCACATCCGGCGCCTGGGCCACGCTATCCACGATGTTCTGGATCGCGGGCCGGTTGTTGGTCAGCATCGCCCCTTCCAGGCTGTGCTCGGCCACTGCGCCGGTCGTGACCGCCAACTGGTTCAGATCAGCGATGGCGGCCCGGCGCTGGAGCTGATATTGCAGCCAGTTGAAGGGCGCCAGGAGCAAGATCAGCGCCAGGCTGACCCCCAGGCTGACCTTGAGGCGGAGCGAACGGCTGACGAATCCCACTGGGTGCGCCTTGTGACAAGGTTGGCTGCGGGCAAACGGACCGCGGCCGGAACCCGGAAAATGCTGCACCAGCAGTATACGTCTTGCGTCCCGACGCTGTCAAATGAAAATCTTATCGCTTCCCCATTTCCCCGTGCTGCTTTCGACACACCGGTCATTCAGCGGCAAAGCGCAGCGCGCCGAAACAGCGCGGCAGATGGAAGTTCAACTCGTCCACTGGCGCCCACGCTGCCCAGTGTGGATGGCTGTTCTCTTCGGCGCATTTGTAGAAATTCGCCCGCCACGTGTGTCCGGCCGCCGGCTGGCTGAACTCGGCGTACTTCGCCAGCAGCGCAAACGGGACGGCGAACTCCAGACGCCAGACGACCGGCTGGACGATCTCTGGCTCGACCAGCGCGGGCAGGGAGTGATAGACGCGCACCGCCGCAGCGTCACTTTCGGTCAATGGCGTGAAGCCGGCGATCTGGCCGCCGCTGCGTCGGGGGTCGGTGACGCAACGGGCCAGGAACGCGCCGCCGCAGGCAAACTCGAAGTTGAAGTAAGGCCCGGCGCCGGCCGGCTGCACGAAGAACTCGACGCAGCTATCGCGCCAGACGGGATCCTGGAAGTGCGTAAACCGGCCGCGCACATAGCGGTCATGCACCAAGAAGATGCCGTAGAGCGCCTCATCATCGTACAACAGGCGCGCCGCGGTGGCCGGGCGATGGGCGCTGCTCTCGGGGCGGAAGCACGCGACCTGGAGCGGCGCTGCCTGCGCCCAGGCCGGGCCATCCCATTGCCCTGCCAGATCAGGCCGCAAACCGGCCCGCCGCACCTCGTAGGTGGGTACGTCGTTCGTCATTTGTCGCCTCGCACCAGATCCTGCCTTCCCTTACCCCGCGATCCACCCTCGAATCTGCCCCGGCGTCACCGGCTCCGTCAGCAGCCGCGTGAACCAGGCATCGCGGTCGCCGCGCGCGGCGAAGAGCGCGTCCAGCAGCGCGCCGCCGTAGTGATAGGTGAAGATGTAGGAACGGTTGCGCGGAGCCTTGAGGAAGGCGAGGGTCTTGCGCGCCTCCTCCGGCGTCGCCAGCCGCCAGCGCCGGATGTAGGCGACCACTTCGTCATCCCCCGCGCCGCGGTCGTGCAGCAGGAAGGCCGCGTTGCCGCCGATCCCGTCCAGCCCGCGCGTCGCTTCGTCAATGGCGTGCTCGCGGCGCGCGTCCAGGTGAGCGTAGCCGGCCCGGCGGAAAAGCTCGGCCTGCCAGGCGATCCGCTCATCTTCCCCCATTAGCACTTCGAGCGCACGGGTGGCGATCCCCTCGGCGATGACGCACGACGGGGAGTTGATGAGCGCGATGGTGTGCTCGCTCCAGCCGCGGCCGCGCGCCAGGCGCAACTCCTTGTTCGCCAGCTCGGTGTAGTGCCCCGGATACCCTTCGTGCGCCAGCAGGCCGGTCAGGTGGGCGATGCGCAGCGGCAGGTCAGTGTTGATGTCAATCCGCGAGCGGCAGCCGCCCAGATACCAGTTGTAGCCGCCCCACGGCTGATCTTTGACGAAATGTACCTCGAACGCCTCATCATCGGGCAGGGGGAAGCGGACCTGCGTCCGCCGGCGCAGCTCCGCGGTGATCTCGCCCAGCAGCGTCTTGACCTGCTCGATCGGGATCTCCAGCGCCTTGCGCCGCGCGGCCATCCGCGCGGCCAGCGAATCGCCCGGCGGCAACAGGTCGGCAAGGCCGCGGTGCGCCTCCTCGAAGATCGCTTCATCGGTCCAAGCGGGGGCGATGTCGTAGAGCCGTTCGGCTTCGTCCGCCAGGCTCAGGGTTTCTCCCCGGAGCGCGGCCAGGCTGCACATCATGGCGCGTACCTGGCGGGCCAGAAAGTCACGGCGCCACGCGTCCATGTCGGCCGCGGCGATGGCGCGGGTCAGGTCGTCCGCCTCGGCTGCCAGCTCGGCGACCGGCCGTGGCCCGCCCGCCTCGACCTCGCTCCGCCAGGCCGACGGGCCGTAGTACGCGTCCACGTAGCCGGGCAGATGCGCCTCAAGCGCCAGGCCGAGCCGGACGTAGCGTTCGGCGATGTTGTCGGGTGTGATTGTCACTTGGCTTCCTCCGCGAGTGATGGTAGACTTGTCCCATGCCCTATACTTGCTTTTCGTGTGACAGGCAATATCCGATCAGCGACCGGCGGTTTCGCTGCGCGTGCGGCGGGTTTCTGACGCTCCCGACCGGCGACTTCTTCCCCAGGGACGCGCTGGCCGAACGCGACTTCTCGATCTGGCGCTATCGGGAGGCGTTCGGGCTGCCCGCGGCGGCCGAACCGGTCTCGCTGGGCGAGGGCCGCACCCCGCTCGTGCGCCGACAGATCGCCGGGCAGGAGGTGACGTTCAAGCTCGACTTCCTCCAGCCGTCCGGTTCGTTCAAGGATCGCGGCGCCAGCACATTGATGACCCTGGTCAAGTTTCTGAATACCGAGCAAATCGTGGAAGATTCATCGGGCAATGCCGGCGCGGCGATGGCGGCCTATGCGGCCGCGGCCGGGATCGGCTGCACGATCTATTCCCCCGACTACACGCCCGACGGCAAGCTGGTGCAGATCCGGCTCTACGGCGCGCGGGTGGTCAAAGTGCCGGGGACGCGGCAGGACACGAACGACGCGGCGATCCGGGCGGCTGAAGCGTCATTCTACGCCAGCCATCTGTGGAACCCGTTCTTCGGCCAGGGGTTGGCGACCGCGGCCTACGAACTGTGGGAGCAGATGGGCGGCCAAGTTCCCCCGGCAGTGATCGTCCCGGCCGGCAGCGGCGGCTACCTGGAAGGACTGTTCATCGGCTTCCGGGCGCTCCTTCGGGCCGGATACGCGCAGACGCTGCCTCGGCTGATCGGTGTGCAGGCCGATCACTGCGCGCCGCTCCATCTCGCGTGGATGCGTGGCCTGGCTGACTACGCGCAGGTCGAGCCGCAGCCGACCATCGCCGAGGGGATAGCCGTCCAGCGGCCGCCTCGCGCCGCGGCTGTCCTGACCGCGATCCGCGCGAGCGACGGCCGCACGGTCGGCGTCAGCGAGGCGGAGATCCTGGACGCCACGCGCGCGCTCTTCGCCCTGGGCCTCTTCGCCGAGCCGACCTCCGCGGCGACCCTGGCCGGCTGGCGCAAGCTCCCCGCGGCCGAGCGAGAAGGCGCGGTGCTCATCCTGACCGGCAGCGGTCTGAAGCAAACGAAGCGGTTGGGCGAGCTATTTGACAGCCACGACGCATCCTGAGCGGAGCCCGACCGTCGTGTGGTCGGGCGCAGTCGAAGGATGCAGAGCGGTCTTGAGCCAAAAGGCGCATCCTTCGACTGCGGCCACAAACTACGTGGCCTCCGCTCAGGATGCTTCACACTTCACGTCGCCACCGCCACGAACGGGATCAGCATCTCCTGCCGCGTCAGTCCGCCGTGGTGGCCGTAATACTTCTGCTCGAAACGCCCCTTCTCGTACCAGGCCACCGACTCGTACCGCTGCGGAAGGATCATCAGGTTGCCGGCGCGGGTCAGCAGATCGCCCGGCGCGGCGGCCTGACCGAACAAGCCGTCCTGGATCAACCGCGCGGTGCGCGCCACTTCAGCCTTGCCGGCCAGAGCGCGGGCCAGTAGATCGTGGACTTCGTCCAGGCGCTCGTCGCGCACGTAGAGGAACAGATCGCGCGGCGACCCGCCGAAGAGGAGCGGCCGGCCCTGACGGTCGGTCTTGAGGAACCGCTCGAAGCCAGGGAAGCGCAGGTTGAGATAGACCGTGGTCTCAGGATCGGTCTCGGCCAGGCCATGATCCGCGGTCAGCAGGATCAGCGTGCGCGGCCAGCAGCGGCGGCATTCATCGAGGAAGCGCGCCAGCAGCATCAGCAGGCAGTCGGCCTCCGCGGCCACCTGGCGCGACTCCGGGCCGTAGGTGTGGCCGTGGCCGTCAATCTCCCCGAAATAGAGGTAATAGTAAGAGCGCGCCTGCTCGTGCTCGAAGGCGAGGGTCAGGTTGGTCAAGGCTTCGGGCCAGGTGCGGTAGGGGAGCGGCTTTGCGCCATCCGCTACGATATTCGAGTAGGATGACCGGGCATAATCACGGTGGCCGAAGATGAACGACTGCACTCCGACGCGGGCCAGGTTGCCATATAACGTGCGCCGCGGGAAGATGTGCTCCGGTGCAATGCCAGCCTTGGCCAGCGTCTCGCGTTCGGTCTCGCCAGCATACGAGAAGAGGAGCGGCGCGATGATCGCATCCACCTTCGGCTCGTAGTAAAACCACTCCACGACGCCCGTCGCCGCCGCATCCAGGCCGGTGTGGCTGCTCGTCACATGCACGACCGTGGTCGAAGGAAAGAGCGACGTGAGTTGCGAGGCGACGCCATCCCGGAGCGCCTCCTTGAAGAACGGCCCATCGGCATAGCGCTCGAAGAACCGCCAGCCGAACGCGTCAATCAGGAAGAAGACCACACGGTCATACGCCGCGGGCGCCGGCAACGTATCCGCGGGAAGCGGCCGGGCCGCCGGCGCGCCGAAAAGCTGCCGGATGGTATCGGTGATGTGGGCGAAGCAATAGGAGCCATACGCGGGCCGGACCCACGCGGGGCCGAACTTCGACGCCGCGACGGTAGTGATAGATCGTTGATTGAGCATGGAGTCCCTTTCGCCTACCAACCTGGAAGTGACTGGCACTTTCGGAAGTGCCGGTCACTTCCAGGCGATTTTCAGGACAGTTGCTCCGGGAAACGCTCCGTCAGGGTCACGAAGTCCTCGACGGCGCCCAGGATTTGCCAATCGAGCACGCTGCTCACTTGCGTGTCAACCACGCCGGGGAGGGTGCGCACCCAACTCATCGTATAACCGGTGAGGGCCGCGGTGCGTTCACCTAAGAGCAGCAACGTCAGATCGGTCTCGGTGGAGTGGAAGAGTTTGACCACCCAAACGACCTCGACCTCTTTGTGTTTGGGCAGCCCCACCAACGCCTGGTATACCTCGCGATCGCGGCCAGGCTGGGTCTTCACCTCGACGGTCGCGGCCGCCCGCCGGTCCCAGACCGCGCTCTGAAGCGCGATGTCCATGATGGCGTCTCCGCACACGACGCCATCGAACGCCAGCCGGGCCGCGGTGCCGCGCACGCCGGGGACGGTGCGGATCACATCCACCAGGAAGTCGTCGAACCGCATGAGATCATGCACCAGGCACACCACGCGCAGATCCGCGCGCTCGCGCAGCCAGTTGACCCACAGCGGCGTGACGCATTGGTCGCTTGAGTTCGTGAGGTTTTCCAGCAGACCCTCTCGGGCTTGCTCATCCTGACCGGCGTAAATGTCAATGTCAATCACGGTCAGCGTTGGCTGCATCAGACGGCTCCTTGCTTGTTGTTCAGTTTTCTGCCCGCTATCTTAGCACGGTTCTCGGCCTACGCCAAAGTCTGCCAGCTAAAAGATGATTCCACGCCTTTGCGGTCTCCGGCCGAAAGGATGGTATAATAGACCGCGTACACATTGAACGGCTGAGAGAGAAACCCATGGACTTGACGCAACTGAGCCAGATGGTAGCCTGGCTGGATGAAGAACACCGCCGTGACCGTGAAGAGATCGCGCGGCTCGATCAACGGCTGCAAAGCATGGTCATCGAGAATCAGGAGCAATCGCGCCGGATTCAAGATCTGGAAGGCCGCCTGGCCAACACCCAGGCGCAACTGACCCAGTTCGCCCAAATTCAGCAAGCGTTGCAACAACTAAAGAACGAGGTTGTGGTGCTGCTGGACAAACAGTCCGAGGCGCGGCTGCAAACGGAACGCGAGATCGAGCGCGCCCGCATGAGCGATCGTGAGGCGTTGGCGCGCGGCATCGCCGAGGTGCGCAAGGAGTTGCCGCGCTTCGGCCGGATCGAAGAGGAGTTGGTGTCGCGCCGGGCCGAGGATCAACGGCTCGGCGAAATGCTGCTGGCGTTGCGCCAATCGGTGAACAACGTCAGCAAGGACCTGGACGAACGCACTCGCACCTTACCCTACATGGTCGAGCAGCGTGCCCAAGACAACAAGCGTATCGCCCAACTTCAGGCCGAGCATGTCGAGCTGTTGAAACGCACCGATGCCATTGGCGCCAAGCCGCCGGTGCTAGAGGAGCGCATCAGCCGGCTCGAACGCGACCTGCAGAAGATCCAGCCGATCCCCGAGCAGTTGCGTACCGATCAGCAAGCCTTCCTGGAGACCCAGCGCGTGGCCGATGTCGAGCGCAGCCGCCAGATGACCGTCTGGGAGACGGAGTTCCTCCAGCAGCGCGAGTTGATCGAGAAGCAGGCCGTGCGCATGCGCGAATTTTCGGCCCAATACGAAGCGGCCGGCCGCGCCATCAAGACGCTGGAAGAATTCCAGGCTGCCATGATCCGCGATCAGCGGCAGGTGAGCGAGCTGCAACGCCTGGCTGAAGAGCGCCAACGCAAGGAGCTAGCCGAGTGGCAGGCGGAGAACGAGCAGCGGTGGAAGAAGGAGACGCTGCGCTGGGATTACAGCTTCCAGGAACAACAGAAGATCAATCAGAAGCTCACCGATCGTTTTCCGCCGACCGAAAGAAGCGTGGTCCTGCTGCAACGCGAGATCGAGGCGCTTTGGAAGCTCCAGGAGCAGTTGGGGACGCGGCAACTTCAGGAAGCCCAGCACCTCCTCGACCTGATCGGCAAGGCGTTGGAAGAGCGACCGAAAGCGGAAGGACGATAGCGGAGGCGCCATGCGCGTCATCGGGACCGCCGGCCATGTGGATCATGGCAAATCCACCCTGGTGCTGGCCCTGACCGGCATTGACCCGGATCGCCTGCGCGAGGAAAAAGAGCGCCAGATGACCATTGACCTGGGCTTCGCCTGGCTCACACTGCCGGGGGGCGAATCGGTCGGGGTCATTGACGTGCCGGGGCACATTGACTTCATCAAGAACATGCTGGCCGGGATCGGCGGCATTGATGCGGCCCTGTTTATCGTGGCGGCCGACGAAGGGGTCATGCCGCAAACGCGCGAGCACCTGGCGATCCTCGATCTGCTCCAGGCGCCGGCCGGTGTCGTTGCGCTGACCAAAATGGACGCCGTCACGGAAGAAGGTTGGGCAGAGCTGGTCGAGGCGGATGTGCGCGACACTCTGGCGGGCACCTGCCTGGCGCAGGCGCCCATTATCCCCGTATCGGCGCGCACGGGCGCCGGGCTGGCCGCGCTCAAACAGGCGCTGGCCGATGCGCTGGCGACCGTGCCCCCGCGCCGCGACAAGGGCCAGCCACGGCTGCCGATTGATCGCGCCTTCAGCGTGGCCGGCTTCGGCACGGTCGTCACCGGCACGTTGAGCGACGGCGCGTTTCAGATCGGCGACGAAGTCGAGATCGTGCCGGGCGGCCTGAAAGCGCGCATCCGCAGCCTGCAAACGCACAAACGTACGATCGAGGTGGGCTGGCCGGGCAGCCGCCTGGCGATCAACCTGACCGGCCTCCACCCCGACCAACTGCGTCGCGGGATGGTGGTGGCGCGACCCGGCGCCTTGCAACCCACTCTGCTGATAGATGCGCGCTTGCGCCTGGTCGCGGCTGATTCCCCGTTGACCGGCGAAGCGTTGGCGCCGCTGCGGCATAACCAGGCGGTGGATTTCTTCAGCGGCGCGGCCGAAGCGTCCGGCCGCGTGCGTTTGTTGGACGCCGAGCAGCTCGCGCCGGGCGCGCCGGGTTGGGCGCAACTCCGGCTGGATGAGCCGGTCGCCGTTGCGCCAGGTGACCGCTTCATCATCCGTCAGGCTTCGCCGAGCATGACGATCGGCGGCGGAGTGATCGTCAACGCGCACCCGCGGCGGCGTTGGCGGCGCTTCCAGCCCGATGTGATCGCCCAACTGGAAACCCTCTCGCGCGGCACGCCCGAAGATCTGTTGCTGCACGCGTTGACTACCGCCGAGCTTTCGCCGCTCAAGGCGGCGGTCGAACGCAGCGGGTTGGATGCCGCGACGGCCGAGCGCACGCTGGCGCGCCTGCTTGCCGATGGGCAAATCATCGCGTTCGGCACAGTTCAGCCGCCGCTGGCGAACAGCACCGCGCCGGCGATCTCATTGGGCGGCTGGCACATGCTGACCGGCCGCATGGCCGAAAGCCTGGCCGAATATCACGCCCAATATCCGCTTCGTCCCGGATTGGGCCGCGAGGAACTGAAGGGCCGGCTGCAAGGCCGTGAGAAGTGGCCCCCGAAGCTCTTCAACGAGCTGATCGCCCGTGCGATCGTTGAGGGCGTCGCCGAAGATGCGGGCGACACCCTCCGCCGGCCCGGATTTCAGATCAGCTTCACCCCTGAACAACAGGGCAAAGTGGACGCGTTGCTGGCCGCGTTTCGTCGCCAGCCATACACACCCCCTTCGATGGCCGAAGCGATCGCCATGAGCGATGCAGAGATCATCAGCGCGTTGATGCACCAGGGGACTGTGGTGCGACTCAGCGAGGATGTGCTGTTTCTGCGGGAGACCTACAACGACGTCACTGGACGTATCATCGCGCACATCAAGGCGCATGGCAGTATGACCGTAGCCCAGGTGCGCGATGCCTTCAACACCAGCCGCAAATACGCGCTGGCGATCATGGAATATCTGGATGAGAAGAAGGTGACGCGCAGAGTGGGAGACGAACGCGTGCTACGGTAGTGTCGCGTGGAACCCGTGATGCGCTTGTGATCCTGATCCGTCCGCATCGGTGTGGGCAGCCATCATCGCTTGCCTCCCTTGTCGAAATCAGGCAGTATGATGCCACAGATTGCGCGTTGACGCTACTTATCCGCAGTGTTATAGTACACTACCTGGAGGCCCGGCCCCTGGTAGTCGTAGAGATCGGCGGGCCGCGCGAGCCCCCTGGAGCGGCAGGTAGAGCAGGTGATCCAGCTTGTGCCACAGCGTGGCCGGTTCACTGGTCAGCACGCGCAGAGAGGCGCCGGGCTGGGCGGCCTGGTACTGACTGATGGTCGCGCTCATCGTGGTCTCTACCGCGCTCCCGATCGCCATGGCCTGCTGTGCGGCCGTGAGGAGAAAAAAGCCCGGCGTTGGCCAGGGCTGGGGCAGAGGGTGCGGTCGGCGGTGGGACCGCCGGCGTACTCGCCACCGCTTCGGCCGGACCTATGGCCGCGGTGGGGGCAGCGGCCGCCTTGTACGGCCGGCCGGGGGGACTGCTCAGGCCCACTTTGCGCAACACGCCGTAGGCGGTTGACGTGGCCAGCCGCCACGCTGACGCCGAATTCGTGGGTCAGCGCGGCCGCCAGGGCCGCGCGCCCGCAGGGTCGGGTCTTGGCGCTTGCGTGCGTACAGTCACTCTCGCATGGCCGAGTTGATGGTGTGCGTGTGGCCGAAGCGCCCGTCGAGCCAGGCTTCCCACTGCCGGCCACCCGCCGCATAGCGGGCTTGCAGCTTGGGGAGATCCTTGGCTGTGACGTTGAGACCCAAGTCGCCGCGCACGGCCTCGAACGGCTCACCCTGCTCCACCCGTTGCAGCAACTGCTCCAAGCGGTGAGCCTTCTCGATCACGGCAGGCGGGTAGTCCATGGCAGCTACTCCTGTGACAAATAATGGTCGTTGCTGCCAGTCTACCACAACCGGCGCCAAGCGTAAATTCCTATTGTGCGGTTGTTAACGAGCGGTCAAGAGTCATGCTAGAGAACAAGAAGCTGAATTCTGGAAAACGCATAGTGCAACGGACTACCTCGATGATATGGCGCCAGTAGAGGTGCAGTTCCACCCCAGTGTCAAAAGGCCACGCGATCTCAGCTGCCGATGTCCCGTGTGCGACGATGTGTTGCTTTTTCAGGTACGTGGATCGCGATTCCAGGGATGGGCTGGTGACCCTGCATCTCATGCAGTTCTACTGTCGCAAGGGGCACTACGAGCAGTTGGCGCCCAAATCCGAGAAGTTATCGCGCGCCATCGAGGCTGTGCTAGATCTGCGCTCAGACGAATCCGTGTTGGTCGAAGAATTGGTGTCTGCATAATAGTTGTATACTCACCGGCTCGGCGCTTGACGTGCGATGCAACACGATTGCATCGCACGTTTTGTTTTTGCGCGGCGTCCGCATTTCGCGTATAATCTCTCTATTCCAGGCGCGACGCACTGCTTGAGTGCGTCGTCGCTTTGTTTGCCAGGAGCCTGCATGTTTGAACGACAGATCGGCATTGACCTCGGCACGGTGAACGTGCTGGTGTATGTGAGTGGCCGCGGGATCGTGCTGCGCGAACCTTCGGTGGTCGCGATTTCCATTCGCGATAATAAGATCGTCTCGGTGGGCCAGGAGGCGCGCGAGATGATCGGCCGCTCGCCAGAGAGCATCGAAGTCGCCCGGCCAATGCGTGAGGGGGTCATCGCCGACTATGTAGTGACCGAAGCCATGCTGCGTTATTTCATCCGCAAGGTGATCGGCCGCAATCCGCTGCTCAAGCCGCGCATCATGATCAGTGTGCCGCGCGGCGTCACCAGCGTCGAGAGCCGCGCGGTGCATGACGCGGCGATGCAGGCCGGCGCCAAAGAGGCGTTCTTGATCCCGGAACCGCTGGCGGCTGCTTACGGCGCGGGCCTGCCGATCGGCACGCCAACCGGCAACATGGTGGTGGATATCGGCGGCGGCACGACCGAAGCGGCCGTGGTTTCGATGAATGATATTGTGGTCTGGAGCAGCGTGCGCGTGGGCGGCATCCGCACCGATGAAGCGATCATCGGCTATGTGCGCAAGAAATACAACCTGATCATCGGCGAGCAGACGGCCGAAGAGATCAAGATCCAGATCGGGAGCGCGCTGCCGTTGGCCGAGGAGCTGGCTCTTGAAGTGCGCGGCCGCGATCAGGTGGCCGGCCTGCCTAAGACGATCACGCTGACCTCCGGGGAGATCACCGAGGCGATTGCCGAGCCGTTGGCTTCGATCATCAGCGTGGTCAAGCAGACCCTGGAGAAGACGCCCCCTGAGCTGGCGGCCGACATCATTGACCGCGGTATGGCGTTGGGCGGCGGCGGCGCGCTGTTGCGCAATATGGATCGGCTCCTGACGAAAGAGACCGGCGTCCCCTGCTTTGTCGCCGAAAACCCGATGGCCTGCGTGGCGCTCGGCGCGGGCAAGGCGCTGGAAAACTATCACATCATGCGCCGCAGCCTACCGACAATTTGAGTGCGTAATGCGGAATGATGAGTCCTGACGGTATTCATCACTCCGTATTCCGTATTCCCCATTCACCTTTTCTGCCTCGTTTTGATTTGCGCAAGCGCGGCCAGGGCCGCTTTGCGCACCTTGCTTTTGGCGTCCGTCTTGCTGGCGGCTTCCAAGGCGGCCGCCACGCTGCGGTCGCCGAGGCGGCTCAGGCTTTGCGCGGCCGCCTCGCGCGCCATGCTGCCAGGATCATGCGCTAACCGGTCGCATAAATCAGGCAAGGCCGCGAGATCCCCCAGGTCGCCGAGCGCCAAGAGCGCCGCCGCGCGCACCCGCACGTCGCTATGCGTCAGGGCGTCGCGCAGCGGGGTCAGCGCCGCGTTTTGTTGGCTGCGCCCCAGCCAGCGCGCCGCCTGTTGCGCGGCTTCCACATCGTCACCGTACAGCCGTTCCACATAGGTCTGAAACGGCAGGGTTTCGGCCTGGCGCGTCTGGCTCCGTGCGCGTTCGGCGGCCAGGAACCCCACGTAGATGTCGGCAAACGCGGGATCTCGCGGGTCGGGCGCTGACTCCTCGGCCCGCCGCCGGCTGTATGCAGCCGGACGCGCCAGCTTGGCGACGAAATCGTTGGCGCGCACGATGTTGGCCCCCACCGACTGCACGCGCCAGATCAGCTCGACATCGTTGGTCACCACGGCGTATTGTCCCGGCTGCGGCCGGCCCCGCAAAAATGCCACGATCGCGTCATCCGCGGTTTGGCCGGGCCGGGAGAAACGCACCGACACTCCAGGGCTGGAGAGGTTGGGCGCCCCACCCCCTGGCGCCGGCAAATCTCCGCTGTCAAAAAAGACGATCAGGTCTTGACCGCTGAATGAGCGATAGGCGCGCAGCCGCGCCAGGAGCCGCGCCTCGTCTTCCGGTTCGTCCAGGTGGATATCGGGCAGCGCGCCGATCAAGTTGTGTCCATCAATAACCAAGGCCATGCTGGCAATGTCACAATTGCAGATTTGCAGGAAAGCGCGTTGACGCTACCCCCAGTGTATGCTATGATGCGCTTGAAGTCAATCATCCCGGAGTGACCTTGCATGAAAGTGACCCTTGCCCAACTGAACCCCACCATCGGCGACTATGCGGGCAACCTGGCAAAGATCGAGCAGACGCTCGCTGCACACGTCGCGCACGTGGCCGCCGCGCCTGATCTCATCGTTTTCCCAGAGCTGTTTCTGACCGGCTATCCCCCGCGCGACCTCTTGGAGCGCGCCTGGTTCATCCAGCAGGGACGAGAGGCCGTGGAAAAGCTGCTGACGCTCTCGCGCGCGTGTCCGCGTCGCGCGATCCTGGTCGGCGTCCCGCTGCCGACCGGCCGGCCCAACGGGAAAGGGCTATACAACGCCGCGCTCTTGATTCAGGATGGCCGCGTGCGCTTTCAACAGAACAAGTCATTGCTGCCGACCTACGATGTCTTCGACGAGGCGCGCTATTTCGACCCGGCGCAGACCATCGCAACCGTTGCGCTGGACGACGAGATCCTCGGCATCACGATCTGCGAAGATGCTTGGACCGATCCGGAGCTCTGGCTGCGGATGCCCTACGACCGCGACCCGGTGGCCGAGCTGGCCGCAGCCGGGGCGACCGTGCTGATCAATATCTCGGCATCGCCGTTCTGGGCGGGCAAGGAGCAAAATCGCTTCCGGCTGGTGAGCGGCCACGCGGCCCGCCACCGGCTGCCCTTCATCTTCGTGAACCAGGTCGGCGCCAACGATGAGCTGATCTTCGATGGCCGCAGCCTGGCGGTGGATCGCGCGGGCCGAGCGTTGGCGGTGTTCCCGGCGTTCAGGGAGCACGTCCAGACGGTGGACACCGGCCTTGCGTCCGATGATCGCACGTCGCCAGCCTACGCGCCGCAACCGCTCATCGAATCGGTGTACGAGGCGTTGCTCTTGGGGATCCGGGATTACGCGCGTAAGACCGGCTTCCGACAGGTCGTGCTCGGACTATCGGGCGGGATTGACTCCGCGGTGGTGTGCGCGCTGGCGGTGGCTGCGTTGGGCCGCGAGAATGTGCTCGGCGTCACCATGCCCTCGCGCTTCTCGTCCGGCGGCAGTGTGGCCGATTCGCAGCAGCTCGCGGCGAACCTGGGCATCCGCTTCCTGACGATCCCGATCGCCGAAGTCCATGAAACCTATCTGAAGGTCCTCGCGCCGTTCTTTGAGGGCCGGCCACCGGACATCGCGGAGGAGAACATCCAGGCGCGCATCCGCGGCAACTACCTGATGGCGCTCTCCAACAAGTTCGGTTACCTGGTGCTGACCACCGGCAACAAGAGCGAGCTGGCGGTCGGCTACTGTACGCTGTACGGCGACATGAGCGGCGGCCTGGCGGTCATCGCGGATGTGCCGAAGACGATGGTGTACGAATTGGCGCGCACCATCAACCGGAACGGCGAAATCATCCCCGACGCCTGCCTGACCAAGCCGCCCTCGGCCGAGCTGCGGCCCAACCAGACCGATCAGGACACCTTGCCGCCCTATGACATCCTCGACGGCATCCTGCAGCTCTACGTGGATGAGGGACGCTCGAAGGCCGAAATCATCGCCGCCGGCTTCGACCCGCAGACGGTGGCCTGGGTGTTGCGCACTGTGGATCGCAACGAATACAAACGCTGGCAGGCCGCGCCGGGGTTGAAGGTCACGTCGAAGGCGTTCGGCATGGGGCGGCGGATGCCGGTGGCTGCGCGGTATGGGGCATGACGGCTTGTGGGGGTGAATCCGCTGATGGGTGAACAAACGATTCGAATGCCGTCCGTTGCATATGCTCGCAACACGGAAATCCCGACTTTCTTCGGCCAGCCGATGCGCAAGGGCGCATATGCGGACCTTGACATGGCGCGCCTGGATGTCAACACGCCTGTCATCTTCTATTCACACCCGAATGGAGAAATCTGGCTCGGCGATGCCGTCGCCTGGTTGCGCTCATTGCCGGCCGGGTCTGCCGACCTGATCTTCGCCGATCCGCCGTACAACATCGGCAAGGCAGAATGGGATACCTTCGAGTCACAGCAGCAGTATGTCGAGTGGTCGCTCCAATGGATCGAGCAGGCGGCCAGAGTGTTGAAGCCAACTGGGACGCTCTATGTCTGCGGCTTTTCCGAGATCCTGGCCGACCTCCGGCTACCTGCAGCGCGCTTTTTTCAGGGCTGCCGCTGGTTGGTCTGGCACTACAAAAACAAAGCCAATCTGGGGAATGACTGGGGACGTTCACACGAGAGCATCTTACATTTCCGCAAAAGCCGCGAGTTTACCTTCAACACGGATGACGTTCGCATCCCTTACGGGAATCATACCTTGAAATACCCGGAGCATCCGCAGGCCGAGACCAGTCAGTATGGTAAGGGCAATGGCAAAGACCGGCTTTGGCAGCCCAATCCGAAGGGCGCCAAACCGAAGGATGTCATCGAAATCCCAACAACCTGTAACGGGATGCACGAAAAGACGCCGCACCCGACACAGAAACCAGAGGAGTTGGTGCGCAAGATCGTCCTGGCGTCATCCAACCCTGGCGATCTGGTGCTCGATCCGTTTCTTGGCTCGGGAACAACCGCTGTGGTGGCTGAACAACTGAAACGACGGTGGAAAGGCACGGATATCTCGGCCGAGTATTGTCGCTGGGCCGCAGATCGGATTGAGCTGGTCGAAGAGTGGCCTGTAGAAAAGTGGATCGAGTATGACCTACAGAACGCGGAGCGGCGAGTATCTATCCGATAAGACAGTTGTTCATGCCGCGCGGTGTTGCGGCCGATGAGAACTCCCGAACAAGTTCGGGAGTCCGGAGCGCCGAACTTGTTCGGCGGCTTCTTCGGGCAGTGAAGGGAGAAAATATGCGACATAACCGTTTGAACGTTTGGCTGTTGGGTCTATTAGCGTTCTTGCTGATTCTCGGCCCGGCGAGCGCGCAAGGGGAGGGCGGCGTTATCCTGGCCGTCTTCAAGGGGCCGGTGACGCCGGTGCTGGCGTCGTACCTGGATCGCGCCATCAGCCGCGCGGAGGAGTCGGGCGCGACTGCCGTGATCTTGCAACTCGACACGCCCGGCGGCTCCGTGGACATCACGAAGGAGATCGTGCAGCGGATGCAGGCCGCGACCGTGCCGGTGATCGTCTACGTGGCGCCGCGTGGCGCGCACGCCGGCTCGGCCGGCACCTTCATCACGTTGGCCGGTCACGCCGCGGCGATGGCGCCGGGCAGCAGCATCGGCGCAGCCAGCCCGGTGGGCGGTGAAGGCGCGGATTTGCCGGAGACCATGAAGGCGAAGGCCACGAATATCCTGGTCGCCGACATCAAGAACCTGGCGGCCCGGCGAGGCGACAAGGCCGTCGCGTGGGCCGAAAAGGCGGTGGCGGAAGCCGCGGCCGCCACGGCCGACGAGGCGTTGGCGCTGGGCGTGGTGGATGTGGTCGCCAATGACGTACCCGATCTCCTTGCCCAGTTGGACGGCAAGACGGTGATGGTGCGCGGGGCGCCGGTCACGCTGGCGATCGGCGATCGGACGGTGGAGGAGGTCCCGCTCAATCCGCTTGAAGGGCTGCTGAACACGATCACCAACCCGGCCATCGCGGCGATCCTGCTCACCATCGGCTTGAACGCTATTCTGTTCGAGTTGTCCAATCCGGGCGGCTGGGTGGCCGGGACGATCGGCGCGGTCTGCCTGCTGTTGGCGTTCTACGCGCTCGGCACCCTGAACGCGAACTGGACGGGGTTGGGGTTCATCGTCCTGGCGTTCATCCTGTTCGTGCTCGACATCAAAGCGCCGACGCACGGCGTGCTGACGCTGGCGGGCATCGCCAGTTTCGTCTTCGGCGCCTATCTGCTCTTCAATACTCCGGAATTGACCGTGCCGTGGGGGACCATCATCTTCCTGGGACTAGCGACGGGCGGATTTTTCGCCTTTGTCATCGCCAAGGCGCTGCTGGCCCAACGCCGCCAGCCGACGACCGGCGGCGAGGCGCTCGTCGGCGCGGCCGCGACCGTGCGCCGGCCGCTCGATCCCGAAGGGATGGTGCTCGTGGAGGGCGAGTTGTGGCGCGCCCGCGCCGAAGGCGGCACGATTGCTGCGGGCGAGCGAGTGGTGGTGACGGGAAGGGATGGGCTGAGGTTGCAGGTGCGGAAGGAGTAGAGCGAGTTACCGCCCAGATTGTCAAGACCGTAACGGCGTTTTTCGCCGGCAATCAGCGCGTAATCAACCCTTCTTGTTTCCTCTCGAAAGAAAAGATCGGCGAAGATACCTTCGCCGATCTCGATGTGAACCTTGCATTCATGCCAGCATCGCCTCGACGGTTTCGCGTTGGGGCAATCCACGCAGGCGCTCCAGCCAGCGTTGTTTCTCGGCGATCAGACCTTCCCATTCCATCTCTGATTGCCTGGGCCATACCTGTCGGATCAGGCGCAATAAGACAACCCCGCCAGCGAAATTCAGCGAACACCCTGCATCTCGAACCGGCCCAGGTAGATCAGCGACTCCAGGTCGGCCAAGTCGTCGGGCGCATAGCGCGCCACGACCGCGCGCACGCGGGTCAACTCCTCATCCGCGGCCAGGCCGAGCATCCGCGACAGGTCGGCCGTGTCCTGGAGACGCGAAGCGGCCAACTTCATGATGACCAGGTACGGCAGGTCCAGCACCGGATAGCCGGCCGGATCCCGCTTGATGTGCGCCAGCGCCTCGCTCAGCCACAGGTAGCTTCCCAGGATCACGTCCACTTCGGTACCATCGGGCGCGCGCACCAGAAAGCCAGGGACCGCCAGCCGGCTGATGATCTTGTAGCCGGCCGCGTTCAGCCGCTCCCGCACCTCGTCGCCATCCTCCTGCCGCACCAGGATGTCCAGGGTTTTGGTCGCGCGTTCCGGCATGTAGGCGCGAGTGGCGACCGCGCCGACGACGACCCAGGGAATGCCGCGCAGTACCGGTCGCAGATCGGGCCAGGGATTCATGGCTGTCCTCCGTCGTAAGAATTCGGGCGCGCTGCCGGTCCCAGGCTGGATACGCCGCCTGGTCATGTCAATCAAAATGCGTCGCCGCTGCACGGGCGTCAGGCGCCCATCGGGCGCGACTGCGGCGATGGCGGGTGGAAGTGTCATGCCCCTGCCTCATCTGTCGGACTTGCCCATATTATAACGCGATCACGGCGGCTTGACAAGCAGATGTCGCGGGGCGACCAACGAGGATCATCCCTACCGTCCCTCCACCGGCTCCGGCGCTTCTCCAGGCAACTCTGGCTCCCCCGGCGGCGATTTTTCCGGCTCATCGGGCGCCGACTCGGCCTCTCGTTCGTCTTCGGCTTTCTGGTCGGACTTCTTCTCCTGGCCGTTGTTCTTGGGCGTCTGACCGAACTGCTGGAGCTTTTCGGCCAGGCTGCGCAGTTGGCGGTCCACCCGGCCGTTGACCGTGTCGGCCGGGTAGGCGCCGTCGGGGCCACGCTCGCCAGCCGGGACGCCGGTCAGGATTTCGATCCCTTCGTCTGCCGTTCGTACAGGATAAATGTGGAACCGGCCCGCGGCGACCGCCTCGGCCACATCCTCTCGCAGCATCAGGTGCGGCACGTTCGCCGCCGGCACGATGACCCCCTGCTCACCGGTCAGGCCGTCGGGCATGGCCCGGCACACGTCGAAGAATCCCTCAACCTTCAGGGTCGCGCCGCCGATCGCCTGCACATCGCCCCATTGGTTCACCGAGCCGGTCACCGCGATCCCCTGTTTGATCGGCAAGTCGGCCAGGCTGGAGAGCAGCGCATAAAGCTCGGTCGAGGAGGCGCTGTCGCCATCTATCCCCTCGTAGGATTGCTCGAACGCGATGCTGGCCGACAGGCTGAGCGGCTTGTCTTGCGCGTAGCGGCCGCCGAGGAACCCGGAGAGGATCAGGATCCCTTTGTCGTGGGTGCGGCCGCTGAGCCGGGCTTCCCGCTCGATGTTGATCACCCCGCCGCGGCCTTGGAAGGTGCGTGCCGTGATGCGCGAGGGCCGGCCGAAGGCGTAATCGCCCAGCTCGAGCACAGCCAGGCCGTTCACCTGACCGACCACCGCCCCGCGCACATCAATCATGATCGTGCCGTCGGTAATCGCCTCGCGCAGGCGCTCCTCGAATTGGTTCGAGCGGTAGACGCGCTCCCCGATGGCCTTCGCCACATCTTCGGCCGTCACCTGCGGCCGGCCCGCGCGGCCGGCCCAGAAGGACGCCTCGCGCACGATATCGTTCACATGGGCGAAGCGGGTAGTCAGCTTGCGCTGATCTTCGACCAGCCGGCCCGCGTATTCGATGACCCGGCCCACCGCGCCGATGTCGAAGTGGAGCAGCCCCTCGTCCTCCACGCGGTTGCGGATGAACTGGGCGATGCGCAGCTCGTTCTCGGCGTTCCACCCCATCTCGACCGCGAAATCGGCGCGCACCTTGAATAACTTCTCGAACTGCTCATCAAAAGCGTAGAGGAGGTAGTATGTCTCGACATCGCCGATGAGCACCACCTTCACATCCAGCGGGATCGGTTCCGGGGTCAGCGTGGCAGCCACCAGCACGCCGATCTGGAACCCCTCCTCGATGCGGATGCGATGGTTGCGCAACGCCTGCTTGAGCGCCTCCCACGCCAACGGTTGGCGGAGCAGGACGCGCGCATCGAGCACCAGGTAGCCGCCGTTGGCCCGGTGGAGCGCGCCGGCCTTCACATGGCGGTAATCGCTGACCAACGTGCCGAACTCGGCGCGCATCTCGACGCGACCGATCAGGTTGGCGTAGGTGGGGTTGGTTTCCACGATCACCGGCGCGCCGGCCAGGCCGTGGTTGTCTACGATCACGTTGAGGCGGTATTGGTCAAGCGGGGTGTCGGCGTTGGGCCGCAGCCAGGGCGGCGTCGGGTCCGCCTCTTCGCCTTCCGCCGGCGCGGCGGCTTCAGGCGCGGCGCTCAGCTTGACCTTGAAGTTGTCGGCGTGCTCCGCGATGTGCGCCTGCACGCCGGCCAGATAGGCCAGCACGTCAAGCCACGCTGCGTATTCGGCTGCCAACTTCTCGAACAGGGGACGGATGGTCGCCGCGGCGATCTCCTGGTCGAGATGCGCCAGCCGGGCCTGCGCCGCCTCGGTGATCTCGCGCACCTGGCGCATGGTGCGTTCCAACGCCTCTTGCAACGCCTGGCCGCGTTCGTTGATCCCCTCTTTCTCCGCGTCCGAAAGCGCCTCGAACTGCTCCTGGGTCATCGGCTGGCCGCCGCGGGCCGGCGCGATCCCCATGCCGGTCGGCATGTTGATCAGCGCAAAGCCTTGTTTGCGCACGAGCGCGTCCAGTTGGCGCAGGCGATCTTCGCGCTGATCGGCCAGCTCGCGCCCCACGGCATTGCGATGCTCCGCATACTGATCGCTGGCGAAGGTGCGCGGCAGCGCCTCGGCCAGGCCGGCCAGCACGCCATCCATCTGATCTCGCAGCCGGCCGCCGCCCCCCGGCGGCAGGCGGACCGCCCTGGGCCGGTCGGGGGCCTTGAAGTCGTGGATGTAGCCCCAATCGGCCGGCGCGGGCCGGGTGGCGGCCCAATCTTCCAGGAAGCGGGTCAGCGTGGTGGTTTTGCCGGCGCCGGCCGGCCCCATCGCAAAGATGTTGTAGCCGGGATAGGGCATCTCGATGCCGAACTCGATGGCGCGCGTGGCGCGCTCCTGGCCGATGATGCCCTCCAGCTCCGGCGCGTCGGCCGTGGTGGCGAAGGCGAAATGGGCCGTATCGCAACGGCGGCGCAACTCCGCCGCAGTCAGTTCACGTGGGGTCATGGGCTGCTCCGATCTTCGCCTGCTTATGACTTCATTCCGGCTTCTTCCCGGCTCTCTTTGACCGCGGCCACGACCGCCTCGATGTCATCGCGCGTCAGGCCCGACGCGGAGGGCAGGTAGAGGCCCCGGCGGCACAGATCCTCGGCCACGGGGTAGCGTTCCCCGCGATAGCGGTCGAAGTAGATCGGCTGGCAGTGCATCGGGATGAAGAAAGTACGCGTCTCGATCCCGCGGCGCGCCAATGCCTGCCGCAGTTGGTCGCGCGTCGGGCCGAATTCTTTTTCCAAGATGATGCCGTACATCCAGAAAACGTTGGTCGCCCAGGCCGCCTCAGGCGGGGTGATGACGCCGGGGATCTGGCGCAGCAGTTGGGTGTAGTATGCGGCGTTGGCCCGCCGCGCGGCCACGAATTTCTCCAGTTGCTCGGTCTGCGCCAGGCCGATGGCCGCCTGGAGGTTGGTCATGCGGTAGTTGTACCCCAGGAATTTGTGCCAGAAGTGACGCTCGGTGCTGAACGCATGATCGCGCAGATTCCACGCCAGCCGGGCCACATCTTCCCGGTTGGTCGTGACCATCCCGCCTTCGCCCGTCGTGATGATCTTGTTCCCGTAGAAGCTGAAACAGGCGGCGTCTCCCAGGCTGCCGGCCGGCCGGCCCTTGTACTGCGCGCCGTGCGCCTCGGCCGCGTCTTCCAGGACGAACAGGCCGTGCTTCTGCGCGACGGCGTTGAGCGCGTCCATGTCCACGGGGTGGCCGTAGGTGTGCACCGGGATGATGGCCCGGGTGCGCGGGGTGATCTTGGCCTCGATCTGGCCCACGTCCATGTTCCAGGTGACCGGCTCGCTGTCCACCAACACCGGCTTTGCGCCCAGGTAGGTCACCGAGTTGGCAGTCGCGATCATGGTGAAGGTCGGGATAATCACCTCATCCCCCGGCTCCAGCCCCAGCGTCGCCAGCGCCAGGTGCAACGCCACGGTGCCGTTGGCGCATGCCACGCCATAGCGCGCGCCCATCTTCTCGGCAAACAGCGTCTCGAAGCGATGGATATAGCCGCCGGCTGATGAAATCCAGTTCGTTTCTACCGCCTCGGTGATGTACTTCAGCTCATTGCCGGCCAGCCACGGCTCACACACCGGGATGATTGGCCGACGGGTGGGCGCGCCAAACTGCGGAATCGGGTTCCGTTGCGCAATCAGGATCGGCTCGGGCCCGGGGATGATCTCGGCCAGGTCGCCCATTGCTTCAAGTTTGAGTTCGCGAGGTTGTAACATGGAAGCTCCTGTTTCGTATTTCGTGTTGCGTAGTGCGTGCTGCCGCTTACGTCATCGGCGGGCGGCTAACCGAAGGATGGTCGTGACGTATTTCCAGCCGCGGCGCAGATAACCGCGCACATTCGTCGCGGTTTTGGATTCGCCGCTCAGCCGCGTGCCGCACACATACGGGACCTCTTCGACCCGCATTCCCAGCCGTTGCGCCCGCGCCAGCAGATCAATGCAATACTCGCCGTAATCGCCCTGGAGGGTGATACGGTCGAAGACCGCGCGGCGGGCCGCGATGAATCCGCTGGTGTAGTCGCGCACGCGCCAGCCCAAGAGCAGCGCGGCGAACAGGTTGATTGTCACCGAAAACGCCCGCGCGAGCAAACTGTGGCCCACGTCTTTGCCGCCCGGCGCGTAGCGCGAGCCGACGGCCAGGTCGGCGTCGGCCGCCAGCCGCGCCAGCAGCGCGGGGATGGTCTCCGGCGGCATCGCCAGGTCGCAATCCATCCACGCGACCGCGTCGGTATCCGCGGCGCGGATGCCGGCCCAGATGGCCGAGGTCAGCCCGCGCTCGGTCGTGCGGCGCAGCAGACGGACGCGTGAATCGTGCGCGGCGATTTCAGCGACGGTCTGCCATGTGCCATCTGGAGAGTCGTCATCCACCACGAGCACTTGCACCGGGGGACGGACGGCGCGCAGGATGCCCTCGATCAGGAGCGGGACGTTGTCGCGCTCGTTGTAGGTGGGCAGGATGACGGTGAGCGAGAGTGTTTTGTTCATCGGTGATTCCCTATCGCGTGATTGTGACCTCACCGCACACGGCCTGTTCCTCCGCCATCTCGATCACCAGCCGGTAGCGGCCGGCGGGCGCGACGGGGTTCAGGTTGACATCGTAATCCACGCGCATGATCTCGCCGGGCTGCCAGCGCGAGGTCGGCCAGACGTGTAGCGCATCGTTGGCGCGTTCCAACCGTTCGCCCCACACCTGCCCACCGGCGTCCACCAGCCGCGCCCGCGGGAAGCGGTCGGCGGTGGGCAGCTTGTCGCCGACCCGCCAGGCAGTGACGACGTGGATCCAGTTGCTCGGCGCGTGGAAGACAGCCTCGCGCGCGGGCAGCTCGGCGGGCTGATAATCGCACGTCAGCAAGCGCAGTTGATCCGCGGCCAGCGACAGCCCAGGATCTTCTGGCAGCGTCGCGGACTGGCCGCAGGCGGAGCAGCCGGGCGCTGGCGGGGGCGTTGGGTAGCGATAGCGTTGGACGAAGGCGCGGACGGCGATGCCGGCCGGGAAAAGCTCCGTCGCCAGCGGGTAGCGCGCGACGAACCAACCCACCACCCGGTCCTCAGGGTCAAGATCCTGGTGGTGCGACTGGATCACCCAGACCGTGCTGTAGCCATCCAGCCCGGCCAGCGGCCCATCCACCTGCTCGGCCGACGAGAGGCGGCCGGTGAAGGGCTGAAAGATCGGCTGCGTCCCGGCGAAGTAGCGGTCGAACGCCGGCCGCACATAATCCGGCTGGATCAAGATCGCGTCGTTGAACCCGGCGTGCGCCTGCACATATGCGGCGGTCTCGCGCCAGGCCTCGCGGCGGTTGGCGGGCGACCAGTTCGCGGGCAGCGCGGCCAGCGTCGCGCCGAACACCAGCGCCGCGAGCGTGGTCCCCGCCGCGCGGCGTTTTTCCCAGACCCACGCGATCCCCCGGCCCCACGCCAGGCACAGCGCCGGCGCCAGAAAGATGAAGTAGCGCGTCTCGGCGAACACGGTGCGATCACGCGCCAGCAGCAGGCCGCCGAGCAGGAGCGGGAGGAGGAGCCAGAGACCCAACTCCCCACCCCCTTGCCCGGCGCGGGGAGAGGGGGCCGTCCCACAGGGATGCTGCGCAATCGCCTCGCCGCTCCTCGCGAGAGGGATGTCATTGCGAGGCCCGTCGTTTGGGCCGAAGCAATCCCCCCCATCGGAGGAGATTGCTTTGCTTCGTGCCTCACAACCGCCAAAGACGCTCCTCGCAATGACGCCGCGATGGGCATGTTCAGAGCTGGGGGCAGGAGTGAGGCGTGCCAGCACGCCAATCCCCAACAGCCCAACTGCGCCAATCCCCACCCCGATCAGCGCCAACTCAGACCAGCCCGGCCAGCCGACCGTATACACCCGTAACATGCGCCACAGGGCCGGCCCCAGCTCCATGAACGGTTGGCCCGGCTGCGCTTCGCCGCCGCTCACCTGCCACGCCGCGCGCGCCAGGGGCAAGAACAGCAGGGTCGCAGCCGCCAGCACAGTCAGGCCCAACCCCAGCCGCCAACTCGCGCCCGGCGTCCCGTGATTCCGTCGCCATCCCCAGACCACCCACGCGGCCGCTACTGGCAGCAGGAACGCGCTGAATAAATAGGTGTAGAGCGCGGCCGTGAGGCCGGCTACGGCGAATAGCGAATAGCAAATAGCAAATAGCAAGGGACGACGGCTGATTTGCAATTCGCAATTTGCAATTTGCAGGATACCCCACAGCCCCGCCAGCGCGCAGGTCGTGGCGGGCATGAACATGCGCGCCTCCTGGCTGTACCAGACCAGGAAGGGATTGAGCGCCACGAGCAGCGCGCCGAACGCCCCCGCGCGCCGGCCGCCGAGCGTCCGCCCGATGCTGTAAGCGGGCAGCGTCGCCAGCGCGCCGACGATCACGCCCAGGGCGCGCGCCGCCGCATCCCCCGACCCAAACAACGCAGTCCAGACGTGCAGCGCGAGGTAATACAGGGGCGGGTGTTTGTCTTGAACCAGCGCCAGCCCCACGCGCCAGATTTCGCCGGCCGGTCTGGCGGCCCAGACCGTGCTCATCACCTCGTCGAACCACAGGCTATGATAGGTCAATCCATAGACGCGCACAGCCAGTGCAATGAACAGGATGATGACCACGAGCCAATTGCGCGAGACATCCTTAGAAGCTATCATCAGTTCAACTCGCTTCGGCCAGGCAGATGAGCGACAGGCCAGCCCGAAAGTCATGCGACCGGAGCCAGCGGGCTTCGAGCGCCAACACGCCAGACAGCAGCATGTTGAGCGGCGCGGGCAGGGGGCGCAGGTCGTTGCCGCCCAACCACCCCCAACGCGCCGCCAGCCGCGTCGCCGCGCCGGTCAGAAAGAGCAAGCTGTTGGCATAGGTCAATCGGCGCACCGTGAACCCGGCGCACTGCACGAGGTCGCCAAGCTCGGCCCGCGTGTAACGCCGTGCGCCGCCCCACAAGACATCGTGCGGGCCGTATAGCCCCGGATAGGCCGGCACGCGCGCCAACAGGCGGCCGCCGGGCGCGATCACCCGCCGCGCCTCGGCCAGGGTTGCTTCGGCATCCACACACTCCTGCTCCAACACATCCAGCACCGTGACCGCCGCAAACGTCCTGTCAGGAAAGGGTAATTGGCACGCATCCCCCAGCACCACTGGCCGGGCCTGGACGAAGCGCAGTTCGAGATCCAACCCGACCGCCCACAAGTTCGGGGGCGACTCTGCCACCAACCAGCCGGGGCCGCAACCGATATCCAACAGGCGGCCCTGGGGCTGTCCCAACAGCGCCCAGGTGATCCGCCGCATCCCGACCGTCCACCAGTGAGTTCGCCCATGCCGGGCCAGCAGCTCGCGATAGTCAAGGGTTGGCGGCGTGGCCTCACTCATTGCACCCGCACCATCCCGACGATCAGGTGATCCTGACCGGCCGGCTGGCGTAGCTCCAACCGCCGGTCTGCCGCCTGGGGCCAATACAACCCGACCTCAAGCTGATAGTCACCGGGGGGCATCTCGCCCGGCAACTGGATCTGGTACTCGTCGAGGATCAGATCGCCGGCGACCCAAGCGTGCGTCGGCGCGCTCCCCTGCCCGGGCGCGGCATCCAACCCCGCCCAAACGATGCTCCCGTCCGGCTTGACCGGACCGAGCACGTGCGTGAAGACGGTCCAGTCGTCCAGCGATGACGCCTCGGCGCGCCACCAGAGCTGTAAGAAGATCTTCGTACCGGGCCGGAAGCGCGTCTGGTCAATGTCATAGCCGACCAGGCTGATCCCCGGCCAGTGGGCGGCCAGCGTGACCTGGGGGCGCCGTACAAGCTGCGCTGGCTCATCCACCTGAAACGCGCGGGCGTATAACCGGCCGTTCCGGTCGCGAAACGTTTTAACCTCCGCCGCGCCGGGATACAGATCACGCAGCAGCCGCGCGCCGCGGTAGTCTTCATAGTCTATGATGATGTAGATCACCGGCCGGTCGGTCTGCGGCGCGACAAAGGCATGGCGGCCGTCGAATCGCCGCACGTCCGGGCCGTTGCGCCAGGCAAATGCCAGCGTCATGTCGGTCGGCGGCCGCGGCGATAGATAGACGGATGTACCGGCCGGCAGGTCAAGGACATAGTGGCCGATCTCCCACAACCCCTGGTCATAGGCATAGAAGAGCGCGTTGCTGCGGCCCCAAATGTCGAAGTAGGCAGTGGCGCCATAGATGGCGCTGCCCACCAGAAGCGCGGCCACGACCAGGCCACGGCCCCATCCACGCAGCCGATCCATGCGTTGGGCGAGCACGGCCGGATCCCAGCCGCTCTCCTGGAGCTGCCGGGGCACATACGCGGCTTGCATCGGCTGCGAAGCCCCATCGGCGCGGCGACCGAGGATTGCCGCCAACCCCAGGCCGATGAACAGCGCCGCCACCGGCGTTTCCCCGACCGCGCGGCGGAAGTGCGGCGCGTCCTCGCTGAAGACCGTCGGCGCCAGCATCAGCAGGCCGGCCAATAGCAGACTGGCAAAGACGGGCCGCCGCCAGCGCCAGGCGGCCAGCCCGGCGCCGATCATAAACGGCACGCTGATCAGCAGATCGAACGCGGGCATTCCGGGCACATTGCTGCGCGGATCGCGGTCCCCTTGCACGCTGAACATCCCCAGAGATGTCAGTAAATTCTGCGCCGGGCTGCCTGGCGCGGCGCCGCCCGGCCCGACGGAAATCTGGCTGCTCCGCAGCAGCAATTGGTCGGGGTGGTGGAGCCAGTTCCACGCCATCGGCAGCGCGACGACGAGGGCCATAAGCCAGGCGATCAGGATCCCGCGCATCAGACGGCCGGCCGGCGCTTGCCCCGCGGTCGGCCGTCGGGCGGAAACCAACGCCAAGAGCGACAGCGCGAGGAACAGGATCGGCAGCAAGCGCGCGGCGGGATAGATGTACAGGCTAAGGCTGGTCGCCAGGCCCGCCGCGGCCCATGCGATCACGCTGCCGATGCGCCACGCCCGCCAAAACGTCCACAGGATCAGGGTCAGGAAGAACGGCACGAGGATCGGCTCGATCCCCACGCGGCTGTAGATGATATGCCAGCGCATGACCGCCAGGGCCAGCGCGGCGAGCCAGGCTGCCGTGAACGGGAAGCGCCGGTCGTTCAGCGCCAGCTCGCGGCCCAGGCCGTACACCGCCAGCACGGTGGCGGTCCCGACCGCCGCTGCCACCCCACGCATGACTGCCGGCGTCTCGCCAAAGACCCGGAACGCCAGGCTGGTCAGATAGATGAACATCGGCTCGACGCCGAAATTGCCCGGAAAGAAGATCGGATGATAGCCCGGCTGCGTGAGCACCCGCCACGCTTCCAGCGCCTCGTAGGCTTCATCGAAATGGAAGCTGGGCGGGATCGCGTCCAACCGCCAGAAACGCAAGCCGGCCGCCACTGCGGCGATCAAAGCCAGGCCCAGCCCGGCGCGCCATTTCCGCCAGCCCGGCGCAGCGAAAGCACCCGTCACGAATGACACCTCAAGGGATGATCCAGCCCAGGCGCGCTAGACGCCCATGGGGGGCATTATAGCACATCGGGGGGATGGCGGCGAAAGGCGAGCGGGTGGGTGTGAGGAGGCGGGATCGCGAGAACCTTGTAATTTCCCGTGAATGATGCTATCCTATGGTCAGTGAGCGCCGGAGAGGGAGATATTTGACGTTGCGCCGAAGGAGGTAGGCCAATGGATACGTACAGACGTTTGATCGTGGTGCTCGCGTTGCTGGCGGCCGTCGGACTGGCCGCTTGCGTACCGGTGTCGTCCGTGGAAAAGAAGGGGGGTGACGGGGAATTCCGGGTCCTCCTCACCGCCGAACCGGTCAGCCTCAACCCGGACATCCGCAATGACGATCCAGCGTTCAACGTCGCGCAAGGACTGTTCAACAAGCTGGTGACACTGGACGCCGACTACCGTATCATCCCTGACCTGGCGACGAGCTGGACAATCGCCGACGATGGTCGGACCTACACCTTCCAGCTCGCCAGGGGTGTCCAGTGGCACGATGGCCAGCCGTTCACCGCGGCCGACGTTAAATGGACGCTGGAGACCATCGCGCGCGAGAAAACGCCGGCCCAAGCCACCGCCGCACAGATCACCGGCATCGAGACCCCCGATCCGCACAAGGTGATCGTGCGGCTCAAGGAACCCTGGGCGCCCTTCCTGCCGAACCTCGCCTGGTATGGTACCCTGATTCTGCCGAAACATCTCTACGATGGGACGTATTGGGCCAAGAACCCCGCCAACGAAAAACCCATCGGCACCGGGCCGTTCAAATTCGTCGAATGGGTCAAAGGGGATCACATCACGCTGGCCGCCAACCCCGCCTACTTCCGCCGCGGCCCGTTCGTTGATCGGGTGACGTATCTCATCCGCAAAGACGCTTCTGCGGTTTCCGCCGAAATGCTCAAACGGGGGGACATTGACTTCACCCTGGCGCGTCCACCCTATGGCGATCTCCGCGCGCTGCAAACCACGGCGGGCATCAAGGTTGTGACCTTTGCGCATCCGGCTCGTTACTACCTGGGCTTCAACCTCCAACGCAGGCCCTACGATGACCTGCGCGTGCGCCGGGCGATCAATATGGCAATCAACCGCGTGACGTTGGTGGAGCAAGGACTCCAGGGCTATGGCGCGGTCGGGATTGGCTTCTACACGCCCGCGATAGCCTGGGCGTACAACGCCCGGGCCCAGGCGCCGGCTTTCGATCTCACGGCCGCGAACGCGCTCCTCGACCAGGCGGGCCTGGCACGGGATGCGGCCGGGATCAGGCTGAAACCCACGCTCATCATCAGCAATCTCTCACCCTACACCGAGTTGGCCGCGACCCTCCGGGAGCAATTGCGTGCGATCGGCCTGGACGTGCAGATCGTTGCCCTGCCCACCACCGAATGGACCAAGCGCGCCAACCAGGAGCGCGATTTCGACCTGGGCATCACCGATGGCACGCAGGGACCAGATCCGGATAACCTCAGCCTCCGCTTCGGTGCCGGAGGCAGCAACAACTTTATGGGTTTTGCCAACCCGGCTTTCGACGCCGCCCTGGCCGAGGGCGCGCGCCGCACCAAACTGGAGGAACGCAGCCAGAGCTACTATGGATCGCGGATTAAATAACTTTCCCACTCGGTTGGGAAAGAGGCACAGCGCGATAGTTCCATTGCGGCAAGACTTCATCAAACACGATGCGCATGGTTTTCTTGAAATCGTCAGTCACTTTGC